>Ga0126371_10003405_pt1 | contig 13937 bp, 12 predicted proteins | sample PanSoiMetaPlot_4_FD_110145 | JGI IMG/M metagenome (GOLD analysis project Ga0126371, IMG submission 110145) | Tropical forest soil microbial communities from Panama - MetaG Plot_4 | ecosystem: Environmental > Terrestrial > Soil > Tropical forest > Bulk soil | place: Panama | collected 2016-02-17 | reverse complement strand
GGCCGGCGACAAGATGGTCATGGACAGCTTCGTGGAGAAGGCGTGAGCGGCAGCGCGCTCTGGCGGGTCAGCGTCGATGCCGCCGATGTTGAAGGCGCCGAAGCCGCGGCGGCGGCGTTGGATGGACTCTGCGGTGCGGTCAGCGCCTTCGAGCAGCCGAACGGCGGCTGGCGGATCGAAGGGCTGGCGCTGGCGCCGCCCGAACACGGCGCGGTCGTCGCACGGCTGGCGCTGGCCTGGAGCGGCCGGGGCAAGGCGCCGACGGTGGCGGTCGAACGGCTGCCAGCGCGCGACTGGCTGCGCGAGAATCAGGCGAGCTTCGTGCCCTTTTGCGTTGGCCGTTTTTTCGTTCATGGCGGCAGTTTCACCGGCCGCGCGCCGGGCGGAACCGTACCGCTGTTGATCGATGCGGCCACCGCCTTCGGCACCGGCGAGCATGGCTCGACAAAGGGCTGCCTGTTGGCGCTGTCACGTCTCGCGCGGCCACGCCGCATCCTAGACATGGGCACCGGCACCGGCATCCTGGCGATCGCCGCCGCCAAACGTTTCCGCCGCAATGTCTTGGCGGCCGACATCGAGGCCGAAGCCGTCCGTGTCGCCGGGGTCAATGCCGCACGCAACGGCGTCGCAAACCGCATCCGGCCGGTGCGTGCGGGTAGCTATCGCCGGCGGACACTAGCGCGCGGCGCGCCGTTCGATCTGGTCGTGGCAAACATTCTGGCGCGGCCGCTGGCGCTTCTGGCGCGCGATCTCCGCCGGGCCCTGGCGGCGCGCGGCGTCGCCGTGCTCGCCGGCCTGCTGCCGCGTCAAGAGGCGCTCGTGCTGGCGGCGCACCGTGCGGCTGGGCTTCATCTCGCGGCACGCCTCGACATCGACGGCTGGCGAACCCTTATCCTGGCGCGCGGCCGCCGCGTGCCGGCGAATTTCCCGATCCTGCAAACCTGAAAAGCGAGCCCCAATGACCCCTCTGCAAGCCCTCGTCATGGCCGTGCTGCAAGGCCTGACCGAGCTATTTCCGGTATCGAGCCTGGGTCATGCGGTGGTGCTGCCGCATCTGTTCGGCTGGAATATCGACCAACACGGGCCGGAATTCCTGCCCTTCCTGGTGGTGCTGCATATCGGCACCGCCGCCGCGCTGCTGGCTTATTTCTGGCGCGACTGGATCGGCCTGGCGCTAGCCTTGTTCGGCCTCGGTCCACGCGCCGAACGTGCGGGCCGGCGGCGTCAGCTCGGACTCATCGTGGTGGCGACGATTCCAGCAGTGATCCTGGGTTTCGCGCTGGAGAAATTGTTCCGCGTCCTGTTCGGCACGCCCGTGGTGGCCTCGGTGTTTCTGATCGTCAATGGCGGCCTGCTGTTCTTCGGCGAGCGGCTGCGCCGCGCCGGCCGCAGCGTGCGCACTATCGACGGTATGCGCTGGCGCGACGCGATCTACATCGGTTTGTGGCAATCGACGGCGCTGATTCCGGGCATTTCGCGCTCGGGCGCGACCATGGTCGGTGGCCTTTTGGCCGGCCTGCATCACGAACAATCGGCGCGCTTCTCGTTCCTGATCGCGACCCCGGTGATCGCCGGCGCCGCCGTGCTCGAGGTGCCGAAATTGCTCCTTGCCGGCGGCAGCTTCGGGCTGGTGGCGTGGATTGCTGGTATCATCGCCGGCGTCACTGCGTTTTTGAGCGTCTGGTTCCTGATGCGTTATTTCAAGCGGCACGATTTCGAGGCGCTCGACCCGTTCGCCTGGTACTGCTGGACCTTCGGCGTCGTGTCGCTGGCGCTGCTGCTGTTCGTGCTCTAGACGACGCGCTCCGACACCAGCGGACAGACCTGCTCGCCGTCGCCGGTTTCGATCTGGATGGTGGCGTGGCCGATGGCGAAGCGCCGGTCGAGTTCGCCGATTAGCACGGACAAGGCGGCATCGCCGGGGTGACCCTGCGGCATCACCAGATGCACGGTTAGCGCGGTTTCAGTCGTGCTCATCGGCCAAATGTGCAGATCATGCACCGCGGTGACGCCGGGCACGGCAGCGAGCTGGGCGCGCACCGCAGCCGGGTCGATCTGATGCGGCACGGCGTGCAGCGCCATCGCCAGGCCACGCCGCAACAGCCGCCAGGTGCCGACGACGATGATGGCGGCGATCACCAGGCTGACTGCCGGATCGAGCCGCAACCGGCCAGTGGCGAGGACCAGCGCACCCGACGCGGCGACGCCGAGGCTGATGCCGGCGTCGCTCATCGCATGAACGAGCGCAGTCTTGAGGTTGAGGTCGTGCGGCTGGTCACTGCACGACAGCAGCAAGGCGATGACACCATTGACGACGACGCCGGTGAGCGCCACGGCTATGACGGTTTCGCCGGCAACCGGCGTCGGCGCGGCCAAGCGCCGGATCGCCTCGGCGGCGATCGCACCGACGGCGATCAGCAGAATGATGGCGTTGAGCAGCGCCGCGAGGATCGACGAACTGCCGAGGCCATAGGTGAAGCGGTGACTCGGTTCGCGCCGCGCGAGCTGCGTCGCGGCGAAGGCGGCGCCGAGGCCCAACGCGTCGCTGAAATTGTGGCCGGCATCCGCGAGTAGCGCCATCGAGCCGCCGAGCCATCCGAATATTGCTTCGGCGGCGACGAACGCCAGATTGAGCGCGACCGCAAATGCAAACAGCGCCGCGTTGCCCGCGGCGCTGTGATGTACGTGATCGTGGTGTTCGTGCGCGTGGCCCATCGCGCTACTACTGTGCCTCCGATTCGGAGGCAAGGCGAGGGGCCGCGCGTCAGCCGCGCTTAGTGCGCGTGCGAGGTCCGGCCGGCTTTCGCCCAGACCGGCGCGCGCGCCGGCCGCGGATGGCTCAGCACATAGGGGATCTCGGCGCGGTTGATGCCGATATCCGCCAACGACCGGTCGTCGAGCTGCGCGAGCTCGGCATAGGCCCGCTGGCGCTCGCGCCAGGTCACATAGCGCCGGGCAAGGGCGCGGAAGGTTTGGCCGATGAGGCTCAACATGGCTTGTATCCTTGGCTTAGGGGTTTACTGCGTTGCACAAAAGATAATATTCATTGACCTATTGTGCGCCGCAATATTGGTATACCAGGCCCGCGAGAGGTGCATCGCGGGGCGGTGGTAAAGGGCGAAAAGGGGCCAATTTGCTATTCTCCGCCGCATGGATGCGCGCCATATCAGCGGCGAGATGCCAACCAAAGAATCCAGCGCCGAGAAGCTCGCTCGACTGCGTGCCGAGTTCGCCCGCCAAGGCGTCGCCGGCTTCATCGTGCCGCGCGCCGACGAGCACCAGGGCGAATACGTGCCGCCGTCGGCCGCGCGCCTGGGATGGCTGACCGGCTTCACCGGCTCAGCCGGCCTCGCGGTCGTGCTGCGCGACAAGGCGGCGGTATTCGTCGACGGTCGCTACACGCTTCAGGCCGAGGCGCAGGTCGACGGCGCGTTCTATGAACGCCGCCATCTGGTCGAACAGCCAGCGACCGACTGGATCGCCGCCAATCTGAAGGCGGGCGAAGCGCTCGGCTACGATCCCTGGCTGCTGACGCCGGGCGAGGTGGAGCGTTATCGCGCCGCTTGCGTCCGCGCCGGTGGCAAGGTGGCGCCGCTCGCCGCCAATCCGATCGACGCCATCTGGCGCGACCGGCCGGCGGTGCCGGCATCGCCCGCAGTGCCGCATCCGCTCGAATTCGCCGGCAAGAGCAGCGACGACAAGCGCCGCGCGCTGGCGCAGCGTCTGGTTGCGGACAAGCTCGATGCTGCGGTGCTGACGGCACCGGATTCGATCGCGTGGCTGCTCAATATCCGCGGTGGCGACGTCGAATATTCGCCGCTGCCGCTGTCGTTCGCGCTCCTCCATGCCAATGCCTCGGTCGATCTGTTCATCGACCGGCGTAAGCTTTCGCCGGAAGTAGCGCGGCATCTCGGCAATCAGGTCCGCCACAGCGAACCCGCCGAATTGGGCGCGGCGCTGACGTCGTTCGGCCGTGGCAAGAAGCGTGTGCTCGCCGATCCCACGACGTGCGCGTCGTGGATATTCGATCGCCTAAGTGAGGCCGGAGCAAGCGTTCAACGCGGCGCCGATCCGTGCCAATTACCGAAGGCGTGCAAGAACACCGCCGAACTCGCTGGCACCCGGCAGGCGCATCGGCGCGACGGTGCGGCGCTGACCCGGTTTTTGGCGTGGCTCGCACGCGAGGCGCCGGGCGGTACGCTCACGGAGATCGCCGCGTCGGATCGGCTCGAACAGTTCCGCAGCAACGGCGAGCATTTCAAGGGATTGAGCTTTCCGACGATTTCCGGCGCCGGCGCCAATGGCGCAGTCGTCCATTACCGCGCATCGCGCGAAAGCGAGCGGCGGCTCGAGCTTGGCACGCTCTACCTTGTCGATTCCGGCGCACAATATCTCGACGGCACCACCGACGTGACGCGCACGGTCGCCGTCGGCAAGCCGTCACCGGAGATGCGCGATCGCTTCACCCGCGTATTGAAAGGCCATATCGCGCTGGCATCGTGCCGCTTTCCGCAGGGCACCACCGGCTCGCAGCTCGATGCGCTGGCGCGCACGCCGCTGTGGGAAGCCGGGTTGGACTACGACCATGGCACCGGTCATGGCGTCGGCTCCTATCTCGGCGTGCACGAGGGGCCGCAACGAATCGCCAAGACGCCGAACGCGCAACCGCTGTTGCCCGGCATGATCGTGTCGGACGAACCCGGCTATTACAGAACCGGCGAGTACGGCATACGCATCGAGAACCTTGTCGTGGTGACACCGCTCAACGGCAAGGCCGCCGGTGGCAAGCCTATGCTCGGCTTCGAGACGCTGACGCTGGCGCCGCTCGACCGCGCGCTGATCGAGCCGGCGCTTCTCGATGCGGTCGAAACCGCGTGGATCGACGCCTATCACGCGCGGGTCCGGCGCGAGTTGACGCCCTTGGTAGACAAGGAAACTGCCGCTTGGCTAGAGGCTGCGACTCGGCCGCTATCCGCCGATTGAGAGCCGTGGCAGAATGAGGCGAGGCCTGCGAGGAACGCCATGATCCATCTGCACGACATCCGCTACGTCCGCATGGGGACCCGCGATCTCGATGCGGTGATCGCCTTCACCACCAAAATCGTCGGGCTCGAGCTTGCTGCCAAGGAAGGCAAGTGGGCCTACTTCAAGAGCGACAAAGTGGCCGTGCGCGGCGACACGCGCGACCATACGCTCGCTTATTTCGAGGGTGATCCGACCGATCACGTCGTCGGCCTCGAGCTCAAGCGCCCGGGCGATCTCGACAAGGTCGGCGCCGAGCTCGACAACGCCAAATATCCGGCGCGGCTCGGCACCAAGGACGAATGCGAGCAACGCCGCGTCAAGGCGTTCATCGCAACGCAGGATCCGACCGGCAACAAGATCGAGATCCTGGCGCGGCCCTACAACACCGGCGTGCGCTATTTCCCCGGTCGCGACGCCGGCATCACCCATTTCAGCCATATCGGTCTCAACACCACCGACCCGAAGCGCGACGAGAAATTCTGGACGACCGTGTTCAGCGCGCGCGTCTCCGACTGGCTTGGCGACACGCCGCTGTTCCGCATCCATACCGCGCATCACTCGGTGGTGCTGTTCCCGACGACGCGGCCGGGCATCCAGCATATCAATCACCAGGTCGAGGACATCGATGACGTGATGCGCTCCTGGTATTTCCTCAAGGAACGCAACGTCAACATCGTCTTCGGTCCCGGCCGCCACCCGCTGTCGGGCGCGATGATGGTCTATTTCGAAGGGCCGGACGGCATGGTGTTCGAGTACTCGGTGGGCGTGAAGCACATCATGCCCGAGGACGAGGCGACCTATCGGCCGCGCCAGTTCCCATTCGAACGCTACGCCCTCGACATGTGGGGCTCGCTGCCGACGGTCTCCGGCTTCCAGGAGAAGAAGCCCGAACGCGAAAAGATGCGCGTCGTGGTGTGAGCGCGCGGTTCATCCGCGCGCTATTAGACCGTTTCGATAAATCTGTTGGCGCATTCATAGTGCCAATTTGTCTTGGTTCTCGTGTTGAATTGCACAAGCCGGCACCCAGGAGCGTCGGGAGGTGTCGCCGCATTAAAGTATACAGTACGCGTACCCGTTACGGACTTAGTCAGCGCGCAAAACAAGGCCACGTAGTCCTTCCCGCCAAAAAATACGAACGCATCATCATCAACCTTCGGCAGCATGCAAAAATCCCGGTAGGTGTCCGATTTTCTTCTGCGGTATTCAGGGCGGGCGTTCTGGCTAAAGGTGATGTTGTAGTACGGCGTTAGAAACCTTGCGCCAATCAAACCCCACCCTGCGGAAAGTATGTACACATTCTCAGCGCCACAGGTGTCAACAAGACGCTCATATACGTCGTTTTTATAGAGGCGATAGGCCGGTAACAAACCCTGTGGGTTTGTGCCGTCAGCATTGTACAAAGTAAGGAATTCACGCCAGGTTATACCGTCGTATCTGCGCTCATCAGGGCGCGCATAGATGCGCTCCCGACTATCCAATCTCTCTGGACTGGCAACGAACTCAACGGGCCTGCCATCGGGCGACACCAGACGTCCCGCATTTTCGTTTTTCGTTCCGGCGCACTGAATGACAATTTTTGTCATGTTGCTCGACCAATTTTTGAAACCAACTGGTCAAATCGTTCGAGGAAGCGAGGGTCATACATCTCGTCGACATGGTTCTGATTCCAAAGCCCAGACCTTCTGACACGCTCTCTGTCCGCGTCGGAGCCGAGCCAAGTCGGCGACGGAGCGTCGAGAGACGGCTTCGAATAGTTGCTGAGTAGCGCAATGGAATTACGTTCGATGTATCCCCGAACACTTTCTGGCCCCGGATCGTCGTCAACGGATAGCCACACGAACGGCATTGCGCCAATCAAGTTGCTGACTTCGCGTTCGAGTTCGGTTTCCTTCGAACGAACATCGACGTTTGCGGTGCTGCCGTCGCCCCAAGTCGCGCAAGAGTATCCTCGGCGCTTTATAAGTGCACCACCAACCAGTAGCCGGAAAATAGAACCCCGATGGTTGCCGCCGCCTGTGCCCGATTGGCCTCGATGCTGTGATAGACGTGTCCATAGCGTGGTACTTCCGCTGGCCTTCAGTGCATGAGTCCCGACGCGCACGACTCGCAGTCCATCGCCGCTAGCTTTGCGACTTTCTCCGGGTTCTCTGAAAAAGTAGACACCGCGCTTCGGCCAGTTCATACGACCAGAACAGGTTGCGAGGCAGCGGGCTCCTCCGATGATATGTTCGAGCCGATCCAGAATCGAATAGAAGCGGACCAGTTCGGCTAATCGGTCCATGCGCCTAACCGCGCGTCAGCTTCAGCCACTCGTCTTCGCTCAGGATCTTGACGCCGAGTTCGCGTGCCTTGGTGGCTTTCGAGCCCGGATCGGCGCCCATCACCACGTAATCGGTCTTGGCCGAAACGCTCGAGGTGACGGTAGCGCCCAGCGCTTCGGCGCGCGCCTTGGCCTCGTTGCGCGACACCGATTCGAGCGTGCCCGTAAAGACGATGGTCTTGCCGGCGAGGGGCGCCACGCCGGCCGTCGGCGGCACATAGTCCTGGATCGAAAGCTCGCTTTCGAGTTCGTCGAGCACCTTCTGGTTGTGTCGCTCGGCGAAGAAACCGACGATATCGGCGGCGGTGTCCTCGCCGATGCCGTGCAGGTCGTTGAGTTCCTGCCACGCCGCGCCCTCATGGCCTTTGGCCTCGGTCATCGCCTGACGCCAACGCTTGAAGCTGCGGTAATGTCGCGCCAAAAGCTTGGCGGTCGCTTCGCCGGTCTGCGGAATGCCGAGCGCATAGATGAACCGTTCGAAGGCGATCTTTTTGCGCGCGACGATCGCGTCGATCAACTTGCGCGCACTGGTCTGGCCCCAGCCTTCGCGGTCCTCGAGTTGCGTCGCCTTGAGCCGGAAGATGTCGGCCGGCGATTGGATCAGCTTGTCGTTCCAGAATTCGTTGATGTGCTTGTCGCCGAGGCCTTCGATGTCGAAGGCGTTGCGCGACACGAAATGCCGAAGCCGTTCGACCGCCTGGGCGGCGCAAATCAAGCCGCCGGTGCAGCGCCATGCCGCTTCGCCTTCCTCGCGCACGGCGAGGCTGTCGCACACGGGACATTTATGCGGGAATTTGAATTTTGGTCGCTTGTCGTGCTTGGCGTCCTTGATAGCTTCGACGATCTGTGGAATGACGTCGCCAGCGCGCTGCACCACGACGGCATCGCCTTCGCGAGCGTCGAGCCGCGCGATCTCGTCCTCGTTGTGCAGCGTTGCATGACTGACCACGACGCCGCCGACGGTAACCGGCTCCAGGTCGGCAACGGGCGTCAATGTGCCTTGGCGGCCGACCTGAATACGGATGTGCTCGAGAATCGTCTGCGCCTGCTGCGCCGGGAATTTGTGCGCAATCGCCCAGCGCGGCGCGCGGCTAACGAAACCCAGCCGTTCCTCGAGGTCGAGATCGTTGACCTTATAGACGATACCGTCGATGTCATAGGGCAGGGCGGCACGCTTTGCCGCCATGTCGCGATGGAAAGCGAGGAGCTGCTCGACGCCGTGGCAGAGCTTCGAATGCGGATCGGTGACGAAGCCCCAGGCCTTTAGCTGCTTCAGCGCGTCGGAATGCGATGTGGCGAACGAAGCGCTGGCTTCGCCCCAGGCATAGGCGAAGAATTTGAGAGGCCGCTTGGCGGTGATCGCCGGATCGAGCTGGCGCAGCGAGCCGGCGGCGGCGTTGCGCGGATTGGCGAACAGCGGCTCGTCCGCCTTCTCGCGTTCCTGGTTGAGCGCGGCGAAACCGGGGTGCTCCATGTAGATCTCGCCGCGCACCTCGATGATGTCGGGCCAGCCGTGGCCGGCCAAGCGCTTCGGAATCGTGCCGAGGGTCTCGACGTTGCGGGTCACGTCTTCGCCGGTGACGCCGTCGCCACGCGTCGCACCCAGCACTAGCTTGCCCTTTTCATAGCGTAGCGAGCATGACAGGCCGTCGATCTTGGGTTCGGCCATTACGGCGATGCTGTCGGGCTCGACGCGCTTCAAATCCTCCGGCGCGCGGAAGAAATTACGCACGCTCTTGAAGAATTCGCGCACTTCGTCCTCGTTCATCGCGTTGTCGAGCGACAGCATCGGATGCGGATGCCGCACCTTGGCGAAGCCGGTGGCCGGCGGCGCGCCGACGCGCTTCGACGGGCTGTCGGCGCGGATGAGATCGGGAAAGCGCGCCTCGATCGCCGCATTGCGCCGTCGCAACGCGTCGTAGTCGGCGTCGGAGATCTCCGGCGCGTCCTTCTGGTGATAGAGCTTGTCGTGCCGCGCGATTTCCGTGGCAAGGCGTTTCAGCTCCGCCTTGGCTTCGACTGTGCTGAGCTTGTCGACCGCGGTTTCGCCCGATGGCGCGCGGCTCACGCCCGCGCTCCGGCCATCAATGAGGCCGCGGCGGCGCGGGCTTCGGCGGTGATCGACGCACCCGATAGCATGCGCGCGATTTCCTCGCGTCGCGCGTCGGTGGATAGCTCTTCGACACGCGTCGAGGTCTTCTGCGCGGCTTGGCTTTTCTCGACACGCCAATGATGCGCGCCGCGCGCTGCCACTTGCGGCGAATGGGTGACAACCAGGACCTGGAGATCTTGGCCGAGACGATGGAGGCGATCGCCGACCGCCGCCGCGACGGCGCCGCCGATGCCGCTGTCGACTTCGTCGAAAACCAGGGTCGGCACCGGCGACGCGCGCGCCAGCACGACTTTGAGCGCCAGCATGAAACGCGACAGCTCGCCGCCCGACGCCACCTTGGCCAAAGGCCCGGCCGGTGCGCCGGGGTTGGTCGCGACTTCGAAATGCACGCGTTCACGGCCATGCGGACCCCATTCGGCTTCGCCGAGCGCGGTCAGCACCGTGGCGAAATGCGCCTTTTCGAGCTTGAGGGGCTTCAATTCCTTCATCACCGCCGGATCGAGCTTGGCTGCGGCGACACGGCGCGCGGCCGAGACCTTGTCCGCCGCCTTGACGTAGGCATCGCGAGCAGCGTCCGTGGCGCGTTTGAGGGCGTCGACGCCGTTGCCGCCGGCCTCGAGCGCGTCGAGCTTGGTGCCGATCTCGGCACGTAATCCCGCCAGGCCGTCGACCGCGATATTGTGCTTGCGTGCCAATGCGCGGAGCGCGAACAGCCGCTCTTCGATCTGCTCCAAACGACTTGTATCGCCGCCAAGCGTGCGGACTTGGTCTTCGAGTGCGGTCACGGCTTCGCGTGCTTCGACGGCGGCGCGTTCGAGCGCGGCCGCGGCGGCATCGAGCCGGCCACCGGCTTTATCTTTGACGCGCACGACCTGACGCAGCGCCGCCTGTAGCGCGCGCTCGCCGCCGCGCTCGCCGGCGAGCTCGGCCAGGGCCGATTCCAGCGCTTCGGTCAAACGTTCGCGGTTCTGCATCAAGGCGCGTTCGTCGGCCAGGCTGGTTTCTTCGCCCGCCTTCGGATCGAGCGCGTCGAGCTCGGTCATCGCGTGTCGCAGGAATGCCTCTTCGGCTTGCGCCACCTGGAGCCGTTGCGCCGCGGTCTCGTGGTCGGCAACGGCGGTGCACCAAGCTTGCCACACGTCGGCCAGCGTCCGGCTGTCGGTTTCGGCGACGCCGTAGGCGTCGAGCGCGTCGCGGTGGGTGGCGGGGTCGAGCAGGCCGCGCTGCGCGAATTGGCCTTCGATCTCGACCAGCGCCTCGCCAACCTGCCGCAGCAACGCAACGCTGACGGGCTGGTCGGCGATAAAAGCGCGGCTGCGGCCGTCGCCGCTGACGATCCGCCGCAGTACCAGCGTGTCGTCGTCGACGGTTACGCCGGCGTCTTGCAGTGCGGTGCGTGCCGGATGCTTGGTCGGCAAGGTGAACTCGGCGCTCACCGCCGCTTGCTCGGCGCCGCGGCGCACCAAGCCGCTTTCGGCGCGTACGCCCAGCGCCAAGCCAAGCGCGTCCAAGAGGATCGATTTGCCGGCGCCGGTTTCGCCGGTCAGCACGCACAGTCCCGGCCGGAATGAAAGATCGAGCCGGTCGATCAGCACGACGTCACGGATGGAGAGGCCGATCAGCATGGCCACGAAATGATATCGCCGCGCTCCGGCCGAGGCCAGCGGGGCGGGATGCGATGCGACTCGTCTAGAAGACGAAGCCCAGCATCTTGCCGAACCAGCCTTTGTTGTCCTCTTTGTTGTTCGCTGCGGCGGGCGCAGTCGCCGGCGGTGGCGCGCTGCCGCCGTTGACCGCGACCTCTTGGCCGGTTACCAGCGTATAGGTGGCGGCGTACCACGGATTGCCCGGATAATTGTAGCCGAGCACCGCGGCGGTGCGCTTCGCTTCGTCCTTGAGGCCAAGCGCCAGATAGCATTCGGTCATGCGCTCGAGCGCTTCGGGGGTATGGGTGGTCGTCTGATACTTGTCGACCACCGTCTTGAAGCGGTTCAGCGCCGCCAGGTAATAGCCCTGCTTCTCATACCAGCGTCCGATCTCCATCTCCTTGCCGGCGAGATGGTCGCGCGCCAGGTCGATCTTGAGGTGCGCGTCGCGCGCGTACGGCGTGTTGGGGAAGCGGCGCACGACCTCTTCAAGCGCCTGCATTGCCTGCTCGGTCGTCTTCTGGTCGCGGCCGACATCCTCGATCTGGACGTAATAATCGAGCGCCTTGAGGTAATACGCATAGGCGACGTCGCGATTGCCCGGATGCAGCTGGATATAGCGGTCGGCGGCGACGATCGAATCGTCGTACTTGTTGTCCTGATAAAGCGCATAGGCCGACATCAGCTGCGCCCGCGTCGCCCAGACCGAATAAGGATGCTGCTGCTCGACCTCGTCGAATGCATCGGCGGCCTTGGAATAGTCCTTGTTCGCCAGCAGATCCATCGCCGAGTTGTAGAGCTCGTCGACCGGCTTTTCGACGTACTTATCGTCCTTCTTGTCGCTGGAGCACCCGGATAGCGCGAGGGCAAGCAGCACGCCACCGATCAGGGCAGCCGCGTAGCCGCCCACCGCCGTTCGCATGAATTGACCAAAAGACCCCACAGCCGGTTCTTATACCATGGTGAGCCGGCGCGGGAAAACCGGGACTGGGCGGTTGAGGCTAGGTTCGACGCCGATTCGGCTTAGGCAACCGCGGCGGCCAGCGCCTGCTCGGTACCGGCATAGCACCACGCCGTACGATCGGCGAAGAGTGCCGCCAGAAGCTGGCGGTTGAGCGCGTGACCCGAGCGCGTGCCGTGGAAATGGCCGAGCAGCGGTGCACCCGCCAGATAAAGATCGCCGATCGCGTCCAACATCTTGTGGCGGACGAACTCGTCGACGTAGCGCAAGCCCTCCTCGTTCAGCACGCGGTCGCCGGCAACGACCACGGCGTTATCGAGCGAACCGCCGCGGGCCAGGCCGGCTTCGCGCATGCGCTCGACTTCGTCGAGGAAGCCGAAGGTTCGCGCGGCGCTGAGCTCATGCTTGAACGTGGCGGGGCAGGGCGACAGCGTCAGCTCCTGGCGCCGGATGGCGCTGGACGCGAAATCGATGGCGAAGCTGACCGAAAACCGGTCGCTCGGCGCCAGCACCGCCGACTTGCCCGGCGTGCCGACGGAGACCGGCTTGAGCACCCGGATGACGCGGCGCGGCACATCCTGTTCGGTCAGGCCGGCGCATTCGATGAGAAAGACGAAGGGCGCCGCGCTGCCGTCCATCACGGGAACTTCCGGCCCGTCGAGTTCGACCGTGATGTTGTCGACTTCGAGGCCGGCAAGCGCGGCCATCAGATGCTCGACCGTGCCAACCGCATCGCCCTTGCTGTTCGTTAACGTCGTGCACAACGGTGAGTCGACGACGTTACGCCAGTCGGCGGCGATTTCGGTGTTGAGGTCGGTACGATAGAAGCGGATGCCGGAATCGGGCGCGGCCGGGCGCAACACCATTTCGACGTGCGCACCCGAATGCAATCCGATCCCACGGCAATGAATTGGCGCTTTCAGCGTCTTCTGCATGTCGGAACTTTGGGCCATTTCCCCGGTCACTCCTGAACGAGCCAAGGCGTAACGATCGCCTTAAAGGGCTGCAAATCACTCTTTATTTCAGTTTGTGACGGATATATTCGTTTTAGATCAGCTAGTTACGCGAAAAGCCGGGGTCCACGCCGGCCCGCGGATGTCGTCTCTGGCACCCGCGAGCCGCGCGAATCGTTCAGTTTGCCTGGCGACGGAGGAAGGCCGGGATTTCAAGCAGATCTTCGTCCTTCGCCCGCGGCCGTTCAGGCGCCGGTTCCGGCCGGGTGGCAACCAACGTCGGTTGCGTCGGCTGGACCGGTGCCGGTTGCGGTACCGCTTGCGGCCGCATCGCCGGTGCCGTTTCCGCCGCCTTGACGGCAACCGGCTCGTCCTGCGGATGCAGCAAGCGGCCGGCGTTGGCGACGCGCTCGAACAGGCTCGGCGTCCGCTTGGTTTGCGGTGCCGGCCGTTGCGGCTGACGTGCGCCATTGGCGATCGCCGCGTCGGCGAAGGCGTTGGGCGCCGTTACCGGCCGTACCGGCGCCGGACGGACCATCACCGGCTCGACCGGCTGGCGCTGCGGCATGAAGCTGCCGCGGCTCAGCGCCTGAGCCTCGATCGCGTCGACGCGCGGCACGGCGGCAACCGCCGCAGCCGGCGCCGGCTCGACCACCTCCGGCTCGGGCTCCGGTTCTGGTTCCGGTGCGAGGACCGGCACGGCCGCGGCCGGCTGGACCACGTACGGCATCGGTGCCGGTGCCGCCGCCGGCACGACGGCCGGCCGTGCGGCTTGGTCGCGTGCCGCGCGCTCTTTCTGCACCACCTCGAGCGGCTTCGGATGCTCCATCTGATCGGCGTCAATGCCGGTCGCTACCACGGAAATCCGCATGCGGCCCGCGAGCTTCTCGTCGAACGTCGAGCCGAAGATGATGTTGGC
>Ga0126371_10003404_pt1 | contig 13938 bp, 16 predicted proteins | sample PanSoiMetaPlot_4_FD_110145 | JGI IMG/M metagenome (GOLD analysis project Ga0126371, IMG submission 110145) | Tropical forest soil microbial communities from Panama - MetaG Plot_4 | ecosystem: Environmental > Terrestrial > Soil > Tropical forest > Bulk soil | place: Panama | collected 2016-02-17 | reverse complement strand
CGGAGGTGTGCCGGGATACGAATAGCCGCAAGTGTCGATTAAAAGCTGATCCTTAGTCACAGAACACGTTACCTCTATGTTTCTCGTAAAACTTCAGAAAGTAACTTTCCGTCTTGGTAGTAGCCGACGATAATCGAATCGAAAGGATTGTCGGGTACGTATCCGCCAATGACAAACTCCTGTCTTTTCTGGACGCGGTACTTGAGCCACGCGCCACTTACACTTGACCGGTTCGTAAACAGACTCTCTGCGCTTGGCCATTATTCCTTCAAAACCTACTTCTTTGGCCACTCGGATAAGGTCTGGAGGCGTAGCGTCCATCGTTTCTGATAACGCTATGGGTGAAGGTTTATCGCCAAGATTTTTGAAAAGCCCACCGAGGATTTTCCGCCTCTTCTCCAATGGAGTCTTCAACAGGCTCTTACCTTGGCATACGATCACGTCGAATGCATAAAACAGCAGTGCTTGAGCATTAGAGCGGTGATGCTGGAGAAGGTTGAACGGGATTCGCCCGCTTTTGTCGATGGCCGCAATCTCGCCGTCGAGCAGCGTATCGACTGGCAGCCGTTCATAGGCGCGGGCGATATGGGGAACTGAGACGTGAATAGATTCCCTCGACGCGACCAGAGCGTTACTCCGCTTTTGTCTCTTCCAGCTAGGCAGCGATAGCCGTCGAATTTGACTTCGTAAAGCCACTCCTTGTCCTCGGGAATGTTCTGAACGGCGAGGGCGTACATAGGCTCGATGAAATGGAGATTCGTCGGAGCTGCCGTAAACTTGATGCATTTTGCCGTAGGGTTATTTGTCCTCGGTGAAGCAGTGGATCTCGGCGAAAATGATTACCACATGAAGATGCTGCGCTACCCTTGTCTAATGTCTAAATAGCTGTGGAGGCGGAGTGATGAATCGTGGTGGAGGACCGATCGGTGATGGCGGACTGAACCTATTAGGCGGCGTAATTGATCGGACATGTCGCCTTGGAGTGACAACGACCCCGCCAAAACAACAGGGGCCGTAAGAATACGACTGATACTGCGGTAAATACAGCTGATAGTGTAGGACGTGCAGCTGGTAATAGGGGTCGTATAGCTGTTCCGGGTACTGATTTGTGTTGCCATAAGAGTATAGATCGTATTGCGGCCAATACTGTTGGTACTGGCTTCCGTCCCAGTAGTAATAAAGATCGTAGACTTGCGCGTTTGCGTCGCGGGTGAATAAAAGAAGCAGCCCTATTAGTGAAATTGTTACCAAACCCATCTTCATCCGATTAGCCTCCTATAGTTTAGGACGAATCAACCGGTCAAACCGATTACAAGATGCCAGAATGGAGAAGCTACGCTCGTCCGTTTGCGGGAGAACAGCAAAGTAGTTTCGGCACCAAAGGCAGTTCCGGGATGGTACTTAGCCATAAAGCAGTTTAGCTCGTGTAGTGCTCACGCTCAACAGCGTCGTCTACGTACTCCCAACCCGATGATCGCGGGTCAGCAGCAAACATAATAGGCGCATGGGGAGCGGAGGGCCGAGCGGGAAGCTCGACCCTTTGTCTTAGTCCGCCGTCTTTGTATCCTGAAAGTTATGGCAGTCAACAAGGATATGATTACCGGAGCAATGAAGACCGCCCGAAGGAGAGCGAAAATTTCGGATTTCCGTTTCCACGATTTCCGCCATGTCGCGCAGACAAATTGGCGCCGCAAAGTTCACGTCGATGCCGCGATGCTCGCGGCGGGCCATGCCGGTGTTCAGATGCACAAAAGGTATGTGAATCTCAAAGCAGACGATGTTGCCGAAGCGTTTGGTTTGGAAAATGGTAACATGAGTGGTAGACAGGAAGTCTCGGAGAACGTATCCAACCGCGCTAAGTAGTTGATTTTCCTATCGGAGGGGTGGGTGAGCGGTTGAAACCACCGGTCTTGAAAACCGGCGTCCACTTCGTGGACCGCGAGTTCGAATCTCGCCCCCTCCGCCAGTCCTATCGAAATACCTGAATAATCCATGGGTGCCTTTGATCCTTTTCCCGGGGCTGCACGGGGAAGAAGATTTCCGCCACGGAGTCTTGTTCCTCCCGTGGGAGGTGATTAACTTATCTATAATACTGGATAATACTAGATACTAGCCGAGGAGGGAACATGGACAAACGGCAACAGACGTTATCCATTGGTTACTTCGTCGTCTTGTTAGCGGCGCTTTTTGCTCTGCAAACTTTTCTCACCGCCGCGCGGGATGAAACCATTAGCTACAGTCAATTCAAACTCCTGGTGAAAAAAGACCTTGTTTCCAATGTGGTGATTGGCGAGAAAGCGATTCACGGAGAAATCAAACCGCAAGGCATCAAAGAAGCGGTTTCTCCGGAGCGGCTCAAAACTCTTGGCGCTGAAATCACGGCCGGAAAAAAACCTTTACCGTTTGTCGCTGTGCGCGTCGAAGATCCGGAATTAGTAGCGGACTTGGAAAAGGCTGGCGTTCCGTTCAAAGGCGAGGTGTCCAATGATTGGTTGCCGACCGTGCTTTCATGGGTCGTTCCTGTGGCGCTTTTTTTTCTGCTTTGGAATTACCTGTTCAAGAAGATGAGCTCGCCCGGTAATCTTATGCAAATCGGCAAGAGCAAAGCGAAGGTTTATATCGAAAAAAAGACCGGCGTGACGTTTGAAGATGTCGCTGGAATCGATGAGGCGGAGGAGGAGTTAGAGGAAGTGGTGGAGTTTTTGCGCAACCCGCAGAAGTATCAGCGACTGGGCGGCCGCATTCCCAAGGGTGTGCTTCTTGTTGGCCCGCCGGGAACGGGGAAGACTTTGCTGGCTCGGGCTGTGGCTGGTGAAGCCGGGGTGCCTTTCTTCAGTATCTCCGGGTCGGATTTCGTCGAAATGTTTGTCGGCGTCGGCGCCGCGCGAGTGAGGGATTTGTTCGCGCAAGCCGTTGAACACGCTCCAAGTATTATTTTCATTGACGAGCTCGATGCCTTGGGAAAGGCCAGAGGCATGAATTTGTTGGCGAGCCACGATGAGCGTGAACAGACGCTCAATCAATTGCTCTCGGAAATGGACGGTTTCGACCCGAATCAGGGCGTCATTATCATGGCCGCGACCAACAGGCCGGAAATTCTTGACGCCGCGCTGTTGCGGCCGGGAAGATTTGATCGCCAGGTTTTGGTTGACCGGCCTGATGTTAAGGGCCGAGAAAAAATTCTTCGCCTCCACGCCAAAAAGATCAAACTCTCCTCACGGTCAATCTCGCTCAGATCGCGGCGAAGACGCCCGGGTTCGTCGGTGCCGACCTGGCAAACATCGTTAATGAAGCCGCACTACTGGCGGCTCGCCAGGGCAAGGAAGCGGTTGAGACCAGTGACTTCGACGAGGCCATCGAGCGCGTGATCGCAGGATTACAGAAAAAGAACCGAATGATGAATCCACGGGAGAAAAAGACCGTGGCCTATCATGAAGCCGGACATGCGCTGGTTGCTGAGTTGGTCCCAGGCGCGGACCCGGTAAATAAGATTTCCATCATTCCTCGCGGAGTCGCAGCCCTAGGTTATACTCAACAATTGCCCACCGAAGACCGCTATCTTATGACTCGCTCTGAATTGATGGCGCGAATCTACGTGTTGCTCGGCGGACGCGTAGCCGAGGAGATGATTTTCCAGGATGTTTCCACAGGGGCGCAGAACGATCTTCAGAAAGCGACCGAGATCGCGCGCAACATGGTCACGCAATTCGGTATGAGCGAGCGTTTAGGATTGGTGGCCTTGGAAGGTTCGCGGACGCCGGTGTTTCTGACGGTTCCAACTCAAGGGCAGAAAGAGTATAGCGAGGACACGGCGCGGTTGATTGACGAAGAAATTAAGAAAGTACTTTCCGAAGCCCACAACGTGGTGCGGAACTACCTATCGATGCACAGACAGGCACTGGAGGAACTGGCCAAGTTGTTGTTGGAAAAAGAGGTCGTGGAGCGGCCAGCTTTGCAGGCGATTTTAAGTAGGACTGATGATGGTCAGCATGGCGACGGAAAAATAACCGCAAGCCCGGATGAGTTACAACTGGCCTCTGATCATAAGCCCTAGTTCTGCCGCCGAGCCGCAGCTGGCGTAGTCGCTGCATTCGTTTCCTACCTACGGTGCCTCTAAACTAGGTTTGCTGCCCAACTTTTCTGCATTGGTCCTTCAGACTCCGGGGTTTGTTGGATCATTGGTTACTAATGGTCGCCTGCCATTGTTATTTGATTTTCAAAAGGATTAGGGTAAGTTACGAACTAAGACTTTAAGTCTCTGCGTGGCGCTACAGTCCATGGTATGTTCTTTGCCGCTAAGTTTGGACTTCAAGTCAGGATTGGACTTACTTAAAGCATGGCTATCCTAAAGGTCGACGGGCTGAGCAAAAGATTCAAAGACGTAAAAGCGCTCGATAATGTCACCTTTGAATTCGACAGCGGCATCCTTTCCTTCTTGGGGCCCTCGGGTTGTGGCAAAACGACGCTCCTCCGTTCCATCGCCGGCTTGGAGCTTCCCGATGCCGGCTCGATCTCCATAGCCGATAAAGTCCAAACTTCTATCGAACAAGGTATCCTTGTTCCGCCGTACAGCCGAGAAATCGGTTTTGTATTTCAGAACTATGCCCTGTGGCCGCATATGACGGTGTTCAACAACATCGCTTTTGGCCTCAGACTGCGAAAAGTGGCCAATGCGGAGATCAAGAGCAAAGTCTTGTCATCCCTGGAACTAGTCGGGCTAAAGGGAAGAGAAGACCGCTATCCATCGCAACTGAGCGGCGGACAGCAGCAGCGAGTGGCCTTGGCGCGCAGTCTCGCCCTTGAGCCGCGGCTGATTTTGCTTGATGAGCCGCTTAGTAATCTGGATGCCAAGTTGCGCGAGGAGATGCGATTGGAGATCAGGCGGTTGATCAAAAAAGTCCGAATTAGCGCGCTCTATGTCACTCACGATCAAGAGGAAGCTTTTACTCTTTCAGACGCTGTTATCGTCATGGAAGGCGGCCGGATTCTCCAATACGACGCGCCCGACGCGATCTACAATCATCCGGCTCATCCGTTCGTTGCATCCTTCATCGGCCATTCGACCCTGGTGGATGGAAAAATCGTCAGCGTCGCCAATGGCAGTTGTGTCGTGGCGGTGGCGGATTTCGGCGGCGCCAATCTTGTGTCCCATGCACCAAGCAGCGTCTCTCCCGGTGATGTTTGTAAAGTAGTCATCCGCACGGGCGAGGTGCGACTGAGCAACGAGAAATTTTCAGACCGGGCCGACAACGTACTTGTGGGACGGATGACGAGCAGGGAATATCGTGGCGGACTGACCAACCACCGTGTTCAAGTCGGTTCAAAGGAAATTGTTGTGACTTCGCACAAGTTCTGCCCGATGATCAGAATCGAGGGAGATACCAGAGATATTTTTGTCTCCATCGACAAGTCGGCGATCAGTCTGATCGTCGGTTCGTGACCCCACCGGTTCAAGACATGCCGAACGCGATCCCTTGCTTCAACGGAGCATGATTACCCACAGCTGGAATTCAATCAAACTGGTTTTCCGCCAAGGCACCTTCGTGCCGCTCTTAGCCAGCGCCATCGCCGGCGGAGCGATCATTACACCGGTGGTCATCGTATTGTGGAGAAGCCTGACCACGGGAAAGTTGGGCTTCTCGGTGGGCCTGACTCTGACGAACTATGTAAGAGTTTTTGGCGACCGCGATATTCTTCCAATGTTGGGTAATTCGATGGTGTACGCGGGAGGCGCCGCAGCGTTGGGGACGGGATTAGGGGCTTTGCTTGCTTGGATTGTTGCCCGCACCAATACACCGGGGAAAACTCTCGTCGAGCTTATGCCGCTGTATCCGATCCTGATGCCTCCGATTATGAAGAACATCGCCTGGATTCTTCTGCTGGCGCCGAGATCTGGAATCCTCAACAACATGCTACAACAGTTTTTCGGAATTGAGGCTCAGCCCTTCAACGCTTTTAGCATGGCGGGCATGATCTGGGTTTTTGGTTTAGCCTGCGTCCCGTTGGGTTATCTTTTTTTGTTGCCCGTTTTCTTGTCTTTCGATCCTTCCCTGGAAGAAAGCGCCTATATCGCAGGCAGTAAACCGGCCAATACGATGTTGAAGATTACTTTTCCTCTGGCCATACCGGCGCTTTTCTCTGCCTTCGTATTGAATTTTCTCCGCGGCTTGCGATCGTTTGAAACCCCTGTGCTTCAGGGAGTTCCAGGAAACATCAAAGTTTTTGTCAGCCGCGTCTATGATTCCATGGCCTTGGAGTTCAATTCCGGATTAGCCACCGCTTACAGCATCGTGCTGGTGGCGCTGTCGGTGGTCGTACTGCTGGTCTATGTTCGCGCCACGCGGTTCTCTGAACGCTACGCCACCATCACTGGAAAGGGCTACCGGGTCAAAGTCATCGACATCGGTCCATGGAAATATGTTACTTTTCTAACTGTGTTCCTTTACTTTTTGGCCGGCATTGCGATTCCTTTTGTAGTCTTGATTGTGGTGTCGATGATTCCCTATTTCGACTACGACACTTTTATGAAATTCCCATCGAATATGGTTTTCACAAACTACGTCACTGTGCTGAAGCATCCCAGCTTTATTACCGGGCTGTATAACTCTTTGGTGCTTTCGACGACGATCGCCGTAGTTACCGTGCTGGCGGGCATTGTGATGGCGTTTACCATCTACCGAACCAGGGCCTACGGAACGAAGCTGTTTGAATTCATTGGCACGTTGCCTCTCGCTTTTCCGCCTTTGGTACTTTCGGTGGGGCTTGTGATCGTCTTTTTGGGGACGCCGTTGTACAACAGCCTCTGGGCCTTGGGACTCGGGTTGTTCGTGGCGTATTTTCCTTACGCATTTCGCAATGCGTCGGGGTCCATCGTCAATATTCACAAGGAATTGGACGAGGCCGCTTGGGTGCACGGGGCGAAATGGCGACATGTTTTTTTTAAGATCACGTTGCCGATCTTAAAGCCGGCGGTAGGCGGCGCGCTATTCTATATTTTTATCGAAGCGATCCGTAACGTGGATGTCGCTGTGCTACTCACTTCGCCCGGCAAAGAATACGGACCGGTCACCCTGTTCGAATATTTCCGCGTCGGACAATGGGCCGAGGCGGCCGCCGGCGGGGTGATCTATCTGATTATTTTGATTATCGCTGTGTCAGTTGCCAAGTTCGCATTCAAGATGAAATTTAGCTTATGAAATCGAAATTCACAGGCACTAAAGGAGGATGACAGCATGTCAAAGATAAGGGGGAAGATCCTGACGATCGCGGCCGCTGGGATCTTGTTGGCCGGATATAGCGGGCAAGCGGCGGAGAAGTCGGTTAAGGAGACCAAGGCCGGCGAAAAAGTCGTTCCGAAGGCCGCGGCGACCAATGCCACTGCTAACGCCGCAAAGGCGTTCGAAAAAGTCAGCAAAGAGCTTTACCCAAAGGCGCAACAGGAAGGGAATTTGATCGTCTACTCCGTGTGGGACGTGGAACATCTCCGGATCATTACCGATGCTTTCATGAAAAGGTATCCGGGCATTAAGGCGAACTACTGGCAGGGAACCAATCCAAATATCGTGACGCGAGTCTTGACGGAGTTTCAAGGCGGCCAGGCAAGCTTCGACGTCGTTCTTTCGGATAATGCGCCGCCGGTTTTGCGCGCTGCCGGAGCCATCGCTCCCTATGATACGGTCCAGAAGAGTGTGTTATTGCTTTACGATCCGACTATGCCAACTGTAAGTTTGCAGGTTCAGGCGTTGACCTACAATACAAAGAAACTCAAGGCTGGAGACGTGCCGAAAAGCTGGGAAGAGGTCGCCAATCCAAAGTACAAAGGGCTTGTGGCTCTGGACGATCCCATGAGAGCGGGCCCTATTAGCTCTATGCTGGCAGGCCTCAAAGAACAATGGAAGAACGACGCGCGCTTCACCAATTTCGTCAAGGGCCTCAAGGCGCTCAACGTGCCCGTGCACAAAAGCACGAGCGCTATGTTCCGTCTAGTCATATCGGGTGAATATTCGATCTGCATGCCGGCGCTTCTCCATGATGTCATGGAAGAAAAGGAGAAGGGGACTCCTGTCGAGTACGTGAAGAGCGTGCCGCCGGTTCTCTTTCCGCGCCAAGCGGGTATCTATATAAAGGCGCCGAACCCTAACGCGGGTAAGCTTTTTGCCGAATGGTTAATTTCCATGGAAGGCCAGGAGACCATCGATAAAATCGGCCGAGAGTCGTCGCGCATTGATTTCAAGTCAAAAACGTCGGTTGAATCCGCGTTCGGGAAAAACACGAAACCGGTTCCGGTAAGTGACAAAGGATTCCTCGAAGATCCGAAGAAATGGCTTGACACTTATGTGAAGCCGATTTGGGAAGGCTGAGGATCAGTTCAACGAATTATTCTCGCGGTGTTTTATCAGGGGTAGATATTGGGGGCGTTGCATGACTTTGCTCCTCGATAGCCCGCCCCTGGTAGCCCATTGCGCTAATCTGACCCGCAGATATCCAGCACCACCAAGGCGTATTTTCGCGCAGTCCACGAGGTTGTCGATATCGACGAATTTCTCACTCAATCCGGGTTCTGTTCGGGAAGCCAAAAGTGGCTGAAGGAATTCCGACCTCATTGAAAACATTCACATCCCGCCACATACTGATCTCTCCCGTAGACACCGGCGGCACTCTTTGCCTCTGATCGCTTGGTGAGATTTTCTGATCGCTGCCACTAAAGGTTCAACGTTCTTTCCTTCGTAACCTCGTCGCGCCATATACAATTGCACGTCGCCGCCGAAACCCTGAGACAGGATGACCTCTTTCAATTCCTTTTCGGCCTCGGCAAAGCTCATGGACGGTGGAACTCGCACATCGACGTAGATAGTGCAGCCTATTGACTCTGACGCTGGGGCTGAAAGGAAGCCCGCCTCTGATCGCGCCGATGGCGACGCGGGGAACCATCACGCCTACCGGATATTCAACTCGATGGTTTTTTCATATCGCGCGCCCACTCTTCGATGGCTTGGATAATTAACGACATTTTGACAATGGGATTGGGAGTGTCTTTGAGAACTGCGCGATCGGGAAGGCGCGGTGTGTAATAATCCTGTTCCCTCGATGGTCACTTTGAAGTAAGCTGCGCCGGCTTCTATCCAGGTGAAAGCTATTGTGTTTATCCGCCACGCTGCCAACGTAAAAACCAAAAGAAGCATCGGCACGCCGAAGCGTTCGGCCACGGTAAGAAGATTTGTAGGTCGAGACGAAAACCCCGGTGCCCTCCATATAGCAGGTGACCTGTTTCCCTCCCAGAGATGCCCCCGCAGCAATGGAAACTCCCTCGGCTTCGCTGGCCACAGGCGCAAGCTGAAAAAAGCTGTCTTCGCGCATCAGCGGCAAAATCTGGCTCAAACGGGTTTCGGGGAGGCAGGTGACGAAATTGATGCCTGCCGACCGCAGGCCGTTGACCAATTTGCTGGCGAGCTCCGGTTCCACGATTTGTCGCTCCTTCAAAAACTCGGTTCCAAAGCGCTTCCAGATTAGCCACGTCCAAGAAAAATCGGTTTGCCCTCGGTTCTTTCGACGTAGCGGACGAACCGGTACTTGTTTTCCATGAGATCGACATCGGATCGTTCAGCGTTGCGATGCTCGAAAGTCTCTTCCACTTTCGCCACGACAAATCCCAAGCCTGGTTCTTTTATCGTTGAAGACATTTCCCGGTTAAAATTACCCAAATCCCGGACGGTCACTGCGCGCTCGATACCACTGTCTCTCGCGATTGCGGCAATATCGGTTTTTGCAGCGGTGGCGCTTGGCCGGCTGATCCGGCTGCCGCTGTAGGCTTCATTATCGAACACAAAAACCTTCAGGTTGTCCGGGTGGAGAGTTCCCAGAGTGGGGAGGTTGAACAAGGACAGCAAAACGCTGCCGTCCGATTCAATGACAATGACCTGTCTATGGGGAAGGCCCAAGGCCAAGCCCATACCGACTCCCAGAGCATTCCCCATCGATCCTAAAAGAAGATTGCCTTCATGTTTTGATAATTGGCCCCAAACCCACTGGCCGCTGACGGATGCGACAACCAATTGGTCCTTTACAAAAGGCAAGAGGGCCTCCAAGCAAGCGCGGCGATTCATACCGTAAAATCCCCGGTGAACAATAGAGCAAAAGGCTGCTTGAGCGCGTGCATCATGCGCACGGCATCGGCAATGCCCGTGTTTAGGTCGCTGGCGTTGGCCATAACTTGGTATTCGATGTGCAGGGCTTTGAGCTGTTCTTCCGTTCTTACACCGGTGGGCGCGAAGCGGAAACTGTTCTTTTGATCGGCGCAATTTCCCACGTGGGATATCAGGAGCAGCAGCGGAATGCCCAACCGCATGCTCACCAGCAGCAGGTTGTAAGCAGATACGAACAGGCCGGTGGCCTCCATATAGCAAGCAGGCCGCTTGCCGACCAGGGCCGCTCCCGACGCGATGGTGACGGCTTCGGCTTCGCTGGCTACGGGAACCAACGTAAAAAAGTCGTCCTTCTCCAGAATGGGTAAGATGCGGCTCAACCGCGTCTCCGGCAGATAGGTGACGAAGTCGATGCTCGCATTTTTTAGTTGTGCAACGGTTTTCTCAGCGAGTTCCTGATTCATCCCAAATGCTGTCCTGATTGTGAAATGAGAATCTTCGTAAATGGAACCTTGACAATTACATGCAATTTTAAATAAAAGAATGCATGTTAGTTCGTATATATTAGCCGTCTGTGGAGTGTCAATAGAGTAAAGCAGCATTACGCTATGGAAGCCCTGAACGGGAAAAATCTTACCGAAGAAGCCTACGAAAAGATCAAGGGCTTCATTCTGCGCAGCGAAATCTATCCGCGGCAAAAGATTATCATAGAAGACCTCGCCAAACAGATGGGCATCAGCAGGACGCCCATTCGTGAAGCCATGAGCCGCCTGGTAAAGGACGGCTATGTCAAACAAATTTGGAACCGTGGGTTTTTCGTCAACGAAATTACCGTGGAGGAAATGGAGGCGCTCTACGGAGCGAGGGAGGCGTTGGAGCCTTACCTCGCGGAAGAAGCGGCGCGGCGGGTCACCCCGGAACAGATTCAGGAGTTACAGGTTTTGTTGAAAGAATACGGCGAGTACGTTGAACGCCGCCCGCGGCGCGAGCGGCGCCTATTGGATCTCGACTTTCACGCCAAAATCGCCGAAATTGCCGGCAACGCCTATCTCAAGCGGGTTTTGGAAGAAGTATTCGAGCGGATCGTGCTCAAGCAAAGAATTGTGGTGGGACAGTTGGACCGGGGAAAAGACGCGTGGCTGCAACACCGGGCTATTCTCGTGGCGATTCGAGATGGAAAGCCGAACGCCGCGAGGCGGCAGGCGTTATATCACGTGCGCAAATCCAAACAGCTGGCGATGCTTCGCTTGCAAGAAGAAGCCGATTATCTGAAGAGCTTGAGAATCGTGGGCTGACAAATAGGATCTTGTGAATCGTATACAGGACGATCCCATCTCGGTTGCCGTGATTTCGAATCGCTTGAACGCGATCACCAAAGAGATGGGCCAAATCATGCTGCTGACGTCTCGCTCGCCGATCTTTAGCGAGTCGAGGGATTTCGTCACAGCGATTTTTGACAGCCGAGGGCGACTCGTCGCTCAAACTTCTTATATACCGGTTTTGCTGGGGGCCATTCCGTTCGCTTTGGAGGCGATTCGCGGCCGATTTAAACCGGACGAGTTGCATCCGGGAGACGTCATCGTCGGTAACGATCCCTATCAGGGAAACAGCCATTTACCGGACGTCACCATCGCACGGCCGGTTTTTTATCAGGGCCAATTGGCTTTCTGGGCCGTAACCAAAGGACATCAAGCAGATTTGGGAGGCGGAGGTGTGGCCGGCTATAATCCGTCGGCGAAGACGGTTTGGGAAGAGGGACTGCGTTTGCCGCCGATCAAACTCTACTCTAAGGGAGAATATCAGAAAGATGTCTGGGACTTTATTCTCTTGAATGTCAAAAGTCCGCACCTCGTTGAAGGAGATTTGCATTGCCAGATTGGCGCCGCTGCCAGGGGAGAAGAAGCGCTGATCGAATTGCTCGATCGCTACGGACACAAGACTGTCGATTCCGCCATCGATTCTTATATCGATGCCACTGAAAGAGCCATGGCTTCGGCCATCAAAAGAATTCCAGATGGCAGCTACTCCGGAGAAAGCCGTGTCGATAACGACGGAATCCAGATGGACCATGCGCCTTGCATTCGGGTTGCCGTCAAGGTCGAAGGAGAAAGATTGACCTTCGATTTTGGAGGTTCCGATCCGCAGAGTCAGGGTTTCGTCAATAGCCCTTTTGCCAACACCGCTTCGGTTTGCTTTCAAGCGCTCTTTGCCTGCATAGGCGCCTCCATTCCGATCAACTACGGGTCGCTAAAATTGATTCGAATCGTCGCGCCCGAGGGATCGATTGTGAATTGCCGTCCGCCGGCCCCTACCACTGCTTCCACGTTGGTGACCTGTGCCGCGATCGCCGAAGCGATTTGGATTGCGCTGGCGAAAGCGATTCCGGATCAGGTGCAAGCCGGATGGGGAAGACGCTGCGCGCCCATGACCGCGGGAAAAAATCCGCGCACAGGGCGGCCGTTTGTTTGCACGCATCATAATTGCAAGGGCGGTTCCGGTGCCACGGAAGGTTACGATGGATGGAATCACACCGGTCCGGTGAGCAACATGGGCGGCTCTCGGGCGACCGACCCGGAAATCTTTGAGCTCGCTTATCCCTACCGGCTCTTCAAGTATGAATTTGCTCAGGACACCGCCGGCGCGGGAAAATGGCGTGGAGGGGTCGGAGCGATACTACGCTGGAAGGTCGAGACTCCGGAGATCCAATGTGTAACCGTCGGTTCGGGCATGCTCGAGGAAACGCGCTCCTTCGGCTTGTTCGGCGGTAAACCCGGCTCGCTCCCGGTGATGCGTGTGATTGGAGCAGGGGAAAAGACAAGGGAGATAGGCGTCAATCGATTCTACGAAGTTTCACAAGGAGACGTTTTTGAGCTCATCTCCCAGGGCGGCGGTGGCTTTGGCAACCCATTCGAAAGATCCCCTGAACAAGTAAGAGACGATGTCGTGAATGGTTTTGTTTCCGTCGAAAAAGCTCTTGAAGACTATGGGGTGGCGCTGAAAAGACAGGATCGCGAATTGATCGTCGATTTCGAGGAAACTCTCAGATATCGGGCGCTGAAAAGGAACGGTTAAGCGACTAAAGAGCGGAGACGTGGGAAAAGATGAGACAGGCAAAGCAAGCCTTGTTTTTTTAGAGTTGAGAAAAACGAATGGCTGATTTTGGCAAATCTTTTTATGTCGGGATCGACGTGGGGGGAACCTTCACCGATTGTGTGCTGGTGGATTCAAATGGTCGTAGCGTTGTCGAAAAAGCCTTCACCACGCCGCGGGACCCTTCCCAGGGAGTTCTGAACGGTATTGAAAAGCTCGCGCTCAAAGTTGGACTGCCTTTCGGAGATTTTATCCCTCAGATTCACCGCATCGTTCACGGGACGACCATCACCACCAACGCGGTTCTCACCGGTTCCGGCGCCAAGACTGGTTTTATTACTACCAAAGGGTTCCGGGATATCCTTGCGATGCGGCGCGGCATCCGTGAAAATCAATTCAACTCGAAAACGAATCCGCCGCCCCCGCTGGTATCGCGGAACCGGACTTTCACCGTTTCAGAGCGCGTGGATTGTGAAGGGCGCGAAGTCACTCCCTTAGACATTGCCGCCGCCAAGGAAGCGATTCGGGAACTCAAGGATGCAAATGTTGAATCGGTGGCGGTCAGCTTTTTGTTTTCTTTTCTCAATCCGAAACATGAACTTGAAGTAGCAGCGCTTCTCGAAAAGGAATTTCCCGAGGCCTATGTTTCGCTGTCAACTCAGGTCTTGCCGCAACTACGGGCCTATGAAAGACACAGCACGACCGT
>Ga0126371_10003403_pt1 | contig 13939 bp, 11 predicted proteins | sample PanSoiMetaPlot_4_FD_110145 | JGI IMG/M metagenome (GOLD analysis project Ga0126371, IMG submission 110145) | Tropical forest soil microbial communities from Panama - MetaG Plot_4 | ecosystem: Environmental > Terrestrial > Soil > Tropical forest > Bulk soil | place: Panama | collected 2016-02-17 | reverse complement strand
TGCTTCCAGGTACCCGCCAACCGATGGGGCAGCCATCACTTCAACGCCGCCCAGTTGAAGACGATTCAGGAGATGATCACACTCACCGTGTTTTCGTTCTTCTCCATCTGGTATCTGGGGCAGGACATCAAGTGGAACCACGCTGTTGGGTTTTTCTTCATCGTGGTGGCCGCGTTTTTTATTTTTAAGGAATTTTGAGCGGACGGAAGTCCAAAGAAATCCTGCTTTGATTCGCTTCTTTTCCCGTAATTCGCGGCTAGCGCCTTAGACAGGCGTTTTCGTCTTCCGCTCGGGGCTGAAAAACGGCAGCTTGGCGACGGTCGCAGTCACTTTTTGCCGCACGGCTTCGATGGTGATTTCCATTTGCAGGTTCGTGCCGGGTCGCGAGTGTGCGGTCTCGATGCTGGCGAGAGCGATCATCTTTTTGAGCAGCGGTGACCATGTAGTCGAAGTTGCTTTTCCCACCTGTTTGCTGCCGGAATAAACCGGAACGTGCACGCGCGAAGCCTGGGCGGGAGCTGCCGGGGTGAGCCCGAATTTCTCATAGCGCTCTTCTACCTCAGTCCAATCCAGCTCCAGACCAACCAACTGGCGTGGAACACCGTTTTTCTTCTGCTCCAGCAGTGCGGCCCGGCCGACGAAGTTCTCTTTCTCCAGATGCACCAGCCGCTCGAAGCCCAGCTCAAAAGGCGAGAATGTCTGCTCTGGAATGAGGGCTTTCTTGCTGCTGATATAGTCGACTTCGATCAGCAATAGCCCGGCCTCGATACGCGCGACATCCAGCGCCAGCATGCCTGCGGGATGAATGTCGAACTTGCGTCCTGCTTCCATCAGGGAATCCCAGACTTTGACGGCCTGCGTCCACGGAACCCAGATCTCGTAGCCAAGATCGCCCGTGTAGCCGGTGCGCGAGATATCGACCGGCACGCCGGCAATCTTGCCGCTGGTCACGCGAAAATATTTCAAGTTTGCGACGTCTGCTTCCGCCACGCTCTTCAGCAGCCTGCCCGAGGTCGGTCCCTGCAAGGCCAGCGCCGCCACGGACTCGGAGATATCGTCAATCCTGACGTCCATGTTCAGCCCGTTCTGGCGAAACCAGCGCAGGCTGGGGTCGGCGGCGGTCCAGCGATATTTGTTTTCTTCCAGGCGCGTGATGGTGCCGTCGTCAATCACCTTACCCTGCTCGTCGCACCAGCAGCAGTAAATCACCTGGCCGGGCTTGACCTTGTTGATGTCGCGAGCGATTACCCGGTTCACGAGTTTGGTGGCGTCCTTGCCCTCGACCATGTACTTGTAGAGCGGCGTGATATCGATCAGCGCCGCCGCATTGCGGATGGCGTTGTACTCGTGCTCGTGATGGACTTCGTAGCTCGAGACCGTGTAATAGCCCGACCACTCGCGATAGTTCAGGCTGGTGCACAGTGGGAAGGTGCGATCGTGAAATGCTGTTCCGACAGGCAAGTGAGAATCCTCGAAGAGGATTATAAAACCTAACCGCTGATAAACGCTGATGACACTGATCGGGCTTGTAATGAGCGTTCTTTTTCACCGCGGAGGCGGAGACGCGGAGAAAAGCCCTTATTGCTAAAGCAGCAGCCCATAGCACCATTTATCCAGCCGGATGTTAAAATCATCTCTCTACATGCAGCGCTTAATCCAATGGAGCGTTCTTCTTAGTGGCCTCTGAGCCATTCGGCCCGTTTCCTCTGAGTTGTTCTTTGCGCGTTACACTTTTTCCATCAATTTTGCTTCTGTCCTGATTGAGCCAGAAGCCGGGAGCTGGAAGCTAGTGGCTTCAACCAAATATGACGCAATCGTCATCGGCGGCGGGCACAACGGCCTGACCACCGCGGCGTATCTCGCTCGCGCGGGAAAGAAAGTTCTGGTGCTCGAGAGACGCCACGTGCTCGGCGGCGCAGCGGTCACAGAAGAAGTCTTTCCGGGATTCAAGTTCTCCGTCTGCTCCTACGTTGTCTCGCTGCTGCGGCCGGAGATCATTCGCGATCTGGACCTGCCGCGCCATGGCCTGGAGATCCTGCCGCTCGATGGCACGTTCACGCCAATGCCCAGTGGCGATTATCTATGGCGGGTGAACGATCACGGCAAGACGCGCCGCGAGATCGCGCGACATTCCAAGCTCGATGCCGAGGCTTACGAAGAATTCGGCAAGGCGATGCAGGCGATGTGCCGCTTCGTCAAGCCGATCCTCGGCATGGTGCCGCCCGATCCCTCCACGCTCAATCCGCGCGAGCTGATGAAGCTGCTGTTCATCGGCAAGCGCTTTCAGGGACTATCTCCGGAAGACAAGTACAACCAGGTGCAGCTGATGACCATGAGCGCGGTCGATTTCCTCGATCAGTGGTTCGAGACCGACGTGCTCAAGGCGACCATGTCTGCGTCGGGCATCATCGGGACATTTCTCGGCGTGCGCTCGCCCGGCACGGCTTACGTGCTGCTGCACCACTACATGGGCGAGATTGACGGCGCATTCCGCTCCTGGGGATTTGCCCGCGGCGGCACCGGCGCGATATCGAACGCCATAGCCGACGCTGCACGTGAGGCAGGCGCCGAAATCCGCACCAAAGCGGGAATCGCAAGGATCATCGTCAAGAACAATCGCGCGCAGGGCGTGGTGCTGGAGAGCGGCGAGGAAATTCATGCGGACGTGATTTCGTCCAGCGTTGATCCGCGAAATACGTTTCTTCGCTTCATCGAAAATGGGTTGCTGCCGGACGAGTTTCTCGAAGAAGTGAAGCGCTATAAATTCCGTGGATCATCAGGCAAGGTGAACATCGCTCTTGATGCGCTGCCCGACTTCAAATGCATGCCGGGCGCTGGACTCCACCTGCGCGGCGCGATTTCCATTTCCCCCAGCGTGGAATATATGGAGCGCGCCTATGATGACGCCAAGTACGGCAACTTCTCACGCCGCCCTTATGTTGACATCGTGATTCCGTCGCTGACCGATCCATCGGTGGCGCCGGCAGGGAAGCACGTGATGTCTTGCTTTGTGCAGTACGCGCCGTACAAATTGCGCCCGGGCCTGAACTGGGACGAGCAGCGTGACGCCTTCGGCAACAACGTGATCGACACCATCGCCGAGTACGCGCCCAATCTGAAGAACATCATCCTCAACAAGCAGGTGCTCACGCCGCTCGACCTGGAGCGCGAGTTCGGACTGAGCGAGGGAAACATTTTTCAAGGCGAGCTCTCACTCGAACAGCTCTTCTTCCTGCGCCCGGTTCCCGGCTACGCGCAGTTCCGCACGCCGATCAAGAACCTCTATATGTGCGGCTCGGCCACGCATCCCGGCGGAGGAATCATGGGCGCACCGGGACGGCTGGCTGCATTGGAGATTCTCAAGGACGCGAAAGCCACGCCGTCGCGTTCAAAGACGGCAAGCGTCGAACGGCCTGCGGAGCGAGTGAGCTGATGGCGGGCGCTCGCGACGTCGTCATTATTGGCGGCGGACACAATGGCCTGGTCACGGCCTTTTATCTCGCCAAAGCCGGGTTCAAGCCGCTGCTGCTGGAGCGGCGGCCGCAAACCGGCGGCGCGGCCATCACCGAGGAGTTCAGCCCAGGGTGCCGTTGCTCTACGCTGGCTCATTCCACTGGGCCGCTTCTTCCCGAGATCGTCCGCGATATGGAGTTGGCGCGGCATGGGCTGAAGCTCATCACCTCGGATATCGCGGTAACTGCCTTGGCGCCGGATGGACGCGCGCTCATGCTTGCGAGCGACGCCGGCCGCGCGGCACAGGAGATCGGCAAGTTCTCGCAGAAGGATTCCGCGCAGTATCGCGTGTTTGAGGAAGCGCTTAAGAAGATCGGGGGCGTGATCGGCGAGGCGCTGAAGCTGGCGCCGCCAGATGTCGACGATCCCAGCCGCGGCGATCTCTGGGGCATGCTCAAGACCGGACGCAGCTTGCGCAAGCTGGGAAAGAAGGACCTTTATCGCGTTTTGCGCTGGGGACCGATGGCCGTCGCCGATCTGGTGGCTGAGTTTTTCGAGACAGAACTGCTTCGCGCGACCATTGCCGCTCGCGGAATCTTCGGAACATTTCTTGGGCCGTGGTCGGCGGGCAGCAGCCTGGTGCTGCTCATTCGCGCCGCCGGAGATTCGCATCCGGCTGGATCGGCCGTCACGGCTGCCGGCGGCATTGGCTCTGTGATCCAAGCCATGGCGGCTGCAGCGAAAGAGGCTGGCGCGGAGATTCGCACCAACGCCGATGTGGCTGAAGTTCGCATCAAGGACGGCGCGGCGACGGGAGTCGTGCTCGCCGGCGGCGAAGAGATCAGCGCAAAGGCCGTCATCTCCAACGCCGATCCCCGGCGCACGCTGCTGAAGCTGTCGATCCCATGCATCTGACGCCGGATTTCGTAATGAAGCTTCAGCACTATCGCATGCCGGGAACCGTGGCCAAGATGAATATCGCGCTATCGGCATTGCCCAAATTCGCAGCTCTTGACGGCAATTCCGAGGCGCTTCACGGGCGCATCCACATTGGACCGGAGATCGATTACCTGGAGCGCGCGTTTGACGAATCGAAATATGGGAGCTTCTCTTCCGATCCTTATCTCGAGGTGACGGTCCCGTCCCTGGCCGACCCAACGCTCGCTCCGGTGGGAAAGCATGTAATGTCTGTGTACATGCAGTACGCGCCATTCAAGCTTAAAAACGGCGACTGGGATGACCAGCGAGATGCGCTCGGCAACACCATCGTGAAAAAGCTGAGTGAGTATGCTCCCGGTCTTCCGGAGCTAATCGAAGACGCGCAGATCATCACGCCAAAAGATTTGGAAGAGACTTACGGCCTGACGGGCGGCCACATCTTCCACGGCGAGCTGGCGCTGGACCAGTTCTTCACCATGCGTCCGCTGCTGGGATGGGCGCGATATAACACGCCGATCCGTAATCTTTATCTGTGCGGGTCAGGAACCCATCCGGGAGCAGGCTTGACCGGAGGATCGGGAGCGAATGCGGCAAGGGAGATTGTGAAAGCGCTCCGGCGTTAGATCTCACCGCGGAGACGACCACCCCAACGAGCCAAAACCAGGCTCGTCAGGGACCCCGCGCGGAGACGCGGAGAATTGAACCAAGAATGCCCTACAATAAATCCATGTTTCGGGGTCATTAATGTCCACCTCCTACTCCAATAGCCGACCCGAACTCGCCGCCTCCGAGGCCATGACCCTTCCGCAGCGCTATTACACCGATCCCGACTGGTTCCGGAGCGAGATGGAAGCCATTCACTTCGACATGTGGCTGTGCGCGGGACGCGCCGGGCAAATCCCCGATCCGGGGGACTATTTCGTACGAAATTTTGCCAATGCCAGCGTGATCGTGGTTCGCGACGATCAGGGCTCGATTCGCGCTTTCCACAACGTGTGCCGTCACCGTGGAACGCAGCTCTGCACTGAGAATGAAGGCAGGTTCGCGGGGCGGATTCAATGTCATTATCACGCCTGGACCTACAAACTCGATGGCACGCTCGCCAATGCTCCGCACATGGAGAAGGTGACCGGGTTCTGCGAGGAAGATTACCCGCTGAACTCCGTGGCAACGGCGCTCTGGGATGGACACATCTTTATCAATCTTTCAGCCCTGCCGGTTCCCTTCTCCCATCATCTGGCAGGACTGGATGAAAAATTCCGGCCCTGGCGCATGCAAGAGCTGCGGATGGTCGAACGACGTGTCTACCGGCTCAAAGCTAACTGGAAGCTGATCCTCCAGAATTATTCAGAATGCCTGCATTGCCCGATCGTCCATCCGTTGCTGCAAAAACATTCGCACTACATGAGCGGCGACAACGAGCCGCCTCAGCCAACGTACCTGGGCGGGCGTATGGACCTGCGCGAGGGCGTGCAGACTCTGACCATGGACGGAACCACGAAGCGCTGCAGTCTTCCTGGTTTGAGCGGCGACGATCAACGCCACGTTTACTACTATTGCCTGCTGCCAAATTTTCTGCTGAACCTGCATCCCGATTACATGCTCACCTTCACGCTGTGGCCAAAAGCCGCCGACGAGACGGAGATCGTCTGCGAGTGGCACTTCCATCCTGACGAGATCGGCAAACCAGGCTTCAATCCGGCGGACGCCGTGGAATTCTGGGATCTGACCAACCGGCAGGACTGGGAACTCTCAGACCTGGCGCAGAAAGGGATCAGTTCGAAGGGCTACCTTCCGGGCCCATATTCCAATCGCGAAGAACTGTTGCTGGCGCTCGACATGTTTGTACTGGAGCGCGTCCGAAAGACAGCAACGAAGTAACAAGAGCCTCCGATTGGGGCAAATAGAACGTGACTGCAAAATCGAGAAGTACCCCGCAATCAGTCAGATAGGAAGAATGATGACTCGAGATTTTTCTGCTTGCCTGTGCAACCGGAGGTGTTGCATTCTGCATCCAATCAACACCAGCATTGCCGCTTCGCCTTGGCCACGCCGTACCTTTAATAACACCAATCATCATTTAAGAATTAGACTTGTTTAACCTGATGAGAACGATGGCACTGCAGGTGACGTGGATTTCATGCCTGTTGCGCCGGTTGAGTCCTGCCACAGAATTTTGAGGTCGCATGCGTCTTAGTTTTCGCCTGATCTGTTCAGTCGCGATCGTGCTGACACTGGTCTCATTGCTGTTCTCCTATTTTCAGGTCCGCTCGGAGAAACGCAATCTGCGCGGTGATCTGCAAAGGCGCGCGCAGATGCTTGCCGAAAGTCTCCAGGAGACGTTTGAGCCGCTGATGGAAAAGCGTCCGCATCGCGACCTGCAGCGGATTGCGGAGCGGTTCAGCAGCGGCAACATTGGCGGACATCTTGTGGGCATCGCCGTCTACGACGCAAAAAATGCGCCGATTGCCACCACGCCAGGCCTGGCATCACGCTTTCCAGGCGCGACCTTTCTTCCGGATAAGGCCCTCTCTGAAGCGAGCGCCCGCGATCGCTATATCAAGTTGAACGGGACTGAGTTGCATGTATATGCGTTGCCGCTCAACGCAGGGAGCACGGCAGCGGGAACGCTCGCCGTGGTACACGATGCCGGTTATATAAAAGATGAGGCCCAGAGTTTCTGGCGCCGCGCTTTTCTCCGTGTGCTGGCCGAAGTCCTGCTGATCGGTCTCACTTCCCTTCTGGTGATCCGTTGGAGCATTGAAGGCCCAATCGCGAGAACGGTGGAATGGATGAACGCGCTGCGCACCGGCAAAGCTGTGGAACGTCATGGGGATGGCGGGCCGGATTTATTCAGGCCACTGCGCCACGAAGTGACCACGCTGGTGCAGAGCCTGGCTGCAGCGAGGGAGTCGGCGGAAAAGGAAGCGCGTCTCAGAGAAGCCGCCGAGTCGGTCTGGACCGCAGAACGTCTGGCCGTGCACGTGCAGACCAAACTCGAGTCAAGCCGCCTTTTTGTCGTTTCCAATCGCGAGCCGTATATGCATTCGCGCGATGGCCGGACTCTGAAGGTCCTGGTGCCTGCCAGCGGCCTGGTTACGGCTCTGGAACCGATTCTTCGCGCTTGTGATGGGACCTGGATCGCGCACGGAAGTGGTGATGCCGACCGCGAAGCAGTTGACCGGCATGACCGCTTGTCTGTCCCGCCAGATGACCCGAAATATACCTTGCGCCGCGTCTGGCTCAGCAAGGACGAAGAGCAGGGATACTACTATGGCTTCGCCAACGAGGGCCTCTGGCCGCTCTGCCATATCGCGCATACCCGTCCTCTGTTCCGAGCTTCCGATTGGGCCTACTACGAGGAAGCGAACAAAAAGTTCGCTAAGGCAGTTCTGGAAGAAATGGCCGGAACGAAACATCCGGTCCTGCTGATTCAGGACTATCATTTCGCTCTCCTGCCGCGCCTGATCAAGCGGGAGCGTCCGGACGCCCGTGTCGCAATCTTCTGGCATATTCCCTGGCCGAATCCAGAGGCTTTCGGGATTTGTCCGTGGCAAGCTGAGTTGCTGGATGGATTATTGGGCGCGGACCTGATTGGCTTCCATATCCAGTCGCATTGCGACAATTTTCTCAAGACAGTGAACCGTGCGCTGGAATCACGCGTGGAATGGGACCACTTTTCCGTAAACCGTGACCGTCACGTGACTGCGGTAAGGCCATTTCCCATCAGCGTGGCTTCAGACTCCGATGCTGCGGTTGCGGTAACGGAGCGGTCCGCGGGAGCGGAGCGCGAGTCTTTATTCAAGGAATTTGGGGTTGACGCTCTTTATCTCGGCGTGGGCGTTGACCGGGTGGATTACACGAAAGGAATTCTCGAACGCTTTCTGGCAATCGAAACTTTTCTCGACGAAAATCCGCAGTACCAGGGCAAATTCACCTTCATGCAAATTGGAGCGCCCAGCCGGACGCATATCCGCCGCTATCACGAGTTTCTAGGCGAGGTTGAAGCCGAAGCGGAGAGAATCAACTGGCGCTTCCGCACCGAGAACTGGAATCCAATCGTCCTGCTCAAGCGCCATCACAGCCATAAGGAGATCAATCGCTTTTATCGCGCCGCCGACCTTTGTCTGGTCACATCGCTTCATGACGGGATGAATCTGGTGGCGAAGGAGTTTGTGGCATCGCGAAAGGACGAAGATGGTGTGCTGATTCTAAGCAAATTCACCGGCGCCTGCCGCGAACTGCGTGACGCCTTGCTTGTGAATCCTTACGATAGCCAGCAGATGGCCGAGGCAATCAGGGCTGGGCTGGAAATGGAACCTCGCGAACGCACCGCGCGCATGCATCGTATGCGCCAGATCGTGAGAGAACAAAACATCTACCGCTGGGCAGGCAATCTGATAGCACAGCTTTGTGAGGTCCGTCTGGAGCCGGAAGGTGTTGCGCAACGAGCCGGAGCAAGCGCAACTCCGTCGTCTGCCGCCTAAGTGATGAACCGTACATCTTCCATTCGGGCCATTGCTTGTGACTATGATGGCACTCTGACCGGAGAGGGACCGGTCGAGCCAGAAACGTTGTCCGCTCTGAAACGTTTCAAGGAATCAGGGCGCCGGTTGATTCTGGTCACCGGACGCGAGCTCAAGGATCTGGCATCTGTTTTTCCGGGTCTGGAGATTTTCGACACCATCGTTGCAGAAAATGGCGCTGTCCTTTATGGCGCCGCGCACCGGCGAGAGGTCCCACTCGGAGATCCTCCGCCTCTGGCATTTGTTCAACAGCTGCGGCGTCGAGGCGTAACACCTCTCTCGGTGGGCGGCCGTGTAGTTGAAAAAAAACGCTCGCAGCATGCCGCAGTTCTGGAAGCGATCGAGGAGATTGCGCACGATCGCGAAATTATCTTGAACCGAAATTCGCTGATGGTGCTGCCCGCCGGCATGGATAAATCCACTGGACTGAACGCAGCGTTGCGGCAGCTTGGGCTCACGGCCGAGGACACGGTCGGCATCGGCGATGCCGAGAACGATGATGCGTTCCTGAAGATCTGCGGGATCTATGTCGCAGTGGCCAACGCGATTCCCTCCATTCGCGATGCAGCGGACCTGATCACCCAGGGGGACGACGGTGCAGGGATCGTCGAAATCATCGACAAGGTAGTCTCAGGCGAGTTGCAACCGGTCAAGGCGCGGCAATAGTTCTTCTCGATTCAATGATAGTTCTTTGTGTTACGATGAACCCCATCTCCTGCCATCGAACGCCTTGAGGTTGTGGGGACTGAACTGCGTATGGTGCTCCATGGCATGGTAAAAGCCTATGCCATTGCAGACAGCCGCATTGCTTTGCGGCCTGACCATCATTTACCTGGAAGTCTCGCAGCAGCGACTGGCTCGTGTCCATCGCCCTGCCGTTCATGTTCTCGTCTATTTCGACATACTGGCTGCAGGCTGCTCAGCTGCTCTCGCAGCTTTTTTGCTGCTGCACGCTTTCGTGATTCCGGAAGATCGGATTGCATTTCTCGCCGGAGCGATTTGCAGCACGGCCGTGTTTCTGTATCTGCAGAGCGAGATGCGCCGGGCGCATCAATTCCAGCGTCCGGAAGGCATCGTTTCGGGGCAGTTCCTCTTTTTGGCGGGGGCCATACGGATCCTGTTGCGCTCGCTCGAGAATTCACATCCTCTCTTCGACCTGTGGAGCTTAACTGCCATCATCGCTGGAGGACTGCTGATCGGAGTTGTGGTCCCCCGGTTTCTCAAAAAGAAAGAAGAGCACAGAATCATCGAGCGCTTTGCCGAGCAGGGTGAGAGCCATCAGCGGGAATGGGCTCCCTCTACGGCGGAGTGTCCGCGGCCTGAACGCTGGGAAATGCTCGACTCCATGAGCGCGGAACTGGAAGTACTCGACTTTTTGAAACAGCTGGTGATCACGCTGAAACCGGCTCTCATCGTCGAAACAGGAACGTTTATCGGCGCAAGCACGATTAAGATGGCGGAAGGACTTCAGGCCAACGGTCCGGGAAAAATCGTCAGCTGTGAGTATGACCCTTTGGTGTTTGCACGAGCTCTCGAGCGCATCCAAGCCTCAGGTCTTGGCTCATGGATCGATGCCCGCAATGAATCAAGCCTGGAGATGAACGTTGAGGGCGAAATTGATCTCTTCTTCAGCGACAGCCATCTGCCGATCCGCGAACAAGAGATTCGCCGTTTTCTTCCCCAGATCAAGCCTGAAGGGCTGATCCTGATGCACGACACCAGTTCGCATTTCAAGATCGCCCGCGAAGCTGCTTTCCGCCTGGAAAAGGAAGGCCTCATCTCCATGGTTCTCCTGCCCACGCCCAGAGGTTTGATGATCGCCCAGAAACGCGTCCGTCGTTGAGCTTCAGGTCGTCGGATTGATAGGAACTTCAGCGGGACCGTCAGCATCCAAACAAGGTCGCTTACAGGCGAGCGCATGCGTGAGACTTCAACCCACAAGAGCCGAAACCAGGTTCTGATCATCGTCGTCATTCTGAGCAGCGTGACCGGGAACGTTATTCTCGGCCATGGCATGCGTCAGACCGGCACGATTATTTCTGCTTCGCCATTGGACTACGTAAAAGCCTTCGCAAATCCCTGGACCGTCGCCGGTGTTCTCATCCTGTTGGTCTGGATGAGCACGAATCTCGCGCTGCTCAGCCGCGCCGATCTCAGCTTCGTCCTTCCCGTAACCGCGATTGGCAACGTCCTCGTCGCGCTCGCTGCGCACTTCGGCCTGGGAGAAGAGATTTCCCCGCTCCGATGGCTGGGAATCATGGCCATCACATTTGGAGTTGTACTCGCGGAGAGGACTCCATCGCGCACGACGGAAGTCAGGCCAGAGAAGGCGCCATGATCGGTACGCAGTGGATTCTGGTAGGAATCATTGCCCTATGCAATACGGCGGGCGATGTGATGAACACTGCGGGGATGAAGCGACAGGGAGAGGTTGAAGAGTTCAGCCTGCGGTCGCTGGGGAGGATGATCCGCAGAATCTTTCGGAACCCGCTGGTGATCGGTGGCATCGGCGCAATGGGCGTGTCATTTTTTGCTTTCCTCTCATTGCTGTCCATTGCCGATGTGAGTTTTGCCGTCCCGGCCACCGCCATCAGCTACGTGCTGGAGACGCTGTTGGCAAAGTACATCTTGAAAGAGGACGTCGACGTGCGCCGCTGGGGTGCGGCCGCATTGGTCGCCTGCGGCGTAGTGCTGTTGCAATGGTGAACCGGGCGGAGTCTATTGGCGGGACCAAGTCGCAGCCACTTCCTGGGGCCGCTGCTTTTCCGTGAGCACCGCAATCACATTTCGGACCAGTTGCAGTCCTACTTTGTCCTTCAGGCTCATGATGGATTCAGGATGGAACTGGACCGCCGCCACAGGCAGTGACTTGTGCTCGATCGCCATGATCACGCCATCTTCCGATTCCGCCGTTATTTCGAGCACTGAAGGCAGCTTTTCCCTGATGGCATAGAGTGAGTGATAACGCCCAGCCACAAACTGCTTCGGAAGTCCTTCAAAAATACGGCCGCCGAGGACTTTGATCCGAGACGCCTTGCCGTGCATGGGATATCCAAGCAGGCCGAGCTCACCGCCAAAATATTCCACCATCCCCTGTAAGCCGAGACATACACCGAATACGGGTTTTTGCATCTCGACCGCCGCTCCGATTTTGGCAGGAACCTCAAAGTCAGAAGGCGATCCTGGTCCCGGAGAAAAGAAAACCAGATCAGGCCCATAAGAGGAAAGTTGTTCGCGGAAATCCTGCACGGACATGACTCCACGCAGCGTGAGAACTTCCGCACCTGCCTGGCGCAGGTAATCCGCCAGGGTATTTACGAAAGAGTCTTCACAATCGACCAGGAAGATACGCTTCGGCTTTTGTGAATCCGTCGCTACCACGGAAGGGGATGCTTGATTGTTTCGGGGAGTCCTGATGCCATCGATGAAAGCGCTGGCCTTCAATTCCGTCTCGCGTTCTTCGCTGTCCGGATCGGAATCGATCAGAATAGTGGCGCCTGCACGGACCTCGGCGATGCCGTTCTGGATGCGAATGGTGCGCAGCGTCAATCCGGTGTTCACGTTTCCGTCAAATCCCAGCAGGCCAATCGCGCCGCCGTACCAGGCGCGGGGGCTGCGCTCGTGTTCCTCGATGAATCTCATTGCCCAGAGCTTCGGCGCGCCCGTAACTGTTACCGCCCAGGCATGGCTCAGGAACGCATCCAGCGCGTCAAAACCTTCCCGCAGAATTCCCTCAACGTGGTCCACGGTGTGGATCACGCGCGAATACATTTCAATCTGCCTCCGCCCGATGACGCGCACGCTGCCGGGCTCACAGATCCTGGACTTGTCATTACGGTCCACATCTGTGCACATTGTGAGCTCGGAATTTTCTTTTTCAGAACTCAACAGCTTGAGAATCTGCTCGGCGTCATGGATCGCGTCCTCGCCGCGGGCGATTGTTCCGGAAATGGGACAGGTTTCAATGCGACGGCCTTCGCTGCGCAGAAACATTTCCGGGGACGCGCCGACCAGGTATTCGCCCTGGCCAAGATTCATCAGCATTCCGTAGGGAGCGGGATTCCGTTCGCGCAAGCGTCGAAAGATCTCAGAAGGAGGAGTTGGACATGCCTCGTAAAAGAGCTGGCCGGGAACCACTTCAAACAGGTCTCCGCGCTTAAACGATTCCTGCGCCACTCGAACCAGGGCGGCGAACTCTCCCGGCTCATGGTCGCGCGACTTAAGCACTTTCATAGACCCACGATATGGAGTCGCCTCACCGGTCCTGGAAATCCCTTCGGTGGAAGCATCGTTGACCCGGAATTCGTATTTGTAGCTCACCGCCCTCTGCAGATGGTGATCGATGATCGTTAATTCGTCGGGAATATAGAGGACCAGGTCACGTTTGTCTGGCGGCCTCTCGAGCTTGAACTCAATGGGCTCGAACTGGAAGGCCAGATCGTAGCCAAAAGCGCCATAGAGGCCAAGGTAATGCTCGTCCGCGTCGGAAAACATCCGAATGATCTGCCGCAGCACGGAGAAGATTGAAAACTGCCGGCTGCGCTGTTCTTCGGGAAAGCGTTGCTGCGGAAGAGATATGCTGCCCTGGATCTGATCTTTGTCGCTTTTCAGGTCACATACAGCGTCGAGCCTCTCGAGGGCGCCAAAGATCGGCGCGAGCAATACTCTTCCACGCTCGTTCAGAGCAGTGATCGTGAACGAACGGCCGCTGGAGACGATGCGAACCGGTGGGTCCACAAACCCCATGTCCCATCTGGTATAGCGACCCGGATATTCGTAGCTGGAGGCCAGCAGAACGCCGGCATGCTCATCGAGGGCATCAATGATCGGCTCAATAGCATTCTGGTACGAGAGCTGCGTGCCGGTCATCTGGACATGAATCCCGCCCTGCGTGGTATACGATCTGGATACTTTGAAGTCCTTCATGGTCCACCGTAGAGCTCTCTGAAGCAGTGCGAATGCCGCTGTTTTCCTGCTTGCTTCTTGCTTCCGCTGCGGAAAAGTGTTCTCAAATTATAGTA
>Ga0126371_10003402_pt1 | contig 13940 bp, 15 predicted proteins | sample PanSoiMetaPlot_4_FD_110145 | JGI IMG/M metagenome (GOLD analysis project Ga0126371, IMG submission 110145) | Tropical forest soil microbial communities from Panama - MetaG Plot_4 | ecosystem: Environmental > Terrestrial > Soil > Tropical forest > Bulk soil | place: Panama | collected 2016-02-17 | reverse complement strand
ATAAAAGTCAATGCTGGCCGTCCATGACGGCCCCGCCATGCACACAAAACCGTTCGTACCTTTGACCGCTGTTTCCCAGCCTTTGGGCGTCAGCACCAAAACGGTCGCACCGTTTGAAATGCCCTCCGGAGCGGCGCTTCGCGCAAGCGCGATTGCCGCATTCCTGTCCATTAAATACTGCGAAAGTGGCAGCATCTTCGGATAGGGTCTCTCTTCATCCTGTGCCCGCGTGGTCGCAGTCATGCTCAGCAAACTCACGAGCGCAAGCGCTCCCACAGCGGCCCGCTTGGCTGAATGCTTCGCCGGCGCAAGCACAATCAGGGCTAGACCGATGACGACGAGCACAGCCGAGCCTCCCAAAAACCCTGCTCGTTCGGTCGCTTGTTTAGGCTGCAAGGCAAGCGCCGACATCACCACGGCGTGAGCGAAACTCGACCACGCTGCAAAGGCAATCAGGCTGCGGTGCTCCGAAGGCTCGCGCACTGCCAGGAGTAGGAAAACGCCGAGTGTGATGTAGAGGCCAAGCATCATATCGTCGCCGGTATCCGACGCATTGCTATGCCACAAATCTGTCACCACGGGGTATACACCGGCCAAAAAGAGCAGCCCTACCAACACCAGCACAACTCTCAGTGCGCGCTCTCGAATCATGCTGTCCTCCAGTCAAACAACTGAGAACTCTGAAATCTCCCCTCTAGTCGCCCACAATAGCCAGAGTGAGAGGTATCCTGGTTCAGAGGAGCCTTTGGAGTCAACTCCCGGAAGCCTAACCGGACAAATGGACCGTGGCTGGTCAAGTTTCCGGCAGCGTTAACCAGCCAGGTTCCACAATATTGGCGATTCCAGGCCCATAACGGTGTCCAATTTATTGGGGTCCTAGCATAGCATTTCGTTTTGTCTCGCTTGTCACGGTCGCATCAGTGCTGCCGAGAGCGAGCGCGCATCAGCCTCTTCCTAATTGTTGCCAGCATGATTCTGAGAATCTCTCTCAGCAACAAGTGAAGACTTTAGTGAAAAATACAGAGCCGATTCATGCTCCATGTTGTGCAGATATGCTCCACATCAGGGGAACCGTTGTGCTGGCAATTTCCGTTGGCACGGAAGTGTCAACTGCGTGCAGACGGTTTCAGGTGCCTCCGCTTGCTATTGGAGCTGCGATTGATTCTGTCAGGCAATAGAAATTTCGCCCCTATACATCAAGAGGAATCGAGAAGGGTTTTTGCGATCAGATTGTGCTTCTCTGTCGGGGTAACGAACACGGCGTGAAACACGCTGGGCACCCTTGTTGATACTGTTTAGTATTACGTCGACGAATTTTTGTTCTTGGTCTGTAAAATCGTTGACAATCTAACAACCCCTCTATGACAAGTTCTCGAGCCGCGTCGTGTAAAGGGATATACATTGCGGCCCGAATCAGGGGATTTGAGCCGATGGGACCCTACCCGGTCGCTTCCCCTAGCTAACTGTGCTTCAAGGAGATTCCCATGCAGAAACGCTTTGGGCCATACTTCATATTCGGAGTGTTGTGCTTTGCATTTATCGTGATTTCCGTGTCGGCAAACGACGATGGATCGATCTTAAAGAGACTAAAAACAATAACCAGCGGGCCTTCCACTGTGCCGTCAAATGGAGACGTCAACCCATACGGCGTAGTGCGTGTTGGCAAAAGTATAGGCAGTCTTCAAAAAGACCACATTCTTGTTAGCAACTTTAACGCTAACACCACCGCCCTGCCAAATTTGCAGGGCACCGGCACGACCATTGTTGACGTGGCTCCGAACGGCACCGTCAGTCTGTTCGCGGAAATCAACGCCAACGCTCTGCCCGGCCCGTGTCCCGGAGGCGTAGGGTTGACTACGGCGTTGGCTGTTTTTCGCACTGGGTGGGTGATCGTCGGGAGCCTCCCCACCAGTGATGGCACTGCCCCGACAGCCCAAGCTGGATGTTTGATCGTCTTGGATAGTCTGGGTCACGTAGTAGAGACTTTCAGCAATTCTTGGATCAACGGCCCATGGGATATGACCTGGCTTGAGGGAAACGGTCATGCCGCGCTATTTGTGACCAACGTCCTTAATGGCACGGTGGCCGCTAATGGAGCTATCGTCGATCAGGGAACCGTAATCAGAATCAATCTCACCGTTTCCGAAGACCACATGCCTTCCATTGACTCGACGACTAAAATTGGCGACGGCTTTCCAGAGCGCACTGATCCTGCGGCCCTGGTTGTCGGGCCGACTGGGTTAGGTCTGAGCCCGAATCACGACCATAGCGGTGATGGCCTCTCATGCAAAGGCAACGGCGACGACCGAACCCTCTATATCGCGGACTCGGTGAATAGTCGCGTGGCGGCCATACGTGACGCGGTGTGTCGGACGAGTTCCGATGGAACTGGAGATACGGTTTCGACCGGTGGGAGCCTGAACACCCCCTTAGGGCTCACTGTGACGCCGAACGGCCATATCCTGACGGTCAACGGCGGCGACGGATTCATCACTGAAATCACCCGTTTCGGGGAACAAGTCGCTCATGTACTGCTCGACAGCAGCGGCTCACCGGCCGGAGCTGGGGCGTTGTTTGGCCTGACTTTCGATCCGAGTACGGGTGTCATCTTTGTGGACGACGCAACAAACACTCTGAATTCCTTCCATTGAGTTCGGCTCACGGACCAATGCGCGACAGCCCTTTCGATTTGCTTTGGGAAAGTCGACGGCGCCGGGTAAGTCAGGTTACCGACAAGGTTGCTCACGGTATCCTTTTTCGGGCCGCGCTTTGCCAGTTTCGTGGCTCCAGGAAGTCCCGGGTCCAGCCCGGGAACAAACGTACATCGCATACGCAAAGAGTTGAAAAAAAATCCCCGCACCGTTTCTCTACTGCCAGCGATGCACGGCCGGCGGTAACAGGGTCCGCGCTTGCCCGAGTCACGCTGTGGGTGGAACGCGTGATGTCGCCGGCACCGCGTTGGGACGTTCGCCCAGCCTGCGCAGTGGGACGCCATTCTTGAGATTGAACTCCATCTCTTCGAGGGTGATTCCCTTAGTCTCGGGCACGAACATAGCGACAAAAACAATCGCCAGCACGCAGAAGCCTCCGAACACATAAAAGATGGATGCGTTCCCGTGCGCCTTCATAAACGAAAGCGCGTTGCCCATCACCAGGCCAGCGAACGTCCAGTTGATCATGGTCGTAATCGTCATTCCAACTTCGCGCCCCTCGAGCGGAAAAATCTCGGAGCAGACAAGCCAGGCGACCGGTCCCCAGGAAACCGCAAAGCCAAAAATGTAGACTACCGCCGATACAAGCAACACGGCCTTCGCAGTGCCGCTGATCATTGCAGGATTGGCCGCAATAGACTGGAAGGCGCCACCGGCAGCGACCATGGTGACTAGCATCGCCACCGCGCCCACGTACAGGAGCTTCTTGCGTCCCCATCTCTCGACCAGATGGATTGCCGGGAAAGTGAAGAGCATGTTGACGGTCGGGACGGTCATCGTCGCCAGCAAGCCTGTTATGCCCGCGTAGCCGAAGATCGTCGGCGAATAGTAAATCATCATGTTGATGCCGACGAGCTGCTGGAACATCTGCAACAGCACCCCGACCACGAGAACCTTAAAGAAGTAACCGCGCAGGACAATGCTGATACCAGCGCCCTGCGGCCCATGCACCGCCTGCTCGATGTTCGCTATCTCAGCATCGATCTCCTCTTGCGTGTTCATCGTTCGCTGCAGCACTGCGATCGCCTGTTCCTTCCTTCGCTTGAGCACCAACCAGCGCGGACTCTCGGGGAGTATGAAGCCGCCGAAGAACATCATCGCCGCGAACAGTGTGACCGTCAGGAACATGAGAGGCAGCGAAGTTGAAGCCCTAGTGAATGATTGGGCGATAAGGACGTTCGTTAGTGAGATCAGGAAGATGCCAATAGTGATCATCAGTTGAAAGAGCGTCCCCATCGAGCCGCGGATGGACGCCGGGGCAGTTTCGGCCAGGTACAGCGGCACGATAAAGGACGCAACACCGACTCCGAAGCCAAGGGCGAAGCGGCAGGCCGAGAGCACAGGTAGCGGAGGAAGCATCGCCGAGAGCGCTGACGCTGCAGTGAAAATAAACCCAGCCAGCAGCAGGCTTTTCTTTCGCCCGAGGAAGCGTGCGAAGACGCCTGAGAGTAATGCACCGATAATCCCGCCGGTTGCGAGGATTGCCGAGTAACGCTCACCACCCTGGACACCGAGTTGGTAGTGCGCATCGATAGTTGCAAGGGAGTTCGCGATGAATCCTTGATCAAGGCCGAACAACAGGCCTCCCAGAGCAGCCACCGCACAGATGACGTAGACGATCCTCTTGTAGCCCCCAGATTTGCTCCCGGACTTCGCACCAACAGTCATGGGTTCAGCCATTTAAATCTCCTTGCTTGCTCTCTTGTCATTTGTGAAATCACTCATCTTTGTAGTTTTCTGCCCAAAGGCGGTGCAATTATCCTTCGCGGTCACTGTACGGGGCGTGACCGTTCCGGTCTTTTACGACGCAGACAATCCGAAACGTAGCATACGCTCGATTGTTCTCTTACGAAATCACGTAAGTCCCGAGAAGTCGCGTTATCGGAGAAGTTGCTTACAGTACCAAGATTACTTGACTCCCTGTTCAACTTTTGCGGACTATTTTGGCTCCGTCTTGAGAACCAGAGTTGCCTGGGAGGCGACAATCTGCCAGCGGCCTTTGCGTCTTACAAAGGTATCTGTCCATCGAAATTGGTCTTGCACCTCTTCGCCTTTGTACTTACCTTTAAGGTTCGTTCTGCCGGTCACCACGGCGCAATCGCCGTAGAGCTTCACTTTCATATCGAAGGAATTGTACAGCTCCGCAGTGAAAGCTCCCGACTGCAATTCGGCCAGGTCGTCGTCCAGACTCTGAACTGTTCCGTCAGGGGTTGTCAGCAAGACGTCAGGCGCGACGATTTCTCTGATTTTGACAACGTTGCGATCAACGATTGCCTTTCCCCAATTCCGCTCCATTTGCATCAAAAGTTGTTCGACGTTGCCGGACTTGGCCTGAGCGGTGCTGCGGTCCGTCGCCTGTGCTTTGCAGTTTTGCAGCCCAGCAGCCAGGCCGCCCAGGAGCAATGTTACGAGCATTGTTTGGGCGTGTTTTCTCTGCTTCGTTGTCATGGTGAAGCCCCGTGCAAACCTCGGTTCGCAATTACCGGCGTCGCAGGAATGATACGCGCAATTTCCTTTCAAAAAGTGCAAATCCCGATACCGTTTTCGACCCTGCGGAATCGCCTGATGACGCTCCTCTAATCCCGGATGGCTATTTCGATTTGCACCTTTCGTTCAACTTGAGCTACAACCGGCCACGGGTACTTCCTTTGGAGGCCATACCGATCGTCACGGACCTTACTACACGATTTGGTCTGAGTGCGCTTGACCTACAAGCACCCGCAGGCCATGGCCCTGTAATGTTTACGGGCTTGCTGATTCGTGATATCCATACTCATCAAGAAAGATGTCAACACCACGTCCACGGTGGCTAATATTTCTCTTCGTGCTGGCGGGTGCTTTGTTGGGGCTCATGGCAGCAGCAGGCATGGTTGGACCTAGCTCAGTGATGCCATGGGGGAGAACTCCGCTTGGAATAATTCTATATTTGATCATCGGGACAGTATGCGGTGCATTCACGAATTGGTTTGTGTTCGCACAATGAGGTGAGATGAAAACAGTCGCGCTGGCAACTTGGATCTTCGTCTTGGGTGGTTCGCTTTTGGCCCAGCTAGGGGGCAAGGCTCGCGACATCGGAACTATCCTCTGGTTGTTCGGCGTTTTCTTCCAGTTGGCACTAGGAGCCGCCTACTTGATCCGAAGAGGGCCGGCCGTGGCATCGGATGAGGCTTCGTCATCCCCGAAATTTGCCATTTAGTGATCTTCGCGGACTTTCTTTAAATTTTCGCAATAGTGCCGGTTGGTTTCGACGTTTCTGGTGCCCATTAATCAGGCGCTTGAAGCCGAAGTTTATTTTCTTATCGGAATCCACCCCAGAATTGGAGATCAGACCCGAGAAAGTGGAGCAATCCGATCTGGACGCAATGCACCACATCACATCTGTTGGCACAGACCGAAAGCGTCAGAATTCTGCATGCGTTGCATATAATCTTTTGATAAGGATAATACTATTAGATTATTTCTATTTCTCGATGCTTTATTCGCAGTCTAAGTTGGTTAACTACTGTTTCTCATCCGCATCAATTCTTCGTATTATTTCCACGCTATGGTCAAATCGCTTTCAGTATCCATTCGGCTACAACGCATAACAACTGAGGCAGTGCATGTATCAATCCTGCTTACCCCAGAAATGCAACTAGGCGTGCAACCAAGCACAGAAACAATCAACGTAGAGAAATTCATGCAGGCTGCGATGGGCCAACAATCGGTGAGCTAAATATGCTGAACGAATATCAACTCAAAACTCTAGTTGTTATTGCTGTAATTATATGGACTGGAGTCTTGGTAGTTCAGCACGAGCCTGTCTCATTTCACTCCTTCACGCCATTTTCCTATGTGGTGACAGGACTATCAGCCGTGCTGTTGCTTTGGGAACGCTGGCTCTGGGCATGGCCGCTTTTTCGTCCCTGGTTAACCTCTCAGGCCGATTTGCGCGGCACTTGGAAGGGCACATTAGAGAGCGATTGGGTCGATCCTCAGACTAACCAGCGGCGCGGGCCGGTTGAAGTATATTACGTTATTAGGCAAACCTATTCCACGCTTGATGTACGAATGCTGACGGCAGAGTCAGCGTCGGAGAGTTTGTCCGGAAACGTATTTTCCGACAAAGTTGGTTTGTACAAATTCGCTGTCACGTACAGAAACATTCCAAGGCTCTTGGAACGCACCCGAAGTCCAGTCCACCACGGAGGGACGCTGCTCAACGTAATTGGAAGCCCAATTCACAAGCTTGACGGGGAATATTGGACGGACCGCTCCACCAGCGGCGAATTGACATTCGTCAGTCGCACCAAGAAGATTGTCCACGATTTTGAGGAAGCCAAAAAACAGGCATATTCCTAGTGGCGAAGCTCCAAACAAGTTCTTGGCAGTTACGGCGCATCGAAGTCGCGGTCTGAGCACTCAATTCGCCTGAGCAAGGCACGTGAGCAGTGCGGGCCACGCTCGGTGGCTCGCAAGCTAAAAACGGCCCGAGAGTCTTACCTTTTCCTCAGGGCTTGGACATGTTCCCGAATCGCCCCGCAGTGTGGACAGTCATTCTCAAATTCAACGATTATGTAGGTCTCTCCAGGTTTCGCCAGCTTCTCAGCGTCAATTTCTGCATCTTCACTCGTGCGAAACGGTTGCCAGTCGACTTTTGAATCCGACCAGCGAACGTGGTAATGAAGGTCTGCCACATCAGTTCTCATTTTGTCTTTCCTCTTTGTGTTTTCATTTGCCGGTAAAACTCCGTGATCTGCGCGCACCGCCAGCACTTGCCCTCAAACTTCTCAACCACATAAGTCTCACCTTGACGTGCTAGCTCTCTGGCGCTGGCATTTGCCTCGGCAGGCGATCGGAACGCCTGCCAGTCTATCTTCAAATTTGACCAGCGAATGTGGTAGTGCATGACGCCTTCCCCGCCGCCGAGCGGAGGAATGGGAAGCATTTTTTGCTCCTTAACTCAAGGTTGCCGTTTTGTCCCACTTTGCGTTTCGAGTGGCGTGACGCTTTCCGCGCACTGCGGGCAGTCATCTTCATACTTAACGATTGTGTAGGTCTCTCCGGCTTTTACCAGCCGGACAGCTTCAGTTTCCGCATCTTCAGGCGTGTGGAACTTTTGCCAGTCCACTTTCGAATCTGACCAGTGAATGTGATAGTGAGCCACGAGCAGCCTCCAGACGAAGGCTTAGTGCGAGGGCGGGCACTCACCAGCCGAAAACCGTATGTATGCCAACGCTAGTGCGAAGGCTGGTGGCTCGCAAGCCAAAAGCGCAGTTCTTTTCGATCTCCTTGATACTGTTTAGTATTGCAACGATAACTTCAACTTACGGCGACTCATGTATTGAGTCGTTCCTGCCATCCTGTTATAGGTCGGCCGGGAGACAAAATATCATGCCCGAAAACACCATCCACATACTTCCTAGCGACGACCAGATCCGTGAACGTGCAAATGAGATCTACCTCAAGCGCGGCGGCGAAGATGGGTATGACTTGTCCGATTGGCTCACCGCGAAACGTGAACTGGAACAAGCAGAGACGGAGCCGTTAGTCGCACCGACCTAAGCGCGGGGAGTGGTGTTCTACGCAGGCCGCTTGATCTGTGTTTGATCGTCAAATTTCTGAATAAGTTGAGTTCAGCGCGGTGTCGCATTGGGTGGAAAACATGACCCATGTTAAAGTGAGCGTTCGAATCCGTAGGGATGCTGGCATGCTCTGGCGCGAGGTTGGGTCGTTTCAAGGAATCGGGTTTTGGCATCCGTTGCTGGCCAAGGTCCGGGGCACAGGCGAGCAACCTGGTGGAATCCGAATCGCTGAGACTCACGATGGGCAGAGACAAGTCGAACGCCTTCAGTGGGTTGCCCCAGATGAACATTTTTATCGCTACATGATGTTATCCACTCCTCTGCCCATACTGGAATATATTGGCGAATTTCGTATCCGCAATGAAGGCCGTAGCGCTAGCAAGGTATCTTGGAGCGGCGACTTTCAAGTAATTTCAAGCGGTAAGAGGCAAATAGCCCGCCTGGTTCGGGAATTTTTCAACACCGGCCTCCAGAATCTCAGAAGGAAGTACCCCTAATCACAGAACGGCATCACTGCCTCGAAGGTCCTGGAAATCCGACGTTGCTGGCGACTCACTGGAAGGATTTTCTTGCAACAACGGAGTCGCAAAAAGATGGCTGCCGCAGCGATCGATAGTTCGAAGTCCTCGCGGCTAGACGTTCGCAAAGCGCGATATGGAGGATTGCGTTGTCAAACGCGACATCATTGTAATGGGTGCGTCGGCTGGAGGGCTTCACGCTCTCAAAACGGTATTTGCGAATTTGCCCCACGAGCTTCCTGCAGCAGTGTTCGTGGTTCTGTACAGAAGCCCACTCTGTGTGTCCCGGCAAAATCGACACTCGTCCCGACCTTGTTTTGGTGAATGGGAAGCAGTTCTGCAACTTCATCCCCGCGAAACGATAAATGTAGGCCGCGTCACGACTCGGGAACGGTGCCGAACAGTCACCAGCGATTAAGTAGGTGACCCACCCTCCCTGGTGTAGCCCGAGAGGGTGAATAGCTCATCATGCTCCGTCAGGATCAAAGCCCAAATACTTGCACCCGAGAATACGCCACGGTTACTTCAGAATTGGTCCGATGATCTTGAAGACCGAGGCCCCTAATATGGCAGCCCCAGGAATCGTCAGGATCCATGCCCAAACAATATTTCGCGTGACACCCCAGTGAACTGCGGTCAACCGGCGCGAAGCCCCCACACCAACAATAGCTCCGGTGATCGTGTGGGTGGTGCTGACGGGAATGCCGAAGTGCGCCGTGCCGAGCAAAGTAAACGCGCCGGCCGTTTCCGCTGCGAATCCTCCAAAAGGCGTCAGCTTGGTAATGCGTTGGCCCATGGTTTTGATGATTCGCCAGCCCCCAGCCATCGTGCCTCCGGCGATTGCAAGGTGCGCGCAGATAATCACCCAGAAAGGTACTTTGTAGTCTTTCAGCATTCCAGCGGAAACGAGCGCGGCGGTGATGATTCCCATCCCCTTCTGCGCGTCATTGGTTCCGTGGCCCAAGCTGTACGCACCCGCAGATACAAGCTGTAATCGTCGGAACCAGCGGTCAATGCGATAGGGCTTCTTGTTGCGCACAATCCATGTCGTTAATACGCTCACAAACAGCCCGCACACAAACCCGATGACGGGAGAAAGGACAATGAACAACACTGGAAGAAGCCAGCCTCGCAGAATGAGCGCCCGCGGGCCGGCAAAAGCAATTGCCGCCCCTCCGTACCCGCCCATCAGCGCATGCGACGAACTTGTTGGGAGGCCGAGTGAGAGTGTGATCAGGTTCCAGGTAATTGCTCCGAGCAGGCCTGCAATCAGCACTCGTGTGTCCACCATATCAAGGTGAACCAAGCCCTTTCCAACCGTGTTGGCCACAGCGGTGCCAAACACGAACGCTGCAACAAAGTTCCAGACCGCGGCCCAAATCACCGCACGAAGTGGGGTCAGCACGCGCGTAGAAACAACCGTGGCGATTGAATTGGCGGCGTCATGCCACCCGTTAGAAAACTCGAAAGCGAGCGTAAGAAATACGGTTGCGATGGCTAAGCCGTACGTGCTCATCCAAGAGTCACCGAAACCGCTGGCACAGTTGGCCGCGGGGCGACTGCCAAAAGCGGAAAACGCAAAAAAGTGCACCGCTCGTTTACATTACAAACTGCGGGAAATGTCCTATGCATTTTTCAGAATCACGCTTTCAATGACGTTGGATACATCCTCACACTTATCCACGGCGGATTCCATGACCTCGAAGATTTCTTTCCACTTGATGATTTGAACCGGGTCTTTTTCTTCCGCAAAGAGTCGCCCGATAAGTCCTCGGCAGATTCGGTCGCTTTCATTTTCGAGACGGTTGATTTCGATGACTCGCTGGACCGCTTGCGTGGGGTGAGGTATGGCGTGGATTGCAGCGCACACCTCCAGTGTCGCCACGGTCAGAACCTTAGAAAGCTCCGTGGTGCCCGGCCGAACTTCGTCGATTCCGTACAAGACAAAACGATGTGCAGCGGCGTCCACCAGATCAAGGACGTCATCCATCGTGCCGCACAGCTCGTGAATATCTTCGCGGTCAAATGGCGTGACGAAGGTCTGATTCAGTTTCCGGAAAATCTGGTGGCTGATTTCATCCCCTGAATGCTCAATATTTTTGATGTTATGTACCTGTTCCGGGACGTCCTTGTAGTTTTCCAATAATTTGGTTAATGCCGTCGCACCAGCTGCTACGTTTTCCGCCTGCCTTTGAAAAAGGACAAAAAAATCCTTCTCGCGCGGCATGAACCGCCGGAAATAAGACATGAGGATTGCTCTCCCCTGCGGAGCGAATATCTGACCGCCTAGAGTTTAGATGAAGGGTGAACTGGCAGCAAACACTTCGTAACTGGGGCTCGCCGATCGAGCGGGCCAACCTGTTGAGATTTCGGAGGCTGCCCTGCATTTCCAGAACTTCTGATTAACGCATGATAAAGGGCGCCTGGTTGGAGTAGGTTTTGATCGTTCGCATCATAAACTGCAACAAGGAGGGCCCTAACCGTCCCTGTGAGCCACTTGATTTCCGGTTTCCCGACCTACGGGGAGTTGGCAACGAACGCACATAAGTTTTAACGTCACCCAGAACTCGAGCAGGCTCTGCCATGATGTGAATAATGAAGAAACAAACGGTCGCCGCGCTTGTCCTGCTGTTGCTGATTCCTGTGGTTTCGATACTGGGGGGATTGCTGTTCAGCCTGATTAACCCCGAAATTGCTGCACACCATTCGAATTACGTGCGTAATTACCATCTCCTTAGCCTCGCGAAGAGCATGTCGTTCTTGGCATCGAGTGCGGTTGTGGTGATCTTGTGGCTGCTAGTCTGCTTTATGGTGATTCGGTCCAAGGAGCGATCTTCGTTGTGGCTGTTTTTCGCGGCATTGGGACCCTTCGGATTCGCCATTCTGGCGATGCTTACCGACAGAGCGCCCGCGGAAACAGACCGGCACGCACGGTTTGTCCTTAACCTGAACAGGTTTGTGCGCGCCGCCTACGAAGTGTGTACTTTCGTACTCATATGGCTGCTTGCCGATCAGGCCATGGTACTCAAGCGCAACCTAATGATCATGTATGAGTCTGCCACCACTGGAATTTCGACCGCCCAGATCATCGATCGCCAGAATGCCTCGTCTGGAATGTGGGCGTTTGCCGAGGGGATGGAAGTGATGTACCTGATGGTTCTTTTCTATCTGCTTTGGCCTGTCATATTCAACATCGTGGGTCGTGTGGCGGTGATTATGGCATTACCCAAGGCGCGCTGAGTCTCGAACCATTGCACATATAATCGTCAGATGGACCACCACACACTCGCAGCCATTAGTGTTGCTGGCAGTTGTCTGGACGTAATCGGCAGCCTGTATCTCGCCTACGATCTTTTGGGCGGGAAGCACGGCCCGCTGCGATTGCTCACACGAGCCGTTACCTACTCGGTAGTGTTTAGTGTGGGTTACAGTCTTGGCCTCGGTCTGGTTTTTGGCGTGCTTTCCGGTACAGCCACAGGTATCACTCTGGCGATTGAGCTGAATCGAGCGGCTCGTGGCCTGGACCACTATTCTTTATTTTGGGAGGGAGTATTTGCCGCCATCCGCGGATTGGCTTTCGGAGCCGGATTATACAGGATTGTCGGCTTCGGATTCGCAATCTCGTTTTCTATTCTCATCACCGTAGGTCAAATTATCGCCTATCGTCACGGCATGCGCCCCGCCGTAGATTATTCTGCTTCCCGGCGTCCACGTTTTTCCCGGCGTCTATTATTGGGGACCGTTATCCGGGGCGTCGGCTATGTTGGTTCTGCCCTCGTGTGTAGCACATTTATCCATCACCTCGACCACGCCTGGCCTTTCGCAATTCGGGTGGGTTTGGTGACGGGGATCGTTACGGGCTTGGGCGTAACTTTCAACCCTTACATCGAATACTACGCGGACAATCTCCCGGAGCGGCGTCTTGGAGCATTCGGGATCGGTCTGGTGCTGTGCGGATTTACTCTGCAGTCCCTCCAGTATTGGCTGGCCCTTTTCGATTTGCATCTGACTTAAGACTCATCGCGTTATCAGTCCTGGCAAACGCTACAAATCAGAAAAGTACCAGAACCACTCACTGCCACTTCGCTGAAAAGTCGGCCTTCAGTGCTTTTGGCTCTTACTTTGACACTGCTTGGGCCTCGATCTTCTCGATGACAATTGCTTTCGACCCACCTCGTTGATAGATCTTTCCACTTGCTACCACCTTGTCCCCCGCAAAGGGCAGTAGCTTCGAGTTCTGGCCACTCGAAGGTGTGGCGCCTGCTATCGGCCAATAGATCGTTCCGTCGTCGGCGAGAATCACGAGTGGGGACCCAGCATGCGCACAGGAAGTCGCGCACTGTTTGCTGATGGGCTTGCTAAGGTCTTTGGTGAAGGCACAAGCCGAATCGAGGACATAGCCTCTGACAGTGACCGTTGGTGCATCAGCGGCACAAACGCAAAAGGCTGTAGCAAATAGTGCAAATATAACCACCTTCGAAACAACTGGCGGGAATCTCATTTGGACCTCCTTGATTGTCTCATCCGTGCACCCTTCTGTTTCCTAGAGTCACGAACCGCACTCCAAAGATCCAGAGGGTGTCAGTAATCTTTTTGGGTTATCGAATTCCTGCGAAGCTTCGCTGAGTGTAATCGCTGCTTTCTTTAGTCTTAGGCTTTTTGGGAGCCACGCCTCTTGCCACAGCGCTGAACGGCTGGACGGCCCAATAAAGTGTGCGCTTCCAAAGATGAAGTTCCTGCCCGGCGCAAGGAGCGAATGCCAAGACTTGACTCACACCTACACGTCCTTGACGTGCGTGGCGATGTACCACTTGTTACCGAAGTTGTCTTTCACCCCGGCGTTGCGGTCGCCGTAAGGCTGATCGGTCGGCTCCTGGAAGGATGTTGCTCCCGCCGCGAGCGCCTGCCGATAGACCGCCTCCATGTTGGGCACGTAAACATAGAACATGCTGGGCATCGTGTCATACTTCCCGTGGGCCTCGCCCATCTCCAGCACGGAATCGCCGATACGCACTACGGCATGGTGCACCACCCCGTCAGGCGAGGCATACCTCGCAACCTCCTCTGCGCCGAAGGCACGCTTCAGGAAGCTGATCAGCGGTTCGGCCCGGCGCGGGTGCAGATATGGATTCACGCTGAACAAACCT
>Ga0126371_10003401_pt1 | contig 13941 bp, 10 predicted proteins | sample PanSoiMetaPlot_4_FD_110145 | JGI IMG/M metagenome (GOLD analysis project Ga0126371, IMG submission 110145) | Tropical forest soil microbial communities from Panama - MetaG Plot_4 | ecosystem: Environmental > Terrestrial > Soil > Tropical forest > Bulk soil | place: Panama | collected 2016-02-17 | reverse complement strand
AGTTGCCGGACGCCATGTTCGTCATCGACTCAAACGCCGAGGAAATTGCGGTGAAGGAAGCGCGCCGCATGGGCGTTCCGGTGGTGTCCGTCGTGGACACGAATTGCGACCCGGACGTGGTGGACTGGATCATTCCCGGAAATGACGACGCGTTGCGCGCCATCCGGCTGTTCACGACAAAGATCGCGGATTCCGTGGCGGAAGGGCGCAACGCTTACCAGCAATCGCAGGTGGCGGAGCAGAAGTCCGCGGAAGATCAGGCGTTGGTCGAGGGTGTCGAGTACGTAGACACCAGCGCGTACGAACAGTACGAAAAGCAGGAAGGCGACTTTGTGGAAGGCGCCGACGCACCGGGGGAAGGCGCGGAAACCACGGTGCCTCCGGACGAACAAGAGCGTTAAAGAACTGCGTGGGTGGGGAATTCCAGTGGCCCGCCCCGAAAGGCTCGGGGCGGGCCGTTCTGCAAAAAATGAACGCAAGCAGACTCTAGAGACCAAGGGAAAGAAGGATGAGTACACAACAATCAGCGGTGCAAATTCCAGCCCAACTCGTCAAGGAATTGCGGGAACGGACCAACGCGGGCTTCAGCGATTGCCGCGCCGCGCTCGTCGAAGCCAATGGCGACATCGAAAAAGCCATCAGCGTTCTCCGCAAGAAGGGCCAGGCGGCGGCGGCCAAGAAAGCTACGCGCGAAGCCAGCGAAGGCCTGGTAGGCAGCTACATCCACGCGGGAGGAAAGATTGGCGTGATCGTGGAGCTGAACTGCGAGTCGGACTTCGTGGCCCGCACGGAAGCATTTCAGCAGCTCTCGCACGACATCGCCATGCACATCGCCGCGCTCGATCCACGCTATGTGCGGCGCGAGGAAGTCACGCCGGACATGCTCGAGAAGGAGCGCGACATCTACCGGGCGCAGGCGTTGGCTTCCGGCAAGCCTGAGCAAGTCGTCGAGAAAATTGTCACCGGGAAAATGGAAAAGTTCTACGAGGAGAATTGCCTCTACGAACAGCACTACATCAAGGATGAGAGCGTGACGATCGGCGAGATGATCTCTCAGGCGATCGCCAAGCTCGGCGAAAATGTCTCCATCCGGCGCTTCGTGCGCTTCAAGGTCGGGGAAGTGAGTGGCGGCCCGTCGGCAAGTCCGGAAGCGGCGCCGGCAAAATCTTAACAGCCGCAATTTCAAACAAGCCTATGCGGAGCGCCGCGACTCATTCGGGGCACTTGAACGACTGCTCCACGAGCCGGTCGAGTGTCTGCATTTGACCACCGGCATCGCAATCCGCGGACGCCAGTCATGGTTGATCTTCGCGGTGCCTGCCGGAACCGGCCTTCACAAATTCGATCTCCTGTGCCAGGACGACAGGCCGAAATAGCTTCCGTCGCGCACCCCGGGGGGCGGTCGCAAAGGCATCCTTCGCGGCGGCAACAAATCGGCCTCTATCAACCGAAGCATCCCCCTGCCTTAGGCCTGGAATAAGACCCTCGGAGCGCCCCGGCGAAGTGCGGGGCCGGGGATAGTTTGTTACAATTCCGAGGATTTAAAGCCGCAAAATCGGAGACTCATGGCCTCGAAGAAGAATGGCATTGCTCGAATTGCGAAGAAGCAGAAGCCGGCATACCAGCGCATCCTACTGAAGCTTTCCGGAGAAGCGTTCCAGGGGCCGCAAGGATTTGGCATTCACGGCGAAACAATTCTCTCCATCGCGCGCGAACTGAAGGAAGTTCACGGACTGGGAGTGCAAACAGCCATCATGGTCGGTGGCGGGAACATTTTCCGCGGCGCGCGCCAAAAAGGCTTCGAGATCGACCGCGCCACCGGCGATTACATGGGCATGTTGGCAACGGTCATCAACGCCATGGCGTTGCAGGATGCGCTTGAAAAAGAGGGTGTGTTCACGCGCGTACTGAGCGCCATTGAAATGAAAGAGGTTTGTGAGCCGTTTATCCGCCGGCGCGCCATCCGCCACCTGGAAAAAGGCCGCGTGGTCATTTTTGCTGCCGGAACGGGGAACCCGTATTTTTCGACGGACACCGCGGCGGCGCTGCGCGCCATGGAAATCAAAGCCGACGCGATTCTCAAAGCAACGAGAGTCGATGGCATCTATGACGCCGACCCGGAACAGGTTCCGGACGCGCGGTTTTTTGCGGCGATTTCCTATCGCGAAGTGCTGAGCCAGAACCTAAAGGTGATGGATTCGACGGCCATTTCTTTGTGCATGGACAACGGCATGCCCATCGTGGTGTTCAACATGAATCGGCCCGGCAACATCAAGCGGGTGGTGCTGGGCGAGCGGGTAGGTTCGAAGGTCACGCCGGCGTGACAGATATTGTGATGACGGGCCGGCTTCGTCGGTATCGCCGCGGCTCCGCTTGCATCGGCCAGATAGTTTGCGGTAGTAAGTAATCTGCCGACGAGGACAGCCTGCCAGGGGCCGATCGTCGTGCGCCGGTCGGAAAGCCTAGGAAGATCGCGACATTCCGTTGTTTGTGTACCTTTTTTACTTTTTCTAACAAAAACTTAGAACTAGAACTAAGGGGCTTGCAAAATGACGACAATTGCAACAATCAAAGACGCGATGGCGGCAGCCAGGACGCGCATGGAAAAGGCCGTCGAGGATTTTCGCAAGGAGCTCGCCACGCTGCGCACCGGGCGCGCCAACGCCGCCATCCTGGATGCCATCCGGGTCGACTATCACGGCACACCGATGCCGGTGAATCAGTTGGGCACGGTGACAGTCCCCGAGGCGACATTGCTCGTGATTGCGCCCTGGGACCCCAGTGTTGTGCCGCTGATTGACAAGGCCATTCGCTCATCCGACCTCGGGCTGAATCCCACAAACGACGGTAAAGTCGTGCGCGTCCCGATGCCCGCGCCGACCGAGGAGCGCCGCAAGGAGCTGGTCAAGCATCTGCACAAGATCCTGGAAAACCACCGCACCGCGGTTCGGAATATCCGCCGCGACATCAAGGAAGCCATCGACAAACTAGAGAAGGACAAGAAAATCAGCCAGGACGAGCAAAAGCGGGCCCTCGAGGAGATGGAAAAGTTCACGCATTCGGAAACCAAGAAGATCGAAGATCTCTCTGGAGCCAAAGAAAAAGAAATTTTGGAGATCAAGTAGCTGCCGTTGAACGGGTTCGCAGGCCCCATCGCTTGCACGAGAATGGTCCTAAATGGTCATTCCGGGCGAAGCGAGGAATCTGCTTTTTGAAGAGTCCAGTTGTTGCCGGGATTCATGGCTGCGCGGGCTTCACCGCGGGGCGGCAGGCTTGGATGATGGGGACGCCGTAAGTTCCAGCGTGAAATCCTGGGCTTCGTCGCTCTGGACGGCGTGGAGGAAGGCGTTGTAGTCGGCGCCGCGATCGCCGGGGAGCTCTCTCGAAATGAATCTGATGCGGCGCGCCGCGGTGACCGTGGAACCCCTCGCGGAGTATTCTGGGGAATATGTGGCGTAGTCGCGCTCGACCGAAGTGCCGGCGGGCGCTCTGGCTGTAGCGCCCGGAGGGAGCTCGACGGTCATGCGCGTCTCGACTTCGAGAGGGGTGCCGAGCTCGATAGGCGCGGCCCCGGACTTGGCGGGCGGATCGGGCAGGCCCAGCTGCGGCAGCAGCGCGGGAATCCGCACCGTCTTCTTCGACCAATCCACGAATTTGGGCTGATTCAACTCGTATTCAACGGTGAAGGGCTCCTTGGTGGCGTAAGGATCCGAGGCGTTCACACCTGTCACCTGGCCCCGGAATCCGTCCGCGAGCGAGAGCAGCTGCGCGAGTTCCCTCCATTTCTCCTTGGGTGAGTGGTGGAACGCCAAACGCAGCACCAATTCGTTGTCCCCGCGCATAGAGTAATGAACCTTAGCCGTGAGCATGCCCTCCTTCGACAGCCCCGCATTTACCAGTACGTTCTGGCTGGCAGGAAAAGGGAATGATGCGACGAGAGTCTCCCAGTGGTTCTCGAGGGCCGGCCCGACCACGAAAACAGGCTTATTGCGGAACTCCGATGGAACCATGAGAAAGGGGGCAACCTCGATGTTCAGATCCATCCAGGCGCTCTCGGAAGGGTTGCCCGACATGGTAAGGAGATGATCAAACTTCGCCGGCGACGGAAGGTCCTTGGCGCCCGCGGCACCGGAACTCGAGGCGAAGCCCATGCGCGCCGGCCCGAAGAAATTGTTTGCCAGGGCAGCAAAGAGAACAAACTTATCTTCGGCACTAGCGTAGGCGCTGGTAAGGATGTCGGCAGGTTTGCGAGCTCGGAACCCCATTGCGCCGATGGGTAGATCGACCGTGCGTATCCTTTTTGAGACAAAGTCGTAAAAGTCCGACATCTTCTGGTCCGCGTTCGCCTCTTTCGATGTAATAGACACCGCTCGGTTGTAAAGCTGGCGCGATGCTTGTTCCGAGGGTGTCAACAAACCCGCCAGCCGGTTCGCCAGCTGATTCCAGGATCCAAGGGTGGTCAAGGAAATGTCCGGCGCCGAGCTGCCCTCTTCTTTGCCAGATTCGGACTCGGGTATCTGCTTTCTATTCCAGCGGTAAACAACTCGCTCGCCCCTTTGGTGTTCGCGGGCGGGGGATGGATCGGGAGGAGTCCCAGGGTTGATTTGAATTTGCAGGCTCGGCAAGGAGGGTAAGTCGAGTTCGAAAACTTCGTGGGCGACGACGCCCGTCCGGTCGAAGGTGTGCTCGAGCCAGAAGTCCGGCGCCAAGGGATGGTGGGAAACGGTACGGATAACTCGGTATTCGAGCGTGTCCCCGGGTTGAAGGCCCAGGATGCGCACCGATTTGACACGCACGTCCTGATACGCCGGAGCGTTTATGACCCCGGGATTCGGACGGTCGGTAACGGCGCTGGGCAAAATATCCGCGGTGCCTCCGTTCGCGTGGGTAATGTGCACCAGAGGGATTTCCATGGCTTCAAAAGAGCGGTTGAAGTCAAAGTTGAGCTGCGCAAATTGGCGAACGCCGAGTTCACTGTTGATTTTCACCAGCGCGTGAACTTCTTTGCGGCTGTCGCCGCTCGTTTCGAAACGAACTTGGGTTTCGAGAAGTTCGATTTGCGCGGGGTTTGTCGCTTTTTCCGATTTGCCCGCTTTTTCCGCATGTTGGACAGGCGGTGGTTCAGCTGCAGGCCTCGGAAGCGCTTCTTGCGCAGACAAATCCGGCCTTCCGACGCTGAACAACAAGCTTCCAGTCAGCGAGTACAGAACATAGACCCGGAACCCCGAGGGGAGCTTCCTTTTCATCTCGAAAGAAGTGTAGAGGGAGGTGCGGCGCCGGTAAAGCCGCCACTCGATGCCAGTTGCCCGGAGAATAAGGCCGCCAGCCAACCAGCTTCGCGATTCACCGAGAAACGATGTGGCCAGTGGCTGCGTCTTCAGTGCGTGGTAGTCTGGATGGGCGCCGAAGGCGCAAGGAGAGAGCCAGATGCGACGTATATTCGCGGGGTTGGTGGTGGCGGCGAGCCTGGGCCTACTGGGGCTGCCGCTTCGCGCGGACAATCGGACGGCGCCAAAGGGTCCGGACGAGGATGGCACGAAGCCCGCGCTCGTGCGAATTGCCGGGGAAGGGCTGCTTAATTCGCACGCCTTCGGCTTCCTAACGGAGTTGAGTGACGACGTCGGCGGCCGCGTGACAGGCAGTCCGGCGGACCGCAAGGCGCAACAGTGGGGCGTGGCGAAAATGAAGTCCATCGGCCTGGAAAACGTGCACACCGAGCGATACACCATCTGGCGCGGCTGGACGCGCGGCAGGGCGGAGGGCGAGATTCTTGTACCCGTGCGTCACGCGCTGCACATCGATGCGATGGGTTGGACAGGATCGACGCCCGCGGCGGGCGCCGAAGGCGACGTGGTTCAAGTGAATATGTTCGATATCGAGAACGAGATCAAGAATGTCTCTCGCCTGAAGGGGAAGATTGCCCTGGTCACCGCGAAAGGGCAGCCCACGCAAAGTGAAATGAATCTCTTCGCGCTGTTCGGCGATTTTCTGAAAGCCGCGGGGCCGGCGGGAGTGATCGCGGTCATCGGCGGGCAAGGCGGTGGAGAATCCTCAGGCATGAACCTGACGCACACGGGAATTCTTGGGTTCAACGCGGATTTCGCTGTTCCAGTCGTGTCGATGAGCGCGGAAGATCAGGGCCAGCTGGAGCGTTTTCTAGGTCGCGGGATTACCCCGCGCCTGAAGTTCAACGTGCAGAACACGTTTACCAGCGGTCCCGTGGAGACCGCTAACGTGATCGGCGAGATTCGCGGGAGAGAGAATCCGGAGCAAGTTTTGGTGGTCGGCGGGCATCTCGATTCCTGGGACCTAGCCGAGGGAACGACGGACAACGGCTCGGGGGTCGCGACTACCCTGGGTGCCGCGGAAGCCATCATGCATTCCGGGCAGCGCCCGCGGCGCACCATCCGGTTTGTACTGTTCACGGGAGAGGAGCAAGGACTGGATGGCTCGTTCGCGTATGTCAAAGAGCACAAAGCGGAAATGGCCAATCATCTTGGCGATCTGATTCTAGACTACGGTCAGGGGCCGGTGAAAGGGTTTCAATTAGGCGGCCGCGATGATTTGGTAGAGCTGTTCCGGCCGTTCGTGAACAGCCTTTCCAATTTCCAAAAGTTGCAGGTCGACGACAAAGTGGAATCGGGAACCGATACATTGCCCTTTTCGATGGCCGGGCTGCCGGGGATCAATATGTCGCAGGACACTTCCGACTATCGTTTCACCCACCACTCCGCAGCCGATGCTCTGGAAGCGCAGAAGCCGGATGTGCTCACACGCAACGCCACGTTAATGGCCCTGGCGGCGTTTTGGATTGCGGATCGGCCGGAGCGGTTTGCTTCGCCATGGCCGGCAGAGCGCACCGCGCGAATGCTGCGGGCCCAGCGCGAATACGAGGAACTCAAGGCGTTCCACATCTGGCCCTTTGGGGACCTCGGCGCGGAAGAAAAGAAGGAGAATCCCCAGAACTAACCTTGGTGCTCTGGTTCGCCGCAGCGGGCGGCCATTGTGGCGCTCGAGGAGCCCTCAGGAACGGGTTTGGGTTCGAGTTCGGCGATGGTCTTCCTCAGCCAGTCTGCCACCATCGCGTATGCCTCTTCTTCCGTTGCTGAGCGATACAGGGAATCCAAGGTGTCGCCGGAATCGTCCAAAGGAATGTGACGGCACGGAAACCTCTCCTGTTTGGACCCATTGGGAACGAACTCCATCAGCGCGCATTCCCGGCATGGAAGACGCTTCCCGAGGTTTCTGAAGTTCAAACAAGTCGGGGAATCCTCGAAGATAAGCTGCGGGCGCCAGGCGGCTTGCTGGGGGCAGCGGTAACCGCCCCGCTCCAAAAACGCGAGCTCCTTCTGCAAGGTTCTGAGCACGTCCTGCTTGGTTTGATGCATCTGTCTCTGCCTCCCTGGGGAAGTTTGCGCGGCGGCCGAACAAATCGCGGTGACGCGGAGCACAGACCGCTGTAACCAGGAGCACAGGCAGCCAAGAGCCCCGTCCATTAAGCGGATTCCGAACCCCGTGGCTGGGGCCTACCGTGCTCAAATTGGGATTAGAGACTCCTCGGGGATTCTTGTTAGAATTCAGGCGATTGCCCGTTGGTTCCGGATGTGCATGCGTCCCGTGAAAGCCCTGGTTTGCCCAAAGAAGCGGGCTGACTTGAAAAACCGAGTGGCGTGGTCCAGTCGCTCCAGGCCGTAAACGATCAGCGTGTTCGCACGTCCAAGTAGCAAGACCGGGAGTTCTCTTCGCGTGCCCTTGTCGACAAGCACAAAGCTCGAATCTCGCGGGGATAGGATGGATTTGGCCCTGGCGGCAATGTTAGTCATTTTCGTGGCTGCGGGTTGCTCGAAGGCGCGACCTGCCGGCGCGGTGGGCGATGCCGCGCACCCTGCTCCGGTGCACTTCTATACCGTCGCGGAAGAAACTGCGCGGCGGCGGATCCAAGCGGTCGGCTCGCTGTACGCGCTGGAAGAAAGCACGCTGAGTTCGGAGGTTGAAGGTCGCGTAGCCGAAGTGCTTGCTGACATTGGCGACAATGTAAGGGAGGGCCAGCCGCTGGTGCGCCTCGATCCCCAGGAGCTGCAATTCGAAGTCGAGCGGCAACGCGGCACTGTGAGGCAGGTTCGGGCGCAACTGGGGATCGGGCCCAATGATCCGCCGCCCCCGGACCCCAAAAAGGTCGCTTCGGTCGAGCGCGCGGAGGCGGATCTTTTCGATGCCGACCAGAAATACACACGTGCGCGGGAGATGTTTCGCGACCATCTGATTTCCCAGCAGCAACTGGATGAGGCCGCCAGCCGTTACCAGAGCGCCAAGGCAACCTACACCGTGGCACTGCAGGAAGTGGACCGTCTGAAAGCACTTTTGGTGTCGAGTGAAGCGAGCGAGAAGCTCGCCGAGAAAAAGCTGAACGACTCTACTATTCGCGCGCCTTTCCCCGGAGCCATCAAAACGCGCAGTGTTCACCCGGGCGAGTATCTCCGCGTGCAGAGCCCGGTGATGGTGCTGGTGCGCACGGATCACTTGCGCGCGCGCCTGGCCGTGCCGGAACGCTGGGCGGGATGGGTCAAAGACGGCGTCACCATTGATTTGCACGTGGAGGCCTTTCCCGGAGAAACCTTTCACGGAAAGATTTCCCGCATCAATCCTGCGGTGGCCGAGGATTCGCGGACTTTCGAGGCCGAAGCCTTGCTCCTCAATTTCGACGGAAAGATGAAGCCGGGGTTCTTTGTCGAAGCCTCCATTCCCAGCGAGAAAGAAGAGAAGACCATCTTTCTCCCGGAAAATGCGGTGAATTACCGCTACGGTGTTTACAAGGTCTTTCTGCTCAATGGCAATCGCGTGTCGGAACACCAAATTCGTCCGGCGGGACAAACCGAAGATGAGCGCGGGCGGCGCTTTGAAGTCGCGGAAGGCCTGAAGCCGGGAGACCGTGTTGCCGTGGCAGTGTCCGGCGAATTGCACGACGGCGCTGTCGTACAGGAGCAGGCCGGTGGAAGCCCGGGGATCGTCCCGGCTATGAAATAAGAAAGCTTGCAAAATACGATCACCGCAAGCGTGAATACAGATGAAGCTCGCCGAAACTTGCGTAAAGTATCCCGTCTTCACGGTGATGCTGATTGCTTTCCTGGTGACGCTGGGAGCGTTTTCCTACCGCGGCCTGGCCGTCGACCTTTTTCCCAAAGCCGATCCGGCAACGGTTAACGTCGAAGTGAGATTGCCCGGGGCAACCCCCGAAGAAATTGTGACCGGGGTGGTATTGCCGCTCGAAGATGCCATCTCCTCGGTCAGCGGAATCGACGAAATCCAAGTGTATTCCTTCGAAGGCTTCGCGGATATCACTTGTACTTTCGTGCTTGAGCGGGACATCGACGGTGCTGCTCAGGATATTCGTGAGAAAGTCGCCGGAGCCATCGACCGCCTGCCACGCGACACGCTGCCGCCGATTATCACCAAGCTCGACCCGCAATCCGACCCCATCCTCACCTTGCTGGTGAGCGGGCCAATGAGCCGCCGGGAGCTGACGGAAATCGCCGACAAACAGGTGCGGCGCGCAATCCAGACCGTCGACGGAGTAGGCGGCGTGAACCTGAATGGCGGACAGGCCCGGCAAGTCCGCGTTTTGCTCGATGCCCAGAAACTTACGGCGCACAATTTTACCGTGCTGGACGTGCGCGACGCCGTGCAGCGGGAAAACATTGAGGCGCCGGGCGGCCGCATGATCACTGGCCCGCAAGAGCTGGGACTCCGCACGCTGGGGCGCGTCCTATCGCCGGAGCAGTTTGGCGAGGTCGTGATTGGCACGCGAGGCGGGACCCCTGTGCGCGTCCGCGACGTGGCGCAAGTCGAAGACGGCGCGCAAGAGTTGCGCACTTGGTCCGCCTTGTTCTCAAAGGACACTCCTCCCCAGGATGTTGTAGCCATCGACGTTCTCCGGCAGTCGGGTGTGAACACCGTTCGTGTGGCGGACGATGTTAGAAGCAAGGTGCAGGAGTTGCGTTCCCAATTGCCGCCCGGAGTTCAGCTGCGAATTGTCCACGATATCTCTGAGTTCATCAAAGCCTCGGTGCATTCACTACTCGAACACTTGGTTCTCGGCAGCATTCTCGCCAGCTTTATCGTTTGGATCTTCATCCGCAACTGGCGCGCCGTGCTGATCGCGGCCGTGGCGATTCCGGCATCAGTGATCTCCACCTTCACGCTGATGCGCGGGATGGATTTTTCGTTGAACAACATGACACTTCTGGCGCTGACGCTGGCGGTGGGCATCGTGATCGACGACGCCATCATCGTCCTCGAAAACATTTTTCGCTACATGGAAGAGAAGGGAAGAGACCGCGTCCAAGCGGCCATCGAAGCGACCAAGGAAATTGGCTTGGCGGTCATGGCCACGACACTCTCGCTAGTGATCATTTTCCTGCCCATTGCGTTCATGACCGGATACGCCCGCAAGTACGTGAACTCGTTCGGCTGGACCATGGCCATGGCCATTATGGTGTCGCTGCTGGTGGCCTTCACGCTCACCCCGATGATGAGTTCGCGGATGTTGAAGCTGGGTGGCCGTGAGAAAAAGGCCCACTCCCGGGGATTCCTGCATTCGGTCGATCAGTTTTATCTGAAAACTCTCGACTGGGCGCTGGCGCATCGCCGCACCATTGTGGTGATTTGCGTGCTGACGTTTCTCTCGACCTTCGGATTCTACCGTTTGGTGGGGCGCGACTGGATCCCCGCGGATGACCAGTCCGAGCTGATCAGCTCCTACACGCTACCCGAAGGCACGTCGCTCGAGAAAACCACAAGCCTGGCGAAGGAAATCGCGGAACGTGTGGTGGCACTGCCTGAAGTGGCGATGGTGCAATCGTTCACGCACGGACCGACGAACCACGCGCATCTTTTCATCGTGCTCGTGCCGCGCAACGAGCGGAAGCGCAGTCACGTGCAAATGGCCACCGAAGTCCGCGGAATCCTGGCGGACTATCGCAACATGACCTACAACGTACGTCTGCCTTCCGTCCTCGGCGGCGAAATTTATTTTCCGATCTCAGCGGTGATTCGCGGACCAGAACTCTCGAAGCTCGCGGAAATCAGCAAGGCCGCTGCCGGCCGCATGGCCAGATATCCGGAGCTGGTCGACGTCAACCCGAGCCTCAATCTCAATACCCCGGAGTTGCAAGTAAAGGTGGACCGCCAGCGAGCCGCGGACACCGGCGTGCGAATGACAGATATAAGCGACGCGGTGCGCCTGTTTTATTCCGGCGAAGACGAAATCACCCGTTTCAAGGAAGGCTCCGAGCAATATCCGGTGACCATGCAACTGCTGCCGGAGCAGCGCGACAATCCCGACGTTCTCGCGCGCATGATGGTTCCTTCTTCGAAACTAGGCCAAGTGCGCCTGGAAAATGTCGCCACCATTCAGCGCGGAGCCGGCCCCGCCACGTTGCAGCGTTACAACCGCGAGTTCCAAGTGGGCGTCTACGCCAACGTTGCCGCCGGCTATCCGTTGGATCTCGCGGCGGCACACACCGTCCAGGCCATCAAAGACGTCGGGCTGCCGGCGGGGTATTCCTACCTTTTCTCAGGGCAGGTGAAGGTTCTCGAAGAAACCACCTGGAATTTGTTGTTGGCGATGTTGCTGGCCTCCATCTTCATGTACATGGTGCTCGCGGCGCAATTCGAAAGCTTTTCTTACCCCTTTATCATCATGCTCACGCTGCCGCTGAGCGTGCCGTTCGCGCTTTTCTCGCTTTGGATTACGGGCCGCGCCCTTAGCCTGTGGAGTGCGTTGGGCATGTTTTTGCTCTTGGGCATTGTGAAGAAAAACGGAATTTTGCAAGTGGACTACACGAACCGCCTGCGCGCCACCGGGATGCCCTTGCGAGAGGCGATCTTGGAAGCCAACCGCGTGCGGTTGCGTCCTATTTTGATGACTACGCTTTCGATCATTGCGGGACTGATTCCGGTAGCCATCGGCATCGGCGCCGGCTCGGAGCAGCGCGCGTCCATCGCCGTGACGATTATCGGCGGCCAGACCCTTTGCTTATTGCTGACGCTGCTGGTCGTGCCGGTGGCGTATTCCTACCTCGCGGAGCTGGAAACCGTCCCCTGGAGGGAATGGGCTATGCGGCGTGTCGGCCGGGTTCGCAGCGCGCCGAGACCTTCGGATAACGATTGAACCCTACTTCGGCGTGAAGTCAGGAGCGCCGCGTAGCCGCGTGCCTTGCGTTGGGACCCTCTGAGAAAACTGAGGGCTCTTCAGGAATGACTCGCGGCGCGCGCAGAATCAGGAACAGTTCGCTGGCCCAAAGCAGGATGTCCAGCAAGCGCGCGCGTTCCAGATTCGTGAGGTTGGCACGACGCAGACTGACCTCCAAGGCCCGTTGCGAGCATTCCTCGATGAACGCGCGCATGGCGGCGAGGTCCACACGCTCTTCGCGGGACTTTTGACCGCGCGGATCAACAGCCTCCAGCCTCGCATAACAGCGGAGAAGAAAATGGTTCAGGCAAAAAGCCTGCTCATCGAGTGAAGTAGCTGCGGCGCTGTGACAAGCGCGTTCGCTGCAGTTACGTTCCGAAAGCTTCGTATCCACCGAACCCACACCTCGCGACTCCCAGCGCTCCCCCATTCCCTCCGCTCCCCTTTTCCGGCAAGATGCGCTAGGCGACGCAGACGTTAGATTCCCGAGCACTACTGTCGCTAGCGATAAGGTCCGTGTCAATAGAACTAGGCCCGTTTGAAAGCCCTGGCGCACACGGCGGGTGCGCCAGCAGTTTTTGCGCGCACAAAAAGCAGTCTATGTACGGCGCGAGAAGCGCTCGCACACGGCGGACGGCCTGGGCGCAACTCCGCCTTGCTTCGCTACCTTGCCAGAGAATGATCACGGTGATCAAGCGGGCTTCCCAGTCGGAGAGACCATCACCAGGCTGCCGGCGAAACCAGCAAAATCCTGTAACCCCCTTGGAATCTCTGCCGGAAGGTGCAAAACAGCCTTGCTGGCTTGCTTGGGCTTAGCCACGAATTCAAAAGTGAAGGCCGTAAAGTGCCTCGAGTTGCTAATGACGGACCACTCCACATTGCAGTTAAGGTCCGAGAGCTCCGAGAAAGGCACGACAGACTTTCCCGCGTAATTTGGCTGGCGAATTGGACTTGGCACAAAACCTCCATCGATTCGGCCTGTCGCTCGGCAACAGGGGAGGCGCATCCAGCCCGTTCAGGGCGGCCCGGATGCGCCTGCTGGGGCACAAGGGGACCGGGGTGGATCCCCCAGGGTTAGAGAATCCCGGACATTCCGAGATTTCACGGATAAATAGTGCTGGGCACGCCGCTTTCGTTTCATCAGTGTTTAGGTGAGATTTCGTCCGTGCCGGGGTTCCATTGCGGGTCAAGAAAGGCGACGGTATACTCCATGCCCGAGTCGCAGCCGGCAGCATTTGAGTCCCCGAGGCGGGTGTGGATTTCTTTGCTTTTGACCAGGGCTACTTGGATAAGTTGCGGGGAGGCGATCTCGCGACGCAACATCACTTTGCCAGTTATTTTGGAAGATTCCTGCGCATCCGCTACCGGGGCCGGAGGCTTCCCCAAGACGTGATCGACGACTTGGTTCAGGACACTTTGCTGAGGGTCATGATCAAGGTTCGCGACGGTGCCGTACGACAGCCGGAGTGTTTTGGGGCCTTCGTTAACTCCATTAGTAACAACGTCTTACTGGAATACTTCCGATGTTCCTCCAAAAACTCACGCGCACAGGATGGGCCGGTCGACGTGCCAGATAAGGTGTTGGATGTAGACGGCTTATTGGTCACAGAGGAGACGGCAAAACATGTTCGGCGCGTCCTAGGCCAGCTGCCGGAAAGGGACCGCCGCATCCTTCGCCGATTGTTTTTTGACGACACGGATAAGGACACGATCTGTATCGAATTTGGGGTAAACCGTGACTACCTAAGGGT
>Ga0126371_10003400_pt1 | contig 13944 bp, 17 predicted proteins | sample PanSoiMetaPlot_4_FD_110145 | JGI IMG/M metagenome (GOLD analysis project Ga0126371, IMG submission 110145) | Tropical forest soil microbial communities from Panama - MetaG Plot_4 | ecosystem: Environmental > Terrestrial > Soil > Tropical forest > Bulk soil | place: Panama | collected 2016-02-17 | reverse complement strand
GCTCGGCGCCCGTCGTCCGCCCGACCGCTGCGGCTCGCCGCCCGCTGGTTCAGCTCCATCTGTTCTGCTTCTGTCAGTCCGATCCTGCTCTTCATGAACACGATCGTACTACCTTTTTACGCGCTACACACCACTAGCTCTATCCGCACTGGGAATTGTGCATTGCCGATGACGCCTCCAAGTCAGCGGAGGTGCGCCGTGTCCTTGACCATTACCGGTTGGACCCGCGCATCAAGATCTACCATCGCGCGACAAACGGGCACATCTCGGCTGCTACGAACACGGCGCTCGAAGCGGCAGAGGGTCGCTATATCGCGCTTCTCGACCACGACGATATGCTGCCCCAGCACGCGCTTTTCGAAGTCGCTGCAGCCATTGCCGAAGACCCTGAGATAGATCTGATTTACACCGACGAAGACAAGATCGACGGCAAAGGCCGGCGTTTTGCGCCTTATTTCAAATCGGACTGGAACCCGGACCTGCTGTTGTCGCAAAACATGTTCAGCCGTCTCGGGGTCTACCGGCGCAGCCTTGTCGAGAAGGTTGGCGGCTTCCGCGAAGGCTGCGCGGGCAGTCAGGACTACGATCTCGTGTTGCGGGTGAGCAATCTGACCACGTCCGAGCGCATCCGCCACATCCCGCACATACTCTACAACTGGCGGGCTGCAGCCGGCTCGGCAGCGTTGAGCCCGGAGGAGAAGGATTACGCGCTTGTCCATGCTCGCCAGGCCATCGCCGACCATTTGCGAAAGTGCGGCATCGACGCCGGGGTGGGCTCCGGCCCTCATCCCCAACTTCCATCGCGTTCGTTATTCCTTGCCCAACCCTACGCCACGGGTCAGCATCATCATTCCGACGCGTGATCGCGTCGATCTCCTGGAGAGGTGTGTCGCGGGAATACTTCACCGCATTGATTATCCAGACATTGAGATCCTGATCGTCGACAATCAAAGCGAGGAGTCGGCTACTCGCGCTTACTTGAGAAAACTCAGTTCTGACCGTCGGATGCGCATCCTTTCTTATGATCGACCGTTCAACTATTCCGCAATCAACAACCTAGGCGCATCGCAAGCGACGGGCCCGCTACTTTGTCTGCTGAACAACGACATCGAGGTCATCGCCGCCGATTGGTTGAGAGAGATGGCCTCGCACGCATCGCGCCCGGGTGTCGGCGCGGTGGGAGCGGTGCTCTACTATCCCGACGATACGATGCAGCATGCCGGCGTCATCACCGGCCTCGGCAGGGTGGCGGGATATGCGCATTTCCGGCTGCCTCGCGGCGATCCCGGCTATTTCCGCCGCGCGGCTCTGGTACAGAACCTGTCGGCGGTAACTGCAGCTTGTTTGGTGATGCGGAAATGTCTCTATGAAGAACTCGGCGGTCTCAATGAGACGGAATTGGCCGTGGCCAACGATGTCGACCTCTGCTTGCGCATCCGCGAGGCCGGACACCGGATCGTCTGGACCCCGCATGCCCAACTATATCACCACGAATCGGCGTCACGCGGGTCCGATACCGATGCAGACAAGTTGGAACGGTTTTGCGGTGAGGTCGCCTACATGATGCGGCGTTGGGGTCACGTACTGGACCGCGATCCATACTACAACCCGAATCTGCGGTTGGATGGCTCCGCTTTCGGCTTGGCGTTTCCTCCTCGTATTGCGAGGCGCTGGCTGGTGGACGCACGGGCCGACGCGCCGCTCCGTACTCAATTAGTGACACAAAGCGTGGAAAGCGATCCAGATGCTCAGCCGCGTCGAGAAGCTTCGCCGGCCAATCGATAAATCGGCGAAGATCCTAGAAATCGGCCCCAGCTTTAGCCCTGTAACTCCAAAAGCGGAGGGCTGGCAGTCTTTCGTAGTCGACCACGCTACTAAATAATATCTGATAAAAAAATATGAATCGGATCCATAGGTAAACACTTCCCACATTGAAAAGGTCGATTTTGTCTGGAACCAAGGTTATCTTCATGATGCTATTCCACTATCACAATTGACAATCTTTGATGCGTGCATTGCCAGTCATGTAATAGATCATATTCCAGATCTTGATGGTTTCTTTAAATCACTGGAGTAAGTTTTACGTCCGCAGTGCGTAGTGTGCTTGGCCGTGCCTGACAAGCGCTTTTGTTTCGACTATTTTAAGCCGATTACGACGAGGGGCGACTTGTTGGCGGCGTATACCGATAGGAGGATGCGACATACCAAGAAGACTGCATTTGATTTCTTTGCCTACGGCGTCCGAAATGGCGGTCAGCATGCGTGGGGCCAAAACACCCCCGGCGAATTTACATTCCTAACCCGGTTCGCGGAGGCAAAGGCGGCGTTTGACGGCCACGACGAAAGCAATGCGGCACCTTACATCGATTTTCACGCGTGGCACTTCACGCCGGCAAGTTTTGAACTGGTCATTCTCGAGCTCGGCGTCTTAGACGTCATTGACTTCCATGTCGCCGAACGTTTTGCGCCGGAAGGCTGTGAATTCATTGCCGTTCTCCGCAGGGGCCGACCGCAGTTCGGACCCGAAGAAGCGCTTCAGGCGCAAAGCCTCGACCTGTTGAGAGACACCCTTATGGACGCGCGGGAGCAGATCGCCTTCCTGCTTGCCGGCGGGCCTGCCGAAAAATCCCTTTCGGAGACCATCGCGCGAAAGTTGGACGAGCAAAGCGCCTATTTGCGCGAGATCGCCGAGGTGGCCGCCGGGATGCGCAAAATACTGCGCCCGTTGCGGGCGGGGTGGCGTCTTCTTTTACCGATCGGACGAAGTGTTGCGCGTCTCCGCGACCGCGCGTGAGCCGTCCGGTCGACCTCCATCGTACCGCTCCGCATGCATTCAGCGAACGCGAGAAAGACGCACCGCGGCGAAGAACAACAGTCCTCCTAGGCCAAGAAGGACATATCGTAGCTGCAGGAGCCCCGTTTTGAGCGATTCGATGACCGCCTCGCGCGTGCCGTCCAAGGTGAGATCAGGCGGCAGGAGCGACCGGATAGTGGCATCATCGAGAAACCCCCGCAGTCGCTCCGCCGAGGGGTACGGAATGTCCAAAATCGGCTTGGGCGTGAGGTAGGAGACATCACCGGTGGTGAGATAACCGCGCACGTTATTCGTCTCGGTCACTGCAGTTTGGCGTCGCACCTCGATCGGGTATCGCAGATGAAAATAAGCGTCGTGTCCTGCCCAGAAAGTCAGCAGCAAAAACCAAAGCGCGATCGATGCAGCGACCGCGCGCTGTGCCGAGATAGACCCTACACGCGCCGCCAGCAAGGACAACGCGCTGACGAGGCTTGCGACAATCCCGATCTGCAAAGTGTCGAGATATCGCGAAGACACCGGCGCACCGTTCGCCCGTCCCAAAGGGAGGGCGACGAACTGCACCGTGATCCAGCCGAGCACCGCCAAGTTGAACCATTGGTCATCGTTCAGCTGCGGAGGTTTCCGTATGAGTCTAATGCTGAATGCAGTAGCCGGAAGATAAACAAGCAAGCCAAACGGCGGTTTAGCGGGCCAACTGGCGACACCAGCAAAGGCAGAGAGGAATTCCACAACGCCGTGGGCTCTGAGCGGCTCATGGCCTGCGATCCTGGGAATGGACAAGACAAGCGCTATCGTCAGCGCGGCATGTGCAGCGATCCCGAGCCACTCACGCAGACCCGCACGACGACCACAGAGAATTTGAAGCAGAAATAGTCCGATCACAACGGAGAGCGTCAGAGCGCCAGACGCCCCGCTGAAGAACGACATCGTGGCCAGAGCCGTGCCCAGCCACCAGCGCGGTGACCATGCCGTGCTACCAATGAAGCAAGCGAGGCTTGCCAGTGAAAAACCGATGAGCAGATAGACTTGTGTCATAAAGCCCCAGAGCGTGTTCTCCCAGCTGAATGGAAGCGCGTTTAACGCTCCGCAGATAATGAGCGCAAAAATTGCCCTCTGGCGATCGAGGACGCGCGCCAGCCTGGCAACGACCAACGTGATTACAACGGTATGGGCTATCGCATTGACAATCATTTCCAGTACAACGTCCCAGTAACCAGAAATTTCGACACCCAACAACATTAAAAGGCGGGTGAAAACAATCAGGTGCTCATTGTGCGTTTGGAAGAAGTCTCTGATAGTCAGGCGTCCTTCCCCATATGCATGAAACATGAAATCCGCAACGTCCCACTCGTCCCAGAATGGTGTGGGGTTGCTCGCATAATGTATGAGCCACAATTTTGCACCGAGGATAGTAAAGAAACAGGCGACGCCGCCAATCAATCTAGGAATGTCAAGTGTTGCCGGCGTAGGACACGCCTCCGGACTCGGGCTCCATCGATCGACCTTCAGCATCGCGCATGAGCCAGAACGATCTTTTTGCTTTAGCACGGCAGATTTTTATGCCGCTGACCAACTGTGCGCTCGACCCCGGTCACCCGCTGTCAGGCCGCCCTCTGATACAGAGCGGCGATTTCTGCAACATTGCCCGTCGCGGCGATTCTTCCATGATCAAGCAGAATCGCGCGATTGCACCATTCTTGCAGAATCGGGACCGAATGCGAGGCGAGAACGAGGATGCTCGAGGCCGATACAAATTCTTCCATGCGTTTGCGTGCCTTGCTGAGGAAGCCGGCATCGCCGGCGGCGAGCCATTCGTCCATCAACAGGATGTCCGGCCGAACCGAGGTCGCGACAGCGAAGCACAAGCGGATCATCATTCCGGAGGAATAAGTCCGCACCGGCAGGTCGAGGTGGTAGCCGAGCCCGGTAAACGCAGCGATCTCGTCGACGCGGGCCCGCATCTCGCGCGGGTGGACACCCATATACATCCCCTGGAGGACGATGTTTTCGCGTCCGGTCGCGTCAAGGTCGAGGCCGACAGAGGCGGTAAGCAGGGCTGATATCCGGCCGGAGCAATGGACTTGCCCGCGCGTCGGCTCGTATATTCCGGCCAATACTTTCAACAGCGTGCTCTTGCCCGCGCCATTGGCGCCCAGCACGGCAACGCGATCGCCGTGTTTGATGTCGAGGCTGACGTCTGCCAAGGCGACGACATTCATGCGATTGCGCGCATCGCGGGCGAGATTGCCGTGAGCCTTGGCCAATAGGCTCTTCTTCAGGGAGCGGCTGCTTCCTTGGTAGATCGGAAATTCCACCCAAAGATCGCGTAAGCGGAGAAACGCCATTCGGACTAAACCCAGTACGCGATACGCGTTCGGAAGCGCGCAAACAAAGCGAAAGTGACGCTACACCCGAGTACCGTCCAGCCCAGCAGGACGATCCACGAGCTCGCCTTTACCGCGACGCCGAGGAGAGGTGCTCGTACGACATCGATTGCTGCAAACAGCGGATTGAGCGCCGCAATGTGTTGCCATTCGCCCAGCGCATCGATCGGCCAGAATACCGGAGTGACAAAAAAACCAACTTGCATGAAATTAGCCACAATCGGCGGAACATCGCGAAAGCGTGCGCTCAGCATGCCGAGAAAAATACAGATCCACACACCGTTGATTGCCAGCAACGCCAGGCCAGCTACGGTCTCGATCACGTGCCAACCGACGGTGACATGAAAGGCGATGAGGCCGATAGGGATTACAATGAAGCTGTGCGCCAGAACCAGCAGATTGCGGCAGACGGTGCGGTAGGCGTGCAGTGAAAACGGCATCGGTATCTGCTGAATAACGCTCTGCGCCCGCAGGAACGTCTCGCCGCCTTCTGCTACGATCCCCGCGATGAACTGCCAGATGACCAACCCAGTTATCAAGTAAGGCAAATAAGTCTGGATATCGATACCGAATAGCTTCGAGTAGATAAGGCCCATTGCAGCCGCCATAATGAGCGTGCTGATAGTCAGCCAAAACGGACCCAGCATCGAGCCTCGGTAACGCAGCCTCATATCCTGCAGAGCTAGCGCCGTCCAAATCCAGCTCTTCGAGGCACCGCCTATAAGATCGCGCCAAGCGACAGCGGCTCTCGAAGGCCGCACTGGCAGAGATGGAGCTTCGTCTTTTCCGGTCTGGGATCGGACTACGGAGAGCATTTCGAAGAGTCCAGGAGGCGAATCTCCAGCCTCCGTATCGGATCGACTGACCGAAAGCAACCCTTCAGCCATTGGTATTCTCAGGTTCTAATTAAAGCTACGCTTACGCGGCACGAGCACCGGTTATGGCTATCTCTCAAGGCCGCGTCGATGTAATTGTCGAAGCCTCTCGGCGATGGCCTGCGGTTTCTCTACGATTAGTGGATGTGCCGCATCGGCGGTTTTCTTCTTGCAGCTGCATCGCCGCCAATGCCAGGGCTGGAGGCAGGGCGCTGGGCGATGATCGGCAAATTGCAGCGCCGCGGGCCGGATGACGAAGGCATAGGGAGCGACGGCCGGACGGGTCTCGCACATGCCCGTCTCGCGATCATCGACCTCCCGTCGCCCATTAGTCGATGGCGGGCGCGGAGGGGACGGTCTGATCAGCTACGATGCGAAATCTATAATTTTGCCGAGATGCGGCATGCGCTCAAAGAGCGTGGGTACCTAAGCCAGCGATCCCGGCGCTTGATGCCCGCCCGTCATTCACATCGGCAAGAAGCAGCTCCAATTACGCCTCGACCCCAAACCGCCTTGCTGTTCGGCTTGGGGATCAAGGCCGTGCTGTGATCGCTCGCGGTATCATCGAGAATTTCAGGGAACCAACGCGTAAATCTCCCTGTTTGGAGCGATGAGGCCGCGGATTCGACCGGTCATTCAAAGGAGAACGCTATGCTCTACTGGGCACTAGTATTCTTTATTATCGCTATCGTCGCAGCCATATTCGGATTTGGCGGCATCGCTGCGACCGCGTCAAGTATCGCTCAGATACTGTTCTTTATATTCCTGGTGATCTTCGTGATCACGCTGATCATGGGGCTGGCCGGCCGAAGGCGGCCGCCGATCTAAGGGCAACGACGCAATTCGCGCTAACCGCCGGATCCCCGGTATTGAGTTAAGGTATGCGTACGAGCGTCACCGCCCGCGGGACGGTCAATCGCCAGTCGCGAGAACTCGAGCCAGTTGGCTGAGCGCCTCCTGGTGGCGCTCGTTTGGGATCTGCGCAAAGTTGCGGGCGAGCTCGAGACACATCCTCTCGCGCGGGCTGATCGCTCGCTCGTTATCCTGTTCGAGCCCGTCGAAGAAATAGCTGACCGGCACACTCAGGACTTGCGCAACCTCGAACAGGCGGCCGGCGGACACTCGGTTGATCCCTCTCTCATATTTGTGTGCTTGCTGGTAGGTGACGCCAATTAGATCCGCCAGTTGCTGTTGCGTCAGACCGAGCATGATCCGTCGTTCACGAATGCGGGCTCCCACATATCGATCGATGTCCTGGGTTCGGCTCGTGGATCGGCGCGACGGGGAAGTGCGACGCAACGCCCCCTCTTCGGATCCCGCACCCACGTTAAACCGGTACGGTGGCTTTCCGATCTGCTCCCGCTCTCTCATCTCGCCCCACTCGCTTGCCCAATTGCCGTAGTCGGCGCTCCGGGGCTGACACCTCGCCCTATCGAAGCCCGCTAGAGACAGCAAACCTACTCAATTGAGCGGTACCGTTCGAATTCAAGAACGCTGATGTGTCAAAACTTAGGCGGGAATTCAGAGCATCCCTGGCAAACGCTACTCACGTCTGCATTTTGCGCATGGGGTTCGCGTTGACAGCCTCCCGGTACCGATGATACCGACGATAGCTCATCCGTTCTGAATCGGGAATCGATGCCCCGCGTCTCTATCGGCGAATGCTCGCTCTATTACGAGCGGCACGGCTTGGGCTTCCCGGTCCTGTTCATCTCCGGGCTTGGCGGTTTCGGATCGTTCTGGAAGGATCAGGTTGCGTCTTTTGCCAAGCGGTTCGAGGTCATCACCTTTGACCATCGCGGTATTGGGCAGAGCGACGAAAGCCGGGTCGGGTACACAATCGACCGGATGGCAGCCGATGCCGTCAGGCTGTTGGACCGGCTCGAGATCACGCGAACCCATGTCGTGGGCCATTCTACCGGTGGGGCGATCGCTCAAATCCTTGCGATTGAGCACCCAAAGCGGCTTGCAAGCGTCGTGCTATCGGCTACGTGGACTAAGGCCGATGCATATTTTCGCCGCCTCTTTACACTTCGCAAGGAACTGTTGCAGCGGCTCGGTCCGAGCGTCTATCTGCAGGCGTCTACCCTTGTACTATATCCAAGCTGGTGGGTGGCGCGCAACAACGAACGCTTGCGCCAGGAAGAGGCCCAGAACCTGGCTGCGTTCGCACCGGTCGAAATCGTCGCAAGCCGGATTGATGCGATGCTAGCGTTCGACCGGACGAGCGAGCTGGAGCGCATCAAGACGCCCACCCTCGTCATCGGCTCCGAGGACGATATTGTCACGCCTTCATATTTCTCCGAGGAACTCGCAAGGCTGATCCCGGGCGCTGAGGTGAAGCTGTTCCCGCGCGGCGGTCATTTCTTTACGCAAGTGCGGGCCCGCGAATTCAATAACGCGGTGCTGCCATTTCTGGTCTCGCATACTCCGGCCTGAGCCGTACTCAGTTTTTCGCGCATCAGCGGCCGCGATTAGCAATTCCGCAAGGGGTATACTATTATATTGGAAACAGGCTGGAACGCGCCCTTCCCCATCGTGGGGCGGGCTTTTCGCGGTCTGCACCGTCACGATACCGTCGACGACCTCTTTGAGAAGGCGGCAAAGCTGAGGCGCGCCCGAGACGTGGATCGGAAGGAGGAATACACGCAGCAGCCGCGACGTCACAGTGCAGCCTTCGCCGCGACGGTCGATGCCGCGCTCCGCCATGATCGCTTGCTCTTTGCCTTCCAACCGGTGGTATGTGCTACGACTGGCAAGGTCGATTATTTCGAATGCCTGCTGCGTATGCGAGAGGAAAATGGCGAGATCGTCGCGGGCGGCGACTTCATCGCGACGGTTGAACATCTCGGTCTGATCGGGGTCGTGGACCGCGTCGTCCTCGAGAAGGCGGTGCAAGAGCTCGATACCCATCCTCAAGTAAAGCTGGGCTTTAACGTCTCGGGGTTGACCGCATGTGATCGTCCCTGGCTTCGCGCATTTATGTCCGTGTTGCGGAGCCGACCAGAGCTTGCGCGCCGTATTATCGTCGAAATTACGGAAACAGCGGCCCTTTACGATATTGAGGAAACCATTCGGTTTGTGGACACGCTGCGGCATGCAGGCTGCCGCGTCGCGCTTGATGATTTCGGCGCTGGCCACACAACTTTGCGGCACCTGCAAACGCTCGCCGTAGACACCGTCAAGATCGATGGGTCCTTTATACAGAACTTCGCGAATAGCCCCGAAAATCGAATCCTCCTGCGGCATCTGCTTGCCCTAACAAACGGTTTTGGTCTGAGGACGGTCGCTGAATGCGTGGAGAGCGCCGAAGACGCCGAGTTGCTGCGGGCAGAGGGAATCGCGTATTTGCAAGGCTATCATATCGGGCCGCCCACGATCGAACGCCCATGGCTGACGAACACAGCTGCCCGAGTTCGCGAGCAGTCGAAAATTACGGACTGCGACAGCTCAGGGGCCGGCTGTGCTCCCCGCGGTCGGCCACGATCCTGCGATGACTGGCGAGAGGCTCCGCGGCGGAGTAGCAAAGGCACGGACAGAGGCGTCTAAACGGCGGAAGCAGGCTTGAACGACGCCCTAGCGTTAGAGGAAGCCCCGTACTAGATCGAGGAATGTATCGCGGCGGTCGTGATGCACCCAGTGGCCGGCTCCTTCGAGCGCGATGACGTTGGCATCGCGGAAATGTCGCGCCCGGCCGTCTTTCACCGGGTCCGACGCCCAGCTCTCTTTGCCGTAAACCAAGAGCACCGGGCAGGCGATCCGCCGCCGTAGCTCTTCGATTTCGGCGACGGTCATTTCATAAGGCGGATCCGCGCGAACATAATTGTCGAATTTCCAGCTGTAAGTGCCGTCCTCGTTCTGGTTGACACCGTATTGAGTAAGGTGCAGCGCCTGATCCGGCGACAGGTGACGATTAGCTTCCTGCATGCGTTTGAAGGCATCTTCGATCGAGGGGTATCGGCGAGGCACGCGCCCGGAAAGCGCCCGCTGCTCGGCAATCCACGCTTGCATCCGTTCGGCAATGTCCCGCCTGGCTCGCTCGGCGAGTTTTTTGGCGATGCTCCCAACCCCTCGATCGCGACCAGCCTCCGGACGTGGTCGGGGAAAATGCCAGCGTAACGCAGCGCGATCACACCACCAAGCGAGTGCGCAATGATCGTCACTGGCGCTAATTCCTGCTGATGGATCAATTGGGCGAGATCATAAACATAAGCCGCGACTGTGTAATTGCCGTCGGGCGACCATTGGCTGTCGCCGTGACCGCGCAAATCCGGCGCCAGAACATGCCAGTCATGCCGCAGCACATTGGCGACCCAATCCCAATTGCGGCACTGGTCGCGACCGCCATGGACGAGGAGAAGGGGCGGCGCTTGGGTATTCCCCCAATCGACATAATGTAAATGAAGCCGCTGCGAAAAATAAATCCGCGAAGTCGGCCCTGAACCGTGCAGGGCCATGCGGGTGCTCGTCATTCGTAACGGGGACGCCAAGCTCATAGATGAACGTACAGCCCAAGCAATGGCCCACGCCTCAAGAACACGCCGCATCCGTAGATGGCAAGACCCCCGCGCGCTTTGCGTCAGGCGGGGGTCGATTTTGCGAAGTTGGGCTTCGCGCTCGGCACGTCACGCCGAGCTATATCTTGGACTTTCGCCTTGGTTGCCGATGCCAAGGGGTCGGCAACTGGTTCTCCCCAGGTGGCGTCATGTCTGCGGCACACCCTCCTGACTAGTTGACGACGAGCAATATTTGACCCCAAACACTTTGGTTCGTCAAGGGGAAATTCACTGGAGCAATCCTTGCCGGTTCGATCTGGTAATTGGCCAAACGGGGCATACTTTGCCTCCGTACACCAGTCCGTTAGAGAGTTGTAGTCCGCGCTTGCCGCTCTTTTTTAAGGTCCTAGTATCGGTTTAACCCACGCGATGGAACCCGTGACGGTCTCGTCCGGATACGGACGCCACGGGACCTCGCACCAAAGAAGTCGACCTGACGCATCAAGCGCCGCGACCTGCCGTTGATGTGCGCGGAGAGTGGGCGATGTCGGACCGCTTGAAAGCGTCGGCGCAATTGTTTATGTGTTTGGCACTCTCTAGCGGGGAGTGCCAATAACACTCGAAGTTTTTGATGTTACGGAGGGATCCCGTGAAGTTTCGACCGTTGCAGGATCGCGTGCTAGTCCGCCGCATCGAACAGGAGGAGAAAACCTCGGGCGGCATCATCATTCCCGACACGGCGAAGGAAAAGCCTATGGAGGGCGAAGTCGTCGCCGCCGGGCCTGGGAGCCGCGGCGAAGACGGCAAGCTTCAGCCGCTTGACGTACAGGTCGGTGATAGGGTGCTGTTCGGCAAGTGGTCGGGGACCGAGATCAAGATCGACAACGAGGATTTCGTTGTCATGAAAGAGTCCGACATCATGGGCGTCGTCGCCTAACGGGAGGAGATCATGGCGGCTAAGGAAGTACGGTTTCATGCCGATGCGCGCGAGCGGATGTTGCGCGGCATCGACATTTTGTCCAACGCGGTGCGGGTGACGCTGGGTCCGAAAGGCCGCAACGTCGTCCTCGACAAATCCTTTGGCGCACCGCGCATCAGTAAGGACGGGGTCACCGTCGCCAAGGAAATCGAGCTCGCCGACAAGTTCGAGAACATGGGCGCCCAAATGGTGCGCGAGGTCGCCTCCAAGACGAGCGATGCCGCCGGCGACGGCACGACGACGGCGACGGTTCTCGCGCAGACAATCGTGCGCGAAGGCGCCAAGGCAGCGGCTGCGGGCATGAATCCCATGGATCTGAAGCGCGGTATCGATCGGGCGGTCGACGCAGTGGTCGCGGACATCGAAAAGCGCTCGAAAAAGGTGTCGACCAACGATGAGATTGCGCAGGTCGGCACGGTTTCGGCCAACAACGACCGAGAGATCGGGCGGATGATCGCCGAGGCGATGCAGAAGGTCGGCAATGAGGGCGTGATCACCGTCGAGGAGGCAAAGTCGCTCGAGACCGAGCTCGACGTTGTCGAGGGTATGCAATTCGACCGCGGCTATGTCAGCCCGTATTTCGTGACCAACGCCGAGAAGATGGTCGCCGAGCTCGAGGAGCCTTACATCCTGCTCCACGAAAAGAAGCTGTCGAGCCTGCAGTCGCTGCTGCCGTTGCTCGAGGCGGTTGTCCAATCCGGCAAGCCGCTCTTGATCGTCGCCGAGGATGTCGAAGGCGAGGCCCTGGCGACCCTGGTCGTCAACAAATTGCGCGGCGGGCTCAAGGTGGCGGCCGTCAAGGCGCCAGGCTTCGGTGACCGCCGCAAAGCGATGCTCGAAGACATGGCGATCCTGACCGGCGGTCAGATGATCAGTGAGGACCTCGGCATCAAGCTCGAGAACGTCACGCTCGACATGCTGGGCAAGGCCAAGCGGGTGCGCGTCGAGAAGGAGAACACGACGATCATCGACGGCGGCGGCGCGAAGGACGACATCCAGGGCCGCTGCACGCAGATCCGTCAGCAGATCGAGGAGACGACCTCCGACTACGACCGCGAAAAGCTGCAGGAGCGGCTGGCGAAGCTCGCCGGCGGCGTCGCGGTGATCCGGGTCGGCGGCGCCACCGAAGTCGAGGTGAAGGAGAGGAAGGACCGGGTCGACGACGCGACGCACGCGACCCGCGCCGCGGTCGAGGAAGGGATCGTCCCGGGCGGCGGCGTCGCGCTCCTCTATGCTGCCCAGGCCCTCGACGGGCTGACGCCCGAGAACAGCGACCAGAAGGTCGGGATCGACATCGTCAAGCGTGCGCTGCAGGCGCCGGTCCGGCAGGTCGTCGAGAACTCTGGCGCCGACGGCTCGATCGTCGTCGGCAAATTGCTCGACAAGGGCGACCCGAACTGGGGCTTCGATGCGCAGACCGGCGAATATGTCGACATGGTCAAGTCCGGCATCATCGATCCGACCAAGGTCGTGCGTCTGGCTCTGGAGAACGCCGCTTCCGTCGCCGGCCTGCTCGTCACGACCGAGGCGATGGTCGCCGAGAAGCCCGAGAAAAAGACGACGCCCGCGATGCCGCATGGCGGCGGCATGGACGGCATGGACGACTTCTAAACCGCCCGCGCTGCGGAAATTCGGGCCGGCACCCCGCCAGGGTGCCGGCTTTTTTGCCCGCGCCTGTCAAGCAAGGGAGGAGTGATCATGAGCCGGCTGTTTGGCCCGCTGCGGCAAATGGGCTTTGTCGTGCGCGACATCGACAAGGCGATGCGCCATTGGGTCGAGGTCTGCGGCATCGGCCCGTGGTTCCTCGCCGAGAAACTGCCGCTCGACGCGTTCTGGTACAGAGAGCAACGGTACGACGACATCCACCTGACGATTGCATTGGCCAATTCGGGGGATGTCCAGCTCGAGCTGATCCAGCAGCGCGACGACAAGCCGACGATGTACCGCGACTTTCTCGCGGCGGGACACGAAGGCCTGCAGCACTGGTCGAGCTGGCCCGAAAACTACGCTGAGCTGCTCGACCGCGCGTTGAAGAACGGCTGGACGATCGGTCAGCGCGGCGACACCCCGCGCGGCCCGTTTGTTTACTTCCGCAACGAAGGCCATCCCGGCACGGTCATCGAGATGGCCGAGCTGACGCCGACGCGCCGGCGCATCTTTGACGCGATCCGCGAAGCCGCCATCGAGTGGGACGGCCGCGACCCGATCCGTCGCGACTGGCCGCGCGGCTGAGTTGCCACAGAGCCGCGCACAAGATCCCGATTTTTCCCGTTGAACCGGGAATTTTTCGATTTCCGCCGCAAAAGTGCTGTTTTCGCCCAAAAAACTCGGGCGGAATCAATGCGTTGCCGGCAAATTCCCGCAGCGAGCAAACCGGGAATTTAATTCCCGATTT
>Ga0126371_10003399_pt1 | contig 13946 bp, 20 predicted proteins | sample PanSoiMetaPlot_4_FD_110145 | JGI IMG/M metagenome (GOLD analysis project Ga0126371, IMG submission 110145) | Tropical forest soil microbial communities from Panama - MetaG Plot_4 | ecosystem: Environmental > Terrestrial > Soil > Tropical forest > Bulk soil | place: Panama | collected 2016-02-17 | reverse complement strand
CTGGGATGGCCGTAATCCGGGGTGCTGGCAAAGGTCAAAAAATAGAGCTCAGGTTTAGGTGGTACGCGCTGGTGGTGGGGCTAATGCTGATCGTGGCGGGCCTGTGGCGCCGCTGCTGACACCCAGTTGTAACCAAGTCATACTTGACAAACTAGTGTTGCATGCAATACTGGCGTAGGAGTTCATGTTCATCGAAACGGTAAACCTTTACAGAACAGCGGAAGAGGCCATCAATGACCGCTGTGATGAGATTTACGGTCCCATGCAGGATATCGAATTGCGGCTGAGCGACCACCACGATGCGAAGTACCCGTACATGCTGGTACGGGTGATAGAAGATGTCGAAGTTGCACAGAGGAGGACGTAGAGTTGAAGAGGTTTTCATGGGTGGGCGAGTTGGGTTTGCTCACGCTGGTGGTAACGGGTGGTTTGATGTTGGCGGCGTGGCTTTGGCAAACGGTAGCCCAGGTTCTAACGGTGGTGATCCGGTGATGCCGTGGGCGAGCTGCAGTTGATTACCCTGCGCCGGAGTGAGTATGAGGTGCTAGTGTTGCTGCGTCAAGGGAAAGGGCTGGCAGAAATTACGCGCGAGTTGGGTTTGGCGCGTGCGTCGGTTTATACCTACGTGCGGAATCTAGCGGAGAAATTTGAGGTGCGGGGTGCGTTGGGCGTAGCGACCAAATGGGCGACCTACGACGATCGCGGCTTCGAGGTCGCGGCCGTGGAAACGCGCGGCAAACCACGCCGGCGCGGGGCCGGAACCGCGCAAGTGGCGGATTCTGAAAGAGATCGGTTCTACCCTAAAACTTTACATAATACCTGAAGCAGGAAGCCCGTAAGTGACTGATTCTATGTGGGGTTGTAAGATGCTACTTCCGATAACAGGTATTTGGTTAAATTCACAGAAAAAGGGCAGGATGTTTCAAACGTGAAGCGTCTGATTTGTACTGGAAACGCGCTCATTATGGCGGGACAACACAACAATATCGTAACCGACGTGACGCACTTCCGCAAGGCCGGCAAATCCATGTGTCTGACCGTGCCCAAGGGCGTCCGCGTCGCGCTCGATTGGGTCGAAGGCCAGGCTATTTTGATACGCGCGGAGGGCAATCGCATCTTTTTAGAATCGCTGGTCGAGCATATGGCCACTGCAATTTCTGCACATGAGCAACAAAACAACACCCGCGGCTAATCAAAAATCGGTCAAAATTCGGGACGCCGATATACCAATCGAACTCATTGATGACCCCATAAGACCATCGAGAGAGACGTTTGACGAGGAGAAGTTAAACGAGTTAATTCTCTCGATTCGTGATGCGGGCTTAATTCAGCCGATTAGCGTGACGGTGGCCGGCGAACGCTACCGCGTCCTGGCCGGCCATCGCCGCTTAATTGCCTGCCGGGCACTCCACCACACCACCATTCGCGCCCGCGTTTACCCCGCGGGCACGGACCTTGCGGCCGTGGTGCAGGTGCATGAGAACGTCATCCGTGAGGATCTCAACCCCGCGGAAGAGGCGTCCTGGTGGTGGGAGCTGCTAGAGACACATTGCGGGGGCGATACCAACCAGCTGGCCGCTCTGCTGAAGCTTTCACGCGAACACGTAGAGCGGCGCCTGGCTTTAAAGACCGGAGATCAGGACGTGTTCGCCGCGCTGGGGCAAGGTCTGATCGGCGCCGGCGTGGCCGAAGAATTGAATCGCGTAAAGGACCGCAGCCGGCGCGTGATGTATCTGGACGCCGCGGTGCGCGGTGGCGCCACGCGCGCTCTCATTCGCGAGTGGCGTTCAAAGGGCGAAGCTCTGGACGCTTTGCAGGGATCGGCGGCCGCGGTTGTTGACACTACCGCAGCGGCCGTCGATCCTCCCCCGCCGCCGCGGCTGGCGTGCGAATTGTGCGACCAGGGCATTGAGACGGGCGCCATCGAGACGATGTACGTGCATCGCCACTGCCGGCGCTCCATGATTGACCGTCTGCTTGCTCTCTACCAGGAACAACGGGGCGAGCGCAACGCCGTACCACCTCACCAGCATTGAAGGAATCCTTGAGAATTCAACCCCTATGACCCCACGACAGACCACGGCCGAATGGGCGGGACTGGCGATCCAGTTTCCGCAAACCCACCCGCTACAGCTCGATCAAATTGTGGAGTATGCCACGATTTACGGCGCGAACGCGGACTCGCCCGAGACAGCCCCCTGGAGCTACGCGGATCCTAAAGACCCGGAAACACCAGAAACTTTCACGGTGAAGGTAGTACCGGGGGTGGGCGCCTACTACAACCCGGTAACGGGGCTAACTTACCAGTACGGGGCGCGCCCGAATGATCCATTTGACCCCACACAAATGGTGCCGCCTCCGAAAATTTACGGAGTGGCCTAATATGCCCACCATATCGTTTCAAAAGCCGCGGCCAAAGTGCAGTATTTGCGGGCGCAGGTCACATGTCATTACCGCGGCGAATCCGCTCTCACCCTACCTCGGCTGTTGTGCGCTGTGCGGGCGGAGCACGGCTCAGTTAGTAGAAATGCTCCGGGTTACCAGTGAACCTCTGGTGCGGGAGTTACTCGCTAGAGCCATCGCCCTTGATGCCGCGCAGCAATCGGCTCAGAGCTCTAAAACGGCCGCAGTTTGAGCGATGGCCCACGCACCGCAAAGTCACTCCTGGCACGCGTTCCCCAAAGGCACGCGCGTCATGGACACCGTTAGCGGCATGGATGGCGTGGTGGTGACTACTCACCTCCGCCATGCCGTGGAACCGGCCGGGCCAGCAACTGGGGAGTCGCAGCCCGGCCGGCTTATTCCCTTGCCCAACCCCGTCACACATGAAACGGTGGTGGTCAAATTGGAGGACGGCACTACCGTAGAGCGGTCCCCCAAAGTCTTGGTTACACTTTAACCCGAGTGCTAGAGGATGCTGATGCAACATTCGATGGTCCCGTTAGACCGGCGAAGTTACCGCCAACTTTTTGCGGGCGGTTCAATCGTGTTCGTCGCGCTGGTGCGGTGCGGCGACTGTATGGGCAACGGTACAAGAAATGGCAAGCCGTGCCCGACGTGTCCAGACTCCGTGATTCCGGGATGGTTGCTGGTAGAGCCCAACACCGAAATAGCACCCGTAATTGTTAAGCGTGAGTTTCATGGACCCCCAAAGAAGGGCATACTTGATCGAAGCGGCCGCCGAAGCGCAGCCGTATCCGCCCGAAGCCGCGCTGGCTAAGGCGTGGCTTGAAGCCAACATCGATCAGTACGAAGATATCGACTGGCAGACGCGCGTAGGTCCAGGTGTCCAGTTGGGTGGCGACTACGCGGAGGCCATACAGCGCATGGCCTACCAGGCCACGCGCAAACGTGTGGATCTGGTAGCCTACGGCGCCGCCGGCGCCACGATCCTTGAACTGAAGGACCACGTGGACCTGGCTGCGATTCGCCAGGCGCGGGAGTACGGCGACTTGTGGCAGCAAGAACCCATTGATCCCGCTCTAGCGGCAATCGTGGTGGTGGGCCGTACCGGCGACGCCGATATCGCAGCCACGGCCGCGGCGCTCGGCGTCACCGTCGAATTGCTGCCGCTAGTTCAAGTTCCCTAGTGCCTTTCGCCGCGCCTGGCGCCGGCGTAGGCGCGCGAGATCACGCTCAATGATGTAATCGGGCCAACCATACTGACGCGCGTCGCGGAGATATTCTTCCTCCGTTCTCTCGCCGGCGGTTTTTTGGGTGAGGGCGCCCTCGGTCTTGTCAAGAGAACCTTCAAAAACCGCCCGGTCCTTCTTAGGTAATAGTTTTGGTAATAGTTCTTCTTCCTTATATACCCCTGACATATCTGTCAGCCCCCCCTGACATATATGTCCGCCCCCCCTGACATTTGTGTCAGCCCCTGGCCGGCGCCTGCCGGCGACGCGGGCATCTGGTAGCAATTCTCTGATAGCCGTCTTGCCTGGCCGCTGGGTGGAGCGCAACAGGCCGGCGGATTCCAGGGCGTGGAGGTATCTGTGCGTTTGGCGCTCACCAATCCCTAGCGAACCGCCCAATCGCTCAGTGGAAGCGTAACAGCGGCCATCGGGCATCAAGTACTGTTGGATTACGCCCCAGAGTAGTTTGGCGCCTGGTGGCAGTTCTTTAATCGGCCCGAGTCCCTTTGGAATGGGTAGAAACTCAGGTAATGCTTTAGATTTCAAGCGCTCCCCATTTCTAGGGGTACTTGACATATCGGACGCAACAGGTTGTATATTGGTGGACATTCGATTGATCCTCTTTGGGCACCGGGGAGTACGGGCATTTTAAACCCGCCATCGCCCGGTGCCAAGCAGAAGAAAGGGTGAATATGGCGATTACCGTCAAAGACGTTGGGCAAAGCGCCACCAAGTTTGTGCAGCGGGCACAGGCCGCGGCGCCGGATTACCAGAAAGGCGTGCAGGGCGCCGGCGCGCATTGGCAAGCGCAGGCCTCCGCGGCTAACGATACCTACGTGGCGGGCGTCACGGCCGCGGCCAACGCCGGCCGCTATCGCAGCGGCGTGGCGAACAAGGCCTCGAAATACGAGTCGAACGCCGCGGGCAAGGGGTCGCAAAGATATCCGCAGGGCGTGGCACAGGCCGGGCCCAACTGGCAAGCGGGTTTCAGTCCCTACGCTTCCACGCTGCAAGGTCTGACGCTGCCCCCGCGGCGGCCCAAAGGCGATCCGTCGAATTACCAGATCAGCCAGGCTGTGGGCGATGCGCTCCACAAGAAAAAGTTGGGCATGTAGGAAACAGAGGAAACGACTATGGACCCCTTCAAACGCGCACTCTTGCTCGGGGCACAGGCCAGCTTGCAACAAGTCACGCAAGCGGAAGTGCAGGCTGAGTTACAAACCCTCATTCCGCAAATGCAGGCGGATCCCGAATCGCAACCGCCTCCAGCGCAGGCAGCCGAAGAGAAGCCCGCGCAGGGCTACCAACAGCCACAGTACTAGGAGCGCAACTATGCCTAAAGGACTAGAAGTGATTGCCGGCCAGGTGACCGCACCGGGTTCTACCCTCACCAGTTTGACCATGAACGCCACCAACAGTTCGACGGTTAGGATGGCGCCGCTCAACGCGAATGTGGCTTTGTTATCGTGGTGGGGCAGGAACAACGCGGCGGGTATAGGCCGCATCCGCTCGCCGCGCCTGCATGATAACGTGCAGGGCATCCGCTTCCGTATTCCTGCCACCGATCCCACCTACCTACAACCGATGGGACCATGGCAGCGCTTGATCCCTCAAGACACGTTGACGCTCGAATTATCGGGGAGCTCGACGGGCGGCCAGCTGGAGCAAATGGCCGCGCTGATTTACTACACCGACTTGCCGGGCGTGGCCGCCCGCCTGATCGGCACGGATGAGCTGTACAAGCGCGCGGTGAATCTGTGGACGACGGAAATTGCGGTGACGCCGGGGGCGACGGGTGGATACTCGGGCCAGGTCGCCATCAATTCCACGTTTGACAATTTCAAGGCCAACACGGATTACGCTCTGCTCGGCTACGAAGTAGACGCGCAGTGCACGGTGGTCCGGTTCACGTCGCCGGACTTTGGGCAGCTCGGGCTGGGTGGACCCGGTATGATGAGCGCAACCGCGGGCGGAACCGGCGGCCGGCATGTAACGGCGGAATGGTTTGTGAGACTCTGCCGCTATTTCGGAATCCCGCTCATCCCCGTGTTCAACTCGGCCAACAAATTCGGCACCCTGGTCGACATCATGCAGAACCAGGCCGGCGGCGCGGTGAATATCACGGCCAACCTGGTGGAGCTGGCGGCGCCGGGCACGCAGGGTTTCTCATCTGGTTTGACCGGATAACCCGATGCCGTATCCAATGGTGGCGCCGCCCACCAACCCATACGGCGCGCAAGTCACCTTTCAGACCGAAGGCATCCTGCCGCCGGGCGCGGTGTATTTGGGACCAAACGATGCGCTCGAACTGGGCTTGCGCGTGCCCTCGGTTTCTGCCACGGTGGAGCTGACGGTACGCTTGCTTACACCGCAGGGCGACGTTCAGCCGGGCTTCTACACCTACACCACCGGTCCAACGGGCGGCAGCGAGACGACGTTCTTGATTGCGCCCGTTGAAGGTTACTTACTCAGCGCGCATATCAGCGCGAACAATCTAACGCGCGGCCAGTGTTGGGTTAGAATGCACGTGCGCCAAAACCTGGGCGGTTCGGATCCTACGCTGGGGCATTTGCTGATCCAGGGGTATCTGTCCAGCAATGATCATTTGGGGTTCCCGCAGTCGCGGCTAGAGAACAGCGGCGCGGGTCCGGGCTGGCCGCACACCATTGCTCCGACGCCCATTCCGGCAGGGGCAGTTTACACCGTAACCGTGCCCGCGGGCGTTTTGTGGACGCTTAGAAGCGCGCACTGCGTTTATGCAGCCGATGCCGTGGCGGGCGCGCGCCAGATGTTACTGCGCGCCCGCGACACCACCGGCGCCGTTCCCGCAAGCTTCACATGCAACGCCACGCAAGCGCCTAGCACCACGGGCTACTACAGTTGGGTGGCGGGTGGCGACACCTTTAACTCTTTGCCGTTTTATCAGTCTGCTTTGCCCACTGAGCTAAGGCTGCTGCCGGGGTATCAGCTCGACTTCAACGCCGCGTTTGGTGACGTGGGCGACCAGTTCTCGCAAATTGTGCTGTATGTGGACGAACAGGTAGCGTGACGCCATGACGCCTACAGGCTTGCCCGCGCGTTCGATAGCGAACATGGATCAGCCAGACTACAACCGTGAGGTGTACTTTCGCCGGCACATGGTGCAGCCGCCGGGTATGGTGTATGTCACGGTGGATGACGTGTTCGTCTTGAAGGTGTTTAATCCCACTGTGGCGGCGACGGTGAATATCAGCCTCCGTTACCTCGACCCGGACGGGAATGTGTTGCCGCAGTTTCAGCAGTTCACGAATGTGCCGGCGCAGTCTACCCCGCGCACCTTCAATTTCCGCGGATCGGAAGGCTACGTCTTGTCCGCGACGATCTCGACGCCGGGCGCATCGGGCGGCGCGGTGTACGTGCAGCTGGAGGTGGGCCGCGGCGTAGGCTCGCAGGATATCACCGAAGGGCATCTGTTAATCGGCGGCTATCCGGGTTCCTTCGCCGCGCTGGGGTATCCGCAAACGCAGCCGCAACCACCTAGCGCGGGCATCGGGATTACGCGCTCGGTGACGATCAGCACGCCGGCCGCCGGCGCCAACTGGTCTATTACCGTGCCCGCGGGCGCCAGCTGGACGTTAACTAGCGTGCGGGCCACGCTCGCGACCTCGGCAGCGGTGGGAAATCGGATTCCGGATTTACAGATCAAGGACGGAAGCGGCAATATCGTGATGGATGCGCTGGCGGGCGTGGCGCAAACGGCGACTCTGACGGATACCTGGAGCTGGTCATCCGGGGGCGTGACGTCAACGGTGATCGGCGCCTCTAACTCGGTAGCGTTGCCGTGGGCGTTTCGGCTGAATCCGGGGTGGGTGATTCAACAGGTGACGACGGGTCTACAGGCCGGCGATCAATGGTCCAGCATTGCGCTCAGTGTGATTGAATCGGTGGCAGCGTGAGCAGGAGGGAGCAACCATGAGTCAAGTATTTTCGGCCGATTCGGTTTCTAATGCGGTATCCGTTACGTTAGCGTCCAGCGGGGAGACGGCCTTAGTAACCGGCAACTTTGTCAGCCCGCCATTTCAGAATGCCAAGGCCGTAATCCTCGCATCTGTGAACCTCATAACGGGAACGGGCACCACGGTGATGGGCCTGCGCATCCGACGCAATCCTAACGGGGAAAATCTCCAAATAGGTTCCACACAAAATGCTCAACCGACTGTTGGCGTTACAACGTTGTTAGGGCTGAGTGTCGCGGATCCAATTCCGGACGGGCGCCCGGTGCAGTATCAACTGACGTTCGCCCCAACCGGCGCAAGCGCCACGGGGACTTCTTTTAGTGCGACCATCACCACGATTCTAATAAGCGGGTGACGCCCATGCTGCTAGAAGCCGGGCCACTGCCACAGATTGATATTTCGCAGTACCCCACCACCTATGACACGCCCGATTTTGGAGACCAGGTGACGGCCGCGTGGGCGGAAATTGATAGCGTGACGCTCGAAATGGATTCGCTCATTGATCCCGCGGCCGTGTTTGACGACGTGCTGACGGGCGACACGATCTTGAGTGACCTCGACGCGGTGGACCAGCTTAACGGCGACCAGGCGCATCTTGCGAATCTCGCGGGCATAGGCACTATCGACCAATACAAAGCGGATGGGGATGCGGCGTTAACGGTGGCGATTCAATCCATGCCGGGGGAAGCGTGGAGTGCGGTGCCCGCTACGACGCTTTACGGAACGGTGACGCAGCCGGGCGCCACGGCGGGCTATGCCGGCGTGACTCTTCTCGACCTGGGCACCAACAGCGGAACACAATTAGTCGCCGGCGACCTGTTCCAGATCCAAGTGAAGATGGACACCACCACCGGAAAGACGGCCGATTATTATGGCGTGCACTTGTACGCCGCTATGACTAAGGATGGCGTGCCGGAACCAAATCTCGATTTGGGGACCACCGACAGCACGGGTCTAGCGACCTATCGGGGGCAGTGGCAGCCGGGCGACGCGGGCGATTGGACGATGGTTCTGAACGCTCACCCCACCTCGGGGGGGAACATAATAAGCCAGCCATACCAGTGGGTGGTCGCAGCAGGACTGACCGCGACCAGGCCACCGCGGAGTCAGGCCGTCTCGGTGCAGCTGATCGATTGGACGACGCAAGATCTGACACAGGCGCGCGTGGGCGACACCTGGCAGCTGTTTGTGACCGGGCCGCCGCAGGCGGGTGTGTTCATATGGGGCACTTATAACGGCGCGCCACTTACAGAGGTCCAGATCGGCACGACTGACCTGGACGGCAATTTCACGGTAGCGGATAAATGGAACGACAGCGACGCCGGCCAGTGGATCGAGTATTACTCCGTGGGCCGGATGCAGTGGCCGTCGTCTTTAAGTTTTACCGTTCAGCCGCGGGGCGCCTAGCGGGCCGGGCCGCCTGAAGTCAGGGGAGAGATGCAATGGATACCAACAATCTGCAAGTGGGCAGCATTCGTGAAGTGAATCAGTTGAACCCAGACACGGGCAAAGTTGAGCCGTACATGCTGGTCACCTTCAAAGTAGGCGCGCATGGGCCGTTCACGGAAACCTTTCTGAAAGCGTCTTTCGACCCTAACACCGTGAACGCGCGCGTTATGGCCTTTGTGAACAAGCTCGGGCTGGTGCAGGGTCAATAAACGAGTGAGTACCCAACCTACCGCACTGGCCGAAATCATCGCGTACTACAACGTGTACGGAAAGCTCCCCGATAGCCCGCAGTCCGCGCCCACGGAGTACAGCTATACGCTCGATCCCACCCAATACGTGCCGCCTGTGATCGGGCCGCCGCAGACAGTGCCAGTGACCTGGACGGGGCCGGCCAGTTTCCAAGTGCCGGGCGCGGCGGCGCCGCAGGTGCCCGCGCCAGGCACGCAGCCGGTAACGATTGTCACGCCACCACCGACGGCCGCGCCACCCGCGGCGCCGGCGGCCACTACCACCAGTGGCGCCGCGATCCCCACCGCGCCCGGGCCCGCCGCGCCACCCGCGCCCGTCCACGTGCCGGCGCTCTCCGCGCAATTTATAAGCGGTTCGACAGGCACCGGTATCGGCTCGATTGGGGGGGCTGCTTTGAGTTTCATCCCCATCATCGGGCCGATTCTGGGGGCTCTTTTCGGATCGCTGTTCGGCGGTACGGACCTGAGCCAGGTCACCAAACAACTCAACCAGCTAGCGCAGCAATTGGGGCAGCTGGGCGATACCCTCACGCGCTTGGCGTGGTCGATTGGATTTGGACTCGGCGAGCTAACGCGCTTCAACGCGGATAGCTGGGATAACTTTCTCGACGCGCTGTGGGACCACGTGAAGAAGAACTGGAAACTGCTCTGGTGCGAAGTCAGTCAGGTGATTCCCAAGATCATTCAGATCATTCGGGACCACCGCAAATACCAGGACTGGATTTACAAGCACCTGATTCAGCCGGCGCTAAAGTGGATTCAGCGCGCGCGGGTGGTCATTCAAATCCTGAAGGCGCTGCATGTGCCTTTTGCCGCCAAGCTGGACAAGATCATCGCGCAGATTCAGGGCGCTCTGTTCCTGCCGTTTTCTACGCTGCTCGGGTGGTTCAACATCCACAGCCTTTGGATTAATAGCATACTCACGTGGGATTGGACCATCCAACGTGCCGTGTTCCAACGGACTATGTACAAGTATCAGGGCGATTGGATCAACATGTGGTGGAGCACCCAGTTTCAGCCATCGGCGCCCACCAGTGGCGGCGCACCTGTGCCCCTAGCGAAGCCCTGCACGGTAGGGGAATGTGCTCAGCAAGTTCAAGCTATGGTGGCTGTGACGCCTTCCGCTTTCCCCCCTGAAGTTGAGGCGGCCGCCGCGGAGTTACAGTCATGGGTCCAAACGGGGGTTTAAGTTTCGGCGAGGGTTCTGGCGCACCACCCCCGCCGCCTACCGATATCCCTACGCCGCCTGTATCGGCGCCAGATATCGCTGGCATTTGGGCGCAGCTCGCCAGACAGACCATTCAGAACGCCTTAGACTCCAAGGGCATTCCCAAGTTGTTCGCGTGGATTCCAGAGCTGGTGAAGTGGGTCCTCATGAGCTTTTTGAGCCAGCTGTTAAATGTGATGACGCAATTTATCAAGCTCATCTTCAGCGTCTTCAGCAGCTCCGACGAGTCTATGAATCAACTGGCGGCGGCGGCGGTGGCGGGCATGACCGGCTTGGGATCGAGCGGAAGCCCGTACCCCATCGTGCGGGACCGGGAAAACCGTACGGCTATGGCGCAAGGAGTCGCCACGCTGTTCACCAACGCCTTAAAGGCCGCGGCGCCTACTGGCCCAAACGGTACGCTCGCTCCCAGCGCTGAGGCCGCCAATAAGTTCATGGAAATTGCGGCGCACATGGCCATTGAAGGATGGCTGCAAGGCTGGGCAGTGGAGCTGTGTACGTGGGACAAGGCGGAACGCTTCGCGGACTTAAAAGACACGCTCGAACAAACCCTCGGAATTGGGCGCCTGTCACGCCGCGCTATGGCGCCGCCCATGAAGGTGTTCGTGGAAGATCCCTACATGGCGCTCTTAAATAAAACCTACCACCCCACCCGCCTTTCACCCGGGGCGGCCGTGCGTAACTACCTCGGCGGGCATATTAACCGGACGGAGCTGCAAGCTCTGATGGACCTCGACGGCTACCCATCCAACTACGTAGACCAATTGATTGCCGACGAACTCAAATTGCCAGAACCGGGCGATATCGTGACGTTACTGAGTCATGGCTCTATGGATCCGACAGACGCGGAAAAGGCCATGCAGGAGCTGGGCTACGACAAACGGACGGGCGCAAACAAATTGCTAGCTATTCAATTGGAACGTCAGGACGGGTGGAATCGGGCGAATGTGCAGGGGCATATGGAGCTGTTCAAGTCCAAGCACATCACTTATTCGACAATGGTTGCGGTTTTGGATAAAGCCAATCTGCCGGGCGCGGAACATGACCTGCTGTTAGACCTGGTGAACAGTATCGAGAGCAGCCGTCAAACGTTCATAAGTAAGGGCGACGCAGAACTGCTTTACAGGAAAGGTGTATGGGACCAAACCCGATTTGATGCACAGCTCCGGTGGTATGACTACTCGGGCCAAGACGTTCAAGACCTCGAAGACCTGCTGGCGCATGATATCGATGACGACAGAATGCGCGCGCTGGACAAAGCCAAGTGGGCGCAGCGGCGAGAGGACGCTTTTCAGCGCGCGGTCAAGGCGCGGGCGGATAAACTGGCGCTGGCGCAACAGGAGGTCGAATCCAAGGGCGTTTCGACCGGAGAATACGAAACGCTGGTGGAAGATGGCCTGCGCTCGCTCGCGGACTTTACCGCGTACCTGGTGCGTAAGCAAGTGGCGCTGGATAATGCCCTCGCGTTGACGGCGGCACTGCAAACGAAGATTGTGCAAAAGGCGGCCGCCGCGGCCAAGAAGGCGACGGCGGCCGGGAAAGCGAAAGCCAAGAATCTCGATATAGCGCAACTCGAATCAGCCGTCAAACAAGGGCTGATTTCACTGGCTGAGTTTATCACGCGCATGGAGCAAATCGGGATGTCGCCTACCGACGCGCAACTGCTCGGGCAGGAACTTCAAGGGCAAATCGCTTCCGCGGCCACCAAAGCCCAGGCCGTCGCCGCGGCCAAAGCCAAAGCCGCGCAGAAACACCTGGATTTAAGCCAGGAAGAAAGAGCGGTGCGGTTAGGAATCGAGAGCATCGCGCAGTACTCAGCATTTCTCGATGCGCACGGGTTTGAGCCACAGGACCGCGATGTTTTAGTCTCTGAAGTACAAGCCCAGCTGGCCGCCGATAAGGCCACCGCGGCTAAGAAGGCGGCCGCGGCCGCCAAACTCTCCCAGAAGGGGATTTCACTGCCACAGCTCGAACGGCTAGTGCGGGCGGGCATCAAGACCACGGCCGATTACCAGGACGCTTTAACCGCGGCCGGCTACGACGCCGCGGACGTGGGAGCGATGACGAATTACCTTCAGCTCCAAATGCAGCAGGACCAGCAGGACTTGATCCTGCACGGGCACGCGGCCGCGCTGGTGGGGCAACTCGGGGTGTCGCTCGCCGACCTCGAACGCGCGGTGAAACTCTCGGTGGTTCCCATCGCCACGTACCAGGACGCCTTGAACCGGGCTGGCGTCGCGGCGGCGGACCAGCAAAAGCTGGTGGCAAATTTGGCCGCCGAAATCAAGGCCACGCGCGCCAAGCAAACAACGCTCGCATCGGTGTCTAAGCAGGTGGCCGCGGCCGGCGTAACCCTGGCGAGTCTCGAAAAGGACACGGTGACGGGCAAGCTGAGTCTCCCGCAATTCGAGACGCTGCTGGCCGGCTACGGCGTATCTCAAACCGATATCACGGACGTGGCGCAGCTGGTACAGGATGAGATCGACAATGCCGCGGCCACCAAGACACTGGTGGCGCAAGCCGGGGCGCGCGCCGCGGCGAAGGGGCTGAACCTCGCGGAGGATACCGCGGCCTACAAGCAGGGCGTGATGACGGAGGACGAGTGGCGCGCGCGCGTGGCGGCGCTCGGGTACGACGCAGCCGACGGGGAGATTCTATTTGAAACCCTCGCCGCGGCGCAGGCGGCTACCGCGGCCAAGAGTGCGAAGAAAACGCCCGCAAGCGCGGCGCCGCCATCCACGGGCGCGGCCGCGGCGAGTGCCGGCGGATAGTGGGGAGCTGCGCGGAGGTCGAGCCAGCGGGTGCGAAACATGCAGCCAAACGATGCAAGTATAATTGCACGCGTTCAAGCGTTGCCTGAGGAGAGCGCACATTGGACGTTGACGCATGGGGTGTTAGGAGGTGTCGCGGTGTCCAGTTTAGATTTGCGGAGAGTGATTCAAGCGGGCGCCGCGCGCCACCAACGGCCGGGCTGGGCGGTGCGGTGGGCATTGCGGGCAGTGGATGGGTTAAGGCTGTGGCGCGAACGCCTGGCGCGCGTTTCTGGGGGCAGGGAATGGCATTCTACGAACGCCGGGGGCGGCCAGGCCGGATGTTGACAAGCGCGGCGCCGGATGGCACAAGAGGTTACCCCCGGGGTGGCAGCTTAGGGCAGGCACCATAGAATAGCCGGCGGCGGCGCACAGGCGCTCCAGGACGTACCCCCGGGTGACATATACCCCGGGGGTGGCAAATTTTGATCCAATCACGTGTGACTGCCAAGCAAATCGAAGATTGCAGCAACAAGCGCAAAACTGCGCTGTTTGGCGCAATTTTTTTACGGGAAAAATTGCCGGAAATTCCTGGCAAAACTGTTCGGAACCGGACACAGGGCGGGCTGATCGTGGCGGGCCTG
>Ga0126371_10003398_pt1 | contig 13946 bp, 10 predicted proteins | sample PanSoiMetaPlot_4_FD_110145 | JGI IMG/M metagenome (GOLD analysis project Ga0126371, IMG submission 110145) | Tropical forest soil microbial communities from Panama - MetaG Plot_4 | ecosystem: Environmental > Terrestrial > Soil > Tropical forest > Bulk soil | place: Panama | collected 2016-02-17 | reverse complement strand
TTGGCAAGATGATCGATGAAGCCCGGGTCCTGATGGGAAAAGCCGTTATGGTCCTGACGCCAGACATGCGAAGTGAGAAGATAGTTGAGCGATGCAATGGGTTTTCGCCACGGAAGATTGCGCGTGACCTTGAGCCACTTGGCGTGCTGGTTGAACATGGAGTCGACAATGTGGATGAAGGCTTCGTAGCACGAGAAGAAACCGTGGCGGCCGGTGAGCAGATAGCCCTCCAGCCATCCCTGGCACAGGTGCTCGCTCAGCACCTCCATCACTCGGCCGTCGGGTCCGACATGATCGTCGGTGGACAGGATCTCGGCGGTCGACGTGCGGTCCGTCAGCTCGAACAGCGCGCCGAGCCGGTTGGACGCGGTTTCATCCGGTCCGAATACGCGGAAGTTACGCGATGCCATGTTGAGCTTCATCACGTCGCGGAGCATGTTGCCCAGAACGCGCGCCGCTTCGGCCCGCGTCGCGCCGGGCTTCTTCACTGCCACCGCATAGCCGCGGAAATCCGGCATCCGCAGCTCTTTGAGCAGCAGGCCTCCGTTGGCTTGCGGATTGGCGCCCATGCGCCGCTCGCCCTCGGGGGCGAGCGCCCGGATTTCCGCCACCGGCCGGCCTTCCGCATCGAACAGCTCTTCGGGACGATAGCTCTTCATCCAGGTTTCCAGCATCGGAATGTGCTTCGGATGCTGGGCGAAGCCATCGATCGGGACCTGGTGGGAGCGGAAGGAATTTTCCAAGGGCAAACCGTCCAGTTCCTTGGGCCCGGTCCAGCCCTTCGGCGACCGCAGCACGATCATGGGCCAGTGCCGCCGCCGCGAGAATCCGTGTTCGCGCGCGTCTTTCTGGATCGCGCGAATCTCCGCGATCACCCGATCCAGCGTGGCCGCCATCGCCTGGTGCATGGGCGCGGGATCGTGGCCTTCCACGAAGTACGGTTGATAGCCGTAGCCGCCAAGCAAATCGGTCAGCTCGTCTTTGGGAATGCGGGCCAGCACTGTGGGTCCCGCGATCTTGTATCCGTTCAGGTGCAGAATCGGAATCACCGCGCCGTCGTGCGCCGGATTCAGAAACTTGTTGGAATGCCAACTGGCGGCTAGCGCCCCGGTTTCGGCCTCGCCATCGCCGATCACGCAGCAGGCCAGCAGATCCGGATTATCGAAGACTGCGCCATACGCGTGCAGCAGCGAATAGCCCAATTCACCACCCTCGTGAATCGAACCGGGAGTTTCGGGGGCCGCATGACTGGGAATGCCGCCCGGAAACGAGAATTGGCGGAACATCCGCAGCATGCCCTCGGCATTCAGCGGGACGTTGGGATAGAGCTCGCTGTACGTTCCCTCGAGCCATGTGTTCGCCACCATGCCGGGTCCGCCGTGGCCGGGCCCGCAGATGTAGATCATGTCGAGATCGTACTTGCGGATCGCGCGATTGCAATGCACGTAGATGAAGTTCAATCCGGGGGTTGTGCCCCAGTGACCCAACAGCCGGGCCTTGATGTGCTCGAGCCGCAGCGGCTCCCGGAGCAGGGGATTGTCGAGCAGGTAAATCTGGCCCACGGAAAGGTAATTGGCGGCTCTCCAGTAGGCATCGATGCGGCGCAGTTCCTCTTCGGAAAGCGTATTTGTGGGAACGCTCACATCGGGAGAAATCGTCGTTGCCATGGTTCCTCCGCTGTTTGAATTTTAACTTGGCGCGCGGACCCTTGCCGCGCCTGAGTGTGCGGCGGATTACGCGGGCTTCGGCGCGATCACCGCGACTTTGACGGGCTTGGCACCCGGTTGCGCCTTCATTACCTTACAAATCAGTTGCAAATTCTCTGACGGGCAAATCACGCGGGTCAGGTTGCGTTCACTGTCGATGCCGGTGAGCACTGCCACGTTCCACGAAGGAATATAGATTTCGAGGACGCGGATGGCTTCCAAACCGTTGTGCAGCAGCACTACCAGTTCTTCATCCTCTTTTACCGCCTTTTGCATGGCCTGGATTTGACTGAGGATGACGGCACATAGGTTGTCGCCAGCCGGCCCGCTGGGCCGCGCGGTCTTCAGTGACTCGGAAACTTGGGCTGCGTCGGACGGCCGCAGCGAATCGAGCAGCGCCTGCTGCGCGATCTGCTTGGTCAAAGACCCAAGAGCCATCGCTTCGATCCTAACATAAGCCAAGAACCGTTCGCGGCGAAGAGAGCCGTCAAGATCCTCATCCTCCCGCTAGAGAATTAACAGGAGCGTTCAATCAAAAGACCGGCAGGCAGTGCCGCCTGACAGGAGGACAGCATGAGAAGTTCTTACGCGTTCGGTGTATTCCTGTGCGGCACTCTTGCCGCCGCGTTCTTGCGTTTCAGGAGCCAGGCGGCTGCCACTTACTGCGCAAAGTCTCGCTGGGCCCCGCCGAAGGCGGGGGCGAATACTTCGACTGCATAACCTTCGATGTGGCGTCGGGCCGCGTCTACCTCTTCGATCTGAAAACCCTGAAGCCCATCGGCCAGGTGAAGGCCGACCGTGACGCGGATTCCATCCTGTACGATCCTTTCTCCAAGCGCATCTTCTGTTTTAACGGCGAGCCCAACAGCGCTACCGTCATCGACCCGGCTATCGGGGCTGTGGTTTCTACTCTCGCGCTGGGCGGCGCTCCCGAGCCGGCCGTCGCCGACGGCAAGGGCATGATCTACGACAACCTCGAAGTGATCGCCACCGATTCCCGCACGCTCAAGATTACGGCGCGCTGGCCCGTCGCACCCGCCGGCCAGCCGGTTTCGATCGCCATGGACCGGCAGCGGCGGGCCAGGCTCGGCACCTTTCGCTTGTTGATCTACGCACGGTGACGGCTTCCCGGGGCTGGCCGGACCTTCGGCAGAATCACATCCACGGTCCCGGTCAAGCCAATTCGGCCCAGGGGCCTTTCACAAGTCCCTCAGATTCGCGTGCTAATTGCTGTGGTGCGCGCGCCAGGCTGATTGGCCTCGTTCGAAATTCAGAACCTCGTTTGGTAAGGTAAATGACCAATCTGATCGGAAACCCCGGTCTTTCTTCCTCGGACCCACTGGGCCTTGGTGCGCTGCCCGCGGAATCTACGGCGATCGGAAAAACTGCGCCTGCGATCCATGCTTCGAAGCAGATAACCAAACAGCTACCGCGGCGCGACGCATACTTGCAGGAGCAATTCAGATCCGCGCCTCCGGTCAGCATTATAACCTGATTTATCACGCAATCAGCGCGGCCTTAACCGCAGAGTAACATCTCCGGATCCTGCGAATTATTAATCGTGGGTCCTTCACTAGCTTTCTTGGAGAACACATGTTACGAGCCGCGTATCTGATATTAGCCATGAGCTTACTGATGGCAATAAGTCATGCACCTGCGAGTTATCAGCCAATTAACATTACGTCTTCACACGTCACGCTCTCCGCGGACGGAGGCTCACCCGAGCCGCCGCCAATTCCGCTGGCTCAGCCCAGACTGCTGCTGGCTGATGGCGGCTCGCCCGAACCGCCTCCGATTCCGCTGGCGCAACCAGGGTTTAATTTGGCCGCTGCCTGACCGGCTCCGTCCGGAAAGCATATTACCTATAGAACCGAAGGTGCATCCGTCATGTGCTATACTTGCGTGACGGATGCAGCTTCTCATAAATCTTTGCTTTTTTCTCGACACCGCGCTGCTTCTTGTCCTAATTTATCGGGTGTCGCGCCACGCGAGAGCTGGCCGATATCAGCTCTTTCTTGGATATTTGCTGGCCCTTTCTTTGTCGGAAGCTCTGCGCACTTATTTACGATTGTTTGCTCTGCCCAGTTACAGCATCGGCTATTGGGTTACTGAGTTCGCAACCGCTCTGATTGGATTCGGCGTGATCTGGGAGATCTACCGCCAGGCGTTCATCTCCTTCGATGGCGTGAGGCGCTTGGCCCGACTAGTCTTGTGCAGCTTGACCGCCATGGTGTTCCTGAGAACCGCCGTCGCTTTGGCGCTTGACCCGGTTCACCGCCTCGGGCCCACTACATTGGAGCTGATTCGAAACTTGCAAGTGGTTCAGGCATTGTTCTTAGTGGGCATCGGACTGTTGATGACGCTTTATGACGTGCCGCTGAATCGAAATGTCCGCGCCATGCTGTCTGGTTACGGCGTATATGTGGGTTCCATGATCATCGTCCGGACGACCCAGTCGGTCTGGGGCTCGGCCGGTAACCTCTGGTGGGCTGTGGCGAAGCAAGTCGCCTTTTGCATCGCTCTGGTTACCTGGTGCATCGGCCTTTGGTCAGATTGTCGCAACCCGGTCCCGGATATGCGCTTGGAACGAGACTATGAACGGATCTCCGGCCAGACTCTTCGCGCCTTCGGTCAATTGCGCGAACATCTGATTCAATCCTGGCGGACATGATGAACACGGGCGTCATTTTCGCCGTCGCCATCGTTCTGCTGGCCCTCATCGCGCGAGCTCTTGTCCGCTCCCGAGACTCGGCCCAAGGAGTCCCGCCCGGGGCCGATGCCGACGAGTTCCTGGTTCGTCTCCCACCCACCGCCTTGTTGGCGCGTTGTATCTCCGTGGATGACGTGGCCTACATTTCCCGTTTGCAGTCGCCATCCCTTTCCCATCTCTTGTTTAGTGAGCGGCGGCGCTTGGCGCTCATGTGGCTGAGCCAGACGAGGCGGGAAGCGGCGCGCTTATACCGGTTCCATTTGAGCACTTCGGCGCAGGCCGCAGACCTGCGGCCGGCAGCCGAAATTCAGCTCCTCTTCCACTTCGTAGCCTTCTGGTTCTTGTACCAGATCTTGATCTTTGTGGTCTGGTTCTACGGTCCGCTGCGCACGGAAGTTTTTGTTCGCTCCATTCGCGCCCTCGCCGATATTCTGGCGAGCCACGTCGAACGAATCGCACGCGCCATCACGTCTGCTCGGGCGCCAGAGCTCCGAGCCGGTCGCAACGCGTAATTCGGGGAGAATGTACCGCGAGCCTGGCGGCCTTACGCCGCCTTCGGATGCGCCTTTTGTTGCACCGCCGGCACCGGCGCCGCGGCGTGCTCCCGGTTGCTTGCCCGGAGCAGTAGCGCCGCTACTCCATAACCCACCGCCGCCCCAAGCACAACCGCCGTCGCTATCGCGAGCGGCAAATACAACCCGAATCGCTCGAACAGGAACGGTCCGTTCACTCCCAAAGCAATTTCGGCAACGATTACGGCCAGCCCCTTCGCTAGCATGTCAGTGTCCTTGGAATTCATGTGACCTCCCTTTTCTCGTTTTGTCGAGTGAGTTATTTACGCCGTAACCTTTTGGCCCGTGTGCGTCCGCGTCTTGCGCTGGTCTTGCTGCAGTCCGTGAATCGCCATCAACGCCCCAATCGGGTGCGCGCCGGCTTCCACCAGCGGGTCGGCGTCCTGGCCGGGCTTGTCCGTATCGACGTGGCGAAACTCCAGGCTCCGTACCAGGGCCCGCGCGTGCGCCTCGTTCAATTGGTACTCGGCCGCCACCGTTGCCGCATCCGTCAATAGCCTTGTCCGCATATGCGGCTTGAACCGGGAATCATAGAGCAGCTTGTTGAGCTGGAACGCTGCCATCGGCGGATGGTTGTAAAAGTGGTACGGGTGATTTTGAAACGTATACGGCTGCGCTGGCCGCGCCCCCGTCTTCGCGCCCGGATGGAACCTTACTACCGCATGCCCGTGATGCGTGGTCGGCTGGTATGACAGCAGCTCCAGGTGCTGCTCGCCGATCGCCCCCAACACCAGTGCCCACGGCAGCATCTCTGTATTCCCCACTTCATCGAGCTGTTCCGGTGTCAGGTCCAGGAACGACGCCGCGTGGCCGTTCTCCAGCTCCCCGAGACACCACCGGTCAAAATCGTATGCCGGCTTGTAGTATTTCCAGGTGCCGGGATAGTGCGACATCCCGCCGCTGGCCAGAACCGCTACGCGTTTCGGCCGGTTCGCGCGAATGATTTCCGCTATCGCGCTGCCGAGCTGTGCGCACCGCCGCGCGTTCGGCAGCGGCGGTAAATACGTGTTTACCAGGATCGGGATCACCGGAATCTTCCGTTTTCCCAGAATCCATTCGAAGACCGCGGCGAACGAGTGCCCGAGATCCGCATCCTGTGAGTAGGCCATATCGAAATCCCGGCGGACCAACTGCTCTAACGCCGCTTCGGCGAGCTCCCGATGGATCGGCGGATTCCACGTCCTGCCCGCGAAAGCCGCGGTCGCGGTGTCGCCCGCCAGGACCGCAAACGTCGGTACGGTCCGCAGAAAAAACGTCTCCATGTGATCGCTGGCGAAAATGATCAGCGCGTCCGGCTGCGTCTCATCCAGCACTTGGCCGAGCCGCCCCATGGCCGCAATCCCGGCATCCAATTGTTGTGGATCTTCCTCCGGCGGCCGCGTAAACAGCTGCGGCGCGTGCATCGTGGCCATCGCGGCGACAATTTGTCCCACAGGGAGTGCCCTCCTTGGGCCCCCTGAGGTGCACCCCGTTCGCCAGATTCTCCGGTGCCGCTAACTGCTGTCGGTTCTAGCGCAATGATGGGAAATCCCGCACTGCTCTTAGTAGAGTTTATGGGGCAAGGGACTCATTATTGTGCAATTTGGCGCACGGCCGCCGCATGCTTCCAGCGCGATAGAATCATTGGGATCATGCCATTAGAAGCGGGTACGCGGCTCGGCCCCTTCGAGATCCTCGGACTACTTGGCGCGGGCGGCATGGGCGAGGTCTACCGCGCGCGCGATACCAAGCTGCAGCGCGAGGTCGCCATCAAGGTTCTGCCCGATATCTTCGCCAATGATCCGGACCGCGCCGCCCGCTTCACGCGCGAGGCACTGTTGTTGGCTTCGCTGAATCATCCCGGCATCGCCCAGATCTACGGCGTCGAAGACCGCGCCCTGATCATGGAGTTGGTGCCCGGCCCGACTCTGGCCGAACGCATCGCTTCCGGTCCCATTCCGCTCGACGAGGCGCTGCCCCTGGCCGCGCAGGTTGCCGAAGCCCTTGAATACGCTCACGAGCATAACGTGGTCCATCGCGATCTGAAGCCCGCCAACGTGAAGATCACTCCCGAAGGAGCGGTCAAGGTGCTCGATTTCGGCCTCGCCAAGGCGCTCGCCGACGAACCCGACTTCACCGACCCGCGCAATTCCCCCACTCTCACCATGACCGCCACGCGACTGGGCGTGGTGCTCGGCACTGCGGCTTACATGTCGCCCGAGCAAGCCAAAGGCAAACCCGTCGACCGACGAGCCGACATCTGGGCCTTCGGCGTCGTGTTGTACGAGATGCTCTCCGGTAAGCCGCTGCACGAAGGCGAAACCGTCGCCGAGACCATGGCTTCGGTCATCATGAATGAGGCGAAGCTGCACGGCCTGCCGGCGAACACGCCCCCCGCCATCAAAACGTTGCTCCGCCGCTGTCTCGAGAAAGATCCGAGGCAGCGCCTGCAGTCGATCGGCGAAGCTCGCATTCTCTTGCGCGGCCCGATCGCGCCCGCCGCCGAACCGGCGCCGCAGCCGCTTGCGGCGCCGCCTCGTCGCCCCGTGACTTGGATCGTAGCCGCCGCCGTATTCGCGATCGCGTTCGCTCTTGCCCTTTGGGCACCGTTGCGCAAGTCGGCTGCACCCGAGGTCATTCGCTTTCAGGTTCTACCGCCCGAAAAAATGAGTTTCGCGTACGCCGCACCGCCGGCGGTTTCGCCTGACGGTCGCTTACTCGCGTTCGTCGCCAACACGGATAGCGGAGCGTCCGGTCAGATCTGGGTTCGCTCGCTCGACACGCTCGAAGCGCACGCTTTGCCGGGCACCGAGAGTACCGCGGGAGTCCTCTTCTGGTCTCCCGATAGCCGTTCGCTGGCATTTTCGGTCGTGCCGCCTCCGTTCCGGCTTAAACGAGTCGACATTTCTGGTGGGCCCCCGCAGACATTATGTGACCCCAACGCCGCCGTACCCACCGGAGCCTGGAGCCGCGACAACATCGTCCTCCTAACCCGAGGAGGCCTCGCGCGTGTGCCCGCGGCCGGTGGCGATTGCGCGCCAGTGACCGTTCTGAACAATTCCCGTGGCGAAACGGCTCATCGCTTTCCGTCCTTTTTGCCGGATGGCCGCCACTTTCTCTATGCGCAGGTATCTGGGAATCCTGGCGTGAACGGGATCTATATCGGTTCGCTCGATGCGCGCCCCGCGGAACAAAGCTCTCAGCGGGTGCTGGCGGTCCAGTCAAATGCGATCTATGTTCCGGCGCCCGAGGGCCGCGGTGGCCACCTCCTCTTCGTGCGCGAAAACAGCCTCATGGCCCAGCCTTTCGACGCCGGCCGAATGGAACTGGCAGGCGATCCCGTCCCCATCGCCGAGCGGGTCGGTGTTGGACCCGGTGCGGTGGGCGCCTTGGTCTCGGCATCCGCCAATGGAGTCCTTGCCTACCGGCCCGGCCCGGGCTTCGGCTCCGGCATCCTGCGCCTGGCATGGTTTGACCGGCAAGGTAAGGCGTTGAATGTCGCGCTGGACCCCGGCAACTACGGTGCCCCCACTCTCTCCCCGGACGGAAAACAAGTGGCCTTCACCCGCATTGACAACCAGGGGCCTGGCGGAAACCAGGATATCTGGCTTTACGACATCGCTCGCGGCGCCAGCACCCGCTTCACGTTCGATCCCGCCGTCGACTCCTCACCCGTATGGTCCCCGGACGGCAGTCGGATTGCATTTGCCTCGGACCGTGATGGTGTCCGGAACCTGTATCTGAAGTCCGCCACCGGCGCCGGCAGCGAGGAAGTGCTGTTGAAATCCAGCGAGGCCAAGCTGCCGACTGACTGGTCGCGCGACGGGCGCTTCCTGCTCTTCAATTCGATTAGTGCCAGGACCGCTGAAGACCTGTGGGTCCTCCCCACGACCGGCGACCGCAAGGCGATCCCCTATCTGCAAACCGAATTCGCCGAAACCGACGGGCACTTTTCACCCGATGGCCGCTTCGTGGCCTACCAGTCCAACGCTTCCGGCATCAATCAGGTTTACGTGCAGCCTTTCCCCAACCCGGCCGGCGGCAAGTGGATGGTGTCGAAAGATGGCGGCATCCTGCCGCGTTGGCGGCGGGACGGCAAAGAACTCTATTTCCTCAGTGCGACCCGTTTGTTTGCCGTCGATGTGTCTCTCAGCCCCACCTTCCAGGCCGGGGTCCCCAGAGTTCTGTTTCCTGCAACCTCGGGCCCGACCCCCTTCGATGTCAGCGGCGACGGGCAACAATTCGTCAAATTCTCAACGGCGTCGACAGCCAACGAGCCGCCCCCGCCCATCACCGTCGTCTTGAACTGGCAGAGCGGGCTGAAGAAATAAGTCAATCTCCCGCAGGCACCCGTGCGCCGAGCGGGACTTCCACGGTTTGCTGTCGGCCGCGCCGCCCGAAGAACACAAATGTCACCAGCACCAGCGCGCCGATCGCGAATACTGTGTCGCCGGGTACCCGCATCCAGCGCAGCGTCTGCATCATCGGCGATTGCAGGAAGTCGCTGCTGCGCGCGAACCAGTAGCCATGCGCCACTGAAGCCCACGTCTGCGCCAGTCCCACCGGCAACAGGCTGCCCACGCACATCAAGAGCAGCCCCGCATTCATGCCCCAGAACGACATTCGGAGCCAGCTCTCCCTCCACTCCAGGTCCTGGCCCATCGCTCGCAGACACACCAGCATCAGGCCGATGCCCAGCATCCCGTACACGCCGAATAGGGCCGCGTGCCCGTGTAGCGGCGTCGTGTTGAGGCCTTGCATGAAGTACAGCGCGATCGGCGGGTTGATCATGAACCCGAACAGCCCCGCGCCTACCATATTCCAGAACGCCACCGCGACAAAGAAATAGACCGGCCACTTGTATCGCTCCGCCCATGCCGTCAAACGCCCACGCCGCAAATCGTCCAGTGCCGGGTAAGCGATAAACGTCAGCGGCACCACCTCCAGCGCGCTGAAGACCGACCCGAACGCCAACGCCACCGTCGGGGTGCCCGAGAAATACAGATGATGGCAGGTGCCGATGATGCCGCCCGCCAGGAAAATTGTCGCCGAGAGCAGCGACGCCCGCGCCGCCAGCGCCGCGCGGATCAACCCAAGCCGCGTGAAGAAGAATGCGATCACAGTAGTCGCGAACACCTCGAAGAAGCCTTCCACCCACAGATGCACGACCCACCAGCGCCAGTACTCGACCAGCGACAAGTGCGTGTGCTGGCCCCAGTTCAAGCCGGCGCCATAAAACATCCCAATCGCCGTCGCCGACATCAGGAACAGCCAGAGTAGTTGACGGTGCTCGCCGCCACCGCCATTCCTCAGCGCCGGCCAGATCGCGCGCACTACCAGGAACAGCCAGATCAGCAGCCCCACAAATAGTAAAATCTGCCACCCGCGCCCCAGATCGACATATTCATACCCCTGGTGCCCCCACAAAAACGAGTTGGCGTCCGACAGCTTGTTCTGGATGCTCATCCATTCGCCTGCCAGGGACCCCACGACGATCGCCAGCAGCGCCCCAAACAGAACGTGCACGCCGATCCGCTGAAATTTCGGCTCGGAGCCGCTTACCAGTGGCCCGATGAACAGCCCCGCTGCCAGCCATGCGGTGGCGATCCAGAAGATCCCCACCTGCACGTGCCAGGTCCGCGTCACGCTGTAGGGCAGAATGTTGGAGAGCTTGATTCCGTAGAATCCGTTCCCCTCTACGCCGTAATGGGCCGTCACCACTCCCAACAGAATCTGCACCAGGATTAACGCCGAGACCACAAAGAAATACTTCAGCGTGGCCCGCTGCGACGGAGTGGCCCGCCAGCTTCCGAGCGGATCATTCGCCGGCACTGGCTCCCGCCCATCATCGCCCTTCTGTGAGGCGTACCACCAGACCATCCCGCATACCCCCGCCAGCAGCATGATGATGCTGACGCCCGTCCAAAGCACGCTCTCGGGCGTCGGACGGTTTCCGATCAGCGGCTCGTACGGCCAGTTGTGCGTGTAGGACACCTGGTCGCCCGGGCGGTCCGCCGCCGCCGACCACGCGGTCCAGAAGAAAAATGCGGCCAAATCCCGCATCCGCCTCGGCGTGCTGACGCTGCCCGCAGGAATCGCGTAGGCCTCGTTGCCGTTCATGAAGACGTCGGAGAAGTGTTGCAGATTCGCTTCGAATGCCCGGGCGCGCACCGCGTCGATGCGAGTCGTGCGAGTCTTCGCATCATAACCGCCGCGCCGGTACATCTCTTCCAGCCGGCCGCGCAGTTTGGCTTGATCTTCGGCCGCGATTTCGGCGTATGGCTTGCCATACTCGGAGCCCGCCCACTGATCCAGCACGAAGCTCGCCTCGCGATGCAGCCAGTCCGCCGTCCAGTCGGGCGCGACGTAGCTCCCGTGCCCCCAGACCGACCCGACTTCCATGCCGCCTAACGCCTGCCACACGTTCTGCCCGCGCTCGATCGCGCCCTCGGCCAGCAGCACCTTGCCGTCCGAATCCACCACCCGTTCCGGAATGGGCGGCATCTCTTGGTAGATCCGCGTCCCGATCCACCCCAGCACCGCAAACGATCCGAAGAACACGATCGCGAAACTAATCCAGAGCTTCTTCATGAAAATTCCTCTCCAGCATTCAGCCTAAGCGCCGGGACCTTTACTCGCAGTGACCTTGGTCACGCGGGCAAAAGCTCAAACTGGACTAATCGTATCCGAATTACCGAATCCGTTACAAGAACCCCTTTGTGGAGGGGCCCTCCCCGCAAATGCGGGGTACACCAACCACCTGTAACTTCCGATCACTCCAACGCGCCTATAAGTTTCAGAATAAGAGGACTGAAATACTCTGATTGAGCAAGGAGGGTTTATGTTCGATTGCCTCGCCGATCAAATTCGGCATGATGAGCACGTGCAAGTGTCCAACAAGGAGCGATACGCCCGGTGGTTGGCTGTCGGCGTCCTCTCCATTGTGATTTTCGGCGGCCTCTATTACGCCATCTCGCTGCTGTAACGACCGGGCCGGTCAGCTCCCTCTCACGTGAGTCAGCGAGCGGCCCCCTCTCACTTCCTCCCCAATAGGCGCAGCCGCACGCTAAAGGCGCGCGCCTGCCCCCGCCCGTAAGTCAAAAACAGCGAGCTGCCCAGCACATTGATCACTGAGTTCGGGTTCCCGTTGTTGGTCAAATTGTTGAACCCGAAGCGCCACGCCCACAACGTATGCTTCAGTTGGAACCGCCGCTCCAGATGCAGATTGATGTTGAAATAGGCGGGATACCGCATCCCATCCGGCCTCCCCACCAGGAAGCCGTCCTCGTTCACCACGCCGAACGGAAACCCGGTCCGGTATTCGACCAGGTACACCGCCGTCGTTTCGTTCGTCAGGAACCGCAGATGTTCGGGAAGCGAACGGCTCGGCAGCGGCGCCCAACCCCACATGTGAAACCGGTTGGGCGTGTCCCACGGCGCCGCGCCCGGCATCTGTGGGCCGAAAATCGGGTTTTCCAGGCTGTAGTTCACCGCCGCATCACTGCGCGCGCGCGACCATGTATACCCGGCGAACCATTCGTACTTTCCGGCAAAGGTGCGACGGAGAGTAAAATCCACCGCGTCATACCGGTCGCGCCGTGTGTTGAGCAGTTGGTACAGGACATTGCCGCCTGTCGCGAAGACCGCCGGATCGGCCGTCGCAAAGGTGAAGCCGCGCGAGCCCGCACGCCGCGTATAAGATGCCTTTCCGAAAAACCCGAACGGCAACTCGCGCTCGACACCCACACTGGCCGTGCGATAGTAGGGCGTCTCCAACGCATTCTGATTAACGACAAATGCAGTTTGAAGCGGCGGGCCGGGGGGCATTCCGCCCGGCGGAAAAAATGTCGCCACGCTGTTCTGATCCTGGCTTCGCGCCAGCAGACCCAAGGTAATGGAGTCGTAGTAAATCCCCCAGCCCGCCGACAGTTTCGTATTTCGCAAAAATCCCGGCGACCAGACCGCCGAGAACCGCGGCGCAACCTCCACGTCGCGCACGATCTCGTTCCATTCCACACGCAGGCCGGCTTCCAGCAACAAATCCCGGCGTGGTGTCCATCGATCCTGGATATATTGCGCCGCTTCGAAATTTCGCTGCGCCTGGAATGGATTGCCCTGAAACTGCACCAGCCGCGCTACGGACCCATCGTCGCGCAGCACTTCGTAATCGTGCCGCCGGACCTGCTGGTGGAAGGCCTCGCGCTCGAAATCGATCCCGAACTTCAGCTGGTGTGTGCCCGCCAGGTGTAGGGTCGGCAGAAAGAGGTTGGCCAGACCCTGGTCCCGGTACAGGTGCTGGTCCTGGTTGACGAAATAGTTGCCGTGATTGCCGAATGGCGTGATCAGATAAAGCGCGGTGCCCTGCGGCGTGTCGCGCGCTACACCGCGCGTGTCGGCGAAGCCGAATTCCACCAGTGACCCGCCTCCGAAGTAAATCTGGTCGCGGACGGTGGTCACATACAGCCTCTGCGTCTGGTTAGTAGTTGCTTCGGCAGGATTATTAAAGGCCAAGCCGATCCGGTCGCGGTTCACGTAGTCCGCCAGAAAACTCGCGGTCAGAATGTTGGCGGGAGTCAGGTTCACTTGAAAGCGCGAGAGATCACTGCCGGTAAACCCGCGCGTCAGGTTCTGGCCGCGCGGCAGCCCCCGCACCACATCGACGTTGTAAAAAGCGTCCAGGCCGTTGTGGAACCAGGCGCGTCCTTTGTCCAGCGGCCCCGAAAACTCCAGCCGCGGCGTCCACTTGTTTACGTGAAATCCGCTTTCCGAGGAGATTCCTGGAATGAAATTCGTCCCGGCGAAGCGCCACCGGTCGTCGCCCATCTTCGTCTTCAGGTCGAGCACGCCAGCCGACCCGCGCCCGTTCTCCGCCGAAAACCGGCTGCTCTCCAGATCCATCGATTGAATGCTGTCGATGTTCAGCCGCGTGTCGAGATTGCCCGTCACCGGGTTGGAAATGTTGAACCCGTCCAGTGTGTA
>Ga0126371_10003397_pt1 | contig 13946 bp, 7 predicted proteins | sample PanSoiMetaPlot_4_FD_110145 | JGI IMG/M metagenome (GOLD analysis project Ga0126371, IMG submission 110145) | Tropical forest soil microbial communities from Panama - MetaG Plot_4 | ecosystem: Environmental > Terrestrial > Soil > Tropical forest > Bulk soil | place: Panama | collected 2016-02-17 | reverse complement strand
TTCGCCCGATATTCAGACCGATCTCGGCGTGATCTTGGCCAACCTCAATCAGCCAGAGGAGGCGGTCACCTGTTTTGAAAAGGCGCTCTCGGGCGTGATGCCGCAGGCGTGTAACAAGGACGTGGCGGGCAACCCCGAAGCCCAGGCTGGCCAGATGGTTGTGCATGGCAGTATCGTCAGCCGATGGCGCCGCCACACACACGAACGCGGGCCGTTGCTCGAGGTGATTGAGATTGCGGTGGCAAAGGCGGGCGCCCGGTCACGCCCGATGGCGTCGAATCATGCATGAAGGAACGCCGGTTGCGGCCCGTTACCGGCCGATGGATTTGGTGCAGGCGTATCATGACGCCGTGGCCCTGCACCAGCAAGCCCAATGGCATGAGGCCGAGCAAATCTACTGGCTTGTTCTCGAACGTGACCCCGATCACCTCGGGGCGCTCTGCGGCTTGGGTTCCATTCGCAGGCAACAAGGCAAACTCGCCGACGCTATCCTGCTATATCGACGCGCCGCCGTTGTGGTTCCGCATTTCCCCGATGCCCAGATGAGCCTTGGCGTCATCTTCGCGGCACTCGATCACGCCGACGAGGCGATCGCGTGCTACCGGGCGGTACTGGCGATGCGTCCCCGGCACATTGACGCGCTCAACAACCTTGGCAATGCCCTGCTCGCGCTCGGCCGCGCGCAAGAAGCCGCCGCGCACTATCAGAAAATCTTGACGATCCGCGAGGATCACGCCGAAGCACACAACAACCTGGCCACCGCGCTTTGCGCGCTCAACCGTCCGCAGGAGGCGCTCGCTCACTTGCGGCGGGCAATAGCCAGCACCCCCCGTTTTCTCCAGGCGCACTGCAACTTGGGACTTGTGCTCGCCCAGCTCAATCGACACGAGGAGGCGATCGCGCAGTACCGACAAGTCCTCGCCCTCAAGGGTGACCACCCCGAGGTCCACTGCCATCTCGGCAACGCGCTGTGCGTGCTCGGTCGTCTCGAGGAAGCGGCCGCCGCATTCCAACGCGCGCTGGCCATCAACCCCGCGCTGGCTCAAGCCCATTGCAATCTCGGCCTGTTAGTCGGCACGCGAGAGGGTCCACAGGCGGCCATCCAACATTATGAGCGAGCGCTGGCGATCAAGCCGGATTTCCTTGAGGCACACCACGGCCTCGGCAACGCGTTGCGCAAGCTCAACCGCCATCAGGAAGCGATCGCGCATTACACCAAAGCGCTGGCGATCGCCCCTCCGCGTCGGACCGAGGTGCACAACAATCTTGGGATCTCTCTGCAAGCGATCGGCCGCCATCAAGAGGCGATCGGACAATACCAGCAAGCACTGGCGCTCGATGGCAATTCTGCGGAGGTTCGCAACAATCTGGCCACGGCGTTGCAAGGTCTTGGGCAGTTCGAAGCGGCGATCGCCGGCTATCAGGCGGCGCTCGCCGTCAAGCCCGACCATGCAGAGGCGCACAACAATATCGGGGTCGTATTCCAAGCGCTGGGACGCCTTGAAGAGGCGAGCCAGGCCTACGAACGGGCGACCCAGCTCGCGCCCAGAAACACCGAATTCCAGTTGAACTTCGCTAATTCACGGCGGTTTAATCGCGCCGACCCGCGCTTGGTCGCGCTTAAGGCCCTGGAAGACGACCTGACATCCTTAAACAGGGAACAGCAGATTCCACTGCATTTCGCGCTCGGCAAGGCTTACGCCGACTTGGGCGAATACCCGCGTTCGTTTGCTTACCTGCTCAAAGGCAACGCGATAAAACGCGCCGGGGTCTGCTACGACGAGGCGGCGACGCTCAAACGCTTCGAACGCATTCAAGCGGCGTTCACCAGCGAGCTGCTGCGGGAAAAGTCAGGCGTGGGGGATCCCGCGACGGCTCCGTTGTTCGTTCTCGGCATGCCTCGCTCTGGCACCACGCTGGTCGAACAGATCCTCGCCAGCCATTCCAAGGTGTTCGGCGCCGGAGAACTCGACGCGTTCGGCCGGGCCGTCGCGGCGATCGCGACCGCCAATGGTATCGCCTTCCCGGAGCTTGCCTCGACGATCTCGACGGAAGGGCTGCGCTCCCTTGGCGGGAGCTACGTCGAACGTCTGAGCCGCGCTCCCACGGCTGCGGAGCGCATTGTCGACAAGATGCCCTCGAATTTTGCATTCGTCGGCCTCATCCATCTGGCGCTGCCGCATGCGCGCATTATCCATACCCGTCGTGACCCGCTCGATACCTGTCTGTCATGCTTTTCGATCTTGTTCGCGAGCGAGCACGCGCACGCCTACGACCTCGGCGAACTGGGGCGCTTTTATCGTGGCTATGCGAGCCTAATGACGCACTGGCGCAACGTCCTGCCGGCGGGCGTCATGCTCGAGGTCCAATATGAGGATGTTGTCGACGACCTTGAGGGGCAGGCCCGCAACATCATCGCGCATTGCGGTCTTGACTGGGAGGACTCGTGCCTTGCCTTCCAAGAGACGCAGCGGCCGGTTGAGACCGCCAGCGCCCGGCAGGTTCGCCAACCAATCTATCGCAGTTCGGTCGGGCGCTGGCGCTCCTACGCGGACTTGCTCCAACCGCTGCGCCAGGCGCTGGGTTTGCCCGATGAGGGGAGCGGTCCGCTCGCGGTTGATCCAGCACGAAGCCGTCAAGCATGACCGAAGAGGCACGATCCGGCGGTCGGCTGCAAGCCGGCGGTCCCTGGGCGCGCCCGGCTTGCGGGCGCTGAGGCGTGCGTCGACGGGCCGGGCGATCACGCGCGTCTGCTTGCGCAAGCAAGAGACCTGCAGCAACGCGGACAGGGGCGCGAAGCCGATCGATGCTACCGCGCGGTGCTGGCCGCCAGTCCCGATCATTTCGGGTCATTGTGGCGGTGAGGGCACCGCGGGGAGCGCGACCTGTCTTGCTGTTGCGCCCCCATTTCGCGCCCTTCAATCTCGGCATGTGCCTCCAAGCGCGAGGCCGTCACGACGCAGCCGCGATCCACTATGAGCAGGTTATCTTCCTGCGAGAGCGCTAAAACCCCTGCTCGCGGCGCTCAACGGCAGCCAAGATGGCCTTGCGAGACAAGACTCGGACCAGTTGGTGTGTCATGACGCTTCAAATCGCTGGCAGCGAGTAGCACCCGCGAAAGGGCGCGAAGGTCGCCAGCGAGACCCGCGCTTGCCTCCATCAGGCCACAAAGCCTTGCCAGCGTGCCGCGGCCTCGTTGAGGCGTTCGGCATTTTCAACGTTCCGGTTGATTGGCCATTTGGCGCCAAATTTGGGCAACCCTGTGTCGAAACCCGCTCTCGCTCGCAGGGCCGCTCCTGGCGCGGCGTGCGCCGTTGCCGAGATCCCTGGCGCCAACCGCGAGGGCTGTGAACATGCCTGAAGGCGCTTCGATCGCGACCCGCGCGTCCGCAGAGGTTAACATTGCGTCAACCTTTGCGACGGCGACCGGCCTGCACCAGCAGGGGAACTTGCGCGCCGCCCGACAACTCTATCGGGCGATTCTCGGCATGGTGCCGGGGCACTTCGGCGCCTGGTGCGGTCTGGGAGCGATTTACGGACAACAGGGCAACCTCGAGCAGGCGGTCACGCTCTTGGGTCAAGCCGCGCAGCGTGCGGCAGGGTCGGCGGACGCCCAGGTGCGCGTCGGCGTGATCTTGGCCACACTGAACCGCCCGCAGCTGGCGCTCACCTACTACCAAGCCGCCCTTGCCCTTGAGGCGGATCACGTCGACGCGCATCAGCACCTGGCCAACGCCCTGCTCGCCCTCGACCGCCCGCAGGAAGCCATTGCGCACTACCAAGCAATCCTTTCACGTGATCCCAACGATAGTGGCGCGCACAATAATATTGGCGTCGCCTATCAGGCCATCGGAGAGCTCCAATCCGCGGTCGCGCATTTTCAGCGCGCGCTGGCGATCAAGCCGGATCTTGCTGAGACGCACGGTCGTCTGGGGAACGCGCTGCAAACGCTCAACCGCCCGCATGAAGCCATCCTTGAATACAAGCACGCGCTGGCGATCCGGCCCGGTTCTGCGGACCTGCACAACAATCTTGCCGGAGTGCTGCAAGCGCTCGGGCGCATTCCGGAAGCGATCACCCATTATCGGCACGCGCTCAAACTCAAACCCGACTATGCGGAGGCGCAGTTCAATCTCGGCAATGCTTTCGACACGCTTGGCCGATCCGAGGAGGCGATCGCGCGCTATGAGGCGGCGTTGGCGCTGCGACCCGACTTGAACGGAGCCCACAACAATCTAGCTACCGTGCTCCACAAGCTCGGGCGCTCCGACGAGGCGATTGCGCATTACCGGCGCGCGCTCGAGGCCAAGCCGGATTATGCCGAGGCTCACCGTAATCTCGGCAACGTGTTGCTGGCGCTTGATCGCAATGAAGAGGCGATCGCGCACTACGAGCAATCGCTCATCATCGCGCCGGCCCAGGCTGAGGTCTACAACAACATTGGGTCCGCCCATCACGTCCTCGGCCGCTTTGAGGATGCCTACGGGGCTTATGAGCAGGCCCTCGCGCTGGCGCCGAGAAAAGCCGCGATCCTTCTCAACCTCGCCGGCCTCAAACCGTTCACCACCGCAAGCGACCCGCGCCTCTTGGCGCTCGAGGCGCTCGCCGAGCCTGGCACATCACTCGATGCGGACGATGAGATCGCCATGCATTTCGCCCTGGGCAAGGCGTATGCGGATCTTGACCTGCACGAGCGCGCATTCCGACATTGGGTCACCGGCAACGCCCTCAAGCGACGGCAGGTCATCTACGATGAGGCCGATACGCTGCGGACGTTCGCGCGCATTCGCACCGTGTTTGGCGACGCCCTGTTTGCAGAGCCGGGCGGCGACCCCTCAGAGGCACCGATCTTCGTTGTCGGCATGCCACGCTCGGGCGCCACCCTAATCGAGCAGGTCTTGGCAAGCCATTCCAAGGTGCTCGGTGCTGGCACCCGTGAGGATTTCCGCGCGCTGGCATCGACGCTTGCAGGACCCAAAGGCGCCAAGTTCCCGGAAGCGGTAGCGACGCTGTCGCCGGACGAGCGCCGTCTCCTCGGCGTGCGCTATCTCGAACGGATCCGCGCCGCGGCCCCGACCGCGGCGCGGATCGTCGAGAAGATGCCCCTGAATTTTCTCTACCTGGGCCTCATCCATCTGGCATTGCCGCGCGCGCGCATCATTCATGTGCGGCGCGATCCCGTCGATACCTGCTGCTCCTGCTTCTCATTGTTATTCACCGGCAACCTCGCCTTCACCTATGAGTTGGGAGAGCTCGGCCGATACTACCGCGCGTATCAGACCCTGATGGCGCATTGGCGCGCCGTCCTGCCCAAGGGCGTGATGCTCGAGCTTGCCTACGAGGATGCTATTGATGACCTTGAAGGCCAAAGTCGCGCCATCCTTGCCCATTGCGGACTTGAGTGGGAAGACGCATGTCTGACGTTCCACCAGACGGACCGAACGGTGCAGACCGCCAGCGTCGCCCAGGTTCGCCGCCCAATCTATCGCAGTTCGGTAGGGCGCTCCCGTCGTTACCGGCCACTGATTGGGCCGTTGCTAGAGGCACTGGAGCGACCATTGGTCCATGAGCCTGTTTGATCGCCTGAACCCCGCGCATCCTGCATCGCGGGCGCCATTGTCACGCCCTCGCCAGCGATTCCCTTGGCTCGCGAGGTGAGGATCGCACGCGGGTACGGCATCATGCGCGCCCAAGACCAGCGCCGCGACGAAGCCACAACTGCCCGATGATGTTGCACCCATGACTGCGCCCGCGGCGTTAAACTCAGACGATCGACGAACCCGCATTGGCCGCGTGTCTACCATCGCAACGAGCCTTCAGCGGGCCGGCAAATAGCGCCAAGCCGAGCAACTTTATCTGCGCATTCTGACGATCGAACCCAAGCATTTTGCCGCGCTATTTGGCTTGGGCGCGCTACGCGCACAACACGGCGACAGCAACGCGGCGGCCAGGGTGTTTGCTGCCGCGGCCCGCGCCGCTCCGCAGTCAGCTCCGGCCCAGGCCGGCGTCGGCGTCGCGCTCCCTCGCCTGAACCGCCCCGTGGAGGCGATCGCCTATTGCGAGGCGGCACTGGCTCTCGATCCGCGCCAAGCCGACGCTGCTGCGTTTCGAGCAGGCGGTCGCCATCAATCCGGCACTGGTGTCGGCGTTGCAGAACCTCAGAATCTTGCTTGCCCTGCGCAAGCGCCCACAAGACGCCATCGCGCGTTTCACGCAGGCGGTGGCGCTCAAACTTGATTCTGCCGAAGGCCATCGTAACGTCGCCGACTTGCTTTGTCGCTCAATCGCCAGGACGCGGCGATTGCCCACTACCGCAAGTGCTCCTGATCCTCGAGATCTTTTGGCTGCTGCTATGATGCCCTTGAGGGAGAACTCGAGCGGCCTCTAGTTGGGGTTGGGGGGCAGGCCGCGCAACTTTCTCCATCGTATCCTTGGGCGAAGTGCGTCACTCGTACCACCCGCGGTTCGACTCTAAAAGTTGGTTACAGTGAGGTCGACGCACAACCTTTGAGGTATTGTCTCCACCCATCCACGATCCGGCCGATACAATGGCCTCAATGTGCCACTTGCAGCCATTCGGTTTGCGCCGAAAGACAGCCGCTTCGTCGTAAACTGCCGAGCCAGCGATACGAAAAGGCGTACCCGAATGAAGCGAACTTGCCAGTACATGTGACGGAATATCGATAACGACGACAGGCAATCTACCGATCCAAAGGCGGTTCACGACGGGAAGTTGCTGACGAGAAGTTGCTAAAGTGGGTTTGCCCAGGAAATTTGCGGCCAAAAAAAGAGCTCTAGCCAGCGCCAAATCGCAGCAAGGCCGAATAAATATCCAATCAAGGTCCGAATATCGCCGCTATGTTGTCCAGGTCCTACCAAGGAGACCGCATCCTGCCGTTAGGCTATTATGACTCCCTCTTAAAACCCCCATGCGGCCGTTATCCTGTCATAGTTATCCGGGTAATTCCGGTGGTAGTGCTACCGCTCAACCTCAAAGGGGGTAATGGGACATGGCAGTTGATCAAGCAGTTGATCTAAATCGAACCACGGCGCTAGGCGCGACGACGGATCTGGTGGAGGCCGGCGCGGTGTTCAACGATGCGACGCGGCTGCTCGACGGCGGACTTTGGAACGCTCCGAATGCGAACAATCAGAATCCCTATCAAGGGATGTTCACGACGGATCTGCACGCCGAAGCGGCCGATATTGCTGCCATCCTCGCCGCCGGGTCCTACACGGCTGGGAGTACGACGCAGATCCCCTTGACGAGTGCAGATATGGCTGTGCTCACAGGCGTACAGACGCAGATCAACGACATGATTGTGCAGGCAGGTCATGCGGTCGGCAATGGGCCTGGAGCGATCGCAGCGCAGGCTGCTCTCCATGCCGAGGACTTGGCGGTGCTGAATGAAATTAACAACGACACTACCGCTCTCGGCGGCACCTTGGCGGCGACGCTCGCAAATAACCCGTATGCTGCGAACACCGGGGCTAACGACGCGGGCTTTCAAGCCCTGCCAGTCGGTGCAGATGACGCCGGGGCTCTTGCTGCTGCCACGGCTGCGACGGCGACGTTGGCTGATGTTGGGAATGTGTTCAATGCTGCAACGGACTTAGCCGTCGGAGGCTTGCACTCCACGAACCTTTTCGAGTTCAACAACGATATGCAGGCGGTCGCTACCGGTCTCACGAATATCCTGGGATCGCAGAGCGAGTTGATGACGATTGAGAATGGGGAAACGCCTGATGCTGCTGCTCTAACGACGATCCATTTGCAAACAGCGCTCAATCAGATCAACGAGCAGATTAACCAATTCGACCCAGAGTATGCGAGCAATCCAAATGTAGCGGCTCGCTCAACCAACGATAACCTGCTCGATATCATCGACATCATCCAAGGCGACGCGAACTTGAACATGGCCGCGGGCGGCAACGGGACCGCGGGTCACGCGGGCGGCTTCTCAGAGGTTGCCGGGTATCTGACTGGCACCATTACAAAGTATCAGGACAACCAAGCTCAAACGAACTTTTGGGCACAATTCCTTGCCGAGGCCAATACCGGAGCGGCGCAACTGAACACGGCGGCAATGGGTGGGGATACGGTGGCGCAGTTACAGGCGCTCGTTAGTCAGCTTCAAGCTTATCAGGAGTTTGGTGCTAACTTTGCCCAATCGCAAGGCGGCATCTTCGGTGCTCGGTTTGACAATGAGCTCTTGTCGGGCACTCTGCTGGCCGACACGAACGCGGCCGTGACGGCTCTCAATGACGCCATCGCGAACGGTGGTGTTGTGTCCGCGGCCGACGCAGCGGCGATGCACGCGGCGGGTATGGGCTTCCAAGCCGACGCAATGGACGTGTCGGGCAATAACGTGCCGATCGGCGGCGGGAGTTACGTTGGAGACGCTACGACGGTCGCAACAGCGACGTCACCCAATGGGTTGGCCACTGGGACAATCCCGGTGCCAGCCGGCGGTAGTGGTGGCGGCGGCGCGACCTCTGGCACGGGAAGCTCTCCTGGGGCCCCCGGCCCTGGCCCAGGAAGTCATCATCATGCCGGGGACCCCGGCCCTGGCCCAGCGGCCGGCGAGCCCCAGCATCACTTCGAGCATATCTGGCACCACGTCTAAGAAGCACCGGACAGACCGCGGCTTAACCTCGCCGGTTGACCGCGGTCACTCGGCCGCGGGGTCTGCCACGCAGCCCTGTAGTCCTGATAGCTCTTATCGTGTTGATCGGTCGCTCGTTGCTCGAGTTCTAGAGTCCACGTGATTTGCGGAAGCTCAAGGCCCTAACACTCCCTCTGCGCGAGAGGAGGACATTGACGCTCGATTGGAAGGCATCATCGCTCCTCCAATGACCACGGACACATCAACGGGGACTAGCGAATGGTAGGAGCATGGACGATATCTGGAACAAGCCGGTCAATGATCTGCCATTCACTGCCCCAATGCTGAGGGTCTTGGAACGTCAGAAGATCACCACGTGCGGTGAGCTGTTCGCCAACTTTGCCGCCCACATGAGGGCGGCATCGGCCATGGCGGCGGGCGCCGAGCTGTTCATCCAAACCGACAGGGTGCCAAATTGCGCCGGGGCACATCGGATGAGCCGAAGGTTGGAAGAAGGTTTTGGGAGACGCTCGGCTGCGCGCTGGACCGATGAGGCATCCGCTGATGATCAAATTTGTCGTGGTTCGTGACCACATGACGATTGTTTTCAAATAGCGGCGTGGCCGACCAGAAGCCGAGGACCTCCGGCCATGCCCGCCCAACGATGCACGCGCGGCGCTGACGTGAGCCCGAGCGCGCGTTTTGCTGCGAGCCACGTCGAACCGGCCCGGCAATTTCAAGTCGCTTCGCAGCTGCACCGCCAAGGGCGCCTCGCCGAGGCCGAACAACTCTATGGAGCGATCCTCGAGGCCGCGCCCGAGCATTTCGGCGCGCTTTATTGTGTGGCCACTCTGCGCGCGCGCGCCGGTAGGTTGACCGAGGCGCTGCCATTGTTCCGCCGTGCGGTCGACGCCGATGCGCGTTCGGTCGACGCGCACCTCAACCTCGGTGGGGTACTCGTCGCCCTCAATCGTCCTGCGGAGGCCATCGCCTGTTACCAGACGGCGCTCGGCATCGAACCTGACCACCTTGAGACGCGTCTGAATTTCGGCAACGCGCTGCAGGCGCTCAATCGTCCCCTCGACGCCATGGCGCAGTACCGCCACGTGCTGGCGCTCAAACCCGACCATGCGGACGCCCACTACAATCTCGGCAATGTGCTGCAGTGCTGCCAGCAGCCCTTGCAGGCGATCGCGCACTATCAACAGGCGATTGCCTCACGTCCGAATTTTGCCGAGGCACATAACAACCTTGGCAACGCCTTGATGGCGCTTAAGCGCCCCCACGACGCCATCGTCTACTATCAGAAGGCACTCGCCGTGCAGGGCGACAATGCCAGGGTGCACACCAATCTGGGCAACGCCTGGACCCTGACGAACCAACTGGAGCCGGCGATCGCCCACTATGAGAAAGCCCTCAAGCTGGCAGGGTCGAGCGCGTTGCCTGCTGCCGGCGACCCGGTGGGCGCACTCGAACGTCTCAAAGCGCTGGCTTGCCGGCCCGAGGTCCCGGGGGCGGTGACGTTACCGGCCGCTTTCCGGACGCGCTGCCATCTCGGCATCCTGCTCGCAGCGCTCCATCGCCCCGGCGAAGCGATTGCCCATTTTGAGCAGGCGCTCCAGCTCGTGCCTGATGATGCCGATGCGCACCGCCATCTCGGCGACGTGTTGCGAGCAATCCATCAACACGACGCGGCGATCACCCGCTATCGCCGGGCGCTGGCCATCCGCCCCAACGACGCCGTGTTGTGCGCGCGTCTGGCAAGCGCCCTGCAGGCCTCGGGGCGGTCGACCGAGGCGATCGCGATGGGTGAACGGGCACTCGCGCTTGACCCGCACGCGGACGATGCCCACAGCGCGCTAGGCAGCGCGTTCATGACACTCAACTGCAACGAAGAGGCGCACGCCCACTTTGCGGCGTCTCTGGCGGTGGCAGGAGAGCGAGCAGAGACACACAACAATATCGGGGTTGCTCTGCAATTGCTCGGCCGTGCTGAGGAGGCAGCCGCAGCCTACCAAACGGCGGTCCGGCTGGCGCCGAAAAATGTCACGCCGCATTTCAATCTGGCCCGCCTCAAGACCTTCACCGTCGGCGACCCGCGGCTTGCTGCCTTGGAGGCATTGGCCAAGGAGGCGGACTCGCTCGGCGAAGATGACCGCATCGCGCTGGAGTTTGCGTTGGCCAAGGCGTTCGCGGATCTTGATGAGCGCGCTCGGTCGTTCCACCACCTGCGCGAAGGCAACGCGCGCAAGCGGCGGCAAATCGTCTACGACGAGCCCGCCATCATGGCGTTTTTGGCGCGGGTCAGCGCGACCTTCACGCCCACCTTGATGCGAGTGAAACACGGTGGCGATCCCTCCCCGCTCCCGGTTTTTATCGTGGGCATGCCGCGTTCTGGCACCACGCTCATCGAGCAGATCCTGGCGAGTCATTCCGCGGTGTTCGGGGCCGGAGAGCGCGAGGATCTCAATCAGGCCGTCTTGGCCCGCTTTGGGCCGCGCGACGCTGCGGCGACTTTTCCCGAGTGCCTATCGACCGTCACGCCGGAGACGCTTCGGCAATTTGCGACGCACTACCTCGAGGGGATCATAGAGCGCGCGCCGCGGGCGCGACGCATCGTCGACAAGATGCCGCTCAACTATCTGTTCGTCGGCCTGATCCATCTGGCATTGCCGAACGCCCGCATCATCCATGCCGTCCGCGACCCGGTCGACACCTGCTTCTCGTGCTTCTCGCTGCTGTTCGCCGGCCATCAGCCCTTCGCGTACGATCTTGGCGAATTGGGTCGCTATTACCGCGCCTATGAGGCACTGATGGCGCACTGGCGATCTGTGCTCCCACACGGCGTGATGATTGACGTGAACTATGAAGATGTTGTCGCCGACCTTGAGACGCAGGCGCGCCGCATGCTGACGCATTGCGATCTTGACTGGCAACCTCAATGTCTTGACTTCTACAAGACGCCGCGCGGGGTGCGAACCGCAAGTTCAACCCAGGTCCGTCAACCGATCTATCGCCACGCCATCGGCCGGTGGCGCCGCTACGAGGAGTTCTTGCAGCCGTTGCTGCAGGCCCTCGACGTCGTCGCCTTCAACCCATGATCCATGGCGCTGCATCGATCGTGCAGCAGGCCATTGAGGCGCTAGCTACTTTCCCTAGCGCACCAAATCGCGAATGATTTCGGAGCAGCCGAAGGTCACGGCCCGCGTCAAAATGTACTTCTGCGCCTCGGCTGGGAGGCGCTCCCATGCGGTTCGGACCGTACCGGCCACCGTAAAACCCACGACCGCGAATTTGCCCAAGGCGTCGGTGAACGCCATCAGCTCCACGATATGACACGGCGGGCACCGCAACAGATCCGCGCTCAATTTGGTGACCGGGTGCAGCCCCTGGCGCGGCTTACCGTGGCCCCTGCGGAGCTCCGAGAACCTGTCCGGATTGATCATGCCCCAATGTAGCGCGTCGCTGTTTTTTTGACCACGGTCCACTTTGCCCCGCCCCGCAGACGTCGCGGGTGCACCGCGCAACGCCCGAACCCGCTGCATTTCATCCTGTAGTTGTTTTATCTTCTGAAGCTCACCAGAGCGTCGAAGCCCGCGGGGCGGGACGTTGAGCCCGAGGCGAGATATATAAGGTACAGGCCGTAAAACCCGCGACAAAAATGAGCGACAGCAAACAATGGACACGAAAGCAGACACGATGCGGTTTGGGATTGGACAGGGGATCACGCGCAAGGAGGACCAGCGCTTCCTCACCGGTCGCGGGCGGTATGTCAGTGACATCGATCGGCCGGACCAGGCCCATGCGGCATTTGTTTATTCACCCCATGCACACGCAATAATCCGGTCGATCGACACCGCGGCGGCACAAGCGATGCCCGGAGTGATCGCGGTACTAACGGGTCGGGACTGGCTCGACGACGACCTCGGTACGATCGATCCGGAGATGATGCCCGAGGATCTCGGAGGTCCCAAGGGTTACCGCACCCAGCGTCTACCGCTCGCCACCGAGCGGGTGCGCTATGTCGGGGAGCGCCTCGCGGTGGTGATTGCGCGGACCGCGCTCGAAGCGCGCGATGCGGCCGAGCGGGTGATGGTTTCTTATGAGGCGCTCCCGGCCGTGGTGCACGCAAGGGATGCGGTCGCCCCGGCGGCCCCGCGGATCTATGAGGGGGCCGTCAACAATATCTCGTTTACTTTGCAGATGGGCAACGCGGACGCGGCCGACGCGGCGTTTGCGGCTGCCTATCACGTGACGCGCCTTGAGCTCTTCAACAATCGACTCAATGCCTTCACCATGGAACCGCGGGGCTGCATCGGTGAGTATGACGACGGCACCGATCGCTATACGCTCACGACCAGCACCCAGAATGTTCACGGGATCCGCCACGTTCTCGGTCATCGCATTCTCAAAGTACCGGAAGGGCGGATCCGGGTTGTCGCGCGGGATGTGGGCGGCGGCTTCGGCATGAAGGGCCAGGTCTATCCCGAGGAAGCGGTCGTGGTCTGGGCGTCGCGGCGGGTCGGCAGGCCGGTCAAATGGATCGCCTCGCGCGCCGAAGCCCTTCTCGGAGACAATCACGGGCGCGACCAAGAGGTCACTGCGGAACTTGCGCTTGCGGCTGACGGTAAGTTTTTGGGGTTGCGTTGGCGGGCTTTGCACAACGTCGGCGCCTACATCGAGGGCGCCGGCTGTGTGCCGATCGTGTTCTCGCTGCGCCTTGCCCCAACGGTTTACGACATCCCTGCCGTCAAGGTGACAAGCAGCGCGGTGTTCACCAACACCGCACCAACGGTGCCGTATCGCGGGGCCGGCCGGCCAGAGGCCGTGTATATTATGGAACGTCTCGTCGACCAGGCGGCGCGTGAGATGGGCATGGATCGTGCAGAGATCCGCGAGCGCAATTTCATCATACCGGCCGTGATGCCCTACCAGACGCGGACTGGTTGGACCTACGACACAGGCGACTATGCGGCCGCGCTGCGAAAGTGCCAGGCGCTCGCCGATTGGCCGGGCTATGAGGCTCGGGTTGCCGAGAGCGAAGCGTGCGGCCGACGCCGCGGACGCGGCATCGTCTACTATGTCGACAACACCGGCCTGTTCAACGATCGCATGGAGATTCGTTTCGATCCTGGTGGCACGTTGACCGTTCTGGCCGGGACGTTGTCGCATGGCCAGGGTCATGAGACCAGCTATGCGCAGATGGTTTCCGAGTGGTTGGGCGTGCCGTTCGCGAGCATCCGCCTCGCCCAGGCCGATACCGACGAAATTGTGATCGGGCGGGGCACCTATGGGTCGCGCAGCATGATGGTGGGCGGGAGCGCCCTTAAGGCGGCGGCC
>Ga0126371_10003396_pt1 | contig 13949 bp, 12 predicted proteins | sample PanSoiMetaPlot_4_FD_110145 | JGI IMG/M metagenome (GOLD analysis project Ga0126371, IMG submission 110145) | Tropical forest soil microbial communities from Panama - MetaG Plot_4 | ecosystem: Environmental > Terrestrial > Soil > Tropical forest > Bulk soil | place: Panama | collected 2016-02-17 | reverse complement strand
GAACAGCGCCGGCGACATCCCGATCGCGACGATCACCGCGGGCACGCGGCCCCAGATGGACGGCCAAGTGCCGCGGCCACCCAGACGAACGTGACCGCGATACCATTCATTTGCGATTGAGTTTGAGCCCAACGCGGCCACCGACGGGTCACACCCACCGCCAGCCACACACGCGGCGCCCTCTGCTCCACCAACAGACCCAGCGCCGGCGGCGCCGGCGACGCCAGCCCGCGTCCTCGACGAGGTTTGGCGCCGTCTTCGCCAGATCTTTCTCGAGCGCGATCGGCGCGGACTCGACCTTGGCGGCCGACAGAGTCAGCGCCACCGCTGCGACGACGCCGCCGCACAGAACATCTCGCATCACTGTTCGACGATCGATTGCTTGCATCGCTCTCTCCTGTCTCGCCGGTATTGGTGTCGTGAGAAGCACATCCATCCCGACGCGAAGCGCATCCCAACCTGATCTGGGGGTCTGCTGCTGTTTCCGCCGGGATGAAGCCTATGCCGGCCGGCTCGATGGCTCTACTGCACGCGCGTCGTCGCACCCCCTACGAAGGGCCTGCACCGATAGACGCGGGAATAGGATCGTTGGCTGCGATGCGCAGTTGCTGTTTTAGCGGGCAACCGAAGGAGATGGCTCGCCGCCTCGCGCGCGGAGACGTCGTCCTCGATGACGGCGACATCGATCGGCGGCAAATGCGGGGGCCCAGGTCACCATCGGTACGGACAGGTATTCAAGACTTCCGGCGGGCGAATCCGAGAATTTCGGCCATTCTGACCAGCTCGGCGACTGACCGCACGTTCATCTTCCGCATGACATTGCCGCGGTGAAGTTTCACTGTGCCCTCGGCCAGGCCCAATTCGGCGGCGATCTGCTTGTTCATGAGGCCGGCCGTCACGAAGGTCATTACTTCTCGCTCCCGCGCGCTGAGGCTTTGGAAATTTGTTCGCAATTGCAGGTTTTCCCGTTCGGCCTGACGCCTGGCCCGATCCCGCTCGATCGCGAGTTGGACGGCGTCGAGCATGTCCTGATCGCGAAATGGCTTGGGCAGGAACTCGCAGGCACCCGCCTTCATGGCCCTTACCGACATCGGAATGTCGCCGTGTCCCGTCATGAAGATGATCGGAATCTTGATATCGGCTTTGGCCAGGTCGGCCTGGACCGCGAGCCCGCTGACCCCTGGCAGCCTGATATCGAGCACGAGGCAGGTGGGAACGTCCGGTAGTTTCCTTTTGAAGAAATCGGCGGCTGTCGCGTAGGTTTCGGCGCGCAGGCCGACCATGCGAAACAGCCGTCCGAGGGCGTCGCGCAGGGATTCGTCATCGTCGACGACGAACACGACCGGCTGCTCTGCGCTCTGTGGAGCTCTCATTCGCCGACCGCTCCTCCGCCCGGCAATTGAACGTGGAAGACCGATCCACGGGGAATCCGATTGGAGACCCACAGCCGGCCGTCGTGAGATTCGACGATCGACTGGCAAATCGACAGGCCCAACCCCATTCCGTGGGATTTGGTGGTGAAGAGGGCATCAAAAATGCAGTCGATGTGCTTTGGATCGATTCCAGGTCCCGAATCCTCCACCACGATCACCACGTCGCTTGTTCCATGAAGCTCGGACTTCACCAGCAACGATCGTTCGCCGTCCTCCACCGAGCTCATCGCCTCGACGGCATTCGTGATCAGGTTGAGAAGCACCTGCTGCAGCTGCACCCGGTCGGCCACGACCGCAGGAAGTTCACGTTGCAACTCGACGTGCAGTGAGACTCGCTGGCTTGCCAATTCTCCGCGAACGAGTGCGAGGACGTCGCACACAAGATCATCGACGCTCAGGGCTGATCTTTGGCGATGGTCTTTTCTGAACATCGCCCGGACGCTCGCGATGATATGACTGGCGCGATGACCATCGTCGATGATGCGCTGGAAGACCTCGCGCAGCTCATCGGAAGCAGCCCCTGCGTTTGCGAGCAGCCGCAAGCCGATGCCTCCGTTCGTAACCAGCGCCGACAGCGGTTGGTTGATTTCGTGCGCAATCGAGGCGGCCATTGCTCCGACCGCCGTCTGTCGGCTGGCTTGTGCGAGCTCCCTCTGCGCTGCCCGCAAGGCCTCTTCCAGTTCCTCGGCCTCATGCTCGGCCTTCTTGCGTCCGGTGACGTCCCTGAAGATACCGCTCAGCCGGACGGGTTCACCGTTCCTGCCGAACTCCGTACTGGCCGTGGCAAAGTACCAGCGAAGTTGACCGGAAGGGTGAAGGACGCGGAACTCGCTTCGTGCCGATGTTTCGCCCGCATGCGCGGCTCCTTGCATCGCCCTGATCGCCTCCGCACGATCATCGGGATGAACGGCGCCGAGGAGCGCTTCCGGCGAGAGCGGCGAATCCGCCTTGAGGCCGAACATCGACCGGCAATGCTCGGTGGCCCAGAAGTGCCCGTCACGAACGTCGTGTTGCCACAGGCCCGTATCCGTGGAGGCCGCCGCCAACGCCATTCGCGCCTCGGTCAGCCGCAGCGAGTCCTCGACCCGGCGCCGTTCCTCGACCAGGGCGGCCAGCAACATGAGGGGGATCGAGATCACGATCAGGAAAGTCTGGAGCGAGAGCACATTCTCGGCCGACGACTGGATCGCGAAAGGCCCTCGTCCGAGGTACCCGGTTGCCAAGGCCATGCTCGCAATGACCACCAGCGAAACGCTTGATCCACCGGGGCCCAGGCGAACCGCTGCCCACAGCAGGAGCGGGAGAGGTGCCAGCAGCAGCCCCGGCACATTCTCTTGCATTTGCGCCGGAGCCTCCCAGCCTAACGTCGGGATGCCCACGGCGAGCAGCCCAACCACAAGGAGCCCAAGCTCGGCGTAGGCTCGCAAGGACCTGCGCTGCGAGCCAACGAGCTGACCGGCGTACGCCAGGAGAATAAGAGGGGTGATCGTGATGGTGGGAAACAGACCCGCGCGGACTCGTTGCCACCAGGCGGGCCAGAAGTCCGTTGCCCAGCCGGTGAGGTGAAATAGCAAAACCGCCATCGCGCAGGCGACAGCAGTGGCTACAATCCCCGCAAGAAGGACGAAGGCAACCATGTTGCGCAGGCTATCTAACCGCGGCGGAGTCCCGATGATGGGTCGCACGAGAAGGGCTGCGACGATGGCATAAACGGCATTGCTGGCGAATTGGCAGAGCGCCACCACGACCGAGGGCTCGGGCCGCTGAAAGTTGATCACCAGGTGCAGGTGCATGGGAACTGCAGCGAGCAGGTACATCCACCAATAGCGGGGCGGCATCAGGAGCAGCGGCACCAGAAGAATGGCGTTGGCCGGCCAGATGACGGAGATGCCCGAATGCGGGAAGGTGACCAGGAGCCCAAAGAGCCCAGCCGCATAGTAACCGAGCGCGACCAGGAGGACGCTCTGCAAGAGGTGCAGGGGCGACGCGTGCGATCCTCCCAGCAACGCCGCGTCCTTCGTGCGCGCACTCTTCGGGGCAAAAAGGAACGACGCGGCGGATCGGCGCTGTTGGGTTTCGTGACGCCTGCGGCGCAAGAACGCGGGACGCGCAGTCCCACCGCCGCCCGCCGCAGGATTGCCCCGCGGATCACGTGTGCGGCTCTCGCGCGTGACGTAGGTCCAAAGGCGTGCCACCAGCTTGCCCTCGATTTCGATTACGGCAAACGGTGCGGTCGTCGGCACAACTTTTATTTTGCGCACATTCGGCAACAAAATGGAAGCGAGCGAGGGCCGTAGGAACAGGAGCCGATGACGCACCCCGGCTTCGGCAAGGGTCGCGGCGTCCCGACTTTGCGAGGTGCGATGGTACGCCGGAAAGTTTGAACATAGACTCATGATTGCCAATGAATAAGGGAGGCGGTCTTTAGTTTCTGAGTTTTTATCGAGGTGGGACACCTCGTAACGACGAATGTTGTTTTCAATTTCTGAGCCCCCGCATGCTTTGAGACGGCAAGAGCTGTTTCGCATGGTCGGCCTGCGCGCCGGAAACTTCGCGACAGCTGCCGGCCTCTTTGAGAGGAAGCTGCCGGATGTCCCTGCCTGCCTCGTGCTCGATATCAGGGCTGCCGGGAATCCGGCGAGCTCGAGCTCAGGCCGTCCTGGCCAAGCAAGCAATCCCGTCCACTTACCGGCGGTTGCCCATTAGACGAAGCATGAACAGGAAAAGATTGATGAAGTTGAGATAGAGCTTGAGTGCGCCCATTACCGCGTTGCGACTCGCGACCGTTCCGTCCTGCATCGGGTCATACATTTCCTTGATCCGCTGGGTATCCCAGGCGGTCAGGCCGGCGAAAATCATCACGCCAACCACGGAAATCAAGAAGTCGAGCCCCGTGCTCCTGAGAAAGAGGTTGACTACGATGGCGATCATAAGTCCGAACATTCCCATGATCAGGAACGATCCAACGGCCGACAGGCTGCGGTGAGTCGTATAGCCGTATAGGCTCAGGGCGGCGAATGACGCCGCCGAAATGAAGAATACCCGCGTGATCGAGGAGCCCGTGTAGACCAGGAACAGCGACGAAAGCATCACACCGAGCAACGCCGCATAAGCCATGAACAGGGCCAACGCGATTTCCGGCCGCAAATGCTGGATGCGCAAGCTGATGAACATGACCAGCCCCAACGTTCCGAGCATCAGCACGATGACGGCCGGGCCGCCGAAGATGACCTCGCCGAACGGTGTCCGCCCGGTTATCGCGCCATTCGCATCGGTCACGACCGCCGCCTGGAAGGTCAGCCAGGCGGCAACCCCCGTCAGTCCTACGCCGATGATCATGTAGTTGTACACGCGAAGCATGTAGCCTCGCAGGCCCGCATCGATCGCAGATGCTTCGCTCGCGACGACGGCACGGCTACCCGCCGCATGGTTCTCGTCGAAATGCGTCATTTGATTTCTCCTCTCTTGATCTCAGGCGCCACGGACGGAAGTTGCGGCGCCGCGTTGGCTAGGTCGGTCGGCGCCCGACCGACCGTGTTGGTGACCGGCATCACCGCATGGCTCGTGTTCGAGGGAGGTACATGGCTCGCGACCAGGGCCACCCCCAAAACCGACGCAACGATCACCCCCATCAGCGCCAATGAGAGGAGGACGATGTGACGGCTGGTGTTATCGACGGAAGCAATGGAACCCCTCCGCGATTGCAAGCGCTCCACCAAACGAGCGGCAATCATGTTTGACTCGGATGCCTTCCATCGTCCGCCGGGCAGCTCGCCCAGCATTGAACCGAGACCCTGTATTGCCTCATCCTTCGGGAGTTGGGCGAGCCGAGCCGCTTCCTGCCAAGGATCGACATCAAGCCTCGCCAACGCCGAAAGGACGCTCACCGGGGTTTCATTCTCCTGTTCTCCGATCGGGGTGAACAGAAAGTCGTTAAACTCCGAGGGAATGCGGGAAGCGTCGATCACTTACGCGCCTCCTTCGAGCTTGCGATACTTGATTGGCGATCCGCTGACGTTGCCGAAGTCCGGATTCGTGACCGAAGACAACGTGCTACGAAATAAAAGCCAAAGGCTGAAACCCAGAACGACGAACTCGACAAGCAGGCTGATATTCAGAGCCAGGATCGTCATGATATCTGCGGCAGATACCCAGCTCGACGGGCCGGTCCTGGTTGTCTGGATCACGGGTACGCCAGCTTGCGGCGCGCGGAGAAAATAGAAGAAAAGCTGCGCTGCTTCGAACAGCATAATCAATATTGAGAACAAGATGCCGAGTGCGCTACCCGCGATACCCGTCCATGTCGCTTGTCGTAGAACAAATATCGGCGGGCGGTGTTGCGGATCGAGGAGTTGCTTTCCGAGACGGGTGTACCGGTAAGACCAGATTGCGGTAAACGCCAGCACCAGCAGGTCAGCCATCGTCAGAAGTTCAACGATTGCGAGCCGACCCCGGGTGCCAGCCATCACATTGCGACCGAGGAGAAAGGCATAAATCATCAGCAGAACAGGAACGGTGCCGATCGTAACCTGCGCCCAAAACCCGATCCACCCCAAACGCAAGAAGGCTCGAGCAAGGTTATTGCTCTCGAGGGCCGGCACCTCATCAGGAAGATGCCGCATAGGCGGTCGACTGCTATGGCCGGAACCGCGATCCATGGTAGCCGCCCTCGTTCACGCCAGACGCTTCGCCGCCTCGTCTGACATCGAATGCCACGCAACTTCGTCAGCCACGGTTGCGCCGGATGGCAAAACTTCATCTGTCGCGAAGGATTCGGCGCGCAGGCCGATCATGCGAACGGCTCCTGCCAGCGCGTCGCGCGGGGTGCGTCGCCAACGTGTCCCCCGCATTGGGCACTTGCCCATCCGGCGCGCTAAGGCCGGAAGCCGGCCTGTCGCATACACGTCGCGTAGATGGCCGTCTCCCGTCTTCGATTGTGCCACGCCCCGAGATTTACATCGACGGACGCCCGAGCCTGGGCCAAGCAGCGGTGCCTCGCGGCGTTTCTGTCGGTCGCGGCGTTTGCGGTCGCGAACGACGATGTGATGGCGATGCCGGCGGCGACGAGCACAATGCAACGAGCATCTGTAATGCGCATTTGAGGCTCCTGTTATCCATCTGAGGGTGAGCGCACGGACCCGTGAGCGAGGACGCTTTGCACGATCCGGCGCGATCGACGTCGGCTGCGGAGAGCGAGCGCGCCAATCCGTGCAGAACGCGAGTATCGTCATCAACAGCGAAGCCTGTGGACGTGGCATCGGTCATTTGCCTGCACCATGATCGTCCGGAGGAGCAGCGAGAAATCCGCCTCCGCGGCGCGCCGACGATGTCGTCGGCGAGTGCCCACCGCTGTCCTTGCCGGCACAGACGCTAAGGCGGTCGAAACGGCTGTTCTACTAGACGCACGTCATCCAACCCGTGCGAAGGGATAGATATCCTGACCGCAAGGGTTAAGTTCGGAATGCGGTCCGTGGGGGTGAAACACCTGGATTCCGCACACCGCCGCCCATGCGTTCGCGGGTTTTTGGCGGCGTCGGCATGCCGTTCTTGCCGATCAGCCAGGTGCTTGGCGTTCGCCACGATTTGCCGGCCCACCAGCAACTTCTGGCGCAGGATGCGGCTAGCTCGCTTCCAAATGTGCCGGCGCGAGGGTCGTCCCGACCGGGACGAACGGCTCGACCAAAAAAGTTCCTTTGTGCTCGGACGGAGCCGCGTTACGCGCGAGACGGTAGAGTCCCCAGAGTACGATCAAAATCTGCGCCGCGATGAGCGTGTGCAACAGCCCGCGCGGCCATGCCGACATTGTGATTCCCGAGATCAGGGGCCCAACAGTCGCGCCAGCGCCCTGGACGAGCAGCAGGCAGCCTGAAGCGGCCACAAACTCGCTTTTCTCCACGGCGTCGTTGACGTGCGCGATGACGATGCTGTAGGTCGGCACGGTCGTCCCGCCGAAAATCGCGACACACAAGTAGAGCAGCGATGGGGATGCATCGCTGGGCACGAGCGCCGTCATGGCGAACAGACTCGCGCCCGCCATGATCGCGGCGCCGATGACAACCAGGCGGCGGTCGAGACGATCCGAAAGCCAGCCGAGCGGCCAAGCCATCATGAAGCCGCCAAGGGTGCCGATCGCCATGAAGGCTGCGATCTCGCCGGTATCGAGGGCGCGCCGCTGTGCGAAGATTGGGCCTAGAGCGAAGAATGATGCGGTCGTCGCACCGCTGAGGAAGGCGATCACAACCCCAAAGGGGGCCCGGCGATAAAGGGACTTCAGGCTGATGCGCGCGCTGGTGCCGACGTCGCCGGGTGCCGCTGCCCGCGTCAGAGCGATTGGCACCAGAGCGAGCGCGATAATGGTCGCCACGATGCAGAACGGTCTGAAGCCTGCCGGGTCCGTCACCGAGAGAAGCAACTGTCCGCCGATGCCAGCCATCAGCCCGGTCATGCCGTAGACGCTCAGGATCTTTCCCCGGTTTTCACTCGTCGCAGCTCCGTTGAGCCAACTCTCGACGACCATGAATAATGCGGCAAAGCAGAAGCCCGTCAGAGCGCGGGCCGCCATCCACGCGACCGGATCCAGAATGAGCAGGTGCAGGAGCGGAGCCGTCGAGGCGATCGCTCCAAGGGCCGCGAAGGTCCGGATATGGCCCACGCGGCGGATCAGGATTCCGCCACGCACCGATCCAAACACGATGCCGGCCCAGAACGCTGCCCCGATCGCGCCGATCTGAGCCGACGAGAACCCCTCAAGGTCACCCCGGACGCTCAGGAGAGTGCCCTGTAGTGTGTTGCCTAGCTGCATGAATCCGAAACCCGTCAGCACGGCGACGAAGCCCGCCAACGACGCCCGCAATCTTGCCGAAATCGGCTCTTCCATGCGCTTCAAACCCGGAACTGACGGGCCGTGTGGGCACAAGCCGTCAGAACGACCCGAACATTCCGCCCAGGACGATAACGACAGCGAGCGCCAGAATCGGCCCGGCGATTCCCGCCACGACGATGTCCAGATAGCTCTCGCGATGGGTCGAGCCGCAAACTGCAAGCAATGTGACCACCGCGCCGTTGTGGGGAAGGCTGTCCAACGTGCCGGCGCCAATCACCGCGACGCGGTGCATGAGCGCGGGATCGATACCGTGTTCCGCTGCTAGCCGCATATATGTCTCGCCCAAGGCGTCGAGCGCGATCGTCAATCCCCCGGAGGCCGAGCCTGTCAGCGCGGCGAGCAAGTTCGTCGATAGCGCGAGTGAGACCAGCGGGCCGCCCTCGATCGACAAGACCCAATCGCGCACCATCGCAAAGGCCGGCAATGCCGCGACCACTGCGCCGAAGCCAACCAGGCTGGCGACGCTGAGCGCCGGCAGGACGGACGCATTGGCGCCGGCGCCCAGGCTTTCGCGCAACCCAGGCAGCCGACGATAATTGACGACGATCAAGGTCACGATTGCGGCCGTGAGCGCGACAACGACTGACCAAACGCCCGCGACGGCGCCAAGCGAGGTGGATCCCCAGCGCTCGTCCGCCAAATAGGAAAGGTCGAGACGCGGCAGGACAAATATCGACATCACGAGATTCGTGCCGATCACGACGATCAGCGGCAACGCCGCCAGAAAGATGGGTGGGGTCGACGTGCCACTGCGTCCGTGGCGCAGTTCGGCGGGATCGAACTCGCGCGCCAATGTAGCGCGCTCGCGAATGATCTCGTCGCGGGCTGCGCTTTGGGCCGGATCCTCGCCGTCCCCTGCATCCTCTCCATAACCTTCGCCTTTGCGCCGCGCCGCGGCTTCAGCGCGCTTGAGCCACCAGAGGCCGAAGCCCAACATGATGGCTGCAGCAACCACGCCGAGGCCTGGCGCGGCGAACGGCGTAGTCCCGAAAAACGGCATCGGGATTGCATTCTGGATTGCCGGTGTTCCGGGCAGGGCCGACATCGTGAAGGTGGATGTGCCGAGGGCGAGGGCTGCCGGCATCAGCCGGCGCGGGATGGCCGCCGTCCGAAACAGAACCCGAGCCATTGGTGCGATTACGAAAAAGGCGACGAACAAGCTCACGCCACCATATGTGACGAAAGCACCGGCGAGCACGACAGCCAGAATCACTCTGCGGGGGCCGAGCTTTGCGGTCATGAAGCTCGCAACGGACGACACCGAGCCGCTGTCCTCCATCAGCTTGCCGAACACCGCTCCGAGAAGAAAAATCGGAAAAAACTGCGCCACGAACTGGGCCGCACTTCCCATGAAGGTCTGTGTCCAATTCGCCAGAATCGGCTCCCGCGAGAAGGCGGCGGCGACAAGCGCTGCAACGGGTGCCAGCAGGAGAACGCTTCCGCCGCGATAGGCAAGTGCTATCAGCAAACCAAGGGCAACGACGATGCCGGTAAGGCCCATGGGGTCAGACGCCTTCCAGCAAGACGTCCAGATCGAGCGTCGAGCGGCAGCCGAGATCCTTCGCGTGCGACGTGAGAAAGGCGTCCGCGGAACGGCGTCCCTCGTCGCGGAGCAAACACAAGAAATCCCATTCGGCGATCAGCTTGGACGAGGCGTTGAGCTCGGTCATGATGCCGTTCATGACGTAGTGAACACGCATCTCTGCCCATTTCTCGCCTTCCTCGTCCTGAGGGTCGGCGATCCGGCGCATCAATGCGATCATGCGCAGCTCCTTCAGGAGGACGGCGTTGAATGCCACCTCGTTGAGCCGATTGAGAATCTCGCTTGCCGCGCGTGGCGTGCCCTTGCGCTCGATCGGATTTATCGGAACGATGATCGTGTCCCGCGATGCGCATTCGCGCACCAGCGGCGTGATCGTCGGGTTGCCGGAATAACCTCCGTCCCAATAAGCTTCGCCATCGATTTCGATGGCTTGGAACATGGTCGGCAAGCAGGCCGACGCGATCAGGACCTCTGGCGTGAGATCGCGGTTTCTGAACACGCGGGCACGGCCGGTTGCGACGTTGGTGGCGGTGATGAAGAGTTTGATCGGCGAATGCGCCACGCGCTCGAAGTCAACGCCCTCGGTGAGGATTTGCCGCAGTGGGTTCCATCCGGTCACATTGAGGTCGTACGGCGAAAACAGGCGCGACATCATGTCGACCGCGATGTAGGCCGGTGAATTGTCGAGCGTCCAGCGGCCGAGGAGGACGTCCAGCGGACCACGCTGGATAGGGCTCAACCGAGCTGCGTGCGAAACGCGGCGCCAGAAGCCCTTCAGAGCTGCGCGGGCGCCGTCGTTGCCCCGCAGTGAATACCCATAGGCCAGCGCCGCGGCATTCATGGCGCCGGCCGAGGTGCCCGAAATCCCGTCGATCCGCAGCCACGGTTCCTCGAGGAGCCGATCGAGCACGCCCCACGTGAACGCTCCATGTGCGCCGCCGCCTTGCAGCGCCAAGTCTACCAGCAGTTCGTCGCGATCAGGCTTCGCTTGTGCCTTGGGAGAAGCGGCGGGCATGTCACCTCGCATTCGACGTACACTCGCGGAAACGTGGATCATCGACAGAGATGGAATATCAATCGTCGCCGCTTTTCGACGCCCATTGGCCGCTGGTCCAACGAGTATCGGATACCTCATCCGATAATCGTGGTCGCGCCGGGTGCCATTTTGCTCTCGCGCGGCGCTCGCCAGCGCTGCTGGTCACGGCATTCTTGCCGGCGAACTTGGGCGTTTGGCTGCTCGGCCGTCAATCACGCGGCGGCGGCGAGCGCCGATCTCAATTTCTGCTCGCCCTCATCCGACAGGGATGTGCGAAGCACCCGCGGCTTGTAAGACTTGAGCTCCGGCAGCACTTTATCCGCGTTGACGGACCTGAACAGGATGAACAGGGCCGATGATTCCGTCGGGATTGTGTCGCCAAGTTTCTTGATGAAGTCGTCGGGAATTCCGTAGTCCGACAGCGAGCCCGCCAGGGCGCCGGCGCCTGCACCCGAAATCGCGCCGATTGCCATTCCGGCGAGCGGATTGAGGAACAGAAGGCCGACGAGCGCGCCCCACATGGCGCCTCGGCTGCCGCCGGTTGCGGCGCCGACAGCCGTGAGATTGACGGCCTGCTTGATAGAGATCCGGCCGTTCTTGTCGCGTTCGACCACGCAGGAATCTTCAAGGTCGATCAGATACTCCTTCTGCATCGACCTCAGCCTGTTCAAGACCTCGTCGGCCGTGTGGATGCCATCGAAGTCGAGTACGACCAGAGTGCTCATCTTTGCATCTCCATGGCTGAACAGCGGCCCGCACGCGGCGCGGTTCGGCCGACGTGCGCCAACTGAATACACACGCCAGCATTTGGAGCGAAGCACTGCTCGATGGTCGATTGGACATTGGTCCAAGCTGGTAGACGTCAGTCCAGTGTACGTCCGACCTTTAGGTTCGTTAGTCTCCTGCGCGTCCGGAACCAAAGAGGCCGCCGCGGATCGCGTCTGGCAATCCCGCAACGCCGGGTTTGGCACGCTCGGCAGCCGTTTCGGTGACGGCACGACACCGATGCTGTTTTCCATCAGCGGGGGAGCCTCATCGCGAAACTCGTAATCGCTCCCACGACTTGATAGAGTCGATCCATGGCGTGGATTGCAACGGAAGCTGGTCCTGCGTGGCTCGGGCTTTTTCGTCACTTCGCCATCGGGCTCTCGCTCGTCGCGATGGCGCTCCTGGCCGCGGGCTGCCGACGTGAAACGGAGGCGTCGGCGCCCGAGGTCCGCCCGGTCCGCACCGTGACGGTGGCGAAGCGCGACGTCGGCGAAATCGTCTCGTACACCGGGCGCATCGAGGCCGAGCTCGAGACGCGCCTGTCGTTCCGCATCGGCGGACGCATGATCGGGCGGCCCGTCAATGTCGGCGACCGCGTGCAGCCCGGCCAGGTCGTGGCCAAGCTCGACGCGCAGAACGAGCTGAACGCGCTGCGCGCCGCGGAAGCCGCGGTCAGGGCGGCGCAAGCGCAATTCACCGAAGCCCAGAACAACTACCAGCGGCAGAAAATCCTGCTGGCACGGGACGTCGCATCGCGCGTCCAGTACGAGCGGGCGGAGCAGAGCCGCGACACCGCGAACGCCCAACTCGACTCCGCGCAGGCGCAGCTGAACGTCGCCCGCGACCAGGTCGGCGATACCGAGCTCAAGGCGGACGCCGGCGGGATCGTGATCGCCACCGCCGCCGAGCCGGGCGAGGTGGTCCAGGCCGGGCAACTGATCGTTCGCGTCGCGCCGAAGGGCGGCCGGGATGCAGTGTTCGATGTGCCGGGCCAGGTTTTGCGGTTGGCTCCGCGCGAACCGGTCATCGACGTCAGTCTGACGGACGACCCATCCGTGACGACCGTCGGCCGCGTGCGCGAGGTCGCGCCGCAGGCCGATCCCGTCACCCGCACCTTCGAGGTCAAGGTCGGCCTGACGGATCCGCCCGCTGCCATGCGCCTCGGCGCAACCGTCACCGGACGCATGCAGATCAACTCCTCCCCGACCATCGAGATCCCCGCCTCGGCGCTCACTGAATTCAATCGCGCGCCCGCGCTGTGGGTGGTCGATCCCGCAAGCATGAAGGTCTCGCTGCGCAACATCGAGGTGCAGCGACACAACCCCGCGTCGGTTGCAATTGCCAGCGGCCTCGAGACCGGAGAGATCGTGGTGACCGCGGGCGTCCAGGCCCTCCATCCGGGCCAGAAAGTCCGCCTGCTGGGGCAGCCGCCGTGACGCGGTTCAACCTTTCCGAATGGGCGCTCAACCATCGCTCATTCGTCATCTATTGCATGCTGATCGCGATGACCGCGGGCGTGCTGTCCTATGTCCGTCTCGGCCGCAATGAAGATCCGGCCTTCACGTTCCGCACGATGGTCGTCCGCGCTGCCTGGCCGGGCGCGACCCTAGACAATACGCTCGACCAGGTGACCGACCGTCTCGAGCAGACGCTCAAGGAGACGCCCCATCTCGACTTCCTGCGCAGCTTCACCAGCGCCGGCGTCACCACGATATTCGTCACCCTGAAGGGCAGCACGCCCGCCAGGGAGGTGCCGGACGTCTGGTATCACGTCCGCAAGAGCATCGGCGACATCCGCCACACCTTGCCGGCCGGCGTCGTCGGGCCGGGTTTCGACGATGAGTTCGGGGACACGTTCGGAATCATCTACGGCTTCACCGCGGACGGCTTCACCCATCGCGACCTGCGCGACTACGTCGAGAAGGCCCGCAGGCGGCTGCTGCGCGTTGCGGACGTCTCCAGGATCGATATCCTCGGCGCCCAGGACGAGCAGATCATCATCGAGTTCTCCACCGAGAAGCTCGCGGGGCTGGGGATCGATCGCGCCGCCCTGATCGCGGCGTTGCAGGCGCAGAATGCCGTCAGCCCCGCCGGTTCGCTCGAAACGGGAGACGAGAAGCTGTCGCTTCGCGTCTCCGGCGCGTTCCAATCCGAGCTCGACATCCTGGCGATCAACATCGCCTCCAACGGCAAGCTGCTGCGGCTGGCCGACATCGCCGATGTACGGCGCATCTTCGTCGACCCCCCGCAGCCGATGTTTCGCGTCAACGGCGTGCCGGGGATCGG
>Ga0126371_10003395_pt1 | contig 13953 bp, 6 predicted proteins | sample PanSoiMetaPlot_4_FD_110145 | JGI IMG/M metagenome (GOLD analysis project Ga0126371, IMG submission 110145) | Tropical forest soil microbial communities from Panama - MetaG Plot_4 | ecosystem: Environmental > Terrestrial > Soil > Tropical forest > Bulk soil | place: Panama | collected 2016-02-17 | reverse complement strand
GATGTGCGTGGGCCTGCCCACCCTCGTTTGCTGACAATGGACGGCCCTCGGGTGAGGGCAGCGCGGAGTGCGCGATAGGCTCGCGCAGTTCTGGTAGGGCTGCCGGGGCGGCAGGCGCGGCGCCCGGCGTCGTGCTCGGGGTCGCACCCGTCGGTGGTTCTGGCACTTCGACGCGGCTTGCCTCGCGGTCGAGCGAGCGCAAGAGCAGCCAATTGGCGAAGGCTGCGACGTCGACGGTGCGTCGGACATCAGCAACTGGCCCGTGCAGGGCAACAAAGATATCCGGCCGCGGGATGGAGCCCGTGGCGGGCCCGGTGAGCGTTAGCTGGCCGTCGACTGTCCAGTCGGAAAGATCGAGATGGCCGGTGATGCCAACATCGGCGCCCTCGCCGTGCGCCACCACATTGATGAGGCGAGCCTGGCCGGACGCGACGGTCAGCGCCGCATTCAGGTGGGGCACGCTGAGCGCGCCTGCCTCGAGCGCCGGGCCGACAAACTCGCCGACCTTTTTGGGCTCGATCGCGAGACCTTGATCGACCGCCCGGACGGTGACGTCAAACGATTGGGGATCGAGCCGCAGGAATCGACCTTGCTCGAGCGTCAGCGAGCCCACGCCCGACAGCGACCCCACGAGGGTCACGGCGCTGCGCCCGGCGCCTTGCATCTCGACCTCTAGCGAGATTCGACCATCGATCGGCGGCCGATCACTGGGGGCCAGGAAGGCTGTAGCCTCGACGCCGGCGAGGGCAAGCCGACCCTTGGCGTTGAGACCGTCGGGCGTCTGACGGAACGCGAAGTCACCGTCGAGACGGCCGCCCGCCATGCTTCCACCAAAGCTCTCGAGTGCGACTTGGTTGCCGGCGATGCGCAGCACGCCGTGGGCGTTGCGGGCCACCAATGTCGGGGTCACGATCGCGCGCGCCGCATTGAACTCCACGCGGCCGTCGAACTTGCCGAACGCTCCCGGCCCGAAAGGCTCGACCGAGCCGAGGCCAGGCACCTGCTGGGGGAACCCGATAGCGAGGCCGAGGAGCATGAAGATATCGACGTCATCGACATCGAGTTGACCGTTAATCTGCAAGGTCGGCTTCAAGGCAATGTCCAACCGGCCGGCGAGCGATCGGTCGCCGATGCTTGCGGTGAGTTCGTCAAGCCGAACGCCTGCGGGACGCGCGTCCATGCTGGCGGTCAGTGTCACCGGGGATTTCGAGGGCACCGGTAGGCCGGCCGTCCGCAGCGCAGGCCCGACATCGGCGGCCGAGGCGCTGACCTTCAGGCGCGCATTCATTGCGTCGGCGCCGGTGAGTCGCGTGGTTCCCGCCAGGCGCGCTGACAGTCCACCCGCCGAAAGCCAAGCGCTGGTTTCAAGCTCGCCGCCGATCGGCCCGTGGGCCGCGAGGGTCAGCGTTGCGGAGGTCTTGTCCGCACTGGCGAACCGATCGAGTCCCAAGAGCGCTCCGAGCTCGGTGCCATTGTCGGCGGAGAGTTGGCCATTGAGGGTCACATCGAGCGCGGTCGCGGTCCAGGGATCGCCCGCTGTTGCGGCGGCCAATTGAACGTGTACAGGGCCGGCCACGCCAGAAAGATCGAACTTGCTGGCGGTCGCGGCCGCGGAGGCGTCGGTTCCGCTCATCGCCAACACCGCATGGGCCTTGATGGGGCTGAGGCGGGCGGCGACTGGGCGGATGCGATCGGCGATAGCGGGTGCGAACTTGGACAGGAGAGCAAGCGTACTGTCGAGCGCTCGGGCGTCCAGATCGAGTGACAGCGCGCCGCGTGGAGCGCTCCATGGCGCGCTCATTCGCCCGTTTGCTTCGATCGCTGCGCCGCCGAGATCGGCGATAGACAGGCGATCGAACGCGAGCCCGTTGGCGTCAAGAGCGAGCTTGAGATGTGCGTTCTTGGCATTGACGCCGGCGATCGTGGCTTCGCCGATGTCGGCCGTGAGGGCGACCTCATCCGGCAGTTCGGAATTCGTACTGGTGAGCGCCGCGCGTGCCAGTGCTGAGAGCTGGTCGAGATCGATGGTTGCCGCCTTGAGGTCGGCCACAAGCCGCGCCGGGTGCCGATCGGCGGCGGGGGTGTAGTCGAGACGGCCCTCGACGGTCCGCCGGTCGAATTCGGCCTTCAGATGCTCGATGGCAATGTGATCCGGAGCGAGCGTGACGTCGCCACTTGCCCCGAACGAGCTTAAAGGTCCAAGTGCGCTCTCCGGCTGGGCCTCGAGCCAGGCGACCATCGCCTTGGGATTGATGGCCTCGACGGTGGCCGCCCCCTTGAAGGTGAGGCTGCCGGAGGCCGAACCCAGTCGCCCGCTGGCACGCACCCGGGTCATGCCGGGCGCACGAAACTCGAATGTCTGGAGGTCCCAGCCGGCGGCATTGGATGACAGATCGCCACGTAGCTGCTCGATTGAGTTGCCCGTCAGGTTGACGGCATCGATCGCGATGCCGACCTGTCCGGGTATGGCGAGTTTGAACGGCGCGATCAGATGCTCCAACAGGGAACCGAGTGCGACCGCCGGCAGCCGCCGCGCCTGCTCGGGCAGGTCGATGAGGCCGTCGAGATTGAGCCGCCCCCCAGAGACCACGGCGTCGAAACGCGGCGACTTGCCGAAGATCACATTGGCGGTGGCGCTGAGCTTGAGCGCCTGTTCGTCCGGGCCATATTGGAATTCGCCTTGCTGGATCAGGGCGCTGGCGGGGCTCGCTTTGACCTGGCCGGTGGCCCGCCAGGGCACGAACGCCTCGCCGTGGCCACTGGCATCGACCGCGCCTGCGGGCCGCGCGAGGTTCAAGGTTCCGGTGAACTCCGGCGCATCTCCAGAAAAGTTGATTGCACCGTCGGTCTCGATTGTCAGGGGCTGATCGAGCGGATCGACCGAGAGATGGAGTTTGGCGGTGGCGTTCTCGTCAAGCCGCCCGGCCGAAAGCTCGAACTGATAGGGTGACTGGCCAAAGGCGAAACTGCCGGAACCCTTGATGGGCCCCAGCAGCGAGTGCACCTCGCCCTCGAAGTGCACATCGTCAATGAGGAGGCGGTTGCCGCCCGCGGCGCTCTCGATCTCGGCGCGGCCATCCTGGATGGTCAGCCGTCCGATCGATACCTGTTCGGGATCGAAGCCTTCGGGAGCGAGCGGCCAGTTGATGCGCCCGCTCGGATCGAACCCCAACTGCAGTTCAAGGCCGACGAGACGCGCCTCCGCGACTTGCCACTTGCCGCGCAGGACCGGGCCTAACGCGAGCTCCAGCGAGAGCTCGCGCGCCCGCAGTCGCCCGGGCTCGTTTGGCAAACCAGCCTCGACTTGGCGCAGCACCAGAGACGGGGTGGGCAGGAGGCGCACATCGATGGGGCCATCGACGTGCACCGGCGCACCGATGAGGCGGCCGGCCTGGGCTTCGAAGACCGTGCGGTACCCGCTCCAGTCGACGAAATAAGGTCCGACCAGCGCCGTCAGCAGCGCCAGGATGATCGCAATGCTCACTCCGAGCAATGTCGCCTGCACAACGCACTCCACGCCCACGCGTCAGCGCGGCTCCAGTGTCGTTACCCCGCGGCGTGATTTCAATCGCCTCGGCGCCGCAGCGCACCATTAGATCAGGCCTCTTGGCCGGCCCAAGAATTGCCGGCGCGCCCGGCAAACGGAGGCCTTGCCGCAGCGCAAGGGCCAATTTGGGCGGACGCGAGCCTTAGCGACGCGTCCAAAATGTCAGTCTATCACGACGATTTTCCCCGGGTTCATGATGTTGTGTGGGTCAAGCGCCTGCTTGATCGCGCGCATGGCGGCGAGCGCAGCGGCGCCGTGCTCGGTCTGCAAATAAGGCATCTTGCCCTGGCCGACGCCGTGCTCACCGGTCGAAGTGCCCTCCATGGCTAGCGCGCGCGCAACCAGGCGGTCCATAAAGGCTTCGGCCGCCTCGATTTCGGCCGGATTGTTCATGTCGATCATCGGCTGGCAGTGGAAATTGCCATCACCGACGTGCCCGACGATGGGGCAGATCAGCCCGCTCGCCGCTATGTCGCGCTGGGTTTCAACGACGCATTCGGCAAGCCGGGAAATCGGGACACAGACGTCGGTGGCGAATGCCTGTGCGCTCGCCCGCAATCCGCGGGCCGCCCAATAGGCGTCATGGCGCGCCTGCCACAGCCGGCTGCGATCCTCGGGATTGATCGCCCATTCGAACGGACCGCCGTCGCACTCGCGCGCGATGTCGCCGAACCGCTCGGACTGCTCTTGCACGCTTGCCTGGGTGCCGTGGAATTCAAGGAATAGCATCGGCAATTCCGGCAACGCGAGCCGCGAATAGGAATTGCTGGCCTTGATCATCAGGTCGTCCAGAAGCTCGATCCGCGCCAGTGGAATGCCCGATTGAATGGCCGCGATCGTGGCGTTGCACGCACCCTCGACCGACCGGAACGGGCAGACACCAGCGGCGATCGCTTCCGGAATACCGTGCAGCCGCAGGGTCAGCTCGGTGAAGACGCCGAGCGTGCCTTCCGAGCCCACGAACAGCCGCGTTAGGTCGTATCCGGCCGCGGATTTCTTGGCCCGGGTTCCGGTGCGCAGCAGTTCACCGTTGGCGACCACCACTTGAAGCGCCAACACGTTGTCGCGCATCGTCCCGTAACGCACCGCATTGGTGCCGGACGCCCGCGTCGCCGCCATCCCGCCAAGCGAGGCATCTGCCCCCGGATCGATCGGAAAGAAAACCCCTTGGTCACGCAGGAATTCGTTGAGCTGCTTGCGGGTCACGCCTGGCTCGACGACGCAGTCGAGGTCCTCGGGATGCACCGCGACGATGCGGTTCATCTCGGACAGGTCAATGCTGATACCGCCGAGAGGGGCATTCACGTGGCCTTCGAGTGACGTTCCGGTGCCGTAGGGGATCACCGGGACGCCGTGGTCGGCGCACACCCGCACGGTCGAACAGACCTCCTCGGCCGTGCGGGCGAACACCACCGCGTCGGGCGGCTGGTTTTCGACCCAGGTTGCGGTGTTGGCATGTTGCTGTCGAACCGCCTGTGAGGTGACCAGACGATTACCAAACTGCGCCGACAGCGCGGACAGGACCGCAGCGATCGCGGGCGCATCCACACGCCCGCTGGGTGGCACGATGCTTTGGTTTGCCTTGGCCATGGCGATCTCGGGCGCTCGTAAAATCTCGACCCGCGCTCAGCAGTCGCGGGTCCTGCGGAGCAGAATGACAGGCTCTTGTAACAATTCGGCGCGACATTTGCTCGCAATTCCGTCAAACTTGGCTAAGACCCACGTGGAAACCTCGGCCATTACATGCTCGATCGCGCCGACATCGAACCCGTTTTCTTCGCCCCATTCGTGTCCTCGATCATGCGGATCGAGCCCTCCTGGATCGACTATAACGGGCACCTTAACATGGCTTACTACCATGTGTTGTTCGACCGCGCCGTAGACGAGGCCTTTGCGCTCGTGGGCATCGGACCGGCCTATGTGAAACATCGCCGGCACTCGTTCTTCACCGCCGAAGTTCATGTGCGCTACCTGCGTGAGCTTAACGCCGCCGATCCGGTCCGTGTGACCCTGCAACTTCTTGATTGCGACGCCAAGCGGCTGCACTTCTTTCAGCGGTTATTCCACGCCACCGACGGATGGGTGTCGGCTACCTCCGAGCAATTGGCGCTGCATGTCGACATGGAGGCCAAGAAGGTCGCCCCGTTCCCGGACGATGTTGCCGGATCGCTTGCGGCCATGAGGGCGTCCCACGCCCTCCTGCCCCATCCGGGGGCCGCGGGGCGCCGGATTGCCATGCGGGCCTCGGTCCCGGCGGGCTGACGATCGGCTCCGCGCCTTTTCGCGACGCCCGGGTTGGAGCCGGATTTTTGCCCGGACCATTGGGATTGCCTCCCTTGCGGCAGCCGAAGGGTCTCCCCAGGACGCACTGGCGATGCCATCTTGGGGAAGTCGATTCGCTGCAAGAACGGATTGCCTCGAACGCGGCCCGCATGAGCGGGCCGATCCGGAACCCGAATGACAGACCAAAATGCCTCTCAAGGCGAACCGAGGTCCAACGCCGAAAGCGGCGTCGCCGTGGGGATTGCGGCCCGCGCGCTGGCGGGGATGCGGGCGCCCTATCTGGCGGCGCTCAATCCCGAACAGCGTGCCGCCGTCGAGACGCTCGAGGGTCCCGTCTTGGTGCTGGCCGGGGCCGGGACCGGAAAGACCCGGGTGCTGATCAGCCGCGTCGCGCATATTCTCAAGACCGGCCGCGCCCGTCCCGCGGAGATCCTTGCCGTTACCTTCACCAACAAGGCGGCGCACGAGATGAAGGAGCGGATCGGCGCCATGCTGGGCGAGGCCGTGGAGGGCATGCCCTGGCTTGGCACCTTCCATGCGATCGGCGTTAAGATCCTCCGCCGCCATGCCGAACTCGTCGGGCTCAAGTCGGATTTCACGATCCTTGATACCGATGACCAGATTCGTTTGCTCAAGCAGCTCCTCGCGGCGGCCGATATCGACGAGAAGCGCTGGCCTGCGCGGGTGCTTGCGACCCTGATTGATGGTTGGAAGAACCGCGGGCTGTTGCCCGCTCAGGTCCCCGCCGGAGAGGCGGCAAGCTTTGCCGACGGGGAAGCCGGGCGCCTCTACGCGGCCTACCAGGCACGCCTGAAAGTTCTCAATGCGACGGACTTTGGCGATCTTCTGCTCGAGGGCATTCGGCTGTTTCGCGAGTATGCCAGCGTGCTGCGTCGCTACCAGGAGGGCTTTAAGTATGTCCTGGTCGATGAATACCAAGACACCAATGTGGCCCAGTATCTCTGGTTGCGGCTTCTGGGACAGGGTTCGAAGAACATTTGCTGCGTTGGTGATGACGACCAGTCGATCTATGGTTGGCGCGGCGCCGAGGTCGACAACATTCTAAGGTTCGAGAAAGATTTTCCCGGCGCCCGTATCATCCGTCTGGAGCGCAACTATCGCTCGACGGGGCACATCCTGGCCGCCGCCTCGCATCTGGTCTCTCACAACACCGACCGACTGGGCAAAACGCTGCGCACCGAGGGCGATTGCGGCGATAAGGTGACCGTGACCGGGGCTTGGGACTCCGAGGAGGAAGCGCGCGCGATCGGCGCGACGATCGAGGCATTGCAACGCGACGGCCACAGACTTTCCGAGATGGCGATCCTGGTGCGTGCCTCGTTCCAGATGCGCGAGTTCGAAGACCGCTTCGTCACCCTTGGGCTGCCCTACCGGGTCCTTGGTGGGCCGCGATTTTACGAGCGCGCCGAGATCCGCGACGCGCTCGCCTATTTGCGCTGCCTGGTCTCGCCGCGCGACGATCTGGCCTTCGAACGCATCATCAACGTGCCCAAACGAGGGTTGGGCGAGACGACCCTACAGCTCATCCATGGGCACGCCCGCGCGCAGCACATGCCGCTCATGGAGGCGGCGCGGGTCATCGCTGAGACCGAAGAGCTCAAGCCGAAGGCACGCACCAGCCTGCGTGAGCTCTTGGCAGCGTTTGACCGTTGGCGTACTCAGCGTGACGCATTGCCCCACGCGGAGCTTGCCGAGATCGTGCTCGATGAATCCGGCTACACGGAGATGTGGCAGAAGGACCGCTCGATCGAGGCGGCCGGACGCCTGGAGAACCTCAAGGAACTGGTGCGCTCGCTCGAGGAATTCGAGACCTTGCAGGGTTTTCTCGAGCACGTCTCTTTGGTCACCGAGGGCGAGGGGAATGCCCAGACGGATGCGGTCTTGATCATGACCTTGCACTCGGCCAAGGGCCTGGAGTTTGACACCGTATTCCTGCCGGGCTGGGAAGAAGGCTTGTTTCCCCATCAGCGCGCGCTTGACGACCAGGGCCGGGCCGGCCTCGAGGAGGAGCGCCGGCTCGCGCATGTGGGCATCACCCGTGCGCGCCACCGCGTGAACATCTATTTCGCCACCAATCGCCGTATCCATGGCTTGTGGCAATCCACAATGCCTTCGCGCTTTCTCGACGAACTGCCGGTGGATCACGTTGAGGTCACGGAATCGACAGACAGTTTCGTGCCGTCGCGGTTCGACATGCTTGACCCGTTTGAGTCGAATTACGCGACACCCGGCTGGCAGCGCGCGCGCAGCCGCAGGCCTGCGGCCGCCGCGTTTGACGAACCGCAGAGCACGGCGCGCTCCTCCTTGCGCCGACGCGGACCGATGACGATCGAGGGCGAGCTGGTTGCCAAGTCGACCGGGGTGCCGTCGGCCTATGCGGTGGGCGACCGGATCTTCCATCTCAAGTTCGGCTATGGCGATGTTGTCGGCATCGACGGCAACAAGCTGACCGTGGCGTTCGACAAGGCGGGCGAGAAGCGGGTCATTGACAGCTATGTCGAGCCGGCCTGATCGCCCGACCCTGGTAGCGCGGCTTAGCGTTGACGCGACCTCGGCCCGGCGGTTGGTGGCGGGGGACGGCCTCGACGAGGAGGGGACGGCGGTCGCAGCGTACGATGCGGGAAACGGACGCTGGGTGGTTGAGGTGTTATCGGGCGCGGCGCCCACGCGCTTGTATCTTGACAACTGGGCTGCGCGTGCCGGCGTTGCTGAAGCGGCAATCACGTTTCTCTGCGAGCCGGTGGCGGACCGCGACTGGGTCGCAGCGAGTCTTGCCGGTCTAAAGCCGGTTGAGGCGGGGCGGTTCCTGGTGCACGGCCGTCACGACCGCGGGTACGGGCGCGGCGGTCAGGTGCGCGTCGAAGTCGAAGCGGCTGCCGCGTTTGGCAGCGGCCATCATGGCACCACCCGCGGCTGTCTCATCGTGCTTGATCAGATTCTCAAGGCGCGCCGCCTGACGCGGCGGGCGCGCGTGCTTGACCTGGGCACGGGCTCGGGCGTGCTGGCGATTGCGGCCGCCAAGGCCCTGCGGGCCGAGGTGGCGGCAATCGACATCGATCCTACCGCAGTGAGAATTGCGCGGGCGAACGCGGCGAGCAACGGCGTGCGGCGATGGGTCGAGGTGGTGCATGGCGCGGGCCTGCGGGCGTCGCGCCTTCGCGGCCCGTTCGACCTCGTGCTCGCCAACATTCTGCTGGGGCCGTTGCTGACGCTCGCCGCGCCGATGGCAGCCCGGCTGGCGCCGGGCGGGCGGGCGATCGTGTCCGGATTGCTGCCCGGCCAAGCCAATGCGGCGCTTGCCGCCTACCGCCGCTGCGGGCTCAAGCTGGAGCGCCGCGTCGTGCTGGCCGGCTGGGCCACCTTGCTGTTGGCCCGGGCGCCTGGGCGGTGGCGTCGCCCCGTTGTCCCCCGCCACCACCCGCCTTAAAGTGCGGCATGTTCACGGCCCAGTTCCAATCGTTTGATACGGTGACGCGGCCGGCGGTCGCGACCCGCGTGGCCGCGCTGCGGGCCGAACTCCAGCGGCGCGGCCTGGACGGGTTTGTGGTGCCGCGCGCCGACCGTCATCAGAACGAGTATGTGCCCGCCTCCGAGGAGCGGCTTGCCTGGCTGACGGGCTTTACCGGATCGGCGGGGCTTGCCGTGGTGCTCGCCGAGCGCGCCGCGCTGTTTGTCGACGGGCGCTACACGCTCCAAGCCCCCGAGGAGGTCGACATCACGATCTTTTCGGTCGAGCACATCAGTGAAACCAGCCCGGAGGCGTGGATTGAAACCCACCTGTCGACGCGGCGGCTTGGCTACGACCCCTGGCTTCACACGGTCGAGGGGGCCGAAAAGCTCGAGAAGGCCGCAACCGCCGCAGGGGGCGCGCTCGAGCCGGTGGAGCCCAATCCGATCGATCTTATTTGGTCCGACCGTCCGGCTGCTCCGCTCGGGCCCGTGGTCCTCCATGACGTGCGCTATGCGGGCGAAGCCGCCACCGAGAAGCTCGCCCGCGTGCGCCCGGAGATCGCCAAGGCGAAAGCCGACGTCCTCATTTTGTCCGACCCACACGCGGTTGCCTGGACTTTCAACATCCGCGGGGCCGATGTGGCCCACACGCCATTGCCCTTGAGCTTTGCGGCGCTACCTGTTGAGGGTCGCCCCTCGCTCTATATCGACGCGCGCAAGCTCTCCAACGAAGTCCGCGACGCGCTCGAGGGGCTGGCACATGTGCGCGACCCCGACGCGTTGACGAGCGATCTTTCGGCGCTGGGGCACGCGCACGCCACCGTGCGGCTCGACCAAGCGACAGCCGCCGACGCGCTGGCACGGATTGTCACGCGCCACGGCGGCAAGGTCACGCGCGGTGCCGATCCGGTCGCGTTGATGAAGGCAGTGAAGAACGCGACCGAGATCGCGGGCGCGCGGGCAGCGCATCTGCGTGACGCCGACGCCATGTGTCGGTTTCTGGCCTGGTTCGATCGCCATGCACCGCGTGGCGATCTCACCGAGATTGATGCGGTCGAGGCCCTTGAGACCTTCCGGCGCGACACCGGCGCGCTCAAAGACGTGTCGTTCCCGACGATTGCGGGCGCCGGGCCCGATGCGGCCATCGTGCATTACCGCGTCACCCGCAAGTCGAACCGCACCATTGCGCCGGGAGAATTGTTTCTGATTGATTCCGGCGCCCAATATCAAGACGGCACCACCGACGTGACCCGCACGGTGGCGGTTGGCGCGGCAAGCGCTTTGATGCGCGACCGCTTCACGCGGGTGCTCAAAGGCCACATCGCGCTCGCCCGTGCGGTGTTTCCCGACGGCACGAGTGGCGCGCAACTCGACCCCTTCTCGCGCGCGCCGTTGTGGCAGGCGGGCCTGGATTTCGACCACGGTGCCGGGCACGGGGTCGGCAGCTATCTGTCGGTGCACGAGGGTCCGGCGCGGATCTCGAAGCTCGGCCATGCGCCGCTCAAACGCGGCATGATTCTCTCGAATGAGCCGGGCTATTACCAAGCCGGCCACTACGGCATTCGCATCGAAAACCTGTTGCTCGTGGTCGAAGCTCCCCCGGTCGCGGGCGCCGAGAAGCCGCTCAATGCGTTCGAGACCTTGACGCTGGTGCCGATCGACCGGCGGCTCATCGCGGTCGAGCTGATGACGCCCGCGGAGCGTGATTGGGTCGACGCATATCATGCCCGGGTGGCCGCCGCGCTGGGCGAAATCGTCGATGCGCAGACCCGTGACTGGCTTGCCGCGGCGACCGCCTCACTCCCGGCCTTGCGCTGAGGGCGGTCCTTCACCAACAAGATCGAACCAATCCTGCTCGCTTAGCACCTTCACGCCGACGGCCTGGGCTTTGTCGAGCTTGGAGCCCGCACCGGGTCCGGCGACCACGTAGTCGGTCTTTTTGGACACCGAGCCTACAACCTTGGCGCCCAAGCGCTCGGCCATGGCTTTCGCTTCGTCGCGGGACATGGTCTCGAGGCTGCCGGTAAACACCACGGTCTTGCCCGCGACCGCAGACTGCACCTTCGGCCGCTCGGCGTCCGCAATGCGCACCTGCGCGGTCAGACGCTTGACGACGCCGCGGTTATGCTCCTCGGCAAAGTACGCCGCGAGGCTGTCGATGACGGCATCGCCGATCTGATCGATCGCATCCAATTCCTGGCGCGCCTCGGCGTCGCCAGCGGCAAGCCGGAGGACGCCATCGAGAAAAGCGGACCACGAACCGTAAGCGCGGGCAATGAGCCGCGCGGTGCTCTCACCGATCTGACGGATGCCGAGCGCAAAGATGAAGCGGTCGAGCGCGATCTCTCGCCGCACCCTGATGGCATTGAACAGATTGCCGACCGAGACTTCCCCGTACCCCTCCTGCTCCTCGAGGCGGATGGTATGGTTGCGCGCTTCCAGCGTGAAAATATCGGCGGGCTCTTTGATCCAGCCACGCGCGAAGAACTCCGCGATCTGCTTTTCGCCCAGTCCATCGATGTCGAAGGCGCGACGGGAGACAAAATGCCGGAGATGCTCGATGGTCTGGAACGGACAGGCGAACTCGCCGGTACAACGGGCGATCGCTCCTTGCTCCCCGCTCGCCGTGGTGTCGCGCATGATGGGGGTGCGCAGCGGGCACGGACAAGTCTGCGGAAAGGCGAATGGCTCGGTGTGGGCAGGCCGTTTCTCCATGACCACGGCGAGCACCTGCGGGATCACGTCGCCGGCGCGACGGATTCTGACGGTGTCGCCGATGCGCACGTCCTTGCGGACGATCTCGTCGGCGTTGTGCAGAGTCGCGTTGGTGACGACGACGCCCCCCACGGTGACCGGCTCAAGCTTGGCCACGGGCGTCAGCGCGCCGGTGCGGCCGACCTGGATCTCGATAGCCCGCACGATCGTCGTGGCCTCCTCGGCCGGAAACTTGTGGGCGAGCGCCCAGCGCGGGCTGCGTGACACAAATCCCAACCGCTCCTGCCAATCGAGGCGATCGAGTTTGTAGACCACGCCGTCGATGTCGTAGCCCAAGGTGGCGCGCCGCATCTCGATATCCCGATAGGTGGCCAATAGGGCATCGAGCGTGTCACAGAGTTTGGTCAGCGGATTGGTTTTCAGGCCTGCTGCGGCAAAATACTCAATCATGCCGAATTGGGTATTGGCCGGCATGGCGCTCATTTCGCCCCACGCATAGGCGAAGAATTTCAGCGGCCGGGAGGCGGTGATCGACGGATCGAGTTGGCGCAACGATCCGGCGGCGGCGTTGCGGGGGTTGGCAAAGAGCGGCTTGCCTTCCTGCTCCTGGCGCCGGTTCAGCGCGAAGAAATCCGCGTGCGCCATGTAGACTTCGCCGCGGATCTCGCAGACCTCAAGCGGCTGCGCCCCCGCAAGCCGCGCGGGAATGTCCTTGAGCGTTTTCACGTTCTCGGTGACGTCCTCGCCTTCGGTGCCATCGCCGCGCGTGGCGGCTTTGACCAGACGGCCCTGCTCATAGCGCAACGAGCACGACAGGCCATCGATCTTGGGCTCCACCGTAAAGGCGAGCGGCGCATCGGCATCAAGGGCGAGCAATCGCCGAACGCGTTTGACGAAATCAGCGACTTCGTTGTCGGCGAAGGCATTGGCCAGCGACAGCATCGGCACGGTGTGCCGGATCTTGGCGAATCCGCCGCCCGGGCGCGCGCCGACCCGTCGGGACGGCGAATCGGCGCGTACCAGTGCCGGAAAGCGGCGTTCGATTGCTTCGTTGCGCAGTCGGAGCGCGTCGTATTGGGCATCGCTGATCGTTGGCGCGGCTTGCTGATAATAGCGGCGATCGTGCGCGGCGATCTCGTCGGCCAGGCGTTTGAGCTCAGCCTTGGCCTGCGCCTCGTTGAGCCCGTCGACGGGGATCGCAGCGGACTCAGATTGGGTCATGGAGCGTTATGGCGTCGCGGTGCACCATTTCGATTCACTAAGATATTGATAGATCAATAATTATTTGCAGGGTGCGGGGCCACGCTGCAAAATCCAAAAGAATGGCCATTCACACGCTTCTGCACTCCCCCTGGGGTCACGGGTAAGGTGATGACCGAAGAGATCCACTCCGCCGGGTCGCTCGCGCAACTCGTTCACCACTCTCGCTTCCCATCCGCGTTGACGCCGCCACACCTCCAAGCATTGCGGGATGTCGCCACGGCGCGCGCCAGGGAGGCGGGTAATGAGGAGCACGGTTTCGACGGGTCGTCAATCCACGAGCGGTAAGCTGCTGTCAAAGCCATCCGCCACGGCCTGCGTATCCGATATCGGCGTTTGCGGACCTATGGTTGCGCCTATACGCCCACCAATTCCTGCCGCAACGCATCTTCAAAGTTCTTGATTGACACCTCTGGCAACTGACACCGACTCGCTACCGTCACGAGCGGGCGGTGCTATGGGGACAGCATAGCCCGACTTCACGATGAACGTTGCGATTTGTCGAAGAAAGGTTCGCAACAACGAGCTTTGCCGTCGAGATCGGACGTTTTACCCAATTCATGGGGTCACCGGTAAATGCCGAAGTATGCGCTCGTTTGCACTACAGGCCGGCTGCATATTCCGCAGTCAGAAGCGCGGTGCGCGTGATCGTCAAGTCTGACCACGGACCCGCCGTC
>Ga0126371_10003394_pt1 | contig 13954 bp, 8 predicted proteins | sample PanSoiMetaPlot_4_FD_110145 | JGI IMG/M metagenome (GOLD analysis project Ga0126371, IMG submission 110145) | Tropical forest soil microbial communities from Panama - MetaG Plot_4 | ecosystem: Environmental > Terrestrial > Soil > Tropical forest > Bulk soil | place: Panama | collected 2016-02-17 | reverse complement strand
GGCAACGCGATTATGCCTTCCGGATATTCTTGGCGATTTCACCAGCCGAGCGTAGCGTCAAGGCGACAAAAGTCAGCGTCCCGTTCGTGCAGCCGGCGGTGGGCAGCGTCGGCGCGCCCACCATGAACAGATTCTCGTGATCGTGAGTACGGCCGAAATTGTCGCACACGCTCTTGGCCGGATCGGTACCCATCCTGCATCCCCCCGCTGGGTGATCCAAATAGTTTCCTTCGTCGCCGCTCACGATTTTCCCGTTGTCGTTTTTGGCCATGCGCTCGAAAATTCGGTGGATGTGGTCCTTCGTGGCCTGATACCTCGCCTCACTCGCCGCGTCGCGCCGGTGCGTGATCTTAGGCATCGGATCACCCCACTTGTTGTTCGACGAGGGATCGAGCGTCAACTCGCTGTTCTCGGCCGGATGCACGTCGTAATACGCCCGCACTCGCGCCATGCCACGTTTGTTCCGCGTACGCCAATCCGAAACGATATCGTCGCCTAACAGTATCCGGCCGCTTTTGTCCCTTAATTGCGGCGCCGACCGTGCCGCTTCCCAAATCCTGAGGTCGTGTCGCACGAACGGTTCTTTCGGGGAACAGCGGAAATACTGCCTCGAAATCAGTCCGTATTGCGGATTCATATTTGGATAAATCTCGGAATCCAACTCAATAAAGGTTTGGACAAACGAGTGGCCGTTCATGTATTTTCCAACCTGCCCGGCGCGATTCGCCAAACCGTTCGGAAAGCGCGAATTCGCCGATAGGAGGAGCAAATGCGAGCTCCAGGTGTACCCGCAGGCGACCACAAATACTTTCGCGCGATACTCAATGGGGTCATTTGGCCGGTCGCTGTGAATGCCTTGCGCGGCGGCGACTGCCGGCTTGTTCTCATCCAGCGTGAGCTTCCGGATCAGCGTATTGTCGTGCAGTGTTATTTTCTTCTCGGCGAGCAAGCGCTTGAAGGTGAAATCGGGGGAATAGCGGGCGCCGGTTGGGCAGATATCGCAGGTGCCGCAGCGCAAGCATGCAGAGCGGCCGTCGTACGCCACGGTATTCTTGGCTTGTGGCGTCCCTTGAAATGGAATGCCGCTCTTGTCGCCCCACTCCTTCAGCCGCGCCAGACTCCAGGTGAGCGGCATCATTTGCATCGGGTACGGCTCGCTGCGCTTGTCACCTGGGAACGGACTCGGCTCGCCGGAGACACCCAATCGCCGCTCCGCTTCGCAGTAATATTTTTCGAGCTCGGCCCAGTCGATCGGCCAGTCCGTGTACAACCCGTACATCGAATTTAGGCGTAAATCCTCTTCCGAAAAGCGATTGCAAGTGCCACCCCAGTGCAGCGCCTGCCCGCCGACGGCCATAGTCCTCGAGATCCCTCCGGCGGCCGCCTGTCCTTCGATGAAGTCGCTGGGCCATGGATTCTCACCGTACTTTTGGAACCTCTCGCGATAGTGAGACCGATTTTCGAAATCGAAGATGGATCGCCCGGCTTCTACGATCTGGATCGACGCCCCTGGCCGCAGCTCGGACAATTTTTGCGCGAGCATAGCCGCGGAGATCCCCGCGCCGATCACGCAAACATCGCTTTCATAAGTGGGCATGGGTGGAAACTCCTATCCGAGCATCGCAGGCCGCTTTTCCGAATCACCCAACCCGCGGCAGTCGTTGCGCCTGATCGCGGCGTCGTATAGAAAATCTTCGCCATCGCCTGACACATAAAAATACGCCAGCAGATCCGCGGCGACGTGCTTGCCGTTGGGGCGCAGCGGAATGCGATCGAGCTTGGCCTCCTCAAGCGCCTTTTCAACCGCCTCGCGCGTGATCGGCGATCCCAGCGCGGCTATTTGCGCGGCATAGTGCGCCGACGGGTTCTCGCCAGTTACCTGCGTCCGCGGATGTCCGTAGCCCGAGCTAACCTGTGCACCGGCTTTATAACCGCGTACCCAATCAGCAAAATCGGCCGCGATTTTATCAGTCCGAGCGCGTCCGAGCGACGATGGCAGCACTAAGCGAGCCAGCTCGTGGAACGACTCCTGCCTGACTGCCTGCGCACGCGCGAACCGCTGCGTGAATGAAGCTACTACGCCCGAGAATAGTGTCGTGAAGAAATTGCGCCGTTGCATTCTATCTCCGAAGATCTACTCAAACAAATTCGTCGACAGGTCGCGCTTCGCTCGCTGCCGGCAATTTGCTAATTGGAAAAGGCGACGAGAGCCGCGTTTGGTCCCTGTCCCGTAGCGATCACTACGAACTGCTTTCCCGATCGCGTCCGGTACGTCATCGGATCACCATAGGATCGCCCAGGCAAGGCTCCCTGCCACAAATCTTTTCCGTTCGACTTATCGATCGCGTGCAGCGACGTGTCCTCGCCGCTCACGAAAAACAACCCACCCTTCGTCACCAAACCGCCTTGCGGCCCGCCGACGCCGAGAACCGCCGGCAAGTTCACGCCTTTCAACGCCGGATTCGCGCGCAATTCCGGCCAATCGCCGAAGGGTTCCTGCCATGCGATGGCGCCGCGATTCAGATCGATCGCGGTCACATGTCCATAGGGCGGTTTGGTTAGGGGGAGCCCATGATGAAACGTCGCTTGGGCGCCCAAGTCGCCGACCCACTCGGCATCCACCTCCGAAGCTCGCGGATTCGCCGCGGAATGGTCCGGTTTGATTACCCGAAAGATGGCCGGCGAATTCGTCGTCTTGATGTAGAGCATACCCGTCTCCGGATCGAATGCGCCGCCGCCCCAGTTCGCCCCGCCGATGATTCCCGGACGACCCAAAGTTCCTTGCAAGGAGGGCGGCGTAAAGAGCGGCCCGATTCGATATTTCTTCATCTCCGCTTGCGCTTCCGCTTTTAACTCCGGCGTCAGATCGAAGGCGTCGTCAAGCGTCACGCCCTGGGGGCTGTACGGTGGCGGTTTGGTGGGAAATGGCTGCGTTGGCGATGGGTGCTCACCGGGGATGTCACTCTCAGGAACAGCGCGCTCTTCGATCGGCCAGACCGGCTTTCCAGTAACACGATCGAACACAAAAACGAAGCCATGTTTGGTCAACTGCGCAACCGCGTCTATCTTTCTGCCTTCGACGGTGATAGTCGCAAGCAAAGGCGGCGATGCCAGATCGTAATCCCAGAGTCCGTGATGCACAATCTGGTAATGCCACTTCCGCAGACCCGTGTTCGCGTCCAGGCATACCAAAGTCTCACCGTATAGATTATTTCCGGGCCGGTTGCCGCCATAAAAGTCGTTGCTAGGGGTGCTCACGGGCAGATAAACCAGCCCGCGCTTTTCATCGATGGCGAACGGAGCCCAAACATTGGTGTGCCCAGTGAATTTCCAGGCGTTGTTTCCCCAGGTCTCGTTACCGAACTCGCCGGCCTGAGGGATCGTATGGAACGTCCAAACGCGCTTGCCCGTATGAACGTCGAACGCACGCACATCACCCGGGGGATCGTTCTTATACATGAGCCGGTCGCCGACGCCGTTGCCGAGAATCACCAGATCTTTATAGATCACCGGCGGCGACGTTTCGGTGTAATGCATTTTGTTGATCTGCCAGACCAGTCCCTGGCTCAGGTCGACAATGCCGTTGTCGCCGAAAGCGTTGTCCACTTTGCCGGTCTTTGCGTCGATCGAAATCAGCCGGTAGCGCGTGTTCAAGAAGATTCGCGCGTTGTCCTTGGAATCGCGCCAATAAGCAATGCCGCGGTGAATGTATCCCGTCCCGTTGGGCGGCTGCCCGTCGACGTACGATTTCGGATCGAAGCTCCAAATTTCGGCGCCCGTTTCGGGATTCAGCGCGACCACCTTGTTGTACGGTGTGCTCAGATACATTACGCCGTCGATGACGACCGGAGTGTTTTCGAACATGCCCGGCCGGGTGCCGTAGTCCTCGAGCGCCGCTTCGCCTGGTTTCCAGATCCAAGTCTGCCTCAACTGCGAAACGTTGCCGGGGTTCAGGTCCGTCAGCGACGAGTAATGTGCGCTGCCTGGATCACCGCCCCAAAACGCCCAGTCCACTGGTCGGCGATCGGCTCCGGCGCAAGCGGCTACCGCGGCGATCGCGAGAATCCCGAGGCGCACTACTGCGTTCCTTTCCCGCCATGGTTCTCGCCGGCCTTCGATCCGTGTGCCAGATTTGTGTACACTACCCCACCCTTCATGACGAACGCTGCGCGGCCGGCCGCGGTCACGTCCGTCAGCGGATTTCCGTCGAAAGCGACGATATCGGCCTGCATCCCGGGAGCGATGGCGCCGATCTGATCTCCCAGCCTGAGCGATTCAGCCGACAGCGACGTGGCCGAAATTAGCGCCTGCATCGGGTCTTGCCCACCGTCACGAACCCGCACGATGAATTCACGATAGTTTTGCCCGTGCGCGCCGGCGGTGGCGTCGGTCCCGTAGATGATCTTGAGATCCTTGTGTTTCAGCGCCTTCTTGAACGTGTCGAGCACGATTGTGACACCCTTCTCCATGTACGCGAAGCCCTCTTCGTTATAGTTTCCGATGCCGAAGTATTTCGGCTTATTTTCGAGATAATTCTGAAGCACCAAGCCAATGTTCGCGTCGTAGTACGTTCCCTTTTTCGCCATCAGATCGAAAACATCATCCGTGATGAATGCTCCATGCTCGATAGAGGTGCAGCCCGCGAGCGTCGCCGCCTTGGCCGATTCGGCCGAATGCGCGTGCACAATCGTCCGCAACCCTAGTGTCTTCGCCTCGCTGCATGCGGCGTCGAGCTGCTCCTGCGTCATCGTGATCGCGCCGCCCTCGCGAATGCTCTTGGAAGCGAAAATCTTGATGAGGTCCGCACCTTGCGACTTGCGCTCCCGAACCAATTCGCGGAGCTTCGTGGCGTCACCGCTGGTTTCGGTCAGCGGCTGGAGAGACGTCAGGATACGCGGCCCGGGTATAATGCCGCGCGCGGTCGCGTCGCGCAGGTCCTTATCGATGTTCGCGCCCGGGCTTTGCACCGTCGTGAACCCGGCGTCTAGGGTTCGCACCAGGTTGTCGGCGATGTGTAGAATGGCCTGCTGCTGCGGTTCATCGCGGCCGGCGTAGCGATCTTTATTGTCGAAGTGATAGGACAAATGGGAGTGCGTATCGATCCATCCCGGCGAAACAGTAAATGCGCTCAGGTCGTAGGTGACTGCCCCGGACGGCGCGGCGCCGCCGATTCGCGCAATCTTTGCGCCCTCGACGACGATGATGGTGTTGTGCAACGTTTTGCCTTTACCGTCGAGCACGGTGGAGGCCTTCAACACAATAGACCGCTCCTGCGCCCACAACCCGGCCGCTACAAAGACGAAGAGTAACGCTCTTGGCATTTTGACTCCGGACTGCAAGAAATCGTGTCAGTCTAGCTAAAAGGTAATCCGGCCGCCGAGCCGAAGCAAGCGGCCCATGTCGATGTTGGAGGGCTTGCCGAGGGACGGACCAATGGCGGTCACAGCGCTGGTCACTGCGCTGCTGTTGAACGTATTGTACAGATCGGCGATGGGTTCGACGCTAACTCGTTCGTGGAAGGTGAACCGACGAGTGACGCGGAGATCCAGGAGGTTCTGCCACGGATATCGGAAAGCTCCGGGAGTCGCGACGTTGATTCCTTGGGTTACTTGCGTCAGGCCCGGCACGATCGATTGGGCAACCGTGTATGTGCGTGCTTGTGGCAGACCGGAATTTTCTCTCAGCGATCCGGAAAATTCAATCTTGCCCGGGAACCGGTAGCTGAAGCCTGCCCGAAGTTGATACGTTTGGTCGTAATTCAGCTCGCCGGCGTAGTTGATCAAATTGTTCGGATTGTTCAGATCCGTGCTGCCGCCACTCGGGGTGCCGAAATCCTTGCCGATGGTGAACCCAGCGAAGACCGTGGCCTTCTGAATCCGCGAATTCACCTGGAACTCCACGCCGTTGTAGTGCTCGTAAAGGTTTGGCAACGTCTTCTGCAACAGGTTGATCTGGCCTTTGGTCGAGGCGAGCTGGTTGTAAACCGTCATCGGCATGCCCGTCAGCGGATTGGTGATCGTGACCGGCGTATAATCACCCGTCGTCACGGCCAGGTTCACCACGCCGAACAAATCGTAGAAGTGGCGGCCAAAGTAACCCACGCTGACCGAGGTGTTGGCTCCGATCTGACGCTGGAGCATCACGGTGTATTCCCACTGATAGGGCCGTTTCATGTTCGGATCGATATGGTTGTTATTGCCCGAAAATCCGGTGCAGCCGTTCAGCGTTTGGCCCGGAGTTGGCGGCTTGAGGCTAGTCCACGGACAGGTGGAGTAGGCAATGAAGTTCGGGTTCACGTTCTGTGCAAGCGAGGTGCCCTCTAGCACGTCATACTTGCTGACGCCTCCCTTGATGGCGGTCTTTGAATCACCGAACACGTCCCAAGAGAAGCCCATTCGCGGTGACCAAGTGTTCCAACTCACGATGCCATTTTCGGCTGGGAATGAGCGCGCCGGCTGCCAGTAACCTCCGGGCGCACCTTGCTCGGGGATATTCATCACTAAGTGATCGAACCGGATGCCGAGGTTCAAGCTCAAGCGCTTGTTCAATCGCCAGGAATCCTGCAGGAACCAGGCGAGGTCGGGATTTTCGTCTTCGCGATGTGTAAGCGGAGTGTTGTAGATCCGAACCGAGGTCGGCACGCCGGCCGACAGCAACTGGATCATGTCGCCGTTCATCTGGAAGCTTTCCTGGAAGTAGCCCTTGCGAAACTGAATTCCGGTCTTCAGGTTGTGCGAACCCGTGACGTAGGCGGCGTTGGCCACGACGGTGGTATAGGCGCCGCGATCGAGGTCCTGGCGCGGCGAGATGCCGGTCATAGTCGAGTTCACAATGTCCCATTGGGCAATCGTTCGAGGAACCGCGCCCGGCTCGAAGAACAAGTTGTAGTAAACAGGCATGAACGTCATGCCGACGTCCACAAGCAGGCGATTGGTCACCGTGGAGGTCCAATGCGCCTGCGACATGTAGTTCATCCAACTTTTTTGTTGCACGTCCGCCAACGGATCGGAGAACGAGACGCTGATCAAGTTGTTGGGTCGATGCCCGCGAAATTTGAAGCCCCGATCATAGGACACAGAAACTTTGTTCTTACTGTTGATTTGATAGGTTAACCGCAGAGCGATATCAGTGAGCCGGTTGTCGTCGATGGCTTGAGCGCCCTCCGGCGTAAACGTGTTCGCTAGGAAATTGTTCGCACCCCAACGGCGGAGGGTTGCAAAGAACCAGAGTCTGTTCTTGAGAATCGGCCCGCCTAGTGCCGCATTCAGATCGTAAACAGTGTCGATCTTATTGCGCACCGTAAGCCCCAACGCAACCAGACTCGGGTTCGAGTTGTCCGACTGAAACGCTTGCGTCGCGCCGGTCGCGAACAGCGATCCATGAAACGCATTCCCTCCGTCGCTCGGGATCATGCTGATCTGGATGCCGCCCACCGGCGCTTCCGCGGGCAGCGAACTGGTCAGATAAGTGATCGACTGCATCATCGAATCGTTGTAATAAAAGCCGGTCTGGTTACCGGAAAATCCGGTGTGCTGGATCATCATCCCGTCGACCACGAATACGTTGTCGTCGGCGTTTGATCCGTGCACTTGAAGCGTCGGCTGCTGCATGCCACCAGTGCCGCCAACGTCCGGAGTAGCTGTTGAAACTCCCGCAATGATCTGTCCCACCGCGAAGGGATCTCGTCCGGTTGGAATCAAATCCAGCGTGGTGCGGCTCATTTCCTTCTCGGAGAGTGAGTTTTGCACGTCCACGAGTGGTGGGGAGTCCGATACCGTTACCTGCTGCGCCGCTTGTCCTACCACGAGATCACCGTTCACCGTTGCGGTGAACGACGCGCTCAGCATAATGTGTTCGCGGAGCACGGTCCGAAATCCTTCGTGCGCGAAGGTGACCGTGTATTCTCCCGGCCGCAGATCCACAACCCGATATTCCCCGTTGCCGTCCGTGGTAGTCTGGCGGTGTCCTTCAATCAGGGCCGGACTAGACACTTCCACGGTCGCGCCCGGAATTACGCTTCCAGTTTGATCCTTGACTACTCCGACGATCGCGCCCAAATTCTGAGCTGTTAAAGGCTTCAGCGCGCAGACTAGTACTGCGGCGGTAAACATGCAGAGAAGACGCATGTCAGGGCTCCTTTCAGTATCGAGAACGGACGGGATTCTCCAATCGAGTACGGACAGGATTCCGCAGATGAACTAAAGTATTGAACCGTGTCTCGTGATTGTCAACCGCCCCCTATCAAAAAAATTCATGGGCTAATCCGGCTCCCTAGGCTCCACGTGGCTGTGGCGCTCGGGGCTGGCGCGTCTCCGTGAGTCGGCGTGCGTTTGGGACCGCTCGCCGAGAGCGATCTTGCAAAACGCGATCCTTCTGGTGCACCTTACAAATGCTGGAAGCTGCAATTGAAAGAGTCCAGATGGGATCACGCATGTTGCGCGAGATCGCCCTGGCCAACTGAGGGCCTGCGCAAGCCACTTTTTCCATTTGCGGGAACGCCAGCCGCCAGGCGCTGTACATTCGTTCGGTACGGCGTCGGGGAGCGCCTGGAGGATGCCTTAGCACAACTGACGTCCGTCACGCTTTACCGCTTTCCGAAATGAGGTCCGGATGTAAGTCGCTCGGCATCAGCGGATCATAGCGCCGCGGCCGTCGGGTTCGGAGCGACAAGGGGTCGTCCCCGGACGAGGTTCAATACACCGCATTTCAACAACCCCGGGACAACCTGTTGCACCGCTCAAAGTTCCGCCTTCGGCGTTATCACAGGGACCAGCAGTCCCCGGCAACTTCGGCTGGGCGTCCACTTCGCCTTCTAAAGTACCTAAACCCTCATGAGCCACAGCTTTTGTCGTTGCTGGTGTGGCAACTGCAGTTCTTTAAGGTAGCGTCTTCTGGCCAGACTCGACCAAAGTACCGGCTGACGGACGAAGAAATTACGAATTACTTCTTCGACTTTGGAGTCCGGCGGCAGGGTCTTCCAAAGTTCGACGTACTCGTTATTCCCCAATGCCAAACCTGCGAACAACAGGCTCGCCTGGCGCATCGGCCAATCGTTGAAATACATGACATCTGCTGGCAGGGGCCAGCTTTTCTTGTTCCTGATGTACGGCACAATGAAATTCATTGCCCTCCGCACGCCCCGGCCGTCCGGGAGCTCGAATGTCCAGAGATTGTCCCGTTGGCTCGAAAGAATCTGGCATATTGTCGCCAGGGCCTCAAGATTGAACAGCGAATAACTATATGGCTTGGTGCGACTGAGTTCCTGCGGAAAGCTCCCGTCTGCGGCGACTTGATTTGGAACTAATGTGGTCTTAAAACGATTGACACAATACGCTAGTTGCTTCCGATCGCCGGTGAGATGAGCGAATGCGGCCACTTGCATTACCCAGCATGTGCCGTGATTATTGGCCGCGTCGCGCTCTGCGATTCCATAAGGGTGCGTTGTCATCCAAATCGTGTATTGGTCGAACCATCTGCGGATTCCCTGAAGATCCGCACTTGTTAGCGTGCCGGAAGGTTCGAGCACTTCCACGGCCCGGGCGACCTCGACCAAATGCACCGTATCGATGATGCCGGTGCCTCGACCGGTAACGCGGCCACGGATCGCTTGCGCATACTGAAGGTTGGGGTTCATGCGCGTTGCTTCGTCTATGAACCACGCACGGAGATGCAAAACAGCATGCTTCGCGTAGCGTTCATTCCTCGTGACTTTCCATGCTGCGACTAAGGCCGGAACCTGGACGCTAAGGCGCATCAAAGCTTGCCGATGCGCATCGAAATTATCGGGGTTCGTGATACCGTCGCGCTGGATATAGGGACCACTGGGATTAGAAGGGTCGGGCCACCAGTAGTCACCTTCTGAGAAGAAGTCGTGCGGGCCGCCGGCACTGCGAGGACTGTGCGACGCTGTTACGGTGATCGGTTTCTGATCGAGATATTCATTCGCTGCCTTGAGAACACGTGTTCGCTCCCAAGCCGCCAAGTCGATCGTGGAGGCTCCGCATGGAATCCCGCACAATAGAAGCACTCCTACCGAGGGCTTCACAAACCTTCTCCTATAGCGCTATAGTAACAGCAAAGCATGCGTTCGGATTGTGTCTGACCTGCTCTTTACTCGTTCTTGCCGCCATTGGGGGCGCCGCGCAAGCTGCCGGCCGGCTGAACTTGAATCCGACCGGAAGTTCATCCAGTCCGATCCGGCAGGAGCCGCCGATCCAGGTTTCGACGACAGCGGCTGGACCAGCGTCTCGCTGCCGCACACGTTCAACGACGTCGACACTTTCAACGATTGGTCGATCCCCGGCCACGTCGGTGAGATGAATCAATGGCCGGGCGAACCTGGTACCGCAAGACATTCACGCTGCCGGTTTCATTTCGCGCGAAGAAGGTGTTCATCGAATTCGAAGCCGTGCGCCGTGCACGAGTACGATGACCACGAGTCCGGCGGAAAGGCCGACCGCGCGCAGCTGAAGACGATGATGGCGGACGCAGCCCAAAGAGATTCGATGTGCTTCTCGTGTGGGCACTAGACCGATTGGCTCGTGAAGGCGTCGCGGAGACTTTCGAGTACATCAAACGCGTGACTGGCTACGGCATCCAGTTTGTGAGTTTCACCGAAGAGCATTTCCGCACAACAGGTCCGGCTGGCGAGCTGATGATTGCAGTCGCGGCGTGAATCGCAAAGCAGGAGCGGCTCCGAATGGTCGAACGCTTCCGCGCAGGGTTGGAGCGAGCCAGGATGAATGGGACAAGGAGCGGTCGACCTTTGGGCGTCCGCGCGTCGTGTTCCGGCGCGATGAAGCGGTTGACATGCGTGCTCAAGGGCAGAGCCGGCGGCAGATCGCAAAACGATTGGGCGTGAGCACTGCCAGTATCCCAAGGGCGCGTGGATGCGCTTAGGCCTGGCAAAAACCATTTTGATACAGCATCCGAAAGTCGCTCTGGTCAGAGAAAAGCGTGGCAATCACAGCAATATAAGACGCCGATCCCAGCCTTCTCCGCTATTTTCTGCCGTCGCAGATGCTACGGAAGAGTTTGAATGCGCCATCACCATATCCATTCGTGCCCAACAATCCAGTCAGGAATGAAAGATGAACATTAGCCAAGAGTGAAGGCGGAAAATTCACGCTGCCTTCTTCGGTAGTGGGGCGAATACCGTCAATTCGGTTCCCTGCCCGGGTTTTGATTCAATTGAGAATTTCCCTTGGACCAAGTTTATGCGTTCTCTCATGCTGACAATTCCGAGTCCGGGCCGCGACGAGCCCGTCTCTGAATCGAACCCAACGCCGTTGTCGTGGATACGAAGACGAATGCCGTCAGCGCCCGCACTCAACTTCAACCGCACGTGAGTCGCTTTAGCATGCTTCAAAACGTTGTGAAGCGCCTCTTGCGAGACGCGGTATTGGCAGGACGCCAGGTCTATCGGCAGAACTTCCGGTACCGCCTCCGACTCAAACGTCACTTCGATTCCCTCTCTAGCCGAAAACTCGCCTCACAGCCCGTTGAGAGCAGCGACGAGTCCGAGGTCGTCGAGGATCGAAGGATGCAACTGGTGCGAAATTTGTCGAACGTTCTGGGCTAATTGCTGCACGCGAGCCTGAAGATTGCGGAGCTGTCCGTTCATCTTTTCTGCCGGCGGAGCAGGTTCGACGAGTAGGCCAGCGGTATCGAAGGCGAGCAATGCAATCTTCTGGCTCAGGTCGTCATGCAACTCGCGGGAGATCCTTTTGCGCTCCTCTTCCTGTGCATTGATCAAACGGCCAGCCAAGGCCCGCAGTTCATGCCGGCTCTCTTGAAGCGCCAGCTCCGCTCGCCTACGTTCCGTTATGTCCACGCTGACGGTAGCCCATCCGACGGTGGCGCCGTGGGCGTCGCAGATGTTGAAGGCGTTGTAGATCATCCAGATCGCCTCACCAGTTTTGAAGTGTCGGAACCGAATTTCGACCTTGCCGTGGCCGTCGCGCAGCACACGCGGGAAAAACTCTTTGGTGATGAAGGGCTGATCTTCCGGGAAGAAGCAGTCCTGGACTTTGACCCGAAGAGCTTCTTCGAGATTATCCAGCCCGACCAGTCGCAGACCGGCGGCGTTTACATAGAACGGCTGGAAATCAAGGTCGCACATACCTATGAACTCCAGACTACTGTCGGCTAGCGAGACGAATTTCTGCCGCTCTTCCTCAGCACGAATTCTTTCCGTGATGTCGAAACAGGAGCCGATGTAGCCGTGGAAGTCATTGTCCGCCGTAAAGCGCGGAACACCGTGACCCAGAAGCCATCGATACGCACCGTCCGCTCGGCGCAGCCGGCACTCTATCTTGAAACTCTGGCGCGTATCGTAAGCGGAGGAGTAGACCGCCAAAACATGCTCCAGGTCGTTGGGATGCACCCCCTCGCTCCACCCATTGCCCAGTTCTTGCTCCATGGTGCGGCCCGTGAAGTCCAACCAGACCTTGTTAAAGAAAGTACAGGCTTTGTCAGGTCCGGACACCCAAATCATTACCGGGGCTGTATTCGCCATGTTTCGGAAACGCTCTTCACTTTCACGCAGCCGCACTTCCGCCTCACGCCGCTCGGTAACGTCGGTGACGACGCCAATCCACCCGTCTACCTCATGGGCATTGTCTCTCGTCGGCACGTACACCGCATGAATCCATCGCACGCCAACTCCGCGGTAATTTACCTGAACTTCGAAGTCTTCCTTCTCGCCGGAAAGCACCTTCTGCATGTAAGGCATTTTGGTTTCATAGGCTTCCGGCCCGATTACCTCGACAATTGGGCGATTTGTGATTTCCTCTGGCGTCAGCCCCTGCCAAGCCGCGTAGCTGCGGCTCGCCCACAGAAAACGGAGGTCACGGCTGCACCGCGTCACGCCGGCCGCCATGTTATCTGTGATGAGTTTCAGTTGCTGTAGCGCCTCCTGCATAGCGTCTTCCGCTTGCTTGTGTTCGGTAATATCGGCGTGGGTGATGACTACGCCGCCGGTGGCAACTCCGGCTAAAGGAGTGACTAGCATGCTGAACCACTTCTTTTCGGTGTCGGAGTGGCATGGATACTGCATTCTGAAGGACCGCAGCCTTCCGCTTAACACGTCCCGGATGCCGTTAAACGCCTTCGCCGCGTCGCTTGAGCCACCAGCGGAGGCTCGCTTGCACGCTTCCAGATAGTTTGCTCCACGGTTCAAAAAGCGGGCTGGAGGATCGCCACTTGCTTCCGTAAAACGCTGCCACGCCTCATTGATCGTTTGGATTGTGCCGTCGCCCTTTAAGACCGCGATGTTTGCCGGCAGCGAATTCAAAATGGCCCGATTCAAAGCCTCGCTCTCTTCAAGGGCGCGATTCGCAAGTTTCCGCTCCGTTATGTCATCGACAGTTCCGACATAACCCCTGACTTCTCCTCGGTCCGAATAGATCGGTCTTCCTAGCGCGCGAATCCAGCGGATCTCTCCCTCGGGAGTCAACAGCCGATACTCCCATGAAACTCTCTGCAGCGCATTCGTCTTCCAGTTTTCGAACACAGTCTCGCGGTCGTCGGGATGCAGCGCTTTTTTCCAACCGTGGCCTAGACTGTCGGCGGCGCTCAGGCCTGACATTTGGGACCACTGGGGATTGGTGTAGACGCAGACGCCTTGCGCATCCGTGCTATAAATTCCCAGGGGAGCTTGTTCACAGAGGGCTTGGAATCGTTTTTCACTCGCGCGCAGTTCTTCTTCCGATCTTTGGCGCCGCGATGCACTGCGAGCGATTATGATCTGGCCGATCAGGAGGTAGCAGGCCGCTAAGAGAAGAGCGCCAGACACGGCCGCGAGGGCAGTCGCCAGCCTCACTCGACGTTGGCGCGCGAGTCTGGCCAGCATGCCTTCATCCTCCCTGTCTATCCCCGTAATACTTTGGCGAAGGGCTTCCGTGAGCTTCCTGGCGCGGTCCGTGAGAATCTCGGCAGAGGCGGCCTGAGATCC
>Ga0126371_10003391_pt1 | contig 13961 bp, 6 predicted proteins | sample PanSoiMetaPlot_4_FD_110145 | JGI IMG/M metagenome (GOLD analysis project Ga0126371, IMG submission 110145) | Tropical forest soil microbial communities from Panama - MetaG Plot_4 | ecosystem: Environmental > Terrestrial > Soil > Tropical forest > Bulk soil | place: Panama | collected 2016-02-17 | reverse complement strand
GGTCACGCTCCGGGATTCGATGAACGCGACGGCGAGCTCGTGGCTGATGGGCGGGGTGATCGCCAGCGGCAACGGCGAGCTGCTGCCCTATCCGAACCCCTGCACGCTGCAGGGGCTGAGCGTCGCCAACGGCATCGTCACCCTGAACTACATCTATCCGGAAAAGAGCTTCGTCTACGAGGCGCCGCCCGACTGGCCGACCGTGCTCGCGCCGGGCACGCTCGCCAATATCGACCACATCGTCGTCCTGACGCAGGAGAACCGCTCCTTCGATCACATGCTCGGCTACCTGAGCCTGCCCCTGGAGAAGGGGGGCATGAACCGCAAGGACGTCGACGGCCTCAAGGGCGGCGAGTTCAACATGTACAATGGGCGCAAGATCCCGTCGTTCCGCCTCGCGGCCGGCGACACCATCTTCTCGCCGGGGCCGCCGAACAGCTCAGAAGGCACCGCCACGCAGATCAACGGCGGAAAGATGGATGGCTTCGTGCAGGCGCAGGCCGACGAATCCGGGCCGGCGACGGCCCATCGCGTCATGGGCTATCACACCGCCGACAACGTCCCGACCTACGACTCATTGGCGCGCGACTTCGCCATCTGCCACCGCTGGTTCGCGCCGCATCCGGGGCCGACGTTCCCGAACCGCTTCTACGAGCTCACGGGGCGGCCGAACATCGACCCGTGGGGCGCGTGGGAGTACACGAATTCGTCACCGCTCATTCCGTCGCTCTCGGAGACGATCTTCGAACGTCTCAGCGAGCGCGAGGTCTCCTGGACCTACTTCGAGCACTTCTACACCTTCCTGCGCTTTTTCGAGCGGCACACCTTCGATTCGCAGAACGTCGTCAGCTACGACGATCCCGAGCGCGGCTTTGTCGCCCTCGCGAGAGCGGGCAACCTGCCGTCGGTCTCCTTCGTCGATCCGCACTTCGTGGACTATCCGCCGGGGAGCTTCTGCGACGAGCCTCCCTCCGACATCCGCAACAGCCAGCCCTTCATCCGCAAGCTGGTCGAGGCGGTGGTGTCCGGGCCGAAGTGGGACAAGACGCTCCTCATCATCACGTATGACGAGCATGGCGGCTTCTACGACCATGTGCCGCCGGTGCCGGCCGTCAAGGTCTCCCCCGAGATGCTGCCGACCACGGGCGTGCGCGTCCCGTGCTTCGTGGTGTCGCCGTGGGTCAAGGGCGGCGCGGTGTTCGGCTCGAACAGCCTGCACTTCGACCACACCTCCATCCTGAAGACGATCGCGCGGCGGTTCATGAGCAGCAATCCGCCATACATGGGCGCGCGCTATGCCGCCGCCCACGATCTGTCCGAGGTCCTGGAGAAGGCGCTGCGGCCGGAGCAGTTCCGTCCGTTCATCCCCTACACGTTCGCTTGCGTCGCGTCGAAGATGAATCTCGACGTGCCCGCCGCGGCAGCCGGAACCGACCTCGTGCAGCTCACGCCGAACAGCGCGAGCGACGCCCAGAGCTTCCGGTTCGAGGACGCCGGCGGCGGCTTCGTCTACATCCGGACGTTCGCCGGACTGTACGTGACCGCGGATGCGCCCGCGGGCGTTCCGACGGGCGCCAAGGCGACGCTCAAGATCAAGCAGGATCTGAAGTACCCGCCCGGACAGAAGGGCGCCCGCGACCCCGATCTCCAGCGCTGGCGGTTCGCATCGTCGGCGATCAGCGTGCTCGACGCGGCTAACTACACGATCTCCTGCGCCGGGGTTGCGAACAAGGTGTTGCAGCCGTTGGACGGCAGCGCGGCCTCGGGGGCAGCGGTCGTGCTCGCCGCTCCGGGGCAGCATCCGCCGACGGGCCTGGCGAATCCGTGGACCGTGACGTCGCCGCTGCTGCCGTCCGGCGGGGTGATTCACGCGTGAGGCGGAGCGGCGCGAAGGCACGCCTCCCCGCGCGCGTCACGCCCTCGCTCGCTCACGCCGGCGCCGCTCCGCCGCCGCCGGTTTCCGGCAGGCAGCCGAGCCCGATCAGCGACGCCTTCACCGCGTCGTCCAGCGGCGTGTGCGGTTCCTGGCCGAGAAAGGCGACGAGGCGGCGATTGTCCATGCGCAGCGGCTCGCGCCAGAGGTAGCGCATCTCCAACAGCTCGCGGAACGTGGTCACGAAGGGCGAGGCCAAGATGATCGCCCACCACGGAAAGGCGGTCGCCTTCATATCGGGTTTGCGGCACGCGCGGCCGACCGCGCCGACCATGGCGGTTCCATCGGGGTCCCAGTGGCCGTCCATGTGGAAGACCTCGAAGGCCGCGAGCCGGTCCTCGCTTTCGATCAGGCGGACCATGGTCTCGGCGACGTCGGGCAGGTAGGCCCATTGATGGCCGACGCCCTTGCGACCCGGATAGGCGACCGAGGTCGGCGTTTGGCCGGGCTTGACGAGGCCGGCGCCGAGCCAACTGTTGCTCGTTCCGCGCGGGCCGAAAAAATCGCCGGCGCGCACGATCAACGAGCGCACGCCCTCGGCCGCCGCGGCCTTCAGGCGGCGCTCCATCTCCACCCGGATCGCGCCCTTGCGTGTCTTCGGATGCTGCGGCGAATCCTCGCGCAGGATCGGCCAGGCGTCGGGCCCGAAATTGTAGACCGTTCCGGGGAAGAGGATGCGCGCGCCGCTGGCCTTGGCGGCCACGATGCTCGAATCGAGCATCGGCAGCACGAGCTTGCCCCAGTCGCGATAGCCCGGCGGGTTGACGGCGTGGACGACGAGGGAGACACCGTGGGCCGCGGCGACCACGTCGCCGGCGTTCATGGCGTCGCCCTTCATCCAATCCAACCCGTCGCCGGGATTGCCGGCCGCGCCGCGCTTGCGGTGCAGCGCCCGGATGCGCCAGCCGCGGGCTTTGAGCGTCCTGGTGACTTCCCCGCCGATTCCGCCTGTCGCGCCGAGAACCAGAGCTGTCTCTTGCCGGGTCATGGAACCCCTCAGCATTCGGATGAAGAAGCGCCGCCAAGTGCGATTTTCGCCGCCCTGCAGATACAGGGAATTTATAGGCGATTTACTGGCGGTCGCCGGATTCGCTTTTCCGGTTTCTGAGATCGCAAGACCTGCGCGGCCGGCGCATCGCGGTCGACGCGATCCTGGCGTCGAGCCGGGACGATGCAGTGCTGCGCGACCTCGGCGCCGAGATCACCCGACTTCCAGCTTTGTCTTGTTCGCGGTGCCCACCACGCGGGCGCCACAAAGGCGCATTGAGATTCCTCGTGTTATCCCAGCTAGGTCATTCTGCCAAAATCCGGCACGGGCGCTCCATCGTCCGCTCGTCTGTCATTGCGAGGAGCGCATCGCGCGACGAAGCAATCTCGATCGGCGGGCGCACGAGTCTGCGGAACGAGATTGCTCGCTTCGCTCGCAATGACGTGGCCTATAATGACGTGGCCTATGCCGCCGATTTGGGTTCGTTCGGGCCGATTGGCTTCGTTCGGGCAGGTTGGGTTAGTTCCGGCAAGTTGGGTTCTTTCGACCAAACGTACGCTGAGCGCCGCCATTCGCGCGCTGGCAATCCTGCAACCTCAGTCCTTGTCTCGCGTCAGCATCGCGCGGGTGAGCCGAATTGGCAACTGAGAACGCCGATTATCACCGTTTATTCACGCCAGCGGCGATGATGGACCGCGGCCGTCGACAGTTCCTACATGCAGCCGAGCTTTATTGTTTGAAGCAGTGCTCGCGGTGCCATTGCAAGAAATGTGGATGCGGCCGATCAGAGGGTCGTCGTGGTTCTGTGGCTCGACCATTTTTGTTGATCAGCGCACGAACACCATCCGGATCGTTGACTTGCCGAGAAATTAGAATTTCCAGATCGTCGGCGAGGCTGATTAGTCCGCGATCGAACATCCAATGTGCTGTGCCAGAAAGTGAAATGCCGTTGCTGACGATGTCGGGTCCGCGTGCCTCGACCGGCCGGATGTGCGCCGCATCCACCTCGGCGCGGCCACTGCCATTGATCAACTTCAGGCCGGTGACGACACAGCGTTCGTCATATGCACGTAAGACCACTTTGCGGAAGACGCGATCCCTGACGATGCGCGAAGTCAACGAGCTGACGCGTTGGCGCTCTTGCTCGAGTTGGAAAGGCGTCTGGTCTTCTTCATGGACACCGGGACCGAGGGTCGGTGAGTCCACCCGCGGAAGGAGAGGCGCGGTGTCGTTGAGCCCTTGCTGGATGATCTTGTTAAAGTCGTCGCTGGACAGTGGTCGGATAGCCGATTGGGCTCGCCCCGATATGCGACCGTCTGAATTCAGGACGCCGGTTTCGACAACGCCGGTGGGGCCACTGAATGGGACCGGATTGACGAAGTCGAGATAGCTGCCGGGTTCTATCACAGCGATATACATGCCCGGTGCCCCAGGATCCGGAATGATCTGCTGAACTTTTGCGACGGCAAAATATCCGCGCGTTTTGGTGACCTTCCGCGGTTCGTAATAGACGATCCAATCGCCTACGCATGTTTCGGCGCGCTTGAGGTACGGGCTCGGGAATTGATATCGCTCAGCGGGGCTGTCGTCGTAAATCGAGTCTGCGCGGTGAATGAAAATGCCGAATCCCATCTGCTAAGCTTAACGCTCTTTGCCGGTTGATCGCCATGCCCCTGCCAAACCGCGTCACCCCCTCCGGCGACCTCATCGCCGTGCCGGCGCGCGGCACCCTGTTCGGCAACCGCGGCGGCCGGTTCCATACCGATGCGCCGACGCTGAGGGCGCGGCGCTGGGCGTCCCGGCGCTGGATCTGCTGCGTGCTCGACTTCACGGGTCGCCGGCGCGACGTCCGGGGCCGCTACTGTGGCCGCGCCAAACGGACGCATCGGTGCGTCATCGATGCGCCGCCCGACGGCGTTCAACGACAGCTCAGTCGCCGGAAGCGGCTCCGCCGCGAAGCGGGAGCTGCATGTGGAAGATCGTCCCGTGCGGCGTTGCGGCGGATGCCCACAGGCGTCCCTGATGCGCCTCGACGATCGACCGGCTGATCGAGAGGCCCATGCCCATGCCCTGCGGCTTGGTGGTGAAGAACGCCTCGAAGATGCGGCCCATGTCCTCTGGCTTGATGCCCGGGCCGGTGTCGGCGACGGTGAGCAGCACGTCGCGCCCATCGACCGTGCGCGTGGCCACGGCGAGCGCGCGGCGGCGATCGGAGACGTCCTTGATCGCCTCGATGGCGTTCATGACGAGATTCAGGACCACCTGCTGAAGCGGCGTGCGCTCGCCGACGATCTCGGGCAGCGGCTCGGCGAGATCCTGCTCGAGGATCACGCCGTGGCTGGCGATCTCGCCGCGAACGAGCGCGAGAATCTCGCGGACGAGATCGTTGAGGCCGAGCGCCGTGGTCTCGCGTCTGTCCTTGCGCAGCATGGCGCGGATGCTGCCGATCACGTCGCTGGCGCGGCCGCCGGCCGCCGCGATCTGCCGCAGCGCCGCGCCCGCCTCGGCGATCCTGGGCGGATCGCGCGCGAGGTGGCGCAGGCCCAGGTCCGCATTCAGGAGGATGGCGCTCAGCGGTTGATTGATCTCGTGCGCGATCGAGGCCGTCATGGCGGCGAGCGTGGTCTGCCGCGTCGCGCGCGCAAGGTCGTCGCGCATCCCGCGCAGCTCGTCCTCGGCCTGCTTGAGCTCCGTGATGTCGCGTCCCATCGCGTAGATGAGCCCGCCTTCCGGCACCGCGCGCCACGAGAGCGCATGCCAGGTGCCCGCCTTGTCGCGCAGCCGATTCTCGAAACGAAGCGTGCGCCGACCGAGCGCGAGCTGGCTCAACTGCGCGAGCGTCTTCTCGTGATCTTCCGGATGGAGAAGCGCGTCGAAGGAGCCGCCGACCAGCTCGGATTCGGACCAGCCGAGCGCGGCCGTCCACGCCGGATTGACGCTCAGGCACTCCCCCGACTCGGTGGCGACCACCAGGAGGTCCTGCGAGACGTCCCACCAGTGGATGCGCCCGCGCGTCTCGGCGGCGACGCGCTCGCGCAGCGTGGCGTTGAGCTCGGCGAAGCGCGCCTCGCTGTCGTGCAGCGACCTGGCGCTCTGCTCGAGGATCGCCTCGGTGCGCTTGCGATCGGTGACCTCCTCGGCGACCACGTTGACGCCCGCGATCGTCCCGTCGCGACGCTTGAGCGGATACCAGTTGGCGATCCACATGCGGTCCGCGTTGAGCTCGTCGGTCCGCTGGCTCATGACCGGGACGCCCATGACGGGCTCGCCGGTCCGCAGCACGGACGCGACGATCGCCTCGACCTGGTCGGCGACCGCCGGCACGGTCTCGCGCACCGTGCGGCCGATATGATCGGCGACCGGGATGCCGCAGATTTCGGTGAGGCGCTGGTTTATCTGCAGGTAGCGGCAGTCGGGACTGAGGAAAGCGAGCCCGACTGGCGCGGTGTCGTAGACGAGCGCAAGCTCCGGCGACAGATCGCCGGAATTGCGGTCCGCCCACGGCGACGGGGCGGCCGGCCGCGTTCCTGTTCGCCGGTCCTCGCCTGCCTCATGCGGCGCACGCTCGTCGCCCTGTCGCTGCACTGACGCTACTCGCTGCAGACGAAGTCGCGGAACGAAACAAATCTCCACGCCGCGACCCGACAGCGGCATCCTAATCGAACGGGCTCGGCTTGGACAGGCGGCGCCGCGATGGATCAGCCCCACGGGAGAACGAGTTCCCATACTATGGGGCGCGGTATACGGTCGCGCCATGTCCCTGCAAAACCGCGTCACCCCCTCCGGCGACCTCATCGCCGTGCCCGCGCGCGGCACCCTGTTCGGCAACCGCGGCGGCCGGTTCCACACCGATGCGCGCACACTCACGGCGCGGCGCTGGGTGTCGCGGCGCTGGATCTGCTGCGTGCTCGACTTCAAGGGCCGCCAGCGCGACGTCTGGGGCCGCTACTACACCGAGCTGTTCTTTCTCGACGAGCCGACCGCGCTCGCGGCCGGCCATCGGCCGTGCTTCGAGTGCCGCCGCAGGGAGGCGGAGGCATTTGCCGAGAACTGGCGCGCGGCGCACGGGCGCAACGTGCGGCCTTCGGCGGACGAGATGGACGACGTGCTGCACGAGGAGCGCTTGCAGGGCCGCGGCAAGCGGACGCATCGGCGCGTCATCGATGCGCTGCCCGACGGCGCGTTCATTGCATTGGACGGGGAGCCGTTCGCCGTTCGTGGCGATGAATTGCTGCACTGGACGCCGCAAGGCTACGACACGCGGAAAAGGCGGCCGCGCGGGCTCGAGGTCGATGTGCTGACGCCGCCGGCGATCCTGGCGGTGCTGTCGGGCGACTATCGGCCGCGATGGCACCCGAGCGCGGAGAGCTAGCGCCGATTCCGCTCGCTTCGAATGATCACGTCATGCCCGGGCTCGTCCCGGGCATCCACGTCTTTGCGACCTGGCAAGAAAGACGTGGATGGCCGGGACAAGCCCGGCCATGACGGCTCATTGCGTGTGGAAACAGCCCCTAGGGAACAGGCCGCCGCTTCGCTAAGCTTGCCCGATCACGACGAGGACGAACGATGACCGACACATCCTACGCGCCGCCGAAGGTCTGGACCTGGGTCAAGGATGGCAGCGGCTTCCGCTACGCCGGCACCAACCGGCCGGTCGCCGGCGCGACGCACGAGAAGGAGCTGCCGGTCGGGCGCCATCCGCTGCAGCTCTATTCGCTGGGGACGCCCAACGGCGTGAAGGTCACGATCATGCTGGAGGAATTGCTCGCGCTCGGCCATCGCGGCGCCGAGTACGACGCCTGGCTGATCAGGATCGGGCAGGGCGACCAGTTCGGCAGCGGCTTTGTCGAGGTCAATCCGAACTCGAAGATCCCGGCGTTGCTCGACCGCTCCGAGCCGAAGCCGGTGCGCGTCTTCGAGTCGGGCGCGATCCTGGTCTATCTCGCGGAGAAGTTCGGCGCGCTGCTGCCGACCGAGCGCGCCGCGCGCGCCGAATGCCTGTCATGGCTCTTCTGGCAGATGGGCAGCACGCCCTATGTCGGCGGCGGCTTCGGGCACTTCTATGCCTATGCGACGACCAAGATCGAATACGCCATCAACCGCTTCACCATGGAGACCAAGCGCCTGCTCGACGTGCTGGACCGCCGCCTCGGCGAGAGCGAATACGTCGCCGGCGACAGCTACACGATCGCCGACATCGCGATCTGGCCCTGGTACGGCGGCCTCGCGCAGTACAACCAGTATGGCGGCGGCGAATTCCTGTCGGTGGGCGACTACAGACACGTGCAGCGCTGGACGACGATGATCGGCCAGCGCCCCGCGGTTAAGCGCGGCCGCAAGGTCAACCGCCTGAGCGGCGATCCCGCCGATCAGCTGCACGAGCGCCACGACGCCGGCGACTTCGACACGAAGACGCAGGACAAGCTCGCGCGAGCCGAGAGCTGACGTTGAGCGCAGCGCATGCGCTCCCTCTCCCCCTTTAGGGGGAGAGGGTCGGGGTGAGGGGGCGTCTCCGCGAGTCGTTGCTGATGAAGTGTTCTGCTGCGACTCAGCGCCCCTCACCCCGACCCTCTCCCCGTAAGAACGGGGAGAGGGAGCGCAGACTCAGCAATTGAAAAGCTGGTGTCGTCTTACCCGAGAATGGGGTAGCTTCGTCGCGCGGCAGCTTGCGTGCTTGTGGGGAATCGACATGGCCACCGACCAGATTTCCGCCTCCTGGGACTTGCTGACCAACAGCCCCGACGGCTTCTCGCCGGCCGCGGCACCGACGACCCTGACGGGGCAAACCGTAGCACCGCCGGAAAGCCCCCTGACTTATTATCTCGTGTTCCCGGCCTCCACATCCATCGTCGGTGAGAGCACGGACGGGTCCTTCGACAGCACGTTCTATCAGCTGACCGACTTTTCTTTCAGCGTCCAGAACCCGGACAACATCGACGGCACGTCGGGCGGCGCCGGAGCCGGCAAGGTCACATTCGGTCCGCTGAAGCTCGAGCTGACCCAGCAGGCGCTGACGCCGCGGCTCTTCCAGCAGCTCACCGTCGGCGCCCATCTCGCGGACATCGAGATTGTCGGTGTCGGGCCGACCGGACCGGTCACCACGGACGTCTTCAAACCGGTCTTCACCAGCGACATCGCGGTCGACAACAGCGGCGTGACGTCGGTGTCGCTGCAATACGGACAGGTGTCGGTGAGCGCTGCGCCGCCCAGCGACGGCACGCCGACCATCGTGCCGGCGGTCACGCCCGATCTGACTTATTATGTCCGCTTCACGCAGCAGCCCGCCATCGCGGGCGGGACCACCGATGGACCACTCGACGGCAGCACGCTCTATCAGCTGAGCGGCTTTTCTTTCGACGACCAGAACACGGTCGTCATCGGCAGCGGGACGAGCGGCGCCGGAGGCGGGACGGTCACCCTCAACCCGCTGAACCTGGAGCTGACCCAGTCGGTGCTGACGCCAGCGCTCCTGGATCTGCTCGACGCCGGCACCCATCTTAAGGAAGTCGACGTTCTCGGCTACGGGCCGGACGGAGCGCTGGTCACCGACGAGATTTTCGGAGAGGTCGCCGCCAGCAATCTGTCGATCGACAGCAATGGTTCGACGGTGCAGTTGCAGTATGCCGAGGAGTCGCTGAGCGATCCTTCGGCCCCGGCGACGCTGACGGGACAGACGACAGCGCCGACGGCCAGCCCCCTGACTTATTATCTCGTGCTCGGCCCGGACACCATCTCGGGTGAGGCCACGGACCCGTCCGTCGGCCGCACGTTCTATCAGCTGACCGATTTTTCTTTCAGCATCGAGAACCCGGACAACGGTGGCAGCACCACGGGCGGCGCCGGAGCCGGCAAGGCCAAATTGAGTCCGCTGCAGCTCGAGCTGACCCAGCAGGCGCTGACGCCGGAGTTCTTCCAGCAGCTCGCCACCGGGGCCCATTTCCAGAAAATCGAGATCGTCGGTGTCGGGCCGACCGGACCGGTCACCACGGACGTGTTCAATGTGGTCTTCACCAGCGACATCTCGGTCAACGACAGCGGCGTAACGTCGGTGTCGCTGCAATACGGAGGGGCCTCGCTCAACACGACGACGCCCGACGACGGCAAGCTGGGCACGCCGAACATCGTGCCGGCGGTCACCCCCGATCTCACTTATTATGTCCGCTTCACGCAGCCCGCCATCGCGGGCGAGACCACGGATGGACCGCTCGACGGCAGCACGCTCTATCAGCTGAGCGGCTTTTCGTTCGACGACCAGCATACGGCCCTCATCGGCAGCGGGACGACCGGCGCCGGAGCCGGGACGGTCACCTTCAACCCGCTGAACCTGCAGCTGACCCAGTCGGCGCTGACGCCGCCGCTCCTGCAACTCCTCGACGCCGGCACCCGTCTCCAGGAAGTCGACGTTCTCGGCTACGGGCCGGACGGAACGCTGGTCACCGACGCGAGCTTCGGAGCGGTCGCCGCCAGCAATCTGTCGTTTGACGGCAGCGGTTCGACCGTGAAGCTGCAGTATTCCGCGGAGTCGCTGAGCGTTACGCCGCCCGACGGCGGCGCCCCGGTCACGCAGTCCTTCGATCTGCAGACCGACAGCGCCGACGGCTTCTCGGCGGCCGCGGCCCCGGCGACGCTGACGGGACAGACCACAGCGCCGACGGCCAGCCCCGAGACTTATTATCTCGTGCTCGGTCCGGACACCGTCTCCATACCCGGTGAGACCACGGACCCGTCCGTCGGCCAAACGTTCTATCAGCTGACCGATTTCTCTTTCGGCATCGAGAACCCGAACAACGGCGACAGCACGACGGGCGGCGCCGGAGCCGGCAAGGTCACATTCAGTCCGCTGAAGCTCGAGCTGACCCAGCAGGCGCTGACGCCGGAATTCTTCCAGCAGCTCACCACCGGTGCCCATTTCCAGAAAATCGAGATCGTTGGCGTCGGGCCGACCGGACCGGTCACCACGGACGTGTTCAATGTTGTCTTCACCAGCGACATCTCGGTCGACGACAGCGGCGTAACGTCGGTGTCGCTGCAATACGGAGGGGCTTCGCTGAACACGACGACGCCCGACGACGGCAAGCTGGGCACGCCGAACATCGTGCCGGCAGTCACGCCCGATCTGACTTATTATGTCCGCTTCACGCCGCAGCCCGCCATCGCGGGCGAGACCACGGATGGGCCGCTCGACGGCAGCACGCTCTATCGGCTGAGCGGCTTCTCTTTCGACGACCAGCACCAGGGCCTCATCGGCAGCGGGACGACCGGCGCCGGAGGCGGGAAGGTCATCTTCAATCCGCTGAACCTGGAGCTGACCCAGTCGGCGCTGACCCCGCCGCTCATGGCGCTGCTCGACGCCGGCACCCATCTCCAGGAAGTCGACGTTCTCGGCTACGGGCCGGACGGGATACTGGTCACCGACGACAGTTTCGGAACGGTCTCTGCCAGCAGCATGACATCGTCGGCCGACGGCGTGACCGCCGTTTCTCTCCAATATGTCTCGGAATCGATCCAGACTTATCAGCTGGGGACATTTGCGCCGGTCACGCCTGCCGTCGTGGAGAAGAACCAGACGACCGTGATCGGCACGGTGACCCTGGGCTTTGCCGGCGAGACGCTGACCCCCTCGCAGACCGCAGGAAGCGGAACGGTTTCGCTCGCGCCCGTTTCCGGCGGCGTGCAGCAGGTCATCTACACCGCGCCCGGCTCGATCCCGGCGAGCGCGGTCGACGATGTCTCCTATACGATCAGCGACCAATTCGGCCACACCCTCGTCGACACCTCCACCGACGTCCAACTCGACGCCGGTCCGACCATCGCGCCCGCGATCCCTGCGGTGGTCGAAAAGGGCCAGACCACCGTCGTGGGCACCGTGACGGCGGGCCTTGCGGGCGACACGCTGACCTTGACGCAGACCTTGGGCAACGGAACGCTGTCGCTCGGACCGGTTTCCGGCCTCGTCCAGCAGGTCCTCTACACCGCGCCCGGCGCCATTCCGTCGAGCACGATCGATGCCGTCTCCTACACGGTCAGCGATCAGCACCACGATGCGGTGGCCTCGGCGATCGCCGACGTGCAGCTCGACAGCGGACCGAAGGCGGGCAACGCAACGCTCTATCTGTCGGCGGGCGAGAGCGTCGACCTGACGAGCCTCCTTCTTGCCCTGGATACACCAGGGCTTCCGGGCGATACGCTGACGCTGACCGGGGCGGGCACGGCCGGCACGCGCGGAACCGTGTCGCTGAGCAACGGCGACCTGGTCTACAAGGCGCCGGCGAGCGGCCTGGATGTATTCACCTACACGGTGTCGGATCAACTGCACGGGGCCGCGACCGCCAGCGTCGATGTATCCGTCGCCAGCAAGAACGGAAGCATTGCGCTGACCGGGACCGGCAATATCGTCATCACGACGGACGGCAACCACTCCGTCAGCGGCGGAACCGGCGGCAACTACGTCAGCCTCGGCAGCGGCAACGACCACGTGTCGCTCGGCGGCAATGGCAACACGGTCGTGCTGGGCGACGGCAACGACAGTGTGACGACGGGCGACGGCAGCATGATCACGCTCGGCAACGGCAACGACGCCGTCGACACCGGCGCGCACAGCATCGTCACAGCGGGCAACGGCAACGACACCGTTACGGCCGGAGCCGGCAGCTCGGTCAGCCTCGGCAACGGCAACGACCTCGTGTATGCGGGCGCGAACAGCTCGATCCTGTTCGGCAGCGGGAACGATACCGTGTTCGCCGGCAGCAACGACATGATCACGCTCGGAAAGGGAAAGGATGTGGTCGCGTTCGGCGTGAACCCGAGCCCACTCACCCTCGGCAACGAGGTCGTCAGCGGCTTTGCAAAAGGCGACACGCTGGAATTCAATCGCCAGGTGTTGGGCAGCTTTGCCACCGCCATGTTGGACGCCAGGCAAATGAGCTCGGGTACGGACACGGTCATTACGATCGATCAGAACGACAGCGTCACGCTGCGCGGCGTCGCGGCCACCTCCCTCACGTCGAACAGCTTCAAGTTCGTTTGATCGCCGGCACGGCGCTCGCGCTCCCTCTCCCCGCGTGCGGCGAGAGGGTCGGGGTGAGGGGGCGTCTCAACGAGTCGTTGCTGACGACATGTTCTGCTGCACCTCAGCGCCCCTCACCCCAACCCTCTCCCCGTAAGAACGGGGAGAGGGAGCGCAGGCTCAGCGAAATCCGGGACGTCCGCCCCTGGGTTTCGCGAGCGCTCAACCCCATCTACGACTGCATGGCCGGCCGCCGGCCTGGACCCGTTCCTATCGTCAATCAGGAGCCGGGGATGAATGAAGTCGAGCGACGCACCTTGCTGCGGGCCGGATTGACGGGCCTGGCGTGGGCCGTAACGCGCGGCGCGGCGGCTGCGCCCAGGTCCGCAACGAAAGTCGTCTTTCACCTCTCGAGCATCGCGGACGGCTGGCTCGATTGGCTGCTGGATCGGGCCTACGGCCCCGTCACGGGCGAATTGGAGAAACGCGGCTTTCCGTCGATGCTCGTGCATAGCTCCGTGCGCGGCTCCGACACGCCCAACGAAGATCGCGCCGCAGCCGTCGTCAAAGCGCTCGAGAACGTCACCGATGACGTCGTGATCGTCGGGATATCGAACCAAGGCAACTTCCTGCCGCTGGTCGCGGCGGCCCGGCCGATCAGGCGGATCGTCTATGTCAACGCGTGCATTCCACGTCCCGGGAAGGCCTTCATCGAAGTCTGCCGGACCGAGCAGGTCGCCGTGCCGGGAAGCTACCTCGACAAGCTGCTCAAGGCCTCCCAGGGCATCACGGATGACTTCCTGAAACTCGTCCACGATCCCAGCACGACGCCGGCGCAGCGCAAGGCCATGCGGGAGCGCATCGACGCCTCGTCATCGGCCCATACCATGGTCGGCTTCTACGAACCCTGTCCGCTGAAGGCGCTGCCGAAGGTCGACACCGTGTGCGTCTCGGGCGCGGCCGACGACCAGATCCGGCCGGCGTGGGAGCAGTCGGCGGCGCGTCGGATCCTGGGCGTCGAGCCGGTCGTCATT
>Ga0126371_10003390_pt1 | contig 13965 bp, 15 predicted proteins | sample PanSoiMetaPlot_4_FD_110145 | JGI IMG/M metagenome (GOLD analysis project Ga0126371, IMG submission 110145) | Tropical forest soil microbial communities from Panama - MetaG Plot_4 | ecosystem: Environmental > Terrestrial > Soil > Tropical forest > Bulk soil | place: Panama | collected 2016-02-17 | reverse complement strand
GAGCAGCAGCGCCCCGTAGCCGCCCATCGAGATGCCCATCACGGCGATCCGCCCCGGCCGGCGGCCGAGGCCGAGACGCCGGCAGCGCGGGATGAGCTCACCGACCACCATCGCCATCGGGTCGTCGCCGGGATGCGGGTTCCAGTAGCCGCCGCCGCCGTCCACGGTGACCATCGCCATCGGGGCCAGCGGCACACCGCCAGCGCGAAGCGCGAGCGCCTGGGCGAGCGACATGCCGGACACCGCGTGCGCGTGGTCAGCGCCGTAGCCGTGCAGCATGATGACCAGGGGGATCCTGTCGCCGGGCCGGTGCGCGGGCGGATAGGCGATCGTGTAGCCGACGACCCGGCTCCTGGCTCGCGAGTAGAACGTGCCGGACAGTGTCGGGCCGGGCGGGGCGTAGGGCGTCAGGTCCGGTGCGGGCACCGAGCACGCGCCGTCGAGCCTGTCGAGCTCGCTTTTCCCTGGCAGCACGCCGTGGTCGATGAGCTCAAAGCCGGTGATGCCAGCCCCCGCGAAGCCACCAAGCGCGGCGAGCGTGTAGCGCAGGAAGAGACGGCGCGGTCCGTTCGGGATAGTGCGGGTCGTCCGGTGCGTCATGGTCAGTGCCTCGCGAACCCAAGCCCGAGGCGGGCCGTGCGTGCCGCCTGCTGGGCGATCGCCAGGGCGAGCGCCATGACGGCGACCCCCGCCACGTCGATCAGGCCGGCGTGGAAGACGCTGCGCTGCCCGCCGGTCGCGACCCAGCAGGCGCAGCCCGCGAGGAAGACGGCCATGGCGGCGCAGGCCACCATGCCGAGGCGGGCCTCGAAGGCGAGCAGGCGGGGCGAGAGTTCGGTGCGGCGCAGCAAAGTGGCGGCCGCTATTACGGCGCACGCCAGCGCGAGCGGGCTCACCGCCATCCAGGCCAGCTCGGCGCCGGGAAACGCGGCGAGCGCGCTGGGATGCGCCCAGTAGGCGTTGACGAACAGTGAGGTGGCCCACTCGAAGGCCGCCAGCCCGGCCGGGACCAGGCCACGGTGGCCGCCGGTGCCGGGCCAGCCGTTCCCGAAGTGACGGCCGCCGACGAAGAGCACAGTGATGGCCACGGTGAGAACGGCGGCGGGGACGATCTGCTGCCCGCGCCGCTGACGCGCGGTCGTGACGGCGACGGCGCAGAGCGCGGGGAGCGCGGCGAGGACGGCCAAGGCGAGGAAGGCGAGCATCGCCGCGGACGTGACAACCGTTGCGACGGTCGCCGCGGCGCTCGCCGACGCCGACCACTGCCAGCCGATCGTGAGCTGGGACCACAGCGCCGCGCCGAAGCCGCCGAAGACGGCGGACGCGCAGCCGAGCGAGACCAGGCTCGCCCGCACCTGACGGTGGCGGGCGTCTAGCGCGGTCGTTGCCCCGGTAGCGGGCCGGACCGGCGAGCCGGCCAGGCCAGCGGCGGCGAGTCGCGCCATTAGGCCGCCGCGGGCGACGTCGAGGGTTCGGGTCGCCGATCGGGGCCGCTCGCAGATGTCTGCGATAAGCAGTTCGGCGAATTCCGCGCCGTAGCGGGCACGCCAGGCCGCCGGATACCAGCGGAGCAGGCGGGCGGCGCGATCAGCCGCCGCGTCCGTGCCGCCGGCTGTCGGCTCGGCGGCCGGGCTCACGCGGTGCCCCAGTTGCCTGCCAGGCGGCGCAGGCCGACGTCCGCGACGCGGCGCTGGGCGTTCAGGTGTGCCTGGAGCGCCGCCGCCCCGGCGGCGGTCAGCCGGTACGGGCGACGGCGGTCGTCGCTCTCCACCGCCGCGATCAGTCCCTGTGACTCCAGGCGGGCCAGCGCCTCGTAAAGGGTGCCGGGCGAGATGCGGACGCCCGCGAACGACTCGATGTCCTTGGTGAGCGCGTACCCGTGTTTGGTCCCGTCGGCGAGGCTGGACATGATCAGCGTGGCCGGCCCCGCGTACCGGCCGAACCCGGCGAGCGACTGACCGCCGTCACCCCGATCCCGCTTGCTCCCGGCCTTCTCATGTGGCATGGTGCTCATCCTATATCGGCAGCCGATATACCGGAAGCCGATACTCGCGGAAACCGCTGGACGTGGGCGGGTCGGGTCACAGCAGCGAGAGCTGACCTTCGATGTCCGGGCGGTGCTTCTTCAGGTGCCGCCACCGGGGAAGGTCGTCCAGGTACGACCAGGACAGCCGGTGGTAGGGGGTCGGACCGCGGTCGGCGAGGGCCTGCTGGTGCGCCGGTGAGGGGTATCCGGCGTTTTCACCGAAGGCGAACCCGGAGCAGGCTGGCTGCTCGCCGAGTCCGGCCATGAGCCGGTCGCGGTGGACCTTGGCGATGACGGACGCGGCGGCCACCGAGACGGAGCGCAGGTCGGCCTTGACCGCGCACCGCACCGGCCAGGGCCAGCCGATGTAGTCGTGCGGCCCGTCTAGCAGCACCACGTCCGGCCGGACCGGCAGCTGTCCCAGGGCCCGGGTCGCCGCGGCGCGCAGCGCCGCGGTCATGCCGCGCTCGTCGATCTCCTCGTGGCTGGCCTCGCCGATCGCGTACGCCGCCACCCAGCCGGGGAGCTCGCCCGCGATTTGGGCGCGCCGTGCGGGTGTGAGTCGCTTGGAGTCGGTCAGGCCGTCTGGCGGCTGCGGGAACCCGACTCGGACGACGACCGCGCAGACCACGACCGGACCCGCCCACGCGCCGCGGCCGACCTCATCGACACCCGCGACGAGGACCTTCCCCGCGGCGGCCAGCTCACGCTCGATGTCATAGCTGGTCGCGTGCCGCGGGGTGAGAGGCGGATCGGCCGCGGGAGCCTGCGGGGGCGATGCGGGATCGGGCGATGCCTGGGCCCCGGCCAGGCTCAATTGCTCCACGACGGACCATGATGCCGGTTACGTCCGCCCGGCGCGGGCTGGATGGCAGCAGACTCTCTTGCCGCTCCGCGGTGTGCCTGGTGAGGGCGAGCCAGCCGGCCAGGCCAAGCGGGTAGATGAAGTAGCCAAATCGCTCGGCGGGTCCCAGGGTGAACATCAGGGCCAGGCCAATCGCCAGCCGCCAAGTCGCCGCGCGCAGGTCGCGCGGCGGCCGGACAACTAGCGAGACGGCGATCGTCAGGCCCGCGACGAGCAGCAGGCTGGCCGCGATGGCGTGGCCAGCCGAGCCGGTCTGTGCCAGCAGGTCGCCGGGCATCAGGCTCTGGGCCGGGGTCAGCTGGCGGGTTAGGCCGAGCGGGAACAGGACCGTGTTCTGGACCATCGCGACCGGGCTGGCGATCACGGCGGGAACCGTGGCGGCGGCAATGAAGGCCAGCGCCGTGCCGGTGTACTTGACCGCGACGCCGGTGCCGTCACGGGACCGCAGCATGGCGGCGAGGACCGGGATCGCCAGCCAGGCGGTCGGCTTCATCGCGCAGGCGAGGCCCAACGCCGCGGCGGACGCGGCCCAGCGCTCCGGACGGGTGATCAGGCCGAGCGCAAGCAGCATCAGCGCCAGCACCGGCGGATCGGTTGTCGTCACCGCGAGGTTTAGCGCCATCACCGGGCACGCGGCGGCGAACGCGGTGTACCTGAGCACATCGCGGCGGCAGTCCGGGCAGGCCCGCACCGGGTGCGGAACGAGGGTGCAGAAGGCAGCGCCGAGCACCGCCACGGTGACCAGGACCAGCCAGACCCGGGGATCTCCTGGCGCGCCCTGCAGTCCCGCCGCGCTGGGCAGGCCGAATAGCGCCATGGCCGGCAGGTAGGGGTTGTAGGCCAGCCACGACGACAGCTGCCACGAGGGCAGATACGGGGTGCCGTCTCTGACAAGCAGCACCGCCGATCTTTCGATGACGGCCATCCCGGCGGCCAGCTCACCACCTTGCGCGAGCAGCAGCAACAGCGGCGCCGCGACCGCGAACGCGGCCGTCAGCAGTGCCACTCCCCCGGTGCGCAACCGCGGCAGCATGACCGCGGCGACCGCGTAGGCCGGCACCGCCCAGGCCGCCCACAGCGCATCCTGCCCCTTGGCAAGCACGGCGACGGCCACCGCGTATGCCGCGAACAGCCAGTAAGCCGTTCTTTCGCCCCGGACGCCGAGTCCGGGTACGTGCGACCGCACCGGCGCCAGGAAGCGCGATCCGGCCAGCGAGAATGCTTCCGCGTTCCCACCCGTGAAGCCCGTGGCCTTGCCTCCCGTTCATGCCGACGCTGCCAGCGCTTGCACTCCTACCCCGGCCACCGCACACATTCCTACCCAGAGAAACGGAACCCAGCACTCCAGCTTCTGGGCAGCGGACCAAGCCCCATTGACCGGACAAATCCTGACTGTTACGTTCAGTCGGAAATTAACCGGTAAAGTACCGGACTCTTAGGAGCGCTCATGCACAAAGGAGTGACTAGCCGCGCGCTGCGGCGCGCATCCATCGTGGTCGCCACCACGGCCGCCCTCGTCGCCGGGTCGGCCGCGGTCGCTTCCGCGGCGGCGACCGCGCAAGGGACGGCCTCCGCTCGCGGCCTCGTCGCTGGCACCCGGCTGTTCGTCCCGCCGCCGTCTTCTGGTGCACCACAGCAGATCCTGCAGCTCGTGAAGAGCCATGACCTCAAGGACGCCGCGCTGCTCACCACGATGGAAGCCACGCCGCGGGCCGTGTGGTTCACCAGCGGCACGCCCGCCCAAGTCCAGCAGCAGGTGCGGCAGACGATGGCCGAGGCGGCCATCGAGCGTGCCTTGCCCGTGCTCGTCGCCTATGACATTCCCGGCAGGGACTGCGCGCAGTACTCCGCAGGCGGGGCGCTCGACGAGGCCAGCTATGAGGCCTGGATCGGCGGGTTCGCGGCTGGCATCGGAAACGGCAAGGCGGACGTCATCCTGGAGCCCGACGCGCTCGGGCTGCTGCCGTCCGACTGCGGCGGCCCGTCAGCGAACTACCCGTTCACCAACGCCGATCGCTACGCCGAGCTAGAGTACGCGGTCTTGGCGCTGGCGGCAAAGCCCGGCGTGAGCGTCTACCTGGACGGCACGCACAGCGCGTGGCAGTCGGTCGGCACGATGACCCAGCGGCTGCTCACCGCGGGCGTACAGCAAGCCCGCGGGTTCTTCATCAACGTGTCGAACTACCAGCCGACGCCCAACCTGCAGGACTACGGGACCTGGATCTCCGACTGCATCGCGATCGTGACCGACCCGTCAAACCCCCTGTTTAACAACCCTGGCGCCTGCGCCAGCCAGTACTACCCGGCCAACCCGTCAGACTTCAGCACCTGGGGCCTGACCACGGCCTGGTACGCCGCCAACATGGGCAACGCCGTCGCCACGACACACTTCGTCATCGACACCAGCCGCAATGGCGACGGACCGAACAACATGCAGGCATTCGCCCAGGCGCCCTACAACCAGCCAGCGAGCGTCATCGGCACGCTCGCGGGCGGCAACTGGTGCAACCCGCCGAACTCAGGGCTCGGGCTCCGGCCTACCGCCAACACCGGCTTCCCGCTGCTTGACGCCTACCTGTGGGTCAAGACCCCGGGACAGTCCGACGGTCAGTGCGACGCGGCCGGCGGGGTACGGGCCTGGGACTACGGCGCCTACACGCAGCCCGGGTGGCCGACGGACGCGGCGAGCCAGGCATTGTTCGACCCGCTGTGGGGGATGGACGACCCCGCGGCCGGCGCCTGGTTCCCGCAGCAGGCGCTGCAGCTAGCGCAGGACGCCAGCCCGGCGCTGCTCCCCTAACCGGCCGTACCGGCCGTAACTGGCCTGCCTCAGGCGCCGCTTGCGGCGCCTGAGGCGGCACCGCGTGCTCTCCCAGGTAGCTGCTCAGTACGAGTTCGGGGTTGGCGCGCAGGTCCTGGCTCGCACCGAAGGCCGCGATCTCGCCGTGCGACAACACGTAGCCCCGGTCGGCCACGGCGAGGGCTAGTTCCACGGGTTGCTCCAGCAGCACGCCGCAGCCGCTCTCCTCGGCGTAAGCGCGCACCACTGGCGGCAGGTTTCGACGGGCGGCCGCCCGTTGCGGCATGCCCGATGGCCGGCAGGTGTACCGTGTCCGCATGGCCAGCGAGAATACTGCCAGGCTCGCGGTGCTGATCGATGCCGACAACGCGCAGCCGTCGATCACCGAGGGACTGCTGGCCGAGGTCGCGAAGTTCGGCACCGCGCACGTCAAGCGCGCTTACGGCGACTGGACCAACATGAACCTCAAGGGCTGGAAGGACCACCTGCTCGAACAGTCCATACAGCCCATACAGCAGTTCGCGTACACCAAGGGCAAGAACTCCACCGACGCGGCGATGGTGATCGACGCGATGGACCTGCTGTATTCGGGGCGCTTCGACGGGTTCTGCATCGTGTCAAGCGACAGCGACTTCACCCGCCTGGCCGCGCGGCTACGCGAATCCGGTCTGACCGTGTACGGCTTCGGCGAGCGCAAGACGCCTAAGCCGTTCGTGGCGGCCTGCGACAAATTCATCTACATCGAGAACCTCCGGTTCGGAGACGACGGCGCGGCGGCCGGCGCCGCTCCGTCGTCGCCTGCCCGGCGCAAGCCCGCGACGGCGGCCGAACTCAAGGCCGATAGCGGGCTGGTGAGCCTGCTGCGCAACGCGGTAGAGGGGGCGTCCGACGATGACGGGTGGGCGCCGCTGGCATCGATCGGGAACATCATCACCAACCGGTACACGGACTTCGACTCCCGCAGCTACGGCTACGGCAAGCTGAGCGATCTGATCAAGGCGACGTCGCTGTTCACTATCACCCGGCGCAGCCCGGGCGACGGGAAGCAGGCGATCGTGTACGTGCATGAGAAGCGCCGCCAGCCGGCGAGGAAGCCGCGGACGCAGGCCGCGGGCAAGTCCAAAGCCAGCTAGCTCGCCGTGCGGTGCCGGAATCAGCCTAGCCCGCCTGCCGGGCGCGGTAGAGGTCACGCAGCAGGGCGATCTCGGCGCCATGGTGCAAGATCTCCTGGTTCACCCACCAGACGGTGTCGATGAAAACGTCCTCGTAGTCGCTCCCGTACGGGTAGCTGCTGCGCCCCACCATGTCGAGGGCGGCGTCGTCGGAGCTGACCAGCGCTTCCCGCCATGCTTGCGCGCCGGCGCTGAACGCCCCGATCCCTGCGATGGCGTCGCCGCTGTTGCGGTAGACCTCGCTGGTCATCTCGCGACCGCCGACGGTGTAGTCGGCGCGCAGCATCAGCATCTCGCTGATGTGGCTGAGCCGCCAGGCGATCGTGGTGAACGGCGGCGGGTATGGATGCTCGGGCTCGGCAGAGTCGCGACCCCACTCCCCCGCGCCGCGCAGGATGTTAGCGCCCGGCCCAGGCCCGTCCTGGCGGCGGCGGACTGACCAGCAGCCGGGAACCGGCTCCCAGAGGTACTCCTCGTCCGTCATGAAAGACGCCGCGATCGGGCTTCCTGTGCCGCTGTCGACCTCGGGTCCCGTCATCCGGTTGAGTAGCCGCATGCAGGCCCAGTCGAACTGCTCGAGAAGCGGTACGAGCCGCGGTGGAATCGCCATGGGCAGATTCTTCCCATCGCGAACGCCATGCCGCACCAGTTTCACCCCATGAGCCACTACCCTAGACGGAATGTCAGCTACGCGACGTGAAGGAGAGGCTGCCGTGAGTGGGAGTCTGCCGGACCATGAGGCCGGCGACCTGAACGACAGCCTGCCCGGTTTCGACGCATCGGTGCCTAACCCGGCCCGCATGTGGAACTACTGGGTGGGCGGCAAGGACAACTTCGCGGCCGACCGGGAAGCGGCGAACAAGGTACAGGCGGCGATGCCTTCGCTGCCCCTGATCGCCAAGTCCGTGCGCTTGTTCCTCATCGATGTCGTGCACAGCCTGACGGTGGACCATGGCATCCGCCAGTTCCTCGACATCGGGACCGGCCTGCCCACCGCGGACAACACTCACGACGTCGCGCAGCGAGCGGCACCGCAGTCGCGGATCGTCTACGCGGACTACGACCCCGTGGTGCTCAGCCATGCCAGGGCGCTGCTCACCAGTACCCCGGAAGGCCAGACCGACTACATCCAGGCCGACTTGCGCGACACCGACGCGATCTTGACCGCCGCCAGCCGCACACTGGACTTCAGCCAGCCGATCGCCGTCCTGCTGCTCGCGATCCTGCATTTCATCCCGGACGCCGACGACCCCTACGGCATCGTGCGAAAACTGATGGGCGCGCTGCCTCCCGGGAGCTTCCTGGTGATCTGCCACGCGCCAAGCGACATCCACCCGGACCAGGTAGCGGAGATGACGCGGCGCTACAACGAATCCGCCTCGGCGCAGATGCGGGCGCGCAGCCACGATGAGGTCACCCAGTTCTTCTCCGGCCTGGAGATGATCGGGCCCGGCGTGGTGCCGCTGGCGCAGTGGCTGCGGCCGGGTCATGACAGCGCGGACGGCAGCAGCGCGCTGGCCGGCTACGTCGGCGTCGGCAGGAAGCCGGCCTGACGCGGGCAGCCTCGCTCAGAGCTGCGGGCCGTCCCAGGACCAGCGCGGTATTCGCAGGTCCGCCGGGATATCGCTGTCGTCCGGGTGAGACAACGCGACCTCGTCTACCTGCCGTTCGATGTAGCAGCGGAGCGTGTCGCGGAAATCCTGATCGGCTGGCCAGCCGGCGTCGTCAGCCGCCTGCATGAAGCAATCGGCGAACCGGCCGCCAAGGTCGCCCATGTCCCCGTTGCCTGAGTGCAGCAGCACGAGCCCGGACTGGTCACCGCAGTCGCGCGAGTATGTCGGCGGCCCGCCCATGGTCTCCGCGAGGTACGCGGCCAGCCGCTCCACGTGCTGCGGGTGCTGGCCGGGGTGCGAGAACGGATGGTTCAGTTCCGGATCGGCCAGACAGCGCGCATGCAGCGCGGCGGCGAAGGCCAGGAAGGCCTCGGCACCGCCGGCGAACTCGTAGAGCGTCGGTCGCATGCCTTTGAGCATCGCACGACCACCGCGCTGCGCGCGTCAGGGGTCAGACCACCTCGTTCAGCTTGCCGGTCGAGACGTCAAAGACGAAGCCGCGGACCGAATCCTTATGCGGGATGAACGGGCTGGCGAGGATACGCGCCCTCGACTGCCGCACGTCCTGCTCGAGGTCGGGGAACGCCTCGGCGGACCAGGCTGGCTTGATGCCGGTCTCCTCCTCGATGGACCGTTTGAAGTCGTCGTCGGTAAACGTGAGCATCCCGCAGTCGGTGTGGTGGATGAGAATGATCCCTGTCGTGCCGAGCAGTCGCTGGCTGATCGCCAGCGACCGGATCGCGTCATCGGTCACCACGCCGCCGGCGTTCCTGATCACGTGTGACTGGCCCTCGTCCAAACCGAGGATGGCGTAGACGTTGAGCCGTGCGTCCATGCACGCGACGACGGCGGTGCCCTTTGCGGGCGGTAGCGGCAGCGGGCCGGTGAACGCGGCCGCGTAGGCGGCGTTGTTGCTCAGGTACTCATCCGTAGCGCTCATGCAGATCTCCCGTCGGTCGAACGACTTCGTCATCGTTAGCTTCGCCTACCGCGCATGAAACTCACCAGTGGCTGGGCGGTGAATTCCCGGCGGTCGCAGCGTCACCATGGGGACCAGATGGATCAGACGGAAGGGAGTCGGGCAGATGGGCGCGCTGCTCAAGAGCACCTCGGTCGACGCGATAACGCTGTTCACCGAGGACCTTGACCGGTCCAAGGCGTTCTACCAGAACGTCTTCGGCTTGCCGGTGCACTACGAGGACCCGAACTCGGCGGTCTTCAAGCTGGACAACACGCTGATCAACCTGCTGACGGTACCCGCGGCGCACGAGCTGATCGCGCCCGCGGCTGTCGCCGGGCCAGCGGCAGGTGCGCGTATGCAGTTCACCATCGGCGTCGATGACGTGGACGCGGTCTGCGCCGAGCTGGCCGACCGCGGCGTGACCTTGCTGAACGGCCCGATGAACCGGCCATGGGGAATCCGGACCGCCAGCTTCGGGGACCCATCCGGTCACCTCTGGGAGATAGCGGGGGAGATGCCGGCGGATTAGCGTTGGCTCATGGCCCGCTTCCAATGGCACAAGATATACGCCACCACGGTTGGAGCACCGCCTGAGCTGTTGTTCAGGCTGCTATCCGATTTGCCCAACTATGCCGACTGGCTGCCCCAGTCCGGGCAGTACGGCAGGACGACTGACGTCGAGCCGTACCCGGTGCGGCTTGGCAGCCGCTACCACGACGGGAAGCCAGACGAGCCGGGCAAGCACTGGTGGGGAACCGTGACCGGCTTCCAGCCGCCGGGCTCGCTTGACTTCCAGCACACCATCAACGCCGGCCAGGTGATGGCATCCATCGACGTGCACATCCACTACTCGCTCGAGCCCAGGGAGGCCGCCACCCAGGTCACCCGGTGGCTGGTGCTCGACATCACGATGCCGGCCATCTTCGGCCCGGTGCGACCGCTGATCACCTCGCGCTTCGACAAGGAGAACCAGCGGACGATGGCCGCGCTGAAGGAGTACGCGGAGGTGCACTCCACTGTGAGCGGGTAGCCAGGTAAGCGGGCGGCCTCGAAGGCGCGGCCGACGGGTGTGGCTACCGCGCCCGCGCCGAACAGGCCCGTGGTACCGCTGCCCGCCGAGGTGGGCAGGGCGAACCAGGCGTAGCGCCAGCACGGCGGGCACCGGCAGCAGTGGCGCACCGCTGAGCAACCGCTCGGCCGGGAGCATGTCGCCCACGTCCGACAGGCACCGCGTGCAGTCGCGGACGTGGCGGGCCAGTCGCTTGCGCCACAGCGAGCTCGGCGCGCGGTCCCAGCCGGCAGTGGCGTCACCCAATAGTGCGGCCGAATGGGTTCACTGGCAGGCGGGCTCGCGCTGCCGGAACTCGGCTATCCACTCCGACGTGGCCTTGAGTCCGCCGAACGTGTAGAAGTGCAGCTTCACCTCGCCGTGGCGTATCGGGTCATACGCTTCGGCCAGCGCCCGGATGAACCGGTCAGGACCCGCGGTGCCCATGAGGTTGGTTATGGAGAATCCGTATTTCCTGGCGATCCCCGCGCTGGTCCCGACGCCGAAGCGCGCTGCGTAGCTCAGCAGCCGTCGCACGCCTGCCGGCCCTGGTACGCCGACCCGGATCGGCAGCACGATGCCGCGTTCCCGTACCGCCTCGATCCACTTCAGAACCGGGTCGACGTCGAAGCCAAACTGCGTGATCACGCTGCCCGGCAGCCCCAGGCCGGCCAGGGTCGCGGCCTTCCCCTCGAGGGCGGCCCACAGCGTGGCGTCGGCTATGGCGGGATGACCTTCCGGGTAGCCGCTCACCCCGATGGTGTGCACACCGTACTGCTGGAGCAGGCCGGATCTGATCACCGCCAGGGCGTCCTCGTATGGCCCGAGCGGAGTGGCCGGGTCGCCCGCGACGACGAATACGTTCTCTGTGGCGTCTTCGGCCGCGAGCGCCGCGAGGAATTCCTCGAGCATCGCCTGGGACCGAAGACGGCGCGCGGAAATGTGCGGCACGGGAACGAAACCGGACTGCCTGACGGCCCGCGCGGCGTCGATTCGCATCCGCAAGTCCTCATTCTCCAGGAAAGTCACATGTATCCTGGTGCTCTGCGGGATGGTGTGGCGAGCCTCCGCCAGTTTGCCAACGTCCTTGCCGGTCATTTCCAGCGAGAAGTCGCTGAGCAAAACATTGAGCGCAGATTGCATCAGGCTTTCATTATTCTCGCCGCGTGCTGCCATTTCCCTGCCGAAACTCGTAGCCCAACCTGCCCCGTTATGTTACGGTCCGGGCCGCGGCAGCTAAATGGGCGAGATAACAAAAGAAGCCGGACGCGTTTTGGGGCTGGCGTGTCCGGCAGCGCCGGGCGGCTAGTCGTCCCCGTAGTCGTGGTCCGGGTGATTGACCTCGCCCTGCCGCCAGTAGCCACGTGTCACCAGCGAACTGGCCGGCAGCCCGCGATCAGCCAGGAAGTGCCTGCGGATGCCGCGCATGGCCGCGGCCTCGCAGGCCACCCAGACTCTGCTGCCGTCGGCGAGAGCGGCGCCGCGCGCGGCCTCGTCAAGCTCGGCGCCCCATGCGTCCGGGGTGCGCCTGTGGTGCCAGGTGATCGCGGTCTTCGGCGGGGCTGCCAACTCGATCTCGTCGTCGGCGTCGGCCACCTCGAGGTGCACCTCGGCGGTGGCGGAATCCGGCAGCGCCTCGAGCAGCGTGCCGACCGCCGGGATCGCGCTCTCGTCCCCGGCGATCCACCAGTGCTCGACAGTGGGGTCTAGCGAGAACCGCCCGCCTGGGCCGGCGACCGCGAGCTTGTCGCCGACGCTGACCTGCTCCGCCCACGCCGAGGCGGGGCCGTCGCCGTGTAGCAGGAACTGCACCTCAAGCGTCTTGGTGTCCGCGTCGAAGCGCCGCGGTGTATAGGTGCGGACTACCGGCCGCGCGTCGTCGGGTATTACCTGTCCCTCGGGCAGGAACTCAGGCAGCAGTGGCGCGGCCTGGCCCGGGAGGGGCAGGAACACCTTGATATGCCCGGTCGGGGCGTCGATGCTGAACCCCTCAAGCGCGTCACCGGTGACCCACACCGAAACCAGCCGGGGCGCGATCCGCGACACCGAGACGACCTCAACAGGTCGCGGTGGCTTGCGCCGCCTGGGCCGATCGCTGCCCGGAGCGGGTGTTGCTGGAGTGGTCACGCGATTTCCTTTCGTTGGGTACACGTCACGATCTACTGGTCGGCGAGCAGCCGGTACAGCGCCTGGCGGGCGGTCCGCACGATCGCCACCGCCTGTTCCACCTGGTCGGCGTCGCCAGCCGTCCCGACCTGGCGGGCGGCCGAATGCAGCCGGTGCACCTCGGCCCGCAGGTCCAGATGCGGCGCCGCGGCGGAGGAGCCGTCGGCCAGGTCGCTGAGCCGACTCTGGTCGGCCTGGGCTCGGCCCGTCGGGGTCAGCTCGTATACCTTGCGGCCGTCCTGGTCGGCGCTCTTCACCAGGGTCTCGTCTTCGAGCAACTGCAGCAGCGGGTAGACAGAACCCGGACTCGGCCGCCACCGGCCGCCGGCCTGCTCCTCAAGGCGCCGCATGAGCTCATACCCATGCGCTGGCCCTTCCACCAGGGCCGCGAGCAGCAGCCCGCGCACGTTGCCCTTCGGTACCCGGCCCCCGGCCCAATGGCCATGATGCCCGTGCGCCTTCCCGGGTCCCCCCATGCCGCCCTCCATCCGTCATTACGATACTATCACGATATATCACAACCGTGTCGCAGCGCGCGGGAGATGGGAGTCGACCGCGGGAATCGCGGCGCGGGCAGGTGGATGTCAACCGCGGGAGTTGCGCGTGTGTCCGGACGGTACGCGGGCCATTCTCATGAGCGCATGATCACGAAAACGTTTTTCAGCGCGTAAACAAATCACGTTATACGCTCAAATTACTTTCGTGATCATGACGTGCCGCGGCCATAATTCGGGTGATTGCGTCAAAACGGGCGCGCACCGGCGCCCGTTTTGACGTTCCAGGTCGGCGCGCGGTGTCAGGCGGGGCTGGCGTTGCCGGTTAGAACTTTTCCAGGGCCGGGATTACTCGCTCGATGAACAGGTCGAGTGTGGTCGGCTTGCTGACGTTGATCAGGGAGCCGTGGGCGACGGTGAAGCCGAGCTCGGACAGCGCGTGCAGGTTCTCGATCGTCTGCTGCACGTTCTCGCCATTCGGGCCAAGGTTGAACCGGGTCTGCGCGGTCTTCTCAATCTCGTCGTAGTCCCTGCCCAGGTCGGCGCAGTGCTGGCGCAGCACGTCGAGCTTGTGCGCGGCCACCGCCGGGTCGAGGGAGTTGATGTTGCACGAGTCGGCGTACTGCGCGACCAGGCGCAACGTCTTCTTCTCCCCCGACCCGCCGATCAGGATCGGCGGGCGCGGCCGGCGCAGCGGCTGCGGCGAGTTCAGGGTGCGGGCCAGGTGGTAGTGCTTGCCCTCGAACGGGCCGTCGTAGTCGCTCCACATCTGCATGCAGATGCGCAGCGCCTCCTCCAGGCGTTCGAAGCGCTCGGCGGT
>Ga0126371_10003388_pt1 | contig 13966 bp, 18 predicted proteins | sample PanSoiMetaPlot_4_FD_110145 | JGI IMG/M metagenome (GOLD analysis project Ga0126371, IMG submission 110145) | Tropical forest soil microbial communities from Panama - MetaG Plot_4 | ecosystem: Environmental > Terrestrial > Soil > Tropical forest > Bulk soil | place: Panama | collected 2016-02-17 | reverse complement strand
GACACCGGCGCCGCAAATCGTTAAGATCGAGCCACCACCGCCACCTAAACCGCAAATCATAATTCCCCCCGATCCATTGGATGGACTCGCGCCGGTGGTGCGTGCGGCGATTAAGAGCAATCAGACGCCGACCCTGCGCGATGGAATTGCGGTGCTGTTCCCCTATAACCCTAACCACGAATACGCCGTTTACTGTCAACCACTCAGGGCGACGGAAATTCGGCTTAATCCCGACGAGTGGACAGACAGAGACAACGTGATTCTTGGTGACAGCGTACGATGGGCCGTCAAAATAGGCATGCAGGCGGTGATGGTGGAGCCATTGGGGACGGCTGCTGACCTTGATATGACGACTAATCTCGTAATCCATACGAACAGGCGCAGTTACCATCTAAACTTGCGGTTGAGCCCCCGTTACATGGAAGCAATTCAATTCTATTACCCGCTGGATATACGCGAACAACAGGCAGCTCGCAAGCAAGCCCAACTGGAGGCAAAAGAGTGAATCCTATTGGAATTGTCGGCGCGGTAAGCGCGGTCAGCTCATTGCTCGGCATGGGCTCGAGCATCGTGAATCAAAGTATAAACATCCATCGCCAGCTACACCCGCCGCAGCAACAGGCACAGGTGCAGCGGTGCCCGACCCCGGCAAAATTGGTTGTCGTCATCACTCAGAACGGACAACGCGAGCTCATGTGCGTGCAGGAGGAAAGCAAGTGATTTCTGTGATTCTTACGATCGTTGCGGGGGTGCTCTTTATGATTGCTGGGGCACTGCTTAGGTATGGGATCAACAATATCTACGGTGGTCCTTGTGATTGGCGCGGTGTTGCCAGCCTCTGGCTTGGATTTATACCGTTTGCTGCCGGTTTATTGATACTTATTTTTCACGTTTTCCCCTTGTCTGGAGGTTGCAAATGAACCGACCACCTGCAATCCGCACGATATCGCCAGCGGTCCGCATGATCCTGGGCGGTGTAGTAGCAGTGGGGGCGGCGGTTTTCCTAATCGGAATGCACCAGCCTGCGCGCTCGCCGTTTGCCGACGTGAAAATGAGTACGGATCGGTGGTACGAGCGGGAGAAAATACCGACTCCGCCACCGCCGCCGCGCACCGCCGCAACACCGGCGACGAAACCGATCGTGGTGCAGCGGGCGCCGGCTATGCCCATGCCTCATCCACAACCGACCATCTGCCAGGTCTGCGTCGAACGTCAGATGCGATTCGCCCAAGCTATCAAGACCGGGATGGGGAGCGACATGGGGAACACTGGCCGGGGGCGGCCCGCAGGGCAGCCTACACCCAATATTTTCGCCTATGGGGGCAAATGAATGAATAAAGTTCTGCTCGGATTCGGGGCCTTCGCCTTTGGGCTGCTGTTCGTACTAACACACGTCACCTTGAATACGTCGCAAAGTATGCCCATAGGGCTTTACCGCATCACGCACAGCCCGTTTCAGCGTGGCGCGCTGGTCCTGCTCAAAGATCCGCTCAAGCAAATTGTTGCTGTACCGGGAGATACCGTGCAATGGGGTATGGATGGCGTCTATGTAAACGGCACCTTACTGCGCAACAGCGGTATCCCAGCCCGTTCACCCTATCCGCCTTATCCGCACATGCGGCTCAAGCTTGCTGACGGTCAATATCTCATGATGGCCGGTAATCCACTTTCCTATGATGGCCGTTACACGGGGCCAATCCCAGAAAGCCTGATTGCTTCAACCGTTCAACCTTTGTGGATACGATGATGAAAGATCAATCCCTGCCCGCAGTCCTGCCATACCGCAGTGTTGACCCTAACGGCATCCTCGACCTCCGGGGCAACGGCGTGACTATCGGCTATAACATGGTTGGTCCGTCGCCTGAAGTATCGGGTCTCGCGGACCTGGCTGCGCGCGCGAGGCAATTTGCCGCAGCCTTTGTCCACCTCGGCACGGGCGACATGGTGCAAGCCATCTATCATCGTGAGCCCGCACCCGAACCGCCCCAGCGGCAGATATCGACCCGTGCGGCCGCACTGGTTGAGGAGGAGCGGCGCGCACAGTTCACCGCCGAGAACCATTGGCTAACGTTAAAGCGGCTGTACCTGAGCCACCAGTTCGACCCGCCCGTGCGAAGCATGCTCAAGGCTGCGCTGTTCGCCACCAATGGCCCGCAGCGCCAAACGCAAAACGAATTGCTACGCGAGTACGCGCTCAACCGCTTCGCGGCCTTCGAGGACGCGGCGGCGAGCGCTGTGCACCTTACCCGGCTATCGTCGACCGAAATGTTCCGTGATCTCTTGATGAGCGTGACTTACCACAACTACCCGGCCGCCTCACCCGATGCGCAGGCGCGTTTAAACGACGTGATCGGCTGCGAGCGCTTCATTGGCGGCTATGCGCCCTACATCAACGGCTATCATCTGCGCCCAGTCTGCATCACGGCCTATCCGAGTGTGACCGTCCCCCAGATCCTGGCGGTGCTGCTGCGGCAGCCCGGACGAATGACGGTCAGCGCGCGGTTCATCTGCCGGGACGCTTACGATGCTCAGCTCGATCTGCAGAGGGAAAAGCAACACTACAACCGCGAGATTGTCGGCACGGTATGGAAGACCGTCAAATCGTGGTTCGGCGGCAGCACACAGGCCGACCAGGACACGATCGCCCAGCTCGCCGACATTAACGCGGCCATCGCCGCATCGGCGGCTGGAATGGCATTCGGCTGGGCAACCATTGTCGCTGCCATCCGTGACCACGACCCTGACCGCGCGGAATTGCGCGCGCGCGATCTGCTCAAGGAATGCCACGCGCTGGGATTGATGGCCCGTATCGAAGACCTTCATGCGGTTGAAGCGATCGAAAGTACCTGGCCGGCTAATGGTACCTCGAACGTCGAACGCATCCTGATAACCGGTGCTAACTTTGCCGACTTGACCTTGCCGGCAGACCACTGGCCGGGGCTGCTTTACATCGATAGCCCCTTCTACCCGGAGCGCACTCCGACACCGCTGATATGTGGCGGAGCAGGTTCGCAGAAGCCGTTCTACTTTCCGACGCATATTGGTGGCGTAGCCAATCAACTGATCGTCGGCCCGGTCGGTGCCGGCAAGTCTACCCTCCTGAGTGTTCTGGCTACCGCCTATCTCAGCATCCCGAACTCGCGCATTGCCTGGTTGGACTTGGATTACAGCTCATTCGTCCTGGCGCACTTGCTAGGCGCGAATTATCGCGAGCTGGGGGCCGAGGATACGCCTGCTCTCTCCCCCCTCGCGTTCCTGGACCAGCCCGCAGGGCTGGAATGGCTGTTTGGCTGGTTCGAGCGGCTGTTCGAGCGGTGGGATCTTGATCTCGACGAGCGGCAATCAGAAGATTTTGCGGCTAGCCTGCGGCTGGCTGAGCGCGAAGGGGTGCGCACCCTCTCAGGCTTGCGCGCGCTTATCCCCGATGGCGATGGACGCGGGCGAATCCGTCGCATTTTGCGCCATTACACCACGTACTGGAAGCACATCTTTGACGGTGAACCGTCGACCGAAGACAGCAACCGAGTGAGTATCTATGAGCTTCGCGGACTGGTAGGACTCGGCAAACGAGCGTCGGCGCCGGCTACCGAGCTGATTTTGCACTCGATCATCTCGCGGCTCGACGGCACACCGACCTGGATTTTTGCCGACGAGTTTTGGAGTTTACTTGGCGATAAAACGTCGGCCGATTGGTTGTTCGACGCTATCCGCACACTGCGCAAAAAGAACGCGGGGTTTGTCGGCTGTACGCAGTCACTCGTCGAGATTGTCAACAGTCCTGACCGCGATCTGTTGCTTGAATCCTGCCCGGGTAAAATCTTTTTACCGAATAGCGAAGTGAATGGGGCCTATGTGGCCGAGAACTACCGCAAATTAGGAGTTAACGATCATGAAATCGCCATTATCGGGGGCGCCAGCCCCAAGCATCAATACTACTACCGAAGCGCCATCGGCTCCCGCCTCTTCACCCTCGGGTTGGGTGACGTGGGGAAAGCAATATGCGCCAACACAGGGTATCAAGACGTACAGCGGGCCAGGGCCATTCTTGCAGACTCAGCCAACGGGCACTTCCTGGACAACTGGCTCAGCGAGCGACTTCCCGGTTTTGAATACCAGTTACCGGTCATCGTCGACGGGGCAGTTTAAATGCCAAGCATCGAAGACGATGCCCATTATATTCCGCATCTGCCGGGCTGTCCCAATAATGGTATCCACGGCATTACGGTCTGTAATCTCTGCAGTGATATGACAAATAAACCAACCCCAGCGGCGCCGGCGCTTTCCATTCAACCGCAACAGCAGGTCAGGAAAACGACACTGCCAGGGCGGGTGAGCACTTGGCAGCGCTCTTATGGACGACCAAGCACCAGCCCCGTATCCTCAATTTCGAGGGTAACGGTTGGCCGCGATACCGGTGAAATTCAGGTTGGGAATATCGTTTACCAGTCGTTGCAACGGCCGAAGCTACTGCGGGGCGGAGAGTGGCAGTTGTCGGTGGTGAATAACCTACTCGCCGGGGGGTTCGTCGTTCTCACCATCATCACCTGGCGCTGGCGTTTTCTGCTCGGTGGGTTGTTCTTCGGGTTTGGGGTCCAATGGTTGATCCGGCTCTTGGGGCGTCATGATCCGAGATGGTGGCACAAATACCTGCGCTATGGTAGACAGCCGCTTGTGCGGGAGCCACACGGGCATCCCAACCATACGGCGGCCGCGCCTCGAATATTACCTAAGCCCAGCCTGTTTTAGCTGCTCACGGTGAAACTGTTGCGCAACTGCCATATGCTTTCGGCATGTTGCGCAACGCTCAACACCCGCCGTCACTTCCGAACCACCGGAGCACTCCCATAATACTCTTCTCGTCAATGGTGGGGTTATCAAGCGCAAGCGCGGCGGGTTGACAGTTTGCCCTAGTCAGTCATCCTTACGAGTAAAATAATAACCACGTCCATTGCAGGCGGGACACTTAAACTTCCAGTCCATGATACCGGTACCAGCGCAATTGGTGCAGGGAACGATGTGGCGACTCAGCAGGAGAAACAGGACGCGCGGAATTATTTTGGAGATTCGCTCCATGGGCGTCACTCCTCGGTGGTGGCCTCGCTGTTGTCCTCGATAGCCGGCAGTTCCTCCCCCGTTGCAAATTCGAGGATTCCCGCCAGCACCCGCCCACCATGCTTTTTTACTTGGGCGCTGGTGCCTTTGGAGATTATCGCCAGCAACCGCGATGGAATTGCCAGCTTCAGTTTGACTTGATCTTCCAGCAGCCGAGCCTGTATCTGCGCTTGGCGTTCGGGAATGGATCTATCCTCCATTTTCCTGTACAGGTCTTCCCGAGCCTGTGCAATTCCGGCTAAAGATTGCAAATCCGCCATTGTTTAGTTCTCCTTTCCTCGGCTGCATTTCAACACAGGACAGGTCAACACAATTCTCGACTTCAAGTCACGCCAAGCCAAATCTGCACGCTTCAATCCTCGTCGTCAGCACTCGGCGGCATCGCAATGCAGGACATGACAGTTCTCAGCTCGGCTCCGCGACTGCTCAGGGCATTTCAGCTTATATCTCGACGGCGGGTCACTACATGTCGCTACAAACCATACCTCGGCTTCACGCCATCGCAATCAACGGCAATCCACACCAGCACTCGGCTTCAGGTGACATCAGCCCATATCGCCCCACAGCAATGCTCGACTGCGAAGCGCGCCTGCTCAGCACGCAACGTCTCAAATCTCGAGTTCGCAACACTTCATTGCTAGACAGGTCAAAACGGCACTCGGCGGCAATTCTTTTTCAGTTCTCAATCCGAGTTACTGTTGCTACGTACCGACCCTCGCCCGCGCCACGCTCGCCGGCATACCCGTGCACACCTCCATATGCAAACAGCGTTTGAAGGTCATCCTCGCCAACCACTGGTTTGCCAGACTTTGGCGTGAGCACCAGCAACTTGAATTTCAGACGGGCATCATTGATGAATTCAAACCGCTTCAGCGCGCTTATCGGCCCCCGTGGGGTTTGAGCATGAACCGCCTGGTCATACTCTCCCGTTGGGGCTTTAATCTGCTTGTCGTCCAACTGACTTAATATCGGGAGCCAGTAAACGTCAGGAGGGTAGTACAAGCTGTTAATCACCTTCACGGCAAAGCTGGATTCCTTTTCAAGCTTGCCCACGTAAAGGCGCGACAAAATTCGAGCGCAGTCTTTGAGGTGCGCCCGCACTGTAGACATGCGCACAACAAGGCCACCTTCCTGCCTTTGAAAAACGTGCATGCCATTTTCCTGATTTTCCTCCGGCAGGGTTTCCATCACCTCGTTTGCAATCTCATCGATGCTCCTGGAATCCGGGGGACGGTTCGGTGGCTTGCGCGATTCCAGCCACCGTTTCACAATTTCCGGGTCGGCTGGCACACTCGATACCAGCCGGGTTAAGAAATCCCACGTTACTTCAAACTCTGTCCAAATACTCGGCATCTCTTTTTTTGCCATTTTTCCTCGACTGCAATTCACTGCAAAGCGCGCCGGTCCAGAACTCGACGCCAAGTCATACCGTTCCACTCCAACCCAAATCAAAACTCGACTTCAACTCAGCACCAAACACCTCGATCCAATACTCGACGCCAATGCAAACCGCTCCGAGTCAGATCAATACTCGCGCTTCATCGCAAAACAACACGCAACAATCCTCAACTCCAACGCACATCACATCACTTCTCGGCTTCAAAACATCCCAATCCCGGCCGCATCACATCTCGACTACAGCGCACAACAGACCGGTGCACGCCAATCTCAATTCGAGTTTTCATCCTCCTCCGTATCCGAGTCTTCATCCTCCTTTGTGTTGTCCACGGAGATTTTCAAGACGAGATTGGGCGGATAGGAGCGCTTGGTGATTTTGCCCACTCCCTTGCGCCCCTCCAAGGGTTCCAAGGCTTTGAGAATCGCGGCCTGAGCTTCTTCGGAATCCGCTTTAATGGCAACTTCCCATCGCGGTTTCAACGTCGTCCAAGTGCCTCGGATCCCTCCGCCAATAATGGTTTTCCTCCCACTGGCAGCGGCTAGACGTTTAATTGCAGCCGCCTCGCGGTCGTAAAGGGTTTCATACTCGCGGCATAGAGACTTGCATTCGAGCAAGCGCCGCGCGTGCATCTGCCATTGTTCGGAACGCTCGTAGACCTCGCCCTCCGGCTTGGGCCAGGCGTTTTCGGTTACCCGCCGCTGAAACTCGCAATACGCGGGAAGCATATAGGCGAGCCAGTAATCATCGTCACGATGGACCGGGACGATCGCGTAATCATCGGCCGAGCGCCAGGAAACAAAGTCCATCGACTTGGCGTCGAAGACCTGAATGAGATGTTGGCACTGAAGCCAGTAATGGTAGGGGATCTGCCCTCCCTTGGCGATTTCGTGGTCTTTGGAATCATCCCTGAATGGCGACTTGAATTCAGCCAGGTGGCCTGAACCCGGATGCCAGTAGTCGGCCTTACCTTGAACCCATAGCATATCTTCGTCGTATGCAGCCCAGACTTGAGTTCTCCCGCCTGCGAGTCGGGCCACCTGCTCATACCAAGCAAAGATGGCAGCCTCCGTGATGTTGCCAGAGGCCATCGCTTCTGTCTGTTCCTTGGGTGGAGACTTACCCGTCTTGCGCAGCCATAGCTGATAGGGGTTATCGTAAGGACTCTCATAGAGAATAGGGGCGGCATCGCCGGCGTTGACTCGTTGCCCGTGCTCCCGTATCCAGCCGAGCGCCTCATCTTTGTCTAGGAATCGAGGCATAGTCCAAGCTCCTTCGCTATCATGCTTGTGCAGTCACCCAGGATAGCCTCATATACGCCGTCAATGGAGAAAAAGTCTGCGGGGTCACGCTGAGCGGTTGCAGCAGTGACATATCGGTCTTGTACATAGAGAAGCCATCGTTGAAAGTAAGCCCCCGATGGATGATGGCTCAATTGTGTCCCCGGGATGAGACGCCAGCGACCGGGGCCGAATTTTTTATCCAGCTTCTGGCGTGCAGAAAACCAAGCGTCGAGAGAATTACACATCCATCTGTCCTTTTCGAACAATAGCGTCCAGTTCCTGGACGCATTCAGCCACGCGGCTTTGGGGGAGGAATCGGATCATAGCCATGAGATTGTCGACGCTGGGCTTATCGTCGTCCGCAATCAGCTCAATGCCGAATTGCTGATGAAGAAACTGCATCCCTTCCACTCCGTTCTGCTCAACGAGCAGTTTCGCATCACGCATCCGGACGAGAATCATGCGCTCCTGACCAGCGTTGAGTTTCATTACGCCACCGGATACCGGACGCACCTGTCGGCGCGGCGCGGCTGGCACAGGTTTGGGCGCTGGTACGGGCTCATGGGGAGGTAACGGTTGTGGTGGCGCAGGTTCGGGCGCTGGCGGTGCTTCTGCCCGAACTTCAGCGCGCGGAGGTGGCCTTTCATCCACACGCACTTCAATCTCCTGGCCGGTGCGATCTTTGAAGGGATCGGCATCCTTGCGACGCCACCATCGCCGATTCCCGCGAAAGGTTTTGACGAGGACCTGAATGGCGTTCGCCCGCTTCCATTCCTCCTGGAACCGTTTGTTCCAACATTCCAGGCCAATGCCGAGATCCTTAGCGGTGCGACGGACGCAGTCGCTCTTGATAGCTTCGGCCACATCGTCGATGGACATGAATGAGCCGCGATCATCGTCGCCGCCGCCGCCCTTCTCGAAGTAAGTACGGCTGGCCAGGGCTTCCGAGCAGTAAACACCACCAACGAATAGAATCCAACGCTGAAAGTATTCGACAGGATCTGTTGCTGGGCGACGAGTCAGCGGCGAACCCGGGACAAGAGTCCAGCCCATCCTACCAAAAGCCTTGTTCAGTTTGCGGCGGAGGTATTCGTGACTCACATAGATAATGCCATCGGGGCGAATCTCGATTTCCTCGACTGGCGTCGGCTCGTCAAGCAGGGCTTCCTGCTCTGGAGTAAGCACCATCTGGCCGATACGGCTATAAGTTTCAGCCGGGAGAACGTCGGTAATATGCAGAGCCGCATAAGGCGATGGGGCCAGAGCGGCGGCATTGACTTGCAGCACGCGCTCATGGACGACGGGAACCTGGTTGTCGCTTGTCGCTTCTTCGATCGAGCGATCTTCAGTCGGAGGGTTCTCAGGCATCGCGTTTCTCCCCCTCCTTAAGCCAGTTCTCGAACAGCATGCGAGCGACTATCGACATGCTCCGCTTTTGTTCACGACATTGCCGGCGGAAATCCCGCCGGAGCTTCGATGGCAAACGGAAATTGAACATTACCCCGCTCCCTCCTGATTTTGCTTTTTGTGTTGCCATGTGTATATATCGATATCGGATGTGTAGTGTTTTGTCAAGCGGTATGGTAAAAGAATCCCATGCCGAAGAAAAAGCTGCGGCCGTTGATGACTTACATCTATGACACGCGGGAAAAGCGTGTTTACGATCTCAAACTCCCCGATTCAAGGCTCTTCGATGACGGTGGATTCTACGAAATGAAGCTGGGTGAGGGCGACATCAGCGTCGAAATCGATTGTAAGCGAATTGACATTTATGTCGAACGCAAACAGCTAGGCGATTTCGTCAATTGTTGTGGGCGCAATCGTGAGACTTTCGAAGCGGAACTGGCGCGGCTGTCTGCTCACAGATTCGCGCATGTGATTATCGAGGCGCCCTTCGCGCTGATTCGCAGGAGTTATCCAAATTCGTGGGTGCCGTGGCTGTCCGTTTATAACTCTATCGCTTGTTGGGCGACGCAATTCCCCACAGTCCATTTCTGGCCAGTAACCAATCGAAGCGAAGGCCAAATCTGGGCATGGCAACTAATTCACGAGGCATGTAAACACGGAAGGTCCATTTAAGGACGAAACGGGGGCAAGATCTGTGAGCAGAAATCGGAATCTTGAATGGGCGTTATTCTATGCCAGTGAATGTGCGGTACCGGTTTTCCCGGTGCATGGAACGGTTGCCAACCTATGTGATTGCGGCCAGATTGAATGTCGCAATCCGGGTAAGCATCCGCGCACGCAGCATGGCTTAAAGGACGCCACATTTGAGATTGACCAAGTACGCGCCTGGTGGAGCCAATGGCCTACAGCGAATATCGGCATGCCCACCGGCCAGCATTCTTTGTATTGGGTGCTGGACATCGATCTTCCAGATGGTGAGAAGAGTTTCGAGAAGCTCGTAGCTTCGCAGTCGGTCTTGCCAGATACCGCGACTTCGGTAACCGGGTCTGGAGGCCGGCAGTTGTTCTTTCTCTATCATACAGACACGCCAGTCTACAATACGAGTAGCTCGATTGCCCCTAACCTGGATGTGCGCGGTGAAGGTGGTTACGTAATCCTGCCACCGTCACGCCATATCACCGGACGTAACTATCACTGGCAGGGCGAGCACAGTCTCAAACAACTGAGCTACGTGGAGGCGCCTCAGTGGCTCGTAAAGGCGTCCATTGAGGCATCCAAGCGAGCCAGGGGAAAGGCCAACGGTGCGGCATACGATGGTCAAGTCCTGGCCGGCGCGCGAAACGACTATCTCTATCGCAAGGCGCGCGCGCTGCGGGCAAAGCGCTTCAAACAGCCGGTAGTGATTCAAGCGATCTTAGCTGAGAATGCAGTCTCATGCGCCCCACCCCTGGACGTTACTGAAGTTCAGAAAATCGTCGATAACGCATTCAAACAACCGCATCGGGTCGATTTTGAGCAACAAGCCCAGCGCGACGGCAAGGAAATTGTGGCAGCCAGCGATCCCCTGTTGATCGCCCGGACGTGGGCAAAGCGCTACATCGAACGCCAGGATGGCCGGCTTCTTCACCGTTGGGATCAACGCTTCTGGCGCTGGAACGGGGCGCATTACGATGGATTGCTGGACGAAGACATGCGGGCGCCGCTGTGGGCATACCTTCGGGACGAGGTAGTCATTCTAAACGATGCGCAAAAGCCGGTTCAGCCCAGCGCGCGGATGATTGCCGACGTGAGTGACGCACTGAGGGCAGCGGTGAACATTCCACTGCCTAAACTAAGACCACCCGGATGGATAGGAGCATCACCCTTGGGAATCAGCGAGAAAGAAATTCTCTCAGTCAAAAACGGGCTTTTGCATATGACCAGCGGTGAGTTATTGCAGCCATCACCGAAATTTTTCACGTTGACCTCAGTGCAGGCCGATTATGATCCGCAGGCGCAACACCCGCAATGGAGCGCTTTCCTGCAATCCATTTTCCCGGCAGACCAGGAACAAATCGAGACTTTGCAGGAGGTAATGGGTTATTTGCTGACGACCGAAATGGAACAGCAAAAGATTTTCATGATCATTGGGCCGCCGCGATCCGGCAAGGGAACCATCGGCAATGTCATGCAGATGCTTCTCGGCGACAATGGCGTGGCGCGGCTGTCCTCGGGCAAGTTCGCTCAGACCTTCGGGCTGGCGGGGCTCATAGGACGACAACTGGCGATCCTTTCGGACACACGCATCACTGAAAGCTCCTCGGAACTGATCGAGCGTCTGCTAACAATCAGTGGGCAAGACAGCATCGATGTCGATCGCAAATTCCGTGAGGATTGGCAGGGGAAGCTCAATACCAGGTTCCTGTTCCTGACAAACGAATTGCCGCTGTTTTGGGATGCTTCAGGAGCTTTATTCAGTCGATTCCTAGTTTTAGAGACTAGAATCAGCTTCTTAGGAAACGAAGACCATGATTTAGCGTCTAAACTACGTTCGGAGCTTTCTGGTATTTTGAATTGGTCAATTGTTGGTTGGCGCCGATTAAAAGCCCGTGGGCATTTCGTACAGCCGCAAACTGTAGATATGACACTCCAACAATTCGCGGCTCTAAGTTCGCCAGTCCGGGAATTCATAGATGTTCATTATAGATTGGCCGAAAAGGCGGAGGTGTTTTTGGCTGAGATGTACGCTAACTATAAGCGATGGTCGGAAGCCCAAGGTCAGGTTAGGAGCCTACCGGAGAACGTCTTTGCTCGCAATCTGAGGGCCGCTATTCCGAGCGTCATAATTAAGCGAGAAACGATCAAGGGGGTCAAAAAGAGGGTGGTGGTGGGGTTGGAGACCATCTATTGGGAGCCTGATTCTAAATTGAGCGAGGATTTTGACGCATAGATGTTGAATTTAGAAATGGGTGGAGCAGCGAAAAAGTGCTTGATTTTCCTACACCCGGACCGAACCGGACCGATTCGGCCTCTCTATCTTTTTTATAATCTTAGGATGCGAGATCTAGCACCAAAAACACACTCACGACCCTGAGGATTCTATTTCTAATTTGAACGAGCCCCTAGGGAGATAGAAAGAGGGAATATCGGTCCGGTCCGGTCCAGATTCCCGGGATGGAGGATTGCCCATGTCGATGCTTCCGTTGAGCGGTGAAGTGCGAACGGTGCGGCTGCGGCGTGCGTGCGTGGCATGTGGGGGCGAGCAGGGCGTCGTGGTGCGCTCGGGGCCGCGCTGGCGGGTCAACTGCATGAATTGCGACGGCTATCAGTATTTTGCAAGCAGAGAGGAGGTTGAAGGAAAAATGGCAAGAGCACCATTGAGCAACAAGCCTGGCCATGGCGTGCTTTTCGCGGATGCCAAGGCGAGCGGGAACCAGCCGAATTACCATGGCGGCGTGAATATCGACGGCGTTGAGTACCGGCTGACAGGCTGGAAGAAGATGAGCAAGGCAGGGAAATCATATCTATCGCTGGCAGTTGAGCGGGGAGTCGATGAGAGCTGGCGTGATGACCGGCAAGGGCAGAAAGAACAGACGGATGACGACATTCCGTTTTAGTGCAAGGGAGATCGAGACGTTGAGATTTAAGGAGGCAACATGGCACTGAGTCAAAAAGTACTTGAGGCGCGGCAGCTTAGTTTCGGCTTCAAGCTTGGTCGGCACAAACCGTGCGCCCCGGATATGCAGGTCCGCTGCACCGTTTGCGACGGCATGATTGTGATTCGCGAGAATCAAGACGATGGCAGGGTCTACTCGGAATATCGAGACCGGGAGGGCCGCTGCTTCGCATGTGCGGAGAAGGCACGCAAAACCACGGAGGCGAGCCATGCTAAATCCCCCCGCTGAAGGCACACAGAGCCGATATGAGCCCGTTTCAGAGCCCGGGGCGCCATACGGTGCCATCCGGGTCCGTCGACGGGCTGTGGCGGGCGAATATGCCTTCCTTCCCCTTCGCGTCGCCCGCGTCGTCTACATCCTGGGCTGGACGCGGATAGCCAGGATATTTGGTGTGCAAAAAAGGTTGATGTATGGCTGGCTTACGCAGCGGCGGCCGTTACCGCGAGCGGAAATCGAGGAACTGGTCTGCCAGCTTAAGTTAGCACTTTTGGAGCAGGTTGCGGAATTGGACGCTTGGCTGAACTACGACTGAAAAAACAAACCGCCTGGCTTGAGGGGGCCAGGCGGTCAATTCACCGAGGAGTAGGGGTGGCGGGTTGCTACAATGACCTGCTCCTTTGAGTTCAGATTATCGCCGTGCGATGGCCGGCGTCAAGTTTTCCGGTCTTTCCAACGCTCCCAATCTCTGGTTGAAAGCAACGTTCGCCTGCGCCTGCGCCGCTTCGACTGCGGCCAGTTGCGTTTCCAGGTAGGCACTTTCGCGACGCTCTTTTTGCAATTCGCTGAGCAACAGTGCCGTCAATTCGAGGTAGCGAACGCTTTGTATTCTCCCCTTCGCGTCGCGCACAACCAATTCCGGGTACACTTTGGCCACCTCCTCCGCCACCAAGCCATACTGTAGAGTTTTTGTTTTGTCGCCCTTGTAGCGGAAGCTGACTGGACGCAACTGTATTAGCCTGGCGCTGGCGTCGCCCATATCCTTCACGTCGTTTTTGAACCGGGCAGCGGAGCCGCAAATGCCTAACTGGCCGCTGTCGATGCACACAGGGTTCATGCTGCTGACGGTCGCCGTGTCGATACCCGCGATGTGCGTGGCCGTCTGGGCGCCTTCG
>Ga0126371_10003387_pt1 | contig 13966 bp, 14 predicted proteins | sample PanSoiMetaPlot_4_FD_110145 | JGI IMG/M metagenome (GOLD analysis project Ga0126371, IMG submission 110145) | Tropical forest soil microbial communities from Panama - MetaG Plot_4 | ecosystem: Environmental > Terrestrial > Soil > Tropical forest > Bulk soil | place: Panama | collected 2016-02-17 | reverse complement strand
ATCGGTGCAAAATGTATCGCAACGGCCTCCGGAATCGCTACCCGGCAGTGGATAACTGACCCCGTGTTCCTGGTCGTTTCGGTTTTTTGACCATACGGGATGCACATCTGGATCACCCTAGACCTCTGACGTTGAAGCTTGCAGAATCTTCGCTTTCACGCGCTTGGCGAATCCGAGCATGTTGATCGCGCCGTGAACGCTGGTCTTAGTGGTCTGCACGGAATCGTGCCGGTGGTGCAGGGGCGAGGCGGGGCAGGCTAAATTGTACAGTTCATCCACCTCCACATAGAACGGGAAAGTCACGTCGTGGCGAATCAACTCGAAATATCTGTGGTGAAGACGCGACTCGACGTTCTTGCGCCTGCTCGTAAAGAAATTGTCCACGCAAAGCACCTGCGCTCCTCTGGCTTATCAAGCGATCGCAGAGGTGGGAGCCGAGGAAGCCTGCTTCGCCGGTGACCAGGATCCGTTTCTCAAAATGCATTGTCGTTTCCTCCGGCGAGCGCTTAGCAAAACCTTTGATGAATCCGATGGCGAGACACTGAGGACGGCGCTGCGCGCCGTGGAGGCCACATGGTGCCACGACGCGCCCTTAGAAGCTGACGTCCGCCGTGCCCGCCGCCCGCAAGGAAATCCGTATAAGCCGCTATGAGGCCTTCGCGCACGGCGACACGGCCCACAGCCAACACGCCATGCTTCGACGTGTCGAGCAGGTTACGCGGGTTCCTACTCGAGGCGTCGAGCCACGTGGACTGCTCACCATACACCGAACAAATGCAACAAAAGCCAGGTGAGCCCAGCTACCCAGGCAGCCTCAAGCACGACCGCAAGCGCGAATTGGGCTGATCGCCTTTGGCCGAAGATGCGCGTTAATTTGTCTCTCATTGCTATGCGCTATGCGTTGCTTGCAGCCAAGCAGTTAACAAACCGGCCGACAAACAATCAAGTTCAAGCAATCGCCGACAGCCGATCTCCTTACAATTGGTGAGATAATTCCGTGCGACCTCGGAGTAATCACTCACTCCGCGTGTCTACGCTGATTGAGCTTGAACCTCCTTCGATCGGAAGCCGTTCGATAGCCTGTAGTACACCCCGCCAACGTTCAAACGCCTGACGCCGGGTAAAATGGGCGTCCAGCATAGCTCGGGCGTGTACGCCCATGGCAATGACGCGTTCATAATTCTGGGAGAGAAGGACGAGAGAGTCCGCAAGAGCCTCCGAGTTGCCCGGTTCAATTACGACACCGCAGTCATACTGGCGAACGAGTTGAGCAATTTCACCATCCTTCGCTGTTATTGAGATCACCGGTCTGCCAGCGGCAGCAATTCCATAAAATTTGCTAGGAACGATAAATCCCTCGAGCTCGGGTCTCAGCGAGAGCCAGTGCACATCCGCAACGCAAAGCGCTTGGTTCAGAAACATCTCCTCTTGATAGGGAACGAATCTAAATAGGTTCTCGAGACCGGACTTTTTAACTCGCTGGTCTAGTTCTTTAAAATAGTGACCACTTCCAATAAATAAAAAAATGAAATGATGTTCATTTCTCAACCGTTTAGCTGCATCCAGAATAGTACCGAACTCGTGAGCGCGACCAAGATTTCCAGCATAACCCACCACAAACTTGTTATCGAGTGCCCATAGCCTGCGCAACGGATTTTCCGAATGATCGATGGGATAAATCTGCTCTTCGTCGCACCAGTTTGGAATGACATGAATACGGCTCCGCGAGGCACCGCACGACACAACCCGTTCAGCCATGCGACGCCCTAAAACCACATTGGCAGCGGCCGATCTGAGAGAAGCATCCCGTATGCGGGATAGCGCCCTGCCGATACATCCTTTGAGAAATGGAACGCCCAACTGAATTGCAACTTCCGGGTAAAGATCCTGTAGCCAATTCACGAGGTGCGCCCCCCGCCGCTCGGCAGCCGACATCGCGAGAACGGACAGCAGTGGCGGATCCGTCTTCGCAATTAGAATATCGTTTTGATCCGCAAGAGTGAGCATGCAGCGCCACACCGAGGCGTAGAAGGATAGATAATCAATCCCACGGCCAACCAATCTCGACCGTCCACATTGAGTGGAGTACACCCGACGAATATGAACGCCTCTCACGATTTCTTGGGCAGGCAGGTTAGCACCAGCCTGGCCATACCGCTGCCGGCTGGTGATTACATGCACTTCCCTTCCCGTCTGAGCTAGGTAAAAAGCCAGACTACTCAGTATCTGGCTTGTGGCAGAATGGTCGGGATGAAAGAAACGGTTGAGGAAAATGAGGCGATTCATGTGCTCTATAGATGAGCCACGAGATAAGCTAAACCCGGTGTGCAATAACGCAACTCATGCTACATGTTTGGAGTTGGACGCACATCGAATTTTTGGTCGTCTGCCAGGTCCGGCCTACTCATGCGGACTTTGTCCGTAGCAGCCTCATCCGATTGGCGCGCGCCTGACGTGATCTGCAAGGTCATGAGAATGATCCGCATGTCGAGCCAGAGCGAGGCGTTGCGAACGTACCATTCGTCCAGTTCCTGCTTTTCGCTCGGCGAGAGGAGCTTGGCCCCATTCACCTGTGCCCATCCTGTGATTCCCGGGCGAACCATAAGTCGACCGGCCGGATTCAACGGCTGATCTTCCGGAAGGAGAGGCCGCGGCCCTATCAAGGACATATCGCCAACCAACACGTTCAACAGCTGGGGCAGCTCATCTAGACGCGACTCACGTAACCACACGCCTATACGCGACAATCGCCTCTCTTGAGGTACCGGTAGGCCGTAAGAGTCAAACGGTGGTTGAAGCGTTCTAAACTTGTATAAAAGGAACGTGCGACCGTGCAGACCTAGTCGCTGCTGCCAGAAAAGAACTGGCGGTCCCACGTCTAGAAGGGCTAACAGACTCGCTATGGCAAAAAATGGAAACAAAAAAAGAAGTAATATTAACGCAACGACGAAATCCACGTAACGTTTTCGCCGCAAATATGGTGAGACGAGAGGTGGCTTTAAAGCATCTTTCCTTTCGACTGCGAGCTGGATGGGGGTCGTTTTTAATCCATTCAACCCGATTAACTGCGGCAGAAATTCCAATTTTATTTTCGATTGCTCGCAAACACGACGAATTTCTTCTAACTCCGCTGTGGGCAACAGGCTTTCCTCTCCGCCCACGATCACCCTATCAGTATGAAAACCATGGACTACATATTCGGCAACGATTGCTTTGAGATGTTGTGGGGGTCCGACTATTGGTATTCCAGAAATTGCGCGACCAATCATTCGAGGCCGGTTATCCAGCACTGCGATTACGCGTCTGTCGCCCGCCGCATAGGCGTCAAGTAGCTTGATATAGAGGGCGGATAGTGGATTCGATCCAATGATGATAATGTGTTCGGTTTCTAAAGGTTGGCGCTTTTGACCCTTTTCAATCGGATCGATTTCGATCATACGCACGAGGGTGCGGGCGGTGATCAAGCCTACGAGCAGAACCAGAGCATGAATAAGTGGTGTTGATCGAGGAATTCCGTCGAAACGGTTAAAGGTGAAAAGTACAACACATGTCATGAACTCAGCGGACATCACGGCCTTGCCCACATCTAAGACATCATCAACCGAGAAATATCGCGCCATTCCGTCCCGAATTCTGAAGATCAAAAGAGCTATTAGAGAAAAAAACATCGTTACTAGCCAATAACGAGCAATAGTTATGGCCATATCACTCGAGAAGATAAGATAATCGCGCAAGTACAATGCAAGGATCGGTGCGACGCAGGCCAAAATCACGTCAAAAGCAGAAAGTCTGATGTTAAGCATGCCGCGCGAAGATGGGGATGGTATACGCATGAGACTGGTATTCGCCCACGCCGACTAGGCCGCGCCCCGCCGCACACCGCGTCGGTCAGATTATCAGATAAAATTTCGTCTTTTTCGTCGCCTGCGTCGGGCTCGGCTCTATTAACGCAAAGTCGTCGACACAATATCTCGCCGGCGAAACGATGAGAGCGCGACCGCGATGAACGCGCGGGGCACATCCTTGTGCCGCGCAATTACTCCCTTGCACTAACTGGGCGTGCCCTTACGCCGAAGTGCGTAGCCACGGGCCGCCAGCCGCCATGCAAAACCCCCGGGCGAATTCCATGAGCGTCTTCGCCAATAACCATCGAGCTGGAGCCGCCGCCATCGAGCAGCATACCGTCTTTGGCCCCTAGCCCGGCAAGCTTCTCCAGGAGAAGACGCGGCGAAATATATTCGCCGACGGCCAAAAACAACACTTTGCGCCGCTGATCAATGGCGACAGCAGTTCGCGAATCCGGCGCACGACTGCTACCCGGCCACACCCTGCCATCCTGCAAACCCACACCTTGCCCGCCAATGCCAAATTTTGCCAGCGCCAAATCCGCCGTCGCCGGAGGCTTCGACGGTTTTAGGTAGGGCGTCAGGTCGTCGTCGAACCATAGCAAGTAGGTGTGCTCCCAAAGGTGGTTCACTATGTGATCGGCCACCACGGTTTCCACGCTCTTAGCAAGGTCGCCGGACATCCGCAGCCAAACAGAATTGGACGTGAACATCGTTCCGTTGATGGCCACCGCGAGGTGCTCACTTTCAACGACGCCTTCTGTCCGACGGAGGCGGTACTGCCAACCTCCGGCTAGAGCCGAAGGATCCAGAGCGGTGACATAGAGCTCAATCCCCGGCGCCGTCAAATCGATGCGGACCCAATGGAGCAGGCCGCTGCCCTCGTCGGTTGTTTCAAGCAGTATGCAGCCATAGCTAATTCCCCTAAATATTTCGGTGGGATCTTGTGGCTCACGGCGGTTGGACCAAACATAGAGCGCGCATGTGACTGCCCCTAGGAACACGACAACGACCAATCGCCTTAGCCACTTTCGCCCCTTGACTGGCTCCCCGGTCTGAGGACCGAAGTATAGAAAGATCTGGTTCGATCTACTTTCAATCATCGGTGATTTGAAGGCGCGGTATAATGCAGCTGCCTGTCGCCGAAAGGTTCTAAATCCCATTCTATCGGAATAGCATCGTCTCGCCCATCACCAACACATCCATGTTGGTGCGGAGAAAACAATCAAGCGCCTCCTTGGGCTCGCACACCACGGGCTCATTCTCATTGAACGAGGTGTTGAGTACCATCGGCACGCCGGTTAGGTCGCGATAAGCGCTGATCAGTCGGTGGTATCGCGGATTGGTGTGATCATAAACCGTTTGCAGCCGCCCGGAGCCGTCGACGTGGGTGACCGCCGGAATGAGGGCCCGCTTCTGCTCGCGGATCTGGAACACCTGCATCATGAAGGGAACGGCGTCATCTTCTTCAAACCAGTCTGCCACTGCTTCCTCCAGCACCGAGGGCGCAAACGGACGGAAGGATTCCCGGCGCTTAACCTTAGCATTCAAAATAGCCTTCATGTCGGCCCGGCGCGGATCGCAGACGATCGAACGATTGCCGAGCGCCCGCGGACCCCATTCCATTCGACCTTGGAACCAGCCCACCACTTTGCCTTCGGCGACCGCGGTCGCCGTCCGCCGGCATAACTCTGCCTCGTCCGAGATGTTCTCGACCGAGCATCCGGCCTCCTCGATCTCGGATTCTCGTGCGGCGATCAGCGCCTGGATGTCGTGCGAACGAAATTGTGGGCCCCAATAGGCATGGTCCATTACGAACGATCGAGCACCGCCGAGTTTGTGCCACAGTGCGAAGGCTGCGCCGATCGCTCCGCCGGCATCGCCTGCCGCCGATTGCACGTAGACCCGCTTGAACCCCGTCATCCGCCGAACTTTGCCATTGGCAACCGAATTCATGGCGCAACCACCCGCAAGCGCGAGATCCTTAAGCCCGTAGCGCTCCTGCAACCGGCGGGCCAAATGGAAGAACGCCTCCTCGTACATGGATTGGACCGAGCGCGCGATGTCTCGATGCCGATCATCGAGCGGGTCGGCGGGTACACGGCGCGGTCCCAGCAATGTCACTAGTGCGGGCGCAAACAAATCGCCAAATCCAGGTGAGCCGCTCGCCCATTCATACGACACGAGCTCCTTGTGATGGCGAAAATAGGTGAGATTAAGCTCGTAGGTTCCGTCGGGCTTGAGCCGTACAATCTTGCGCATAGCATCCATGAACGCCGGCTTGCCGTAGGGCGCGAGGCCCATGACCTTGTACTCATCGCCATAATGCGGGAATCCCAAATATTGCGTCAGTGCCTGATAGAAGATGCCCAGCGAGTGCGGGAAGTAGACCTGTCCATCGACGCGTAGAGTGGCGCCCTTGCCGGCACCCCAGGCGCCGCTGGCGAAATCGCCGAAACCATCGACTGAGAGGGCGACCGCCTCTTCGAAAGGCGAAACATGGAAGGCGGAGGAAAGATGCGCCAAGTGATGTTCGACGTGGTAAACCTCGCCATGGAAACACTCGCCAGGAAGGCTTGCTGCCAGCAATTCAGGGATACCCTCTCGCGCTCGCCGGTTCTTGAGTCGGCCGACAACAAGTCTGAGATTCGGGCGGTGAGTCACCAGATAGGCAAGCTTCCTGAGGAAATTGGCACGGCCGTCCTGATTGACCGCGACATGCTGAACATTCGAAAGCGCGAGTCCCCCTTCCTTCAGGCAGTAGGCAATCGCCTGGGACGGAAAACCGGCCCAATGTTTCACGCGGCGAAATCGCTCCTCTTCCGCCGCGGCAACAAGCTCGCCGTCGCCGACGAGCGCGGCTGCGGAATCGCCGTGGAAGGCGTTGAGGCCGAGAATGATCAAGGGGCGACTGGTTTCAAATCGTCAATGATAGCTTGCGAACCATCCCGCCCGGCATATGCCCAGTCGGTCGTTCACTCCAAATATCCTTCGTCCTCAATAAGCGCGACGCCAGCCAGCGACCACTTCATCGTAACACTTCATGAGACAAGTCGTAGCCCGCGTCCATGTCAAATTTCTGCGCGCATACTCTTGGCCCCGCCTACCCATTAGCCGGGCTCCCGCGCCATCTCTTAATAACGACAACAAGGCCTTCTCAAGTTCGACTTCGATCCCACCATCGTCCACGATGAGACCCGCACCAGCTTCCTTTACGTGTGGCCAAGTATTTACTTTGTTGCTGATGATCACTGGGATTCCCATCTGCATCGCTTCGGCTACCGTGATGGCAAAGTTTTCTTGTCGGGAAGGCAACACAAAGAGCTCAGCTGACGCATACGCTCCCCACTTCATCGCTCCTTCAAGTCTTCCCGTCATCAGAACATTCCTTTCGAGCCGCTGCGCCGAAATTATCCTGTTGAGCAGAGTCACAAACTTCGGCGATCCGTCCCCGACGATTGTAAGCAGCACGTCGGGGCAAACCCTAACCACCGAAGGAAGTATTGCTAAAATTCGGTCGAGTCCTTTCTTGAAGTGTAGGCGTCCAAAAAAGAGAAGTTGACGGCGACCCCGCGCCCTGGGAAATCGGTCAAAAAATGCGGAAGCTAAATCGTAACAATTTCCGCAAGGCGCATCACCTCCAAGCGGAATAACGACTGCCCTTGGGAGTGATGAAAGCTCCATCGTTGCCAAACGCACTTCTTCAGGAGTGGTGTAGATCAGTCGCTGTGCATTGGAGAGATTTCGGCGTTCCATCGCCCAAAGATAAAATGCCTTCCTCCACCGCCGTATCGTCAATGAATAAGGATCAAGCATTCCATGGGGCATCAGTACGTACGGCCGCTGATGACGAGCACATTCTCGCCGCACCACGATATTGATCGGATTCCAAAGCGTATGAACATGGACGATTTCGGCACTTCGAATGCTCGCGGCAAGCTGACGCCGAGCCAGCCGCTGGAGTACATCGAAAGATCTCCACCCAGGGAGAAAAGTGGTCGGAGCAAGTTCATTTAGTCGCTGCAGCAGAGTTGATTGGTCGCCATCGCAATAAAGCGGCGTTGAAATGATCTCCGGCAGATGCCCGAGTTTCCTAGTCTCACGGACGAAATTCTCGACAACGACCGGCGGTCCCCCCGCTCGAGGATGCATGTACGGGGTCACGTGCAATATTCGCACAGCAGCAAACACCCGCGTTTTGTTTTCACCAAGCCAGGGCTAAAACGATGTTAGAGCCGGACAAGCTTCGTGCAAGCGGTTGCCTCGTGCCGAATCATTTATCTCTCCGGGGGCCGCGGGACCTGGTCAAAATAACACGCACAGACGTTCGCAGTTCCAATCTCGCAGCAAGGCTGTGACTTATTGCGACCAGCCATTTAGTTTCGCCGTCGTGACTTAACCCATTGCAAGCGTATCCAGACCGCAATTGACCAATTTGTACCCCTGCGACTTTAAAATTTCTCGACTTTCAGTCAGAGCGTCACCCCTGAGGTGCGCATGTTCAAACAGAACAAAACGCGGATTATGTTTTTCGAAGTCGATTTGACGCAAGATGTGGCAGTCGTACCCCTCCGCGTCAATGTGAATAATGTCAATGTGCCCGACATTGTGCCTGTTGAGAAGTGCCTCAAGTGGTTCACAGCGGACCTTCTTTGAAACGATATAGGGATTCAGCAGCGCAGAATGGTTCGTGATGTGCGAGCGATCAAACGACCCGAGTTGATCACTCATCTGGGGGACCCCCGGATCTTTGGACCCCTGTTCGGAAACGTAGTAGAAGTCGCGCTCACCAGCTTGTTCGGCTACCGCAACTTGTTCGAACACAAATCGCTCGCTTGGACCGTGGTTTGCGACGAGTCTCCTGAACAAATAGTCGACCGGCTCAATGAAGATCCCGCGCCAGAGCGGATTAGCCTTTACGAGGTGGTAAAGCGGATCTCCGCGAACGCCATCATTTGAGCCAACTTGAACGAAGAAAGCCGAGCGGCCACTCAATTTCCGTTGGATTATAGGGGTCGGAGAGGACGAGAGTTGCCCAGTCGCGGAAAACCTCACCGCTACTCGGATCACACGTTCGATTATGGCAGACATCGCTCAATTATTCGCAATCCGACTGTGTTGTCGGATGTTCTGACCTCGTTGTAGGATATGACGGAAAATGAATCGTACCGGTAAGCGCTGATCGTCATGCCACGCCTCTCAGTTATCATTCCTACCTACCGTCGCTTCGCGCCCCTGCTCGACACTGTTGAGGAAGTATTGGCGCAAAAAAACGCGGAATTTGAAATCGTGGTGGTGGATCAAAATCCGGTTTGGCCAGAGGACTTGCTAGCGCATCGAGCCCAAGTGGCCGGCAGAGCCGAAGTGAAATGGCTCGTCCGCGACAAGCCTAGTGTCGTGGCAGCTCGACACGACGCGGTGGAAGTCGCCACGGGTGACATTTTCGTTTTCATTGACGATGATGTAACTATCCTAGATCCTTTTTTCCTCGCTCGCCATGCCGCCAATTACGACGCGTTGCCCGCACTGGACGCGGTCGTCGGACGCGAGGTTTACGTAGGGCAGGCGACCCCTTCGGTCGCACCTTTTCCGCAACCCCGCGATGAAATGACATGGGGCCGCCCTTTTGCAGGCACCCCTGGCGACCAAGCGATCCGCTTCGACCGCATGCGCCTCGAGCGGTATGAAGTCATTACCTTTTGCACCTGCAACAGTTCGGTCAAGCGAGAGGCATTCTTTCGTGTCGGCGGCTTTGACGAATCTTTCCACGGCAACGCCTACGGCGACGACTATGACTTTGCGATCCGCCTGGGCGAAGCCGGCGGCCGCTTTGTATACGACCCGCGGGCGTGGCTAATCCACCTACACTGCCCCGTCGGCGGCTTGCGCATGTCGGACGGGAAAATGCGACTTGATGAAAGAGAAAAGATCTATTCATCGGTTCTGTTCCTTCTAAAAAACTGGAACGGACCGTGGCGACGATATCTGTTGTGGCGTGTGCTGCGCCGGAGCGTGTTCCTCAAAGCTAACTTAAAGGAACCCTGGCGCCAGCCGGCGGTGTGGCTCGGACTGTGGCAAGCCTGGCGCGAGGCCCGCGCGGCTGTCCGCCGCGGAGCATGGTCGCGTTTTGGTGAAAGCGGTCGCGCAGCGACCCCAGATGGCACAGCTTGCCCCTCACCTCGGCAACACACGTGAGTTGGCAGACGGCTCAAATTCAAAGGCCTGGAACGCGCCTGAAGAAGATCGACATCACGCGACGTGGCCTCGGAATGCCCCCGCGGCGAACCTCATTTCTGTCACGGAGGGATGGCGTAGATACGATACGTTGCTAATCCGCCCCCATCGCATACTCGTCAGTATCAGCTTGGGCGAGCCATTCAATTCACTGGCTCGGGTTGTGCCGGCTTAAACTTATCGTTCAAGAAGAGCGCGTCCGTCCATCCGAGGACATTATCGACATAATATTGCTCGTAAAAAGTAACCAGTTTGAACCCACAATCTGCAAGGAAACCATATAGCTTATCAAAACGAGGTGCTCCTTGGTAGAGGTCCGAGAATAAGATCTCCGTAAGAATGAGATTGGCTCTATTTTCGGAGAGCATTCGATGACCGCCGCGAATTATTTCCAAATCGAACCCCTCGGTATCTATCTTAAGCACATCGATGTGTGAAACGGAGGCTCTCTGACAATAGGCGTCAAGCGTTTCAACTACCACTGGAATAATCTTTTCTATCTTACCCCAATGGCTTGTGCCTGGTGGAAAGAAAGAGCTCATGACGGGCGAGTTATATTCAAAAAAGCTCGCGGTCCCATTCGTTGAACCAAGAGCCGAATTATTGAGTATAAGTCCCGGAACTTTGTTCATTCGAACGCTGAGCTCCTTAAACGTCTCCATACCAGGCTCGAATGCATGAATCCGAGATGCGGGAAGTTGCTCTCGAAACTTCACTATAGTCTGGCCAATGTTTGCGCTGACATCGAAGATGATCGGCGTTACTCGGCGAGTGAGCATGGCCTTTATATCACAAAACGGGTCGACATGCAGTACTTGGCCGCCATATTCTCCGAAATTCCGTCCCGGAGGTGAAATGCGACGAATCTGAAAGCCAAGATGACCGAAAGCCTTCTTAACCCCGGATTTGACGAACTTTAACATTCCGCCTCCCACTGGAGACTAGGCTACGAGCGTACCCTGATACTCTGCCTGATCGGAATGGCGCATTCTAAGTGTTGGCGAAAACTCGTCTAAAGAAGGCCGACGCGCAGCCCAATGCACGCTCACGACCCGATCCGACTGATCGTGGCAGCCGAGCGGCGCCTAGAAGAACGGGGGGGCCATAACTTGCCATAAAGCCAGAGGGCGAGAGTCGGCAGCATCGGTGGCACCATCGAGAGCATGCTGCGCATGGCCACGACGGCACAAAAGAAGCCGGACACGTAAAGCAGTTGTGCGAAGTGCGAGTTGATTTCGCGGCCAACGCGGTTCCACATCTCGGCCGCCGCACCGAACAGCAGGCCGGTAAACAGGACCGCGAGCAAGCCACCGGCCATGTATGCCTCCCCGATGAAAGTGCAGGACGTGGTCACGCCGCTTGGGGCGCCTGCCGCCGACTCGATTGTGACGCTCAAGCCCTCGGGCTTGCCCGGCCAAAGAACTCGCGGTATGGGCCTGATCAACGCGCTATATGGGATTTCGAATCCGAGGAACGCATAAGAGTCAGGAAATACATCTGTTAGCCGAGATACGATGACCACATTATAGTCGACATACAGGCTATCGATTTCACTTTCACTGAACGAAAAGTTGCTGAGACCTGTTTCTCTAAATTCCAGCATATAGGCAGTTCCGAGCAACAGAAGGATGAGTATAGGAGCGCCGTGATACAGCGCGCGCCATAACGTGATTTTTGGCATATTAAGAAGATAAGCGCCTGTAAATGTAATGACGTAGGTCGCAAACATGCTTCTCGTCCCCGAGGAAAATCCATAGTAGAAAGTAAAAATAAGTACCGTCGTCACCGCTAGTTTTTTAAGCACATTGTAGTCATTTGAGCGTGCATAAATAAGACCAGCGATCGGCGGAAGTAGATATATAAGCAATCCAAGCTCATACAATAAGGAATACGCATCACCGTATTTTCCCCGGCCCCAAGGTTGCCAAAACCGCGGAAGCGACATCTGTCGCAAGGCCTCAAATGGGTCGAAATTTACCGCGAGAAAAATGTGAGCATAGCCCAACAGAGTTGCGATCACGAATAACCAAAAGATGCTACTCGGCCGCACATCGACCAGAGTAGAAATTCGCCCGAATCTGTATTGCCGGGGAACCAAATGCCGCCCGACGACAATTCCCCCGAAACCTAGCAACACCGCATTCGTCCCGCGCGTAGCCGCGGAGACCGACACCAATCCATCGAGGTCCGGTTGCGGAAAGAGAAATTCCAAGAAGGTGAGAGCGTAAAGCACCCCAAGCATCAAAATGTCGACCCGGAAGAGGTTGCGGACACTTACCCCTGCCTCAATTCCGGTTGCAAGGCTGAGCGACAGGCCGACGCCAACCGCTGCGACAGTGAAAACGTCCACAACATGGTCTGCCGGCAAAGTCACACTAGTCAGAGCGAGGCCGCAGATGATTGTCGCCGTGGACGCCCCAGTTGGTGCCGTCCCAGCTACACGCAGCCCAGAGTTAGCCACCGGTGCCTCTGATCATTTGGCGCTCGACGAACTTCGAACTTTCCTGGGGGCCGTCAGCGACAAAATAATGCCCGCTCTTCTTGCTTCACACGCCCCCGGTACTGCCGTCCAACGGGCCGCTTCCGTCCAGTCGATACCGCTCGAAGGGGCAAGGCCATATCAACCGGAACTCAACGACATTGAGCGAGTCGCGCTTTCTATCACGTCGAGGTAAAGCTGTTCGTACGACCTGGCCATGTTGTGTACGGAAAGCTTTTCCTCGACAAGACGACGACCTGCTCCCGCGACACTGCGAAGGACGAGCGGATTGCCAATTTTTTCGACCAAATCCTGCACGTCGTCGACAAACAAGATGTTCTCCTCATTAAAGAACGGTATCTCGGACGAGAAATCGCGTGTAACCGCGCAAGGCAACCCTGCCGCCATTGCCTCGATCAGGGCGAGGGGCAGCCCTTCGAATTTCGCCACGTGTAGCAGGAGGTCGCCCGCGAACAAGAACGGCAGAACGTCGCCTTGCCAACCTGCGCAGGAAACAACACCGTCGAGCTTTTCACGTGCGACAGCTCTTTCCCATTGCTTGGCAAGCACGCCGTCCCCCACCCAAAGAAATTTTGCCCTGGGACATTGCTTGTACAATTCCTTGGCCATGCGCAGGAAAAGGAAGGGCTGCTTCTGCTCCACAAGTCGACCTAGCCCAAGGACCACAAAATCGCTATCCGCCAAGCCAAGCTCCTTCCGTTTCGCTTTGCGCAGGGCATGCAAAGCGACAGCGTCGACACGTGGAACGCCGTTTAGGATGGTCTTCGTATAAGCGCGGCCCGCGAGAAGCTCCCGCAACACCCGACATCGCCCGTCCTGCACCGCGACCAGGACGCCACTATACCTGCTTAGCTGCCATCGAGCGATCTGGTCGCGCAGCCACGCGGCCTTGGCGCGAAGGTAACTTGCCGTGTGGGTAAGATGAATGGTGCACACGCTCGGTACCCCGCAGCACCGCGCCGCACGCAGCAGATCGAGGCCATCCTCCAGGTTCTGCTTATTGATGTGAATTACGTCAGGTCGCAATGCTTTCCATGCTCCCGCGACGCGGTGAGACACCCCCCAATTGAAACAAGTCGACACCGAGCGTGCCCAGTAGTCATAGGTGTTGCGGTAATCGGCACGAATGATGTGGGCGAAACGAGCGCATCTTACGGCCAGTTCGTCCATCCTCGGGTGACTCGGAAGCCACATCAGCACCTGGTGTCGGCGCTCAGTGAGGCCCTCAGCGAGGTACTTCAGAAAGATTTCGCCGCCACCTCTCGAGCCTGAGCCGCTGCTTACGAGAAGGATCTTCATTTCGTCGGAATACTAGCACTACTTCGGCAGATTTTGAGGCGGGCGGGATTCCCAAATCAGTTTTTCAGTGATTCATGGGTGGTCGGCT
>Ga0126371_10003386_pt1 | contig 13968 bp, 21 predicted proteins | sample PanSoiMetaPlot_4_FD_110145 | JGI IMG/M metagenome (GOLD analysis project Ga0126371, IMG submission 110145) | Tropical forest soil microbial communities from Panama - MetaG Plot_4 | ecosystem: Environmental > Terrestrial > Soil > Tropical forest > Bulk soil | place: Panama | collected 2016-02-17 | reverse complement strand
TACTTTGATGCAACCAACACAACCAACAGAGTGTTGGATGTGCTAGAGCAGAAGCGTCCCAAGATAATCTGCATCGACGAGCTAGAGAAGATGCCTATCAACTTCCAGAATAAGCTACTAAACTTCCTAGAGTCGGGGCATGTGAAGGTAGACCAAAAGAAGACACAGTATGACTTTCACATCGAAGGTGTCAAGTGCTTTGCAGCAGCAAACAACCCCAAGAAAATCTCACCACCACTCATGAGCAGATTTGGCAAGCCACTCTACTTACCAAAATACACTAGGGAGCAATTCCTGAACGTATCGGAGAAGGTACTGAATATTCAGACGGCTAGGTTCATAGGCGAGCAGGTCTACGAGCGCGGGGGAGACATCCGTGAAGTAATCAACATCGGCAAGCTTGTGGGGAAGAAAGGCACCGAGGAGGATGTCTTGCAAGTGTTGAGGACGATGTACAAATATGCGGAGCAGAGTTGCGACAAACGGGACGGGCGCATGCAAGAGGGCGCATCCTAAGGAGGGAGAGAAAACATGAATAAAGTAATTGAAAAGTACGACGGCAAGACCATCAGAATAAGTGGCAATCGATGGCGTATACAAGTCAGAGAACCTAGCTCGCCACCCGTTGAGGTCATACTAGAGAGGCAAGACGACCAAGTGAGCAGCGCGTTCTCACTAGAGGACTATGATGCCAACTACAAGGTATGGCAACGAGCAGCAGATATAGCAAGTGAAATCGAGAACGCGCAAGAGGTCGACTTAGAATGACCGAGCCGACATACTGTCGCTACGGATGTGGCAAGAAAATCCAATGGGTTCCAGACCACAAGATGCCTATAGAGGTAGAGATGCCTCATTGCGAGGCATGTGACTCGGTTGTGGTAGAGCATACATTCAAGCGATGTGCAGACATCCAGAAGGCGCAAGGGAGGGAGCCATACTTCTTTGACAGGTCGAAGAAGAAGAAGGAGGTGAACTAAATGAAAGAGAGAATCATTTGGTGGGCCCTTGCAATACTCACAATAGCTTTGTGTCCGGGGTCTGCTATGGCGCAGGAGTACTATCCAGCGTATCAGCAGCAACAACAAGTGCCACAAGCACAACCACAAGTAGCACCACAAAGCTGGACTTTGACCGTGTATCTGCACCCAGCGTTTGGGACGGATAAGGTCTATGTTCAAGCATATGGACCATTCGGGGCACATGAAGGCCAATGGTTCAGCAATGGTGTCAACGCATATGCAACGCTGACACTACAGGCAAGCGACTTCCCACAGGGCTACACATACAAGATTGGCATAGGCTCCGGCTTTTTGGGTAGCTTATTCACCAAAGACTTTACGACTACGGCAACTGGCTACGACATGGTATACAACTATGTCAACTCTGGCAACGTTGACCACTTGTATGGGCCACTGCAGACACAACAACAGACACAGCAGGTGGAGCAACAGCAACCACAGCAGCAATATCAACAACCTGCTGTGCCATTCAACGCCACAAACACGACGACGTAGGAGGAGAGTAAAATGAATATTCAAGATTTGCTCTCGCCCGGAGAGCAAGTCCTGTCAAATGCAGGACAAAAGAGGGCAGTACCAGGGGGCAAGAGTATTGCACCCGGCTCTATTTTTATCACGACAGAGCGGGTCATAATTCAAACCAATCACTGGCTAGGAATGAAGAACGAATTCGAGGACTTGCACTACAGCGATATCATGGGTATGGTCTACAAGAAAAACATCTGGTCCTCTGAGCTTATAATCCGAAGCAGGTTCCAAGGCGAGATACACATAGGCGGAGTCAACAAGCAAGAGGCTCTTGAGATGCAACGCATAATCAACGAAGGCATCAACCGCTATCGCTATGGCTATGGCGGGCCACACTATCAACAACAGCAAGGGGGCCTAGAAAGAGTCTGACCTATCCCAGATACAAACCAACTACCGAAAACATCAAGCTAGAGGTCCTAAGACACCAAGTTGAAAAGACCATGGCTGGTCTAGAGGGAGAGCTTCGGAGTGAGGGAACGGCCCTCGGACGCACGATTTGCGAGGCGCAACTACGTACTCTAGAAGCTGTGCTAGGCATGATTGATATTGTCGCATCGGAGGAGGAGAGATGACAAAAGCATATCGTAAAGACGGTGTCTGGGTGCATACCAAGCTTGACAACACGCTCAACATCGCTGTTGGCCTAGGGTGTGCCATAGACAACATGACCAAAGCTGAATTTGTAGCGGCATGTGTAAGAAAGGTAGTCGAGGCAAGAGGTTTTTATGACTTGGCCAAAAAAGAGCTTGAGAGAGCTGATGCAAAATATGACTACTGACGACCAACATGTCTTAACAACAAAGGGCACCATCGTTGCCATCACACTATCCATACGTTTGAACAACGCCTTGATTGAGGCAGTCAACGACAAGAAAATATCAAAAAAGCAATACGTGCTTGACGCACTCAAGCGCGGCCTATTCTTGGACGGGTATATCAAACAAGTGGAAGAGGAGGTGAATCAAACCAGAGATGGAAACTGATATCGAGCAACTAAGGCAAGAGCTAGACGAACGCTATTCACACTACACCATACCCGAGCTTTACGAGGAAGAGCGAGAGAAGTGGAAGGTACAAGAGACTGAGGGCCGACCTATCGACCACCTAAGTCCTGACGATGTGGCAGAGGGACGGGTAACCGACAAACAGAAACGGGTCTATGAGCGTCTGCACATACTATTCGAGGAAATATCAAGCATCCGCGTTACTCTAGACAAGAGAGAAGACGAGCTAGAGAACCTAGACTATCGGCAACTAGAAGACATCCACGACCAACTAAAAGAAGAATCACTCGCATTGCTAGCATACATGATACAAAGACAGAGCGTAAACAACTTCGAGAGACATCGTGAAGAATGGCTAGATGGGCAACTTGCTATTGTCAAAATCTACAAGGGAAGAGCATATCACCAGATGTTCAAGCAAACCCGCCAGAGATGACAACCGCCCACTATATACGCTGGTGGCGTAGCCGGCATCCCGGCTATGACGCCGAAAAGTGCAGGCTATATCGTCGTAGAAAGAAGCAGCAGCACATGAGTAGTGAACTAGGAGGAGGGGGAGGAGCACTTGCGTTCTCCAGATGCCCAGAATGTGGCGAAGTCTACACCAAATTCCCATTTTTTTTGAAGCATATGGCGAGGAAACACGGATATTTCAAGAATTCCATATCAGGAACCGGAGGAGGTGAGAAGAGTGGGAGGAATGTTAAAAGACTGGTCTGAAGAGAAGGCAAAGAAGCTCGTAGACATCACCAATGAGATACTCACTAGTTGTCAGAATCACAGGCTCACAATAGCGGAGACTCAGTTTGTGCTCTGGTCATGCATTGGCATTGTCATGACCAAAGTGCTGGTTGGGACAAGCCGCAAGATAAACAATGGCAAAATCGATGTGGCGGCTTGTACATACACAGCAGTTGACGATATGGCAAAAGAGCTTGCTGCAGTGCTTAGTACAATCAAATCTGGAATAGAGAGGGAGGCTGAGCAGGATATTCTTGACAGTCATAAGATGTCGTGATTGCCACTACGTCTACGACAATTCTGTGATGGCTTTTCTCATGGGCAAGAAGCAAAAGCATGAGGAGGAGACCAAGCACACAATGGAGTTCATTGATTCAGCGCTTTCGTCGGAGGTGAGGCTGCAGAGACCCATCTACAGGGCAATCTGTCTTTCTTGCTTGCAGTATTTCGATAAGGACGGTCGAGAGGATGCACGGGGGCGAGTCATAGAGCACCAGCGAATGAAGAACGAGCGCATTGAAAAGAACAAGCCCAGGCATCATGAGACAGGTAGTGTGAGAGAGATATTGGTTGAAAGGCGCAACTATACCAACGTCAACGACCAGTTTATGAAAGGATATAGAAATCATTGCGAGTGTGGCTGGGGCTATGACCACTACAGGAATAAGTGGGCAGCCGAGAAGGACCTAGAGAAGCATCAATCCAAGAAGAACAAAGACTATCAAAAATTTCTGAAATATGGCTTGGCAGAGAAGCTCCATGAGGGCATCAGGGTGGAGGAGCTTGACAGAGCAACATACCTGCCTCAGAATAGGCTTGGCAAGAACCAGAAAGACGAGCTTGAGAAAACACGGGCCATGCGTCTGTATGAAATCTCAGACGAACAACTCTCACCAGCCGTAGGCATAGAGAGAGGCAACGACGAGGTAGCTTTTTGGTTGAGGGCCTCAGGCACATCTAACTACAACGAGATTTACATTGCAGTGCAGCTCGAGTACCTCCAGTGTCCTATGGGGGGTTGCAGATTCGAGATACAGGTAGAAGACAAAGCACACATCGCCATTGAAGAGATAAAGACCGCATTCACAGACCTCTACGAGCATTTTTTGAACCACTACAACCCCTTGAAGCAGGGGCATAACAGCTTTGAGAACGTAGCTTATGGCCTGCTCCAGCAGCTGGTTGTGATAGAGCGAAACAGAGGCAGAGGACGCGGAGAGGATGCGCATGAGAAGACTGGTGCAGCAATGTATAGTATCATAAAAGAATACGGCATACCACAGGGCCTGCTAGTTGAAATAATACACATGTCGTTTGCCAAGATAGGCGATGCATGCTACGAGGTCATGAAGAAGCAGGGATTGCCTGAGTGGGCTGCAAATCTAGACAAACCCCCTGAATATTCAGAGGGGGGTACTGAATATTCAGATGGTCTGGAGCCTGAACATCGACCTGAGACTGTAGGGGATTCTGCTACCAGCGTTGGCTAGCATGGCCACCGGCCCACCCTTCTCTTGGAACGTTATGCCCGTCTCGTCCTGTATAATCTGGTAGACTCCCGAATCCATGATTCCCCTGCGACCAAGCAAGTTTTCTGGAAGGCTCTTCTCTTCAAAGGCCAAGCCCATCGGTATCCAGATGGGGGTTAAATCGCCAATCTGTATGAGATTTTGAATCTCTCGGAAGGGTTGCCCTGAGCCTGTTATCCCAGATACTGGGAAGACCCGTCCAGGCATCTGCTCAGGGTCAAAGCCCAGTTGCCTCGATGTTTGGGCTGTTAACATGCAAACATCTGCTCCTGGGTCATAAATTATCTCAATCTGGTGCATTCCGCCATCTCCACCACGGACGCCCATTGGAATGCGATACTGGCCGCCATTAGCCATCCCGAAATGCGCGGCTCCAAAATACGCGTGCTTTGTCACACGCTACTTAGTGCTGTGGCTTTTTAGTCGTACATATCGTAGTCGTCCTCGTCGTCCTCTGTGGCATACTGCGCTACCTCTAGGTCACCAGGGTCTGCGGCATTAGGGTCAGGTTGGGCTGTGTAGATATTGCGAGCCATGGGGTCGATATACCCTTGCCCTCGGTCAATCTCGTATTGGTCTGTATCGTCATAGTAATTGTCTCCATCTAGGTCATAGGCTGCGTCTGTCATTGTGTCAGTTGTGCCGATGGCTGTACCAGGTGGAATAGGGTTACCTGCTGCATCTACCTGCACAGAGCCTGGGACGCCTGGTGGTAGTTGTTGAGGAGTGGCTGCCTGCTTGGCACTAGCTTTTAGAGCGTGCTCGGGTGTTTCGAAGAAAATCTTGGGATTATAGTGTCCATCCTTGAACTCGTCTATTACTTTCTCCACCGACTCTTTCATCTTGCGCTTGGGGTTCAAAAACTCGAGGGAGCGCCAGAAGAATGAGCCGCAAAGGTTTTGTAATAGCAACTGGTCGTTTGGTACGAGTTTCTTCCGCCCAAGAAGACCCGCCGTAAAAAACGTGATGCCAAGCCCCAAGCTGAGAAAGCCAGCCCCTGCACTTGTCATGTTCGCTTCTGCAAGCGTCATTATGACATTCTCAACGACTTGTGGCGTGTAGGCAAGATTCAAGAGGTGAGGCTGCACATCGACAAATCCCATAGCACGCGCGTAGCTTTCGTATATCGGGTCGAGGATGGACAAAGCACCACGTGAGTTGTTCTTGCGCGCTTCTTCCTCTGCCTTCTTCTTCCTCTCTTCTTCCATCATCATCGCGTACATGGGGAACTCGTCTTCGATGCTGACCATCTTCTTGCCCTTGCGACGACCAGCTAACCTATCTATATCTGCTATCTCTTTGTTGATTGCCTTGTGGCCATCTGTTATGCTGCTCTCAGCTTTTTCGATACCCATCCTCTTCAAGTCGGCCTTCTCAAGCGTAGACCAGGCATACTTTGCTGTAGCTGTCGGTGTATCGCCTATCATGCTCAAGTCTGCTTGTGAGGGTGGAGTATATCCCAGAGGCACTAACTTGGGCGCTACTGTGTTAAGCTCATCGTAGGCAAAGTCGTTGGCCTGGTCCTCCGTGGAGACGGTGTTTTGCTTCTTCAAATCACGATAGTGCTGGTATTCGTGCAGGATTTGCCTATCACTAGAGGTATACGGATTGAGATAGATTGTATTGGCCTTGGGGTCAACACATGAAGTATCAGGCAGGGTGGGACATGGAGCATGCACAATGGGTGGCCTCTCTATGCCATCTGCATCACAATAGCTATTGAAAAGGTCGCGCTCAGACTCTTTGGAGCGTATGATGGCCTTCTGGCCACGGGTGAGATTCGCCGTTTCCTTCTCGTCTCCCGCTACGCTGCAAGTATCACATGCTTCCGTGGAATCTGCTAGCCGTGCTTTGATAACCTGGTCACAATTCACGGTGGGATTACCGGCATGCTCGTTGGCATTGTTTCTAAAGTTGCAGATGTAGTGAAGGGCTTGCTCTCTGTTCTCAGGTTCAGGCGGATTATCTGCTAGATATTGATTGCCATGTGTAAGGCAGTCGTCACATGGAACATAAGCTGTGACTCCCTTGACCGTGCTAGAGAAGCGTTGCTTGTCCTCCGGCGTGGGCTGGTCCGGATATCGGTCTGCTACTGTTTCAAGGACATACCAGAAGCGTGGGCCCCATACGGCCTTTTCATACTTGGCAACCATACGCTTTTTCTATGATGACTGTGGTTAATAGCGTAGGAGAGGTTGTATCTGACAAGCTATCAAGCAGTCTTGGCTCCGGCCCTCTCCTGGGTCTGTCTTACCCTGACATTCCGGAGCCAAGAGAACTCAACTCTTTTCTATTGCCATATCGAATAGGGGGTGGGGGATAGATTTCCTACCGAGGTTTTGTCAATCTCTCTGCCCTGGTCCCCCAAGGTGGGTTGCTTGCTTATCCCTCCGAATTGTGCTGGGGCAGAGAAATCCTTTTAGCAATCGTCGCTGTGCTATCAATGGCTAGTAGGAGTGCAGACATACATGAGGCTCAGACACGCGTTAATACCGTCGACCCATATGCGTGCATGAAACCACTCCGGCGCCTTTGTTTTGTTATGATGAAAGACGGTGATCTCTGAGCATTCTTGGCGCAATCTTAGCGCATTCTTGGTTGGTGGGGGGTCGTGGCTTAGCTTGGCATAGCGCTTGGCTTGGGACCAAGAAGTCGTAGGTTCGAATCCTGCCGACCCCACTTACTTAAGTTTTTCTATGAGGTGTCTACGTAATTACGTAGTCCCGGTGGCTTAGAGAAAGAGCGCAGGGGGGCCCCCGTAAGCGTCGGCCTGAGGTCGCAGGTTGAATTCCTGCCCGGGACACTGGATGGAGTAGTCGTATAGCGGCCTAGTATCTTGGCTTGTCGAGCCAGGGACCCGGGTTCAAATCCCGGCTACTCCGCTTAAAAGCAAGTGACCTAGAAGTGGCGCGTGGGTACTACTCTCCAAGAAAAATTCATCGTGTTTCAGATGGTGCAAGACCCCAAGACCGGCAAATGGAGTCCAGCACCAAAGATGATTGAAGATACAGAGGACTTGGCAATCATGTTCATAAATGATGCTCAGGCACGCACAGGGCAGTACAACGGCTGGTCATATGCTTCGTGCCCTCAGAGGATTCGCAGGGCTCAGGGAGTGAGAGCAGGCATAGTCGAGAACTATCACGTGGCCAAGATAAATGACCCCAATATCCGTGGCTAGTGACGACGAGGAGGAGGATAGGAGGAGGCACGAAGGTGCATACGTAGTCCCAGACGTTGATGACAACACAATCATCGTATGCTCTTTAAGAGCCGACGGGACTCAACACAGGCAGGAAATGAAGATGTCAGAATATTACAAGAACCTAGACAATTCAAAGCAATTCCAGTTCTGTTCAAACAGGACGTGCAAGCATGATATAGACATGCACGCCGCCGTGAAGAACTACAAGAAGGATTTAGCAGGCAGGTGCAATGTCCATGGTTGCAAGTGTCGCCGCTACAAGCTAGGCGAGCTTATCACAGCCAAAGAACTAGAGACTGGCAAAAAGCGGGTCAAATCTACGATTGGCTTTCCCTGGCAGCCTATGCCTCTTTTGGAGGATTAAGCTAACCGGCTACTTCCACGCTGGAAAATACACTACCGAACCATCAGCAGCTAGTGCCTTAATCCATGTATATGGTGGACTGTTGGTTGCAGATGCCATAGGGCAGTTTGTCCCTATTGAGGGAGTCTTGGAGCCTGTTGTATTGACTGTGAATTGAATACTGGCATCTAGCTGCTTGCTTGGTGCTGTTGTTATCTTGATACCCATTGCAATAACTATGTCAGAAGTATCATATTTAGTGTCGTTGTGGCATCGGCATAGAGGTTGATATACTCCAATATGGGCTCTCCAAAGTCTAGCTGCATCGTGTTTCCAGCTGCTAGGTAGGTGCCTACCTTGTCACTCTTTTCGTTTGTTGAGAAATAGATATTGCCACCACCGGACTCGTTTATGAGAATCAGAGAGGCGATTGGTGCAAAGGGCACATCCAGACGGAATCCAGTAGGTAGATTTTTGGACTCGCCGGGGCGTTTTAGGTCTATCCTGATTGGAAGGCTCTGAGTTATCTGGAATCTGTTACCATAGACCTTGCCTTGCTTGATGTTGACAAGCCTAAAGTCCTGGAGCAAAGCCGAGAGTCTTTGAGCACATGACTCCATCGCGTGGACCATCCTATCGAATTGTTGCTGTTGGACTTCTTGGCGGCGCTCGTACTCGTCAATCTCCTCGACGTTTACGAGCTCTCCATGCCTTATGTGGCGTATTACCTGCTCTTTGCGTTTGATTCTATCAAGGTATTCTAGCTCGCTGTCATGCCATTCGTCGGAATAGGACATAAACGGCCGTCATATAGCCGGCTCGCTTTTAACGCGGACTAACTATCTATTCCTCGCCTTGGTTAATCCTGTGAGCATCCACAATCTTGCCCTCCTCGTCTCGCTCTATGCTCCAGACCTCAAAGACAGTGGGCGATGCTAGGACTGCTTCTCCCATCTCGTCTATGTAGACGTTGTGCTTGCGCAACTCTGGTGGAGTGCGAGCAATCATTTGAGGCGTCACATCAGCTCCGGCCTTTTTACGCTTTCTGACTGGAGGGCGCATAGGTGGTGGAGGTATCCAGGGCGTATACCTTGGTTGATAGAATACATCTGGCTCCCTTGGGCCACGAAACCTTTCCAAGAGCCGTGGCACCAAGAGTGCAACGATAAACCCAATGATGATGGCTAGGAGTGCAATGATGATAAGCTCTACCGTTGAGAATCTATGACCCCCTGTAGTTTCAACAATCTTCTCTTGTATCTCTACCTTCTTCTTGATTTCCCTAGTATCTCCGTCCTCTTCTGCCGATGCTACGACAGCACCAGCCTCTTTTTCGTCCTCGCTTGATACCACTTTTACCTCTCTTCTATTTTAAGGCGCGACTCTTTAAGACATGCGTATTGACACGGAATAAGGGCCACTGTGGAGACAAGGAAAAGAAATACCACCGCAAGTATGTGTGGATGGATGGCGAGTGCAAGACCAAGGCCGAGGCACGACGTGCCAGGAGGAAGAAGAAGTAATGGCTGCTGGCGGCAAAGGCAATTGCAAAGTCCTAAAAGCAGCCATGAGAGGCACCAAAAGCAGACAGGCACAGAGAAAGGCATTTGGCAACTTCGCAAAGGCTGGATGTTTGAAGAAAGGCAAAAAGGCCAAAAAAAGCTAGATAGAGTATGATGGACATCGCTAGCGGCATTTCTATGGTGGTAGGAGCCGGTACCCTATTGGGCACTGCAGCCGAACACAAGAAATTGTCCGCGATGGGCCGAGCAGCTGGCTATTTGACAGGAGGAGCTCTTTTAGCTTTTGGAGTTTACGAACACATGGAACACAAGAAAAAGCAGAGACACAAGTGGCGCGAGATGATGCGCAGACGTGGGAGAGGAGGAGGAGGACGACGTCCACCAGCCGACTACCGAGTGGTGGGAGGCAAGGACAGTGGGGATTATAATTTTGCATTCAACCAGCGCTACATGACTATGGCACAAGAAGCAGGCCATCACGCATGGCCCAAGCGCGAACCGATAGGCTATCTCACGGGGATTGGGCTCGAGCAGAGGGGCATACCTGGCTCTGGGCTATATAGTTACCCAGACAACATTTACCAACATGCGCGGGCTAGGCTCACGCCTCAGGGTTGGGCCTAACAACACGACGATGATGTGATGGTAAAAGCTTCCCAGTCTTGACATCAACACATCCGAAATCCTGAAACTGGCTTTTTTCACCCGGACGCCTTTTCTCCCCGGTAATATCGACAAAGTCCGAGCCATGCTTCTCCCTGATGTGCTTTATCATCCTATCATAGACACTAGCATATTCGCTCATTTCATAGTCTATGTGAAGGCTGCAGATGGTGCAGATTGCTCTAGGCAAAGCTAGCTAGGCTCTCTTCATTGCCATGTACCAGACGCCGGTCTCGACCTCAACTGGCCTGAGCCTCTTCCAGCCATTTCTTTCGTTGTTCTTGACAGCCTCTAGGTCAAAGCTTAGTGGAACCATGACTATAGGCCCCAGGTCCTCTACCGTCGCAGAAGAAGAAGAAGCAGCTGCTTGCTGCCTTGCAAGATTCAATCCCACTGCTTGCGGTATACTTGTTGGTGGTCTCTCCATCTTCTGGGTTATCACGGCCATGCCTGTATCGAGCTGCCGTTGCTGGCTCTGTCCCTGCCTATTCCAAGACCTTTGGGAGTTGAATGCCTTCTGTTTTTCTGGTGTATTTCGGAAGACATTGCGTCCAAACTTTGGTGAGTCCTTCTCTGTGAAAAAGTTGCCACAGCACTTGCACTCTATTGGCCTGTTGGGCACCAAAATTGCCTTGAGTGCATCCGAGCAGTCTTTGTAGCTAGTAAGCTCTGCTCCCGAGCTTTTACTACGCTTCCATCGGCTAGCGTGCACGTCACCTGGAAGTATCTCGTTGTTTTCCTCAGCCAAACTATATCTGGGATACTATGGGGTAGTCCGCGCTATTTAGTAGTTGCGCTATGAAAACATATAGTTCAGTTAGCGACAGAAGTGGCCTTCTTGGTGGTGGACAAGTGGGTGATGTGGGCCTCCACAGACAGGGCATGCCATCATCATTCCTCTGCTACCTCTTCTACGGCGCATCATCTTCATCATGTGATGCATCTTCTTGGAGCAATGGTGATGGGCTATAGCAAAGCCAATCACACCAGCCGCAACAACTGTGATAATATGAGTGACTTGAGGATTGATACCGCCACTATTCTTGCCGTTCTTGGCCATTAGATGCCCATGCTATGGTGCTCTGATTTTTAACCCGTCGAGCATGCCCACACACCAATCGCATAGATATTCTTCTACCTCTGGAAAGTGCTCCGGTTCTAGTAGATGCCTAGCGTCGTCGGAGCCACAGCCTAGGCATTTGCTCTGTCCATTGTTCATCGGGAGGCTACTTGAGGCCACACATATAACAGAGACAACGTCCACATTGCCCACAGATGGGAGCCCCATTATGCCACGTATCGTCTGGAAAGAACTTGTACTCATTGCCCTTGTCTTCAAAGCCTACGTGAGCGGTTGTAGGATGATGGCATCTCTTGCATCTAGCAGTCATTTGCGTGCATACTCCCTCTGTTCCCACCCACACTGCATACATACAGCACACGAATGACCAGTTTCCCTAGATATGAATACTATCAACCCAAGCCCACAGACAGGACACTTATGGGTCATCAGCGGTGGTCAGGGAAGGGGTCTTCGGGTTTGAAGATATCGAGGGGCACAACGATGGGCGTCCACTTGCTAGTGCTTGGGATATTGGACTTGAGTCGTATCATCTTGCCTGGGCCTACAGCATCCACGATGGCCTTGCCTGGGGAGAACGACAAATTGACGTTCTTGTCCAGGATTACAAAGCATGCGGTCTCTAGCTTATTGCGCTGGACCATGTGCTTGACAAGTCTCGGGCTTATAGAGACTTTCCAGTCTACCGGCTCACCCAAGTAGTTCTTGTGGTCGAAAAAGACCTTGTAGGCTCCTACATAGTAGTAGTAGGTAAACTCTTGCATCAGAGGCGAATAGGCCATCTTGCGGGCGGCATACTCCGTCTTTCTCTTGGAGCCTGCATGGCCTGACATACCGCGCTCAACGGCTTCGGATGCAACCTCAAACATCGGCTCGATTTCATACACTGATTCATGATGCATCATATCCCAGCCTCTCTCCTGGGCACAAGACATAAACTCGGCCAAAAGCGCCTCACTCTCCATCCCACGAGATAAAAGGAGCTGTGATATAAGGTAGACGATACCTGAAGTGGCCTGGGGGATACCGAAGTTCATTAAGCTTGGCAAGTACAAAGTGCCAGCCTACGCGCTCGTCGCTGGTGGCATATCTGTAGCAGCCGCCGTCTATCTGGCATTGAAAGAAGAAAAAGTAGCACGAGTGATGTTTCAAGTCCAGCCACAACCACTCAGTCCGGATAGACCTTCAATCCTGACAGGCAGGTTTGAGGACGAGAAGGGTCAGCCCGTCAAAGTGAAGATGGGGAGGTTTCTGGTCTTGAATGGCCAGGGTCAGCCAGTTCGTGGAGGACTGATAGGGCCCAACACATCCGAGTTTCGAACCACAATTAACATGGCTGGGCTGCCTATGGGTCCATACCACATAGTCGTGAGTGAAGACCTAGTTTCCTAGTTTTAAGCCACTTCAAACTATATTTGGCATGAGTGGCGGCACAGGATTTCTCCTTGGGCTATTATTTGGGGTCTTCTTATTCCCGACAGTATTGCACCTGATAGAGGGCGGCATTGGTAACATTGGCAACATATTTACCGGCGGCGGTCAAGGTCGAGCTGGCTGGTACTAGACGGCGATGGCTTTCAAGACCTTTGTAATTGGCGTCATCTTTGGATTTTTGGTTATGCCTACTGTCCTAGAAACAGCGAAAGCCTGGCTTCAAAAGAACCAAGGACAGCTGAGCAACATTAGACTGCAATCACCATTTACAGTACCAACGACGGCAGCATCTGGTGGTCCTGGAGCTGGTGCAGCTGGTGGACCTCCAGCAGCAGGATGGTATGAATACTAATGTCTTGGATGGAAAGATACACTGGCATTCCTACGGCACATGCTTCTGCAGCCGCACCCGTTCAGCCGGCAGCACATGCTCATGAATACATAACAAACCATGTTGTTCACGAGTTTTACAAAGAAAACAAGAATATTGACCCTGATGCTCTGCACGAGCATATCATGACAAACTATCCAAGTGAGATTGCTACAATAGCAGCTCATAACAACCACCAGCGAAAACCACCAACTGGGATAGCTGGTTCTCTTCTTTCGAGGCTGGTCTTGGTCCTGCATTTGCATCTTGGTCTTGAATTATCGCATAGGACTGCAGCAAAGCATGAAGGTCGTGCCATCTTGAGCAGCACATGCAAGCCTGGCGTCTACGGCTCTAACTGTCCCAAAGATTTTTCTACAGAATACTACTAACTAGCATTGCAACGGTCCTGCGGCTGCAGTGCCTAGGCAACGCTGCTGAATCCTTACCCGAGGAGGGCGAGACCGCAGACCGGGTTTTAGAATGGCACATCGTAGTAGCCATGACGACGTTGTGGTCGTG
>Ga0126371_10003385_pt1 | contig 13969 bp, 12 predicted proteins | sample PanSoiMetaPlot_4_FD_110145 | JGI IMG/M metagenome (GOLD analysis project Ga0126371, IMG submission 110145) | Tropical forest soil microbial communities from Panama - MetaG Plot_4 | ecosystem: Environmental > Terrestrial > Soil > Tropical forest > Bulk soil | place: Panama | collected 2016-02-17 | reverse complement strand
TCGGAAAATTCGGAGTTCACCGCAGAGGCGCTGGTATCCACGGTCACGGTGGCCGCGGAAACTTCGACGGTCTGCGTGATTTCACCGGTCTCCAGAACCACTTCCACGCTGGTGGTCTTGTTGATCAAGACTTCTGTGGCGGGAACGCTGGCGACCTTAAAACCGGCCTTGTGCACCTTAATGGAGTAAAAGCCAGGGATCAGAGTAGAGAAAAGGAAACTGCCCTGTTCGTTGGTTGTTTGGGAAAGGTTTCCGATCGGCCCGTCGATAGTAACCTGGGCCCCCGGAACCGTAGCCTTTGTAGCATCCAAAATGACACCACTCAGATTACCGCGGGCCGAACTCTGATCCTGCGCCCAACTCCCGCTGCCCAAAACCAAGGGCAACAGGATAAGGGCCGCGAGAAAAGTGAACCAGAACCACTTCACGTATTTCACTGCCATACACCTTCTCCTTTCCATTTTCCCCAAGGGATTTGGGAACAACTTTGCTAAGACCATGGAAATGCAAGCAAAGGTCGCGTTTATTGAGGCAGGGGTGCCGATGTCCCGTCCGACCACTTGCCGACGGGGACGAGGAAAATGTTGAATGGCTCGGGCGGGCCTTGTGAAAAACTAAAGATGGGGGAGTGGGGCACGTCCGCTCCCCATTCAACGCCATTGATAACTGGCGTGTAGAACATCAGATGAGCCAGGTTATGGCCCTGCTCATCGAGGATCGCCGCTTTCGACATCATGTAGGAGACTGCGCCGGGCTCGAAGCCGGGCAATTCCCCCTTGGCATAAGCGGCTTTGGTCCACTCTATGATTTCATCTTTGGATTTTCCGGCCAGAGCCAGCTCGGTTCTCTTGTAGTCAATGGGCAGGATGAACCGTGCCGCCTGGGGGTTGAGACAAAGCGGGGCGCGATTTTTCGGGCCAAAATTTAGGCCGTCCAAAGGCCCCATCCAACTGCGCTCCACCAGACACACGAAACCGTTGGTGCCTTTTACCGCCGTTTCATAGCCAAGGCGCCCCAGCACCAAAATCGTTGCGCCGCGTGAAATATCTTCCGGAGCTGCGCTTCGTGCCAGCGCAATCTCGGCGTCGCGATTCGGCATCAGATACTGATCGATCGGAGACAAAATAGACGAGGGTGCCTGAGCGGGCTGGGCTGTGGCGTGGTGTTCATTCTGCGCCCACGTCTGCCAGAGGCTGGCGAAAGCAACGGTGAGAACGAAGATTGCGGTAGCTACCACTGCGCGAATCGTCCGGTGCATCAATCCCTCCTGATTAATGGGTAGAAGTCCTCACCCCAATGCGATCCAATGCACTCCGTGTTCCAATGCCGCAGCGCGGCAAAGCGGGGGGAAAATGCGGCGAGATTTCAGGACGCCACGACGAAATCTCCCGTGGTATGAAAATGCGTAAAAGGGCCCCGCAAGTCCTACCATTCTTGGGAAGTCTGTGCTAACATACATACCGGTTGGTATGTCACGTAAACACGCAAACCGAAATAAGTGGGGATTACGCGATCCGCAGTCCACGCGAGAGATCCTATTGCAGGCGGCTTTCCGCGAGGTCTACAGATCGGGCTTCCAGAGTGCCGGGATCGAAGCGATTCTGGCCGCCACCGGGGTCACGAAAGGAGCGCTCTATTACCATTTCGACAGTAAGGAAGCCCTGGGATATGCCATCGTCGAAGAGATCATCACAAAAATTATTGATGACAGCTGGCTGCGTCATCTGCGCAGCAATGGACGACCCCTCGACATTCTGATCGGCATCGTCCGGAGGACCTCGGTTCGGCCAGAAGATGTAAAGGGCGGTTGTCCGCTGCTCAACCTGGTACAGGAGATGTCTCCGCTGGACGAACGATTCCGCAAACGACTGGAGCGGATTATGGATACCTGGCATGAAGGGGTTGCTACGATTTTGCGGAAAGGGCAGGCGCAAGGGACAGTTCGCCGCGACCTGAATCCGGACGAGACCGCTAGCTTTCTGATCGCGATGTACGAGGGCTACGCGTCGCTAGCAAAAAATGCTCAAGACCCGAAAGTGTGGAACGTAGGAATCAAAAACATCGTGGGCTGGCTGAGGTCTCTTCGCGCACCGGACAAACAGTAACGGAAACAGTCCGAAGCGAGCCGAATCAACGGAGAGGCATTACAGCCAAACATACTCGCACGAATGGCGTTGAAATCATGGAAAAGGGTTCACACGAATCCCCAGCCGAAACCCATCCTGGCGAACCACTCGATGTCGAATTCCGCCCGACAGCACAACAGAATGCTACCCGATTGACGGGAAACACCCAGCAATACGAGGTACTTGCAAAAGGACAATCTCCCAGAGTTGCGTTCAAGGCGAAGGGCAGAATCTTCCTCATGGATCTAGCCGAGATCGTAGCGGTCGAAGCAGAGGGCGACTACGTGTCACTCCAGCACGGTCGACACGCGTACTTGCTACGAGGGTGCCTCTCCGCTATTGGCGAGACGCTCAAGCCCTATGGTTTTATTCGTATTCACCGCTCCGTAGTCGTGAACGCCTCTCTTGTGGAAGAGATCGAGCCCTTATCAACGGGGGAATACAGGCTCCGTGTTAAGGGCGGTCAACAATACATGGTGACGCGCACCTACCGAGGCAACCTGAGGTTCATTGCTCAGCTTTGGCTAGGTCCGAACATTTTCGCGGCAGACCCCGGTTGCAAATGATCACTCCTCGAGGACGTTGCCATGTACCCCGCCAAAACTGGACACCCGCCAGGTGTAGGATCGGGGGCTTCCGAGAGGAGCGATAGGAAGGGAATTAGCAACACGAGCGGCGCGCCTCCCCGACAGGATCGGGGCAGACAGGAGGCGGGTCCTACAAATACTTGATGAGGACGACTTCGTTGCGGGATTCGTTGTAGACAAGCTCGTCAACTAGTTGCTGGGTCAGCATTAGACCCAGGCCGCCGGGGCGCAGGCCTTTCTGTTCGCGCACGGCCATGTGGGCCATGGGATCGTCTGCGGGATTGCTGACCGCGGCGTGCTTGAGATCCTCCAGTTTGAAGCCTGGGCCCGGATCGTCCAGACGGTACATCAGTAATCTCTTGGTGCGAATGTAGGAGATGCGCACCTTGAGGTTGGGGTCCAGGTGGCCGCCCCACTCGATGGCATTGTTGAGCAATTCGCGAAAGGCGTAGCCGACCTTTTCCATGACGTCGGACGGCAAGTCAGTTTCCAGGCGAGTGAGAAAGCTTTGCACGCGAGCGACTACGGAGCGTTCACAAGGGACGAGAAGCTCCACCCAATGCTTGTTGGCGGAGAGAACTTCGATGGGCGGGACCGAGGGGTCCTCGGAAAGAGCGTTCTCGACAACGTTAATCAGGGTGTTCGCTTCGAAGGGCTTCGAAAGAAATTGATAGACTTGACCGCGCAGGGATCTCAGGACGGTGTCGGAGGTTTTGTCCGAGGTCATGACGATGATTTTGGGAATGTGCTTTTCGCCGTGGAGCGTGCCAATCAGACCCAGGCCGCTCATCTTGGGCATCCAGATGTCCAGCAGGAGCAGTTCAAATTTTCTTTTCTTGAGGGCACTCAGGGCGCGCATTCCGTCGCTGGCGTAACTCACGAGGTAGCCCTGCTTTTTGAGGATGCCGCCGATCATCTCGCGCGTGGTGGCGTCATCTTCCGCGACCAGAATGTGAGCCATGCTGGGACTCCCGTGGGCCGAAGTGGTGTTGCGGCAACAGTTACCGCCGGCGTTTCCCCCGTTTCCGGGGAGGCTTGCGTCGCACGGTGACGGCCGACCTGGGCCTGGCGGGGTTTTGTTTTGCGTATCCTCTCAGGTTTCCGAGCAGATTCGCAATCTCTTCCTGCAAGGAATTGAGCAAGGTGGGAGCGGCGGAAAGATCGCCGGCGCGGCCGAGTTCCTGGAGATCCTGGGCAAGTTTGCGGGCGGGTTCGGCGCCAAACAGGCTCACGGAACCTTTCAGGGCGTGGGCCAGGGAGGCGAGTTCCTCGGCGTTGTTGCGGCGGAGCGCAGCGGCGATCGAGGTGACGCGTTTGGGCGTGTCGTGGAGAAACGTGCGAATCATCCGTTGAAGTAGTTGCGCGTCGCCACCAATGCGGGCAAGAACACTGCTGAATGCAACCTGGGCCGGGGCGGATGGCTTCCGACACAAGGCGGTGGCGGGCGCTACGGCGGGAGCAGCAGCCAAGGCGCGGTAAAGATCTTCCAACTGAAACGGCTTGCTGAGGACGGTGTCGAAGCCGGCCTTTTTCAGGCGCGCGACGTCCTCGGGACCCGAGTTTCCGGAGCAGGCAATCAGAAAAGAGCGCGTGTTTTTCCCCGCTTCCCTCTTTCGGACGGCTGAGGCGACCTCGTCTCCGTTCATGCCGGGCATTTCGTGATCGAGCAGGATGATGTCAAAAGAGCAGGCGCGAATCTTTCGCAAAGCCTCGCTACCGTTTCTTGCGGCGACCACGCGGTGGCCAACGCGCTTGAGCTGGTGACAGGTGAGCGTGCGGATGTCCGGCTGGTCGTCTGCAAACAAAATCCGCAGGGGGCGAGGGGGCGGCTGGGGTTCGGGCGTTGCGGGAGCGGCGATTTTCGCAACGTCCTGAGCCGGTTGCGCCGGTTGGCCCGCAGCGCGAGGCAGGCGAAACCAAAAGCGCGAACCTTTTTCCGGCAGAGAGAGACAACTGATGCTGCCGCCCCAGCGGTCGACCGTGATGCGGCAAAAATAGAGGCCGAGGCCGGCTTTGCCTCCACCCTGCTTCCCTTTCATAAACAGGCCGAAGATTTGTTCGGGACGCAAATCCTTGGGGAGTCCGGGGCCCTGGTCGTCGACATAGGCCTTGAGAAATTCGCCTTGGCTTTCCAGGCCGACGGTGACCTGCGAACCGGGCGGAGAGTAACGCAAGGCGTTTTCCAGGAGATTGGAGAAGATGCGCTGCAGGCGGGATTCCTCGGCGCGGACCAGCCATTGCGCGGCCGGGTCGTCCGGGGAGGTTACGGTGAGCCGGACGCGCTTTGCTTCGAAGGTGGAGGCGAGGGCTTGGGTGGCCTTGCGCGCACAAGCGAGGAGATCGGTGGAGGCGTTTTCTTCGGTGCCGGCGTTCAAGGAGGCGCGCAGGTCGTCAGAGAAGGTGTGCAGGATATCGCGAATCATCGTTTCCTGCTGATTGCTGGCGAGCTTGCCAAGAGTCAGGAATTGTTTGGAGCGTTCGCTGAGGCTTTCTTCTGAGAGGCAATCCATAGCCACATGCATGACGCTGAGGGGCTGCGACAGATCGTGGACGATGCAGTGAAGCAGGATTTCCTTTTTCTGGATTTCCCGGGCCAGGCGCTCGTGGTCGAGGAGGGCGTTGCGCGCGGTTTGCAGCATTTGCACCTGTTCGTGAAATTGCGCGCCGGGATTGCACAGGGCCAGGACGCGTTTGCCGCCGAGGAACAAGGCGCGGGCCTGCAAAGGAATTTCGTGGCCATCGGGCGTTTTTTCGACCCACGTTTCCGACTGGCAGAGCGCGGCGCTGGGGGATTCCCAGAAGGCTTCCGCTTCGAAAAGAAAATTTTCCAGAAAGGGGCAGGCTTCAGATAGGGGAATCGGATTTGATGAAGAATCCCACAAACCCTTGAACCATCCGGGGAGAGTGGCAATAGGCACGAAGGCACCGGCGCCGCGGTATTCAAGGAGCGCGTAGCCCATTTGGGCGAGGAAATTCTCAAGCACGTCGGGCATGGTCATCCCAGTATTTTCCGCGTGAGCAAGGCGAAAGCTTCTTCGACGCCTTCGCCGGTCTTGGCGCTGGAACGCAGCAAGTTCCAGTTTTTCTCCGTGAGCTGCGCCTGGAGAGCTGAGTCGACTTCCCAGTCCTGCGAGAGATCGCATTTATTGATGACAAAGACAAAGGGGATAACACCGACTTCTTCCCGGACGCGCTGTTCGAGGCTGAAGGCCTTGTCGATGGTGGCCTTGCGGGTGCCGTCAGCGACCAGCAGATAGCCGGAGGCACCGCGCAGATAGGTCCAATGCATTTTTTGGTAGTCGTCTTCGCCGTAGATATCCCAGAGGACTAGCGTGAGGTCGGTGCCGTTCACCTGCACGTTTTTTTTGTCTACCTTCACGCCGACAGTGGTTTGGTAAACGTCCGAATAGATGCTTTCAACGAAGCGCCGGACAAGGCTGGTCTTTCCCACGGCGAAGGAACCGAGCATGCAGATTTTTTTCTGGAGCATCGGCCTGGGTCAGTGAGTAACAGAAGTTATGTGAATGTTCACGCAGCGATTGTACTGCCGGTTGGCCTCGGAGTCTTCCTTGCGGAGAGGCTCGGAGGTGCCGACGCCCCGGGGAGAAAGAGAGCGCTCGGGGACACCGAGTTGGCTGAGCTCCTGGACGACGCGCTCCGCGCGGCGCTGGCTGAGATTCTGGTTAGAGACTTCCGGTCCGGTGGAGTCGGTGTGTCCGAGCACTTCGAAGGTGACATTTTCGTGCAGGGCGTCGGCGGCTTTCAACAAGGCTTGCGCCTCTTCGGCGAGCCTGTGAAGAGCGCCTTGCTCCGAAGGGAGAAGGCTGGCGCTGGCCAGCGGGAACTTGACGAGGGTAATTTCGATCTCCGATTTGGCCTGGCTGAAGGCAAGGCGTTCGGGGTCGAGTTCCGGAGACAACTGCAGCGAGCGAATTCCAGGAACGAGCTGGGCCTTGGCCTGGAGTTCCTTGACCCAAGCCGCGCGGGCGGCGCCGGAAACCTGCAACACGCCATTTTTGACAGCGAGGGTTACGGTCGGGGGAGGCGACAAGAGAGAAATGGCGCGCTGCTGCACGATGGGGTCGTCGAGCGCGTAGTAACCGCCCCAGTGGAACTCGCCATCGGCGCGCTTCACGTCAGAGGCGCTGATGATTTTTTCAGGATCGGCGGCGAGCGGGTCGTGCAGGCCGCGCACGACGAAATGACCACCTTGCCTGCCGAATGAGGTGATGACGAATCCCGGTTGCTCGCGGAACGCGTTCACGAGGCGCTCCCAGCGCCGATATTGCATGGTGTGCCAGGCGAGCCACCCAGCCACCACCAGGGAGAGGATAGCGGCGATGGCATAGACGAAACCGAAGCCGCGCGGCTGGGCTTCTTCCTTATAGCGAAGTTCAAGGCAGCGGCCGAGTTCGCTGTTGACCTTGGCGAACGGAGCGGAGTCGCCGGCAAAATGGTCGAGTTGCTCGGAGTAGTCGCGATGGATGTTTTCGACGACTTCGGCCATGCGGTCGCGCAGCGGGCGCGGAGCGACACCTCGAATGACGCAGGCGAGAATGGCGTACGGGCCTTCTTCGATCCAGACATCGAGATCGCCGACGTTCATGCGATTCAGGCCCTGGCCCTGCACGGTGTGGAAGGAATCGCGGACGAAGTCCTGGATGGCGGAAAGCATGCCGGAGACCAGGCTGGGGTCCTGCATGGCGACGGAAGGTGCGACGGCGTGGCCCAGCGAAAGCCCAGTTTTCTTGTGGATGAGGAAGACCTGCTCGACGCGGAAGATCAGGCTGTGCAGGAGAGCCACTTCGGTGAAGGAGCGGCCGGTGCGCAGAGCCTCGATACGCCATTTGAGGCCTTTCATCGAGAGGCTCTGGTCGAGGACCTGATTGAAGGATTCGAGAAACGCGCGAAGGGTTTCGAGGATGGAGCGGCGAATCGCGGGACCCATCACCGGGAAGAGAGCATCGGCGAGGGTACCGGGGTCTTTGCGGACGGATTCACGGAGAGCGGTCTCGATGGTTGGAGAAAGCGCGGAACTGAGGTCTTCATCGCCGCCCTGCCTGCGGCGCAACTGGATGGCTTCGGCAACGACACTGCCGACGTCTTCGGTGCGCGAGGCGGGGTTGTCCACGCGCTGGTGCAGGCGCTCTATGGCCTCCTGTTCGGGCGCGAGAATCAGTTCGCGCAGCTCGCGATAGGCTTGCACATCGTCGCCCTCCCGCGGGGGTTCCTCGGGTTCCGGCGCAGATCCGCTGGCGGAAGCGTCAGGCGGCTTGGGTCGGAATTCCAGAGGCTCCCGGGAGTGTTTTGGGGTGGAACCCATATTCGTCGAACCTGCCTATTTCTCGGGGAGCTCCAATTCGTCTTTTAGGCGCAGGGCCATCTCGGTCAACAGATCGGCGAGCTGTGCGCGATCGGTCTTGTCATTGCGCAAGGATTCGGCTTCGCGTTCGAGAGCGGTTTCCAGTTCATCCTTGGATTTCTGGATCTGGTTGCCGAGGGATTTGGACTGCTCAAGGATTTTGGAACGCAAGTCGGCCTGGGCGGAATCGAGCTGCTCTTCGAGCTGGGAGAGTTTTTTCTCCAAGGCCTTGGAGGAGTCACGGGTTTCGCGCGTGAGTTCCTTGAGGCTGTCCGTGCGCTCGGATTTTTCGGCTTTCAACCGCGCGCCGAGCGATTCCATTTCTTCGCGGACATAGGTTTCCAGGGAATCGAAGCGTTTCTTCAAGTCTTCGCGAAGAGCCTCGGAGGATTTGGTGAGGCGCTCCTCGAGACGCGCGAAACGTTTTTCGTATTCGCGCATATTGGACCCGAATAGGATGTCGCGGATTTTGTCGACATTTGCGCCTTCGCGCAGTTCTCCATTGGCGGCGTTTTTTTCGTCATGATCGGCTGGCATGGTCTGATGGCCCCCTTTAGAACGTGTCTTCGGCTTCTTGGCCATAGCTGGGGACACTACTACGGGAGGCAGGGGTTGGCAATAACGTGTTTTGGCAGACAAGAGAGTGAGCGGAGCCCTCGAGTAAGCATAAGCTCAGGCGGTTATCCCCGTTCTAGTACCTAAACTGGGGGTTTCGGGCTATTTCGATTCGAGAATCTCCCGACCGTTGGTTGGCTGAATGGGACGCGTGTTGTGGGGGTACAGCTTGGCGAAGGCATCCAACTGTTCCCCGGAAAGCGTTGCATGCTTTTTCAAGACGTACCAGGTAACCCCCTCGCTGCAAGGGGGCGCGGTGAGCGAACCCTGAAAGGTATAGTAGCCAGCCTCGGCGGGTACCAGATCCTTTGCGTTGACCGAGACCGAGGTGACGTCAACGGCCTTTTCCTTCTCGGCAGGGACATTCTTCCAAAGTGTGTCAAACAGAGGATTAGCGGCGCCCTTTTTGAACAAAACCGCGACTACCGCCAGATGGCCGTCGGCATCGGAGTGGACCAAATGGGCGACTAAGTCGAACTTCTGGCCCTCGATCTCTTCCTCCGCGGGATGGTGAAAGTGAAACTGTTTGAGAGTATAGGTCTTGTCGCCAACGGTCAGCTTGCTGCCTGCCGGGTAGTTGATCTGCACGGTGTGGCCGTTGTCGATAATGTTCAACGGCACGCCGTTGTAGCTTATTTTGAGCTCGGGCAAATCCGCCTTCTTCGAACCTTTAACATCAATAGGCGATTGCGTGTGGCCGTTGGAACAAGCGGAGTAGCCAGGGTCCAGGCCGGCCCAATGGGAAGGATCCGTTGAACCTTCGTACGACCATTTCGGCTTGGCCTCCTGGCCTGCCGTGACCGTGGAGATCATTAGCAGGCAAGTAGAGAGAATAAGTTGGTATTTCGAGAATAAGAATCGTGGCAAGGGACCTCCTTTTTTTTGCGCCGCGGCGAATCAAGGATGCAAAATGCGGAAGGCGGAGGCTCAAGTATAGCCACAAGGACCTTGCTGAATACAATGCCCTGCGGCAGATCCGCGTGGTGTCAGTTGGAAGTGCGGCGGAATGCGTCGAGGCTAAAGGGGAGATTGGAACAGACCGACAACAGGAAAGCACTTGCGGAGGCGGAAAAGACAGAATAGTTGAGAGGGGCTTTGACTCCGAGGGCGAAGGTCATAGTGACGGCAAACAATAGCAGGAGAATACCGCTCAGAACGGCAGCGTACCTAGTGTAAAGGCCCAGGATCAGGGCCAAGCCCAGGAGAAGCTCGGCCAAAGTTGCGGTCCAGGCGAGAACCGGAACCGCGGCTTGCGGAACGAACCAATTGATTTTGGCGGTGTAGGCCGTGAAATGGGTGAAGTCTCCCCAGGCGATGTTGGGCTGGCCGAAGGCTCCCCAAAGGCCGAAGCGGTCGGCGACGGCAGATAAAAAAGAGGCCCCAAGGGCCAAGCGTAAGAAGACGAAACTGAAGTTAGCGAGACGATTCAAGGATAAATTCTCCCAGGCACGGCCCTGCAAAAATTCGGACTGCCAGCCGTTGGATGTTAGAGACAAAGGCGAAGCTGCTTTTTCCCGGCGATTATTCGCTAGGGAATCACATCCCTATTCTCGGGCCACGCATCTATAAGGTGCCGCAAAGTGTGGTTCGGGTAGAGGACTTCACGGCCAGAGCAGAACATGGCCATGCGGCCGGAGTACCGGACTGCCTGCTTACTCGTACCGAAAAACAAGTTTATTTGCGCAAAGCCGGCTAGCTAGTTCAGCGGCCTTTGCTTTTCCGCGCGTCCGAATCAAGAAACACTTTTCTTGAAAGGAGCCGAAGATATGCGCTTTCGATCCATGCTAAGCGATTCGCTGCTTGTCCTGGCCATGGGAGTATCGGGCGTTCCGGTCTGCAACGCGCAGCAATCCGTGGGAGAGCAGTCCCCCGCGCAACAAGCCGAGGAATTGAAGAAGCAGCTGGCGGAGTTACGCAAGCAGTACGAGATGACCACCTATCAACTGGGACAACGGATTGCGGCGCTGGAAGAGCAGCTCGACAAGCAAGAGCCGGTTGGCGCAAATGTCCCGCAGGCGGAGCCCACCGGAAAAGCCAAGCAGCAGGAAGGAACAGTATCGGCTGGGCAATTAGAGCAGGTGGCGCAGAAGGCGGCGCAAGAGGCCGTACAAGGCGCCCTTTCCGGCGGCAACAATCAGGTGGGAGCAAAGTTCCAGGGGCAATTGCCATTGCAACCGACCTACGACGTTTTGCAGGAAGCGGAAACCAAAATTGAGGGGCTACGTCGGGAGGTAGGAGCTTTCGAATTTCATGGATACTTTCGCTCAGGATATGGCCTGAACAGCGCGGGTGGACAACAGGTGGCCTTCGAGGCTCCAGGTGCGGGAGCGAAATACCGCCTGGGAAATGAGGCAGAAACTTACGGCGAGTTCATATTTGTGAATAACTGGCTGAACCCGGAAGCGAACTCCGACAAGGCGTGGCTAAAAACGGAGATCATGATCGAGGCCAACACGACGAATTCGACCAACTTTGCTAACGCGCCTACGCCGGTCATCAACGGCCAGGTGGTTGCGAACGGAAACGATCAATTTCGCTTGCGGGAGGCGTTTGTTCGCGGGGGACATTTTCTTGGCGACATCCAGCCTGATGCAACGTTCTGGGTGGGGGAAAGGTATTACCGACGCTTTCACGTCGAAATCAACGATTTCTATCCCCTGGACCTGAGCGGCTATGGCGGAGGCTTCGAGGACTTCCACGTCGGTCCCGGCAAGCTGGCGGTGGCCTTTCTGGCTGGGGCGCGGCCGGATATCACCACGCAGAACGGCAACTACGCCAAGAGCAACATAGACGCGCGCTACTACGATCTGCGAGGCCCGTTTGGGAATACGTTTGGCGTATGGTTCGATTACGCCACCAGTAAGGGTGGCGCGGTGGTGGCCTCCAACAACAGCACGGCGACGCCTCCGGGCACGAAAATTCCGACCAGCGACGGTTATGCAGTTGCGGTCAGGTTCCAGCGTCTGGAGTGGCATGGCGGTTTCCAGGTTTTCGCCGTGGGGTATGGGACTGGCGCGGCCAGCAATTTCAGTTCGCCGGGAAGCGGGACGGTGGTGGCGGATCCCACTTCGTTTCTGGACAGCAGCCGGCAATTTCTGGCCACGGAACAACTGTTGTTTCAGCCGAACGACAAGTTCGCGATCATGCCGATTTTTATTTACCAGCGAACGAAGGATGGGAATCCACAACATCCTTGGGAGCAGTGGGTTTCGTTCGGGGCGCGGCCGGAATGGTTTTTCACAAAGTATGTTTCGCTGGCGTTCGAAGCGGGATTTGATCGTACCAACAGCTTTCTGGTGCAGCCGAACGGGAGCCTCAACAACTTCGATGGCTGGCTTAGAAAGTTCACCATTGCTCCGCAAATCGGTGCGGGGCGGAAATTCTTTAGCCGACCAGTTTTGCGTGCTTTTTTTACGTATGCGAACTGGTCCAACGGGTACCGCGGGCTGGTGGGTGGGATTCCTTTCGAGGATAGAACCAGCGGGGCGACTTATGGCGTACAAGCGGAGACTTGGTGGTAGCATGATGCGCACGTAAGGTGCGCGAGGGCCGGGGAACGGAACGGCGAACGGCAGACGAATCCAGGGATCAGGGGGAAACGATGGCAGGCAATCAAGCAACGACGAATGCACAGGTAATCGCAGGTGCGGGAGCTGACGCGGGGACGCAAAACTTCGCGCGGCCGCTGGCCATCGTCACCACGCTGTTTTTCATGTGGGGATTCCTGACTTGTTTGAACGACATTCTGATCCCTCACCTGAAGTCGATCTTTGATTTGAATTATGCCCAAACCATGCTGATTCAAATGGCGTTTTTTGGTTCTTATTTTATTTTTTCGATGCCCTCCGCCAAACTGATTGCCTCAATTGGCTACCAACGATCGACCGTTGTGGGTTTGCTGACCATGGGAGTGGGCGCATTCCTGTTTGTTCCGGCGGCCAGCGTGCCTTCGTATCCACTGTTTCTTGGAGCTCTGATTGTTTTGGCGGCCGGAATAACCTGTTTACAAGTAGCAGCCAATCCATACGTGACGGTGTTAGGTAAGCCGGAGACTGCATCGAGCAGGTTGAACCTGACTCAGGCGTTCAATTCACTCGGGACCTTTCTAGCGCCGTTTTTTGGAGGTGTGTTGATTCTGAGCGCGGCCGCAAAAACGGTTGATGAAATTCGGGCGTTGCCTCCCGATGCGTTGCACGCTTATCGTTTGCAGGAAGCGGCAACAGTCAAGACGCCTTATGTGGGCCTGGGCATTGCCCTGGTTTTACTCGCTATTGCGATCGGGAGCTCCAAGTTGCCAAAGATCGAGCAAGCAAAGCACAAGGTCGGCGAAAAGGTAGGCGACTCGATTTGGAACCATCCAAACTTAATCTTCGGCACGATCGCAATCTTCGTATATGTCGGCGGCGAAGTTTCCATCGGCAGCTTTCTCGTGAATTATTTCCATGAGGCAAACATCGGAGGATTACCGGAAAAGCTTGCGGCGAGTTTCGTATCCTTCTACTGGGGCGGCGCCATGCTCGGGCGGTTCATCGGATCGAATTTTCTTGGTGGCGCGAAAGCGAAATATATGTGGATCGCTTGCGGCCTCGGCGCTGCACTCGCTTTGCTTTCCTATCCCATTGGAAATTACCTGCCGGCCGGGTATCAACCCGGGGTACCTGACCTGATGTGGCTCGCGTGGCTTGTATTTGCCGGGCGGCCGCTGTTCATACTGGTGGCGATCGCGACAGCGGCGATTGCGGTGGCCGGGGTGTTTAGCGGTGGCCGGGTTAAGGCCCAGACCGGTACGCTGCTTGGGGCTTGCGCTGTTTCAGCCGGCTTGCTGGTTTCGATTTCCATGTTTACTACCGGCCTGGTGGCGATGTGGAGCATCCTGCTGGTGGGTTTTTTCAATTCGATTATGTTCCCCAGCATTTTTACACTTGGTGTCGCAGAGCTTGGGCCCCTAACCGGAGATGGATCAGGTCTTTTGATCATGGCGATCGTAGGAGGAGCAATTATTCCTTGGTCACAAGGCTTAATTGCCGACAGGATCGGAATTCACCATGCCTTCTTCGTGCCAGTAATTTGCTACCTATACATTTTGTTCTTTGCGCTGAGCGGTTCGAAGCCGAACAGCGTGCGGCACGCTGGGACTGCCACGACGTAAGCGGCAAAGGCTTCTAACCTCAGGCTTGTCAGGAATAGTGCAGCAGAGCAGACTAGCGATTGAGGCAAGAAATCCCGCCTCAGCATGCCCTTGTTCCGCATTCACAAGCAGGCGAGGCAGAGCTTGTTGC
>Ga0126371_10003384_pt1 | contig 13970 bp, 14 predicted proteins | sample PanSoiMetaPlot_4_FD_110145 | JGI IMG/M metagenome (GOLD analysis project Ga0126371, IMG submission 110145) | Tropical forest soil microbial communities from Panama - MetaG Plot_4 | ecosystem: Environmental > Terrestrial > Soil > Tropical forest > Bulk soil | place: Panama | collected 2016-02-17 | reverse complement strand
CACAGTGTCTCGTCCTGGTACATCATCTGCTTGGTTCGGATGAAGTTGCGCGACGGTCCGCCTTCGATCATGTAGCTTGCGATCGTGAACGGCGCACCAACAAAGCCGATCACGGGGACGCGCCCGGCGAGCTGCTGCACTACCAACCGAATCGCCTCGCCCACATATCCGAGCTCGTCCGTATTCGAGATAGAGAGCGAGTCCACGTCGTCCGACGTCCGGACCGGGTTGTCGATGACGGGGCCTTCGCCAGCCACGAATTTCAACCGCAGCCCCATCGGCTCGACCGGCAGAAGCAGGTCGGCGAAGATAATGGCTGCATCCACGTCCAAAATTTCCACCGGCTGCAGTGTGATCTGCGCGGCCAGATCTGGCCGCTTGCAGATATCCAGGATGCCGGCCTTCGCGCGTATGTCGCGGTACTGCTTCATGTAACGGCCGGCCTGCCGCATAAACCAGACCGGCCGAACATCCGTGGGCCGTCGGCGGCAAGCATCCAAAAATCGACTATTCATTGATCCCACTCGCATGTTCACCATTAGAGCCCCGCTTCGCAAAGAAAACGCGAAGCCGAAAGAAGCTGACGCCTCAATGAGGCCTATGTATAGTAGTGCTTGGCGGGGGCCGAACTGTCAAGTTTTGGCAGGAAATCGTGGCGTGGAGGCTCGTGCAATCTAGTGTTGAATCTACTAAGTAGTTTGATTTCAGTAGGATGTGCGGGCATAGCAAGATTTGTCAAGAAGCCGGACCGTTCCTCCCTTAGACTGGGACTTTGAACCGCGGACTTAAACGAATTCAACCCGCTATTGCGCTTGCCCGTAAGCACCCCGACGCCGATCTTTCACTGGACGCCTTAGCGCGGGAGACGCGCTTGTCCGTTTTTCACCTTCATCGGATGTTCTCGGCCGTCGCAGGCGAGACGCCCAAGCGGTTTATCCAGCGGCTGCGTTTGGATCGCGCCGCGGTCATGCTCCTCACTTGTGACGACTCTGTCCTGGAAGTCGCGCTCGCTTGTGGCTTTCAGAGCCACGAATCTTTTTGCCGGGCGTTTCACAGACGATTTGGAGTCCAACCCCGCGAGTACCGTAAGCGTGGATTTGTAAACGGGAGCGCCGACATCGATGGCCGTGAACATTCGGAGTGTGTGAACCGCGCGGGACCTTGCATAGGTTTTTATCACACGGGCGAAGCGAAACGATCGGAGATCAAGCACATGAATTATTCCATTACCAAGACTAGATTGGAACCGCAGCCGGCACTCGCGATCCGGCGCTCCATTAAGCGTTCGGAAATTGCACCGACCATCGCCGAGGTCCTGCACAAGATTTTCTTGGCGGCGCAAAAGGGCGGCGTGGCGCTGATGGGACCGCCGTTCATGCGATGCCTCAATGCCGGGCCGGGTTTGATGACCATCGAGCCGGGCATGCGGGTTTCGGGGATGGCGACCAACATTGACCTCGGCGGCGAGGTGGTCTGGGAGACACTGCCGGGCGGGGAAGCCGCGACCACGGTGCACATGGGCAAGTACGAAGATCTTCCCGAGGCGTATGTTGCCATCGAGCAATGGATGAAAGCGGAAGGACTAAAGATGGGCGGTGCGCCTTGGGAGATTTACGTAACCGATCCCGGCGATTACCCGGACCCGAAAGACTGGAAGACGGAGATTTTCTGGCCGCTGGAATAGATCAGTTCGGACGCGTTTCGGCCAATTTGGCGACGGCGGACACAACCTGGGCGATTCGCCGGTCCGTGTTTTTACCGAGCTCGCGTAGCTTACGATCAGTCGTGTCGCGAAGGTTCCAGAGCTGTTTGCAACACGCCCTGGTGCTCTGTCAGGCCGAGAACGGCCTGCTGGATAAGGACATTGTTCCGTTCGATGTCGGCCAGCCGGGCATCGTGCTGCGCAGCGATTTTCTCGACGTCCATCGCTCTTGATTCTAGCGCTACTCCCGCGGCCGGCCCTTGCGGACGCGCTTCAGCAGGTGATCCATGCGCGGACCGAGTTCGCTCGCGATGTCGGCTTCGAAGTGCAGTTCCGGGATGCGAAACAGATCCAGGCGCTCGGAGAGCTCGTGACGGAGATAATTGCGGGCGTGATCGAGCGCCGCCAGCGTTTCCTTCTTGTCGCCGCCAGGTCCGATGCCGACGCGGACGAAAGCGTGGCGTTTGTCGGGTGAGATCTGGACGTCCGTCACTGTAGCTGACGCTACGCGCGGATCCGAAAGCTCATAGCTGATAATCTCAGAGAGCTCCTCGCGAATGGCTTCCGTGATCCTTTCGACGCGGTGATCGGTCATTCGAGCCACTCCACCGTGGTTCCTACCAGCAAGCCGCCCAGGATCGACGCGGCTTCGCGCTCCACCGATTGCAGAGTTTGTTCGGCGTGCTTGTGATCACAGGAGACGGTGACGGCCGACACCAGCGCGCGCTGCCACAGCTCCTGATAATCGATCTCGGCAACGGCCACATTGAACTTGCTACGCAGCCGGTCCTTGAGGCTCTTTACAGTGTGGCGTTTATCTTTAAGTGAGTGCGCGCCGTCCAGGTGCAGCTCAAGCGTCAGAACTCCAACCGTGGGCATGACTGTCTCACGCCATGGCCTCGGCCGCAACGCGTTCCGTGACAAAGGCCTCGACAATATCGCCGGGTTTGACATCGGAATAATTGCGAATGGTCAAGCCGCACTCGAACCCGCTCTTGACTTCGCTGGCATCGTTCTTGAAACGGCGGAGCGAATCGACCTTGCCGGTGAAGATCACGACATTATCGCGCAGCAGCCGCATTTCACTGTCGCGCTTGATGGAACCGTCCAGCACCATGCAGCCGGCGACGTTTCCGACTTTGCTGATGCGGAACACCTCGCGTACCTCGGCGCGGCCCTGGTACACCTCTTTGAACACCGGCTCCAGCATACCGGTCATGGCGCGCTTCAGCTCGTCGGTGAGCTCGTAGATGATGGTGTGCAGGCGGATGTCGACCTTTTCCTGCTCCGCAAGCGCAGTGGCGTTGCGCTCGGGCCGGACATTGAAACCGACGATGATCGCGTTCGATGCGGAGGCCAGCAGAACGTCCGTTTCGTTGATCGCGCCGACGCCGGAGTGCAGCACGCGGATGCGAACCTTATCGTTCGAAAGCTTCTGCATCATCTCGCTGAGCACTTCAGCAGTGCCGCTGACGTCGGTCTTCAAGATAATGTTGAGCTCCTTGACCTCGCCTTCCTTCAACTGCTCGTGCAGTTGTTCCAGCGTAATGCGGCCAGTCTTCTGCATTGCAATGTCGCGCGCTTTGGACTCGCGATAGAGCACGATCTGCTTGGCCTTCGCCGTGTCGGTCACTACCTGGAACGTGTCGCCGACTTCGGGCAGCGCGTCGAGGCCAAGTACTTCGGCCGGCATCGACGGCTCGGCTTCCCTCATCGGCTGACCGCGATCGTCGAACATGGCACGGACCTTCGCGAAAACGGATCCACAGATGAAGTAATCGCCCACGCGCAAGGTGCCGTTACGAACGATCACCGTCGCAACCGGACCGCGTCCGCGATCGAGCTCGGCTTCGAGCACCGTGCCGAGAGCTGGACGGTCGGGATTCGCCTTGAGGTCCTGCATATCGGCGACCAGCAGAATCATTTCGAGCAGCAGGTCAAGATTCGTCTTCGCTTTCGCCGAAACGGGAACCATGACGGTATCACCGCCCCAGTCCTCAGCGAGCAGCCCGCGATCGGCGAGCTGTTGCTTCACGCGCTCGGGCTGGGCGTCGCCCTTATCGATCTTATTGATCGCTACGATGATCGGTACACCGGCGGCCTTGGCGTGATCGATGGCCTCCAGCGTCTGCGGCATCACGCCATCGTCGGCCGCAACAACCAGAACGACAATATCGGTGACCTTTGCGCCACGCGCGCGCATGCGGGTGAACGCCTCGTGGCCGGGCGTATCGATGAAGACAATCTTCTTCCCGTCCTTGACGATGTGATACGCGCCAATGTGCTGCGTGATCCCGCCGGCTTCACGATCGGCGACGTTGGTGGACCGGATCGCGTCCAGCAGCGACGTTTTTCCGTGGTCGACGTGGCCCATGATTGTGACGACGGGTGCGCGGCGGACGCGGTCTGCTGAGTCCTCCGCCAACTCGATTTCCTGCGTGCTCTCTTCCTCGAAGCTGACCTTATTAGTAGACGCGCCAAATTCGCGGGCAATATCCTCGGCCATCTTCACATCGAGATTCTGGTTGATGGTGGCGAAAATTTTCTTTTCCACCAGCTTCTTGATGACGAGATTCGCTTTGATGCCGAGCTTCTCGGATAATTCCTTGACCGTGATGCCTTCCGAGATCGTTATTTCGCGGTCGATCGGCGGCGGGGCAGCGGGTTCCTGCCGTCGTGCCACCGGCATGCGTAAACGACCCTCTTCCTGCTCGACCTCGCGATGCCGGTCGCGCCCGGGCTTGGCAGCGTGACGCCGTTGTTGTTCGGTCTGCGGAAGCGTGGCCGGCTCAGCGCGCAGAGGCGACGTGGGATGCAGCGTGCGGGGACGCCGCATGCCGGGAACCGGTCCACCAGGGCCGACCCCAGGGCCGCGCATCACGGGCTGTCCGGGGCGAATCGGTCCGCGATAAATCGGTTGGCCGGGAACAGGGGTAGAGCTGCGGGTCGGCATTCCTGGCCGCGGCGCTTGCGGCTGGCCGGGAGCGGACGGACGCGCCTGCGTCTGCTGCAACCTCGCCACCATGTCTGGGCGTGGAGGGACTACGGGCCGCGTCGCTGGCTGACCTGCCAAGGTCGGTCGAGCGGGCTGCTGGGGGCGAAGAGGCATCGTTGGGGACGGAGGCCCGGGCGCCGCCATGGTCTCGGGCGCAGAAACTCGCGCCGCTGGCGCTCCGGGCGTTGGAGCCGACGGAGCAACTGGAACAGCAAGTGAGGCTGTAACTGGTGCCGCAGCGGTCGGCATCGCAGGGAGCGGTTGACGCGGTCCCGAAAGAATTTGTCCAGGGCGTGGAGCCGGAGTTGGTGGCGGTGCCGGACGCGCCGGTATCGGAGTGGCCCGCAACGGAGGATGCAGCGGGGCACTACTGCCGGCTGCGGCGAGCGGAGGACGAATGGGAGCGGACTTGGGCCGTGGAGCTTCCTCCGCGGTAGCCTGAGCGGCGGCTTCCGTGGGCGCACTCGCAGCTTCAACCGGAGACGGAGCGGGTGCCGGAGCTGGCTTGGCGGACAGTATCGGTTCTGGAGCTGGTTGCGCGGGCGCCGGAGGCGCGGCGTGCTCGGTCTCGACCGGGGCTTCTTCTACCGCTGCCACGGTTGCACCCCGGCTCACGGATTCGCCCCCGTTGCCGGCGATGCGCTTGCGCACCAATTCGGCAACCGATTCATCGATCGAACTGGAGTGCGTTTTTTTCTCGGTGACGCCAAGCTCGGGAAGCATTTCGATCAGTGTGTGAGACGGAATCTCGAGTTGCCTGGCGAGCTCGTTAATTCGGATTTTGCTCATAATTACAGCAACAGCCGTGTACGCGACGGCTTAACTGACGTCCTCCGGGTTCTTTATAGTATCAGATTCAACTTTCGCTTCCGCCGTTTCTGCATTCGCACTCGCGGCGACAGAATCGCCTAGCGATTGAGCAGAATGCAGATCATTTTCGGACGCCCCAAGCGCTTCAGATTCGGCTGCAAACGCAGGCGTTGTCTGCTCGGAAGCCGCGGCCGGCGGCTGCTCGAATTGCGCGTAGTATGAGTTCACCGAAACCAGGATCTTCTCGATTTCAGGACCAATTTCTGGAATCGCTTCTAGCTCTTCGGGTGTCATTCCGCCGAGTTTCTCGACGGTTCCGACGCCCGCCTGGATGAGCTTTTCGACCACGTCCTCGGCCAGACCATGATCGATGAGAATGGAAACGGGTGCGCCCGCCGGCACCAGTGCCGCCATCGCCGACTCCACTTCCTGCCGCTTCTCTTCTTCGCTCTTGATGTCGATCTTCCAGCCCAGCAGTTTCGCCGCGAGCCGAACATTCTGCCCTTTCTTGCCGATGGCGAGCGAGAGCTGCGTGTCGTCGACAATCACTTCCATGTGCTTTTCCACCGCGTCCAGAATCGAAACGCGCGAGATCTTCGCGGGGCTGAGCGCATGAGTCGCAAACACCACCGGGTCGTCCGAAAACTCGATGATGTCGATCTTCTCCCCACGCAGCTCGCGGATGATCGATTGCACGCGCATGCCTTTCATGCCGACGCAAGCGCCCACGCTATCCACGTCACGATCGCGGCTCATGACGGCGATCTTGGTGCGTTCGCCAGCCTCGCGGGCGCACCCCTTGATCTGCACAGTGTTGTCGTAAATTTCGGGAACTTCCTGCTCAAACAGGCGCATCACCAATTCGGGAGCGGCGCGCGATACAATCACGCCCGCGTTTTTGCCGGCCTTTTCTACGCTGCGGATCACGCAGCGACAGCGGTCGCCCGGGCTGAAATTCTCCAGTTTGCTTTGCTCTTTCTTCGGTAGCCGTGCCTCGGTTTTACCGATGTCTACAAGCAGGTCCTGCCCTTCCACGCGCTTAATGGTGCAGTTCACCAGCTCGCCCACACGATTCGAATATTCCGAATACACGGTTTCGCGCTCGGCCTCGCGCACCTTTTGCAGGATCACTTGCTTCGCCGTTTGAGCGGAGATGCGTCCCAGGGCTTCAGTCGGCTTGGGAATCCGCAGCTCGGTGTCCACCTGCGCCGACGGATCGATCTTGCGGGCGTCGGGCAGCGAAATTTCCTTCACCGGGTCCTGAACGGCTTCCACTACTTTCTTCAAACCGTAAATTTCGAGCGCGCCGGTACGGTCGTCGAACTCGGCGATGAGATCCTCGGTCGTACGGAAATGTTTGCGGGCTGCCACGAGCATTGCGTCCTTGACGGCGTCAATGACGATCTGCGGGTCTATGCCCTTCTCTTTGCTCAGAATCTCAATGGACTGATAGATAGTTCCCACTTTGTCCTCTTCTAAAAATGTCCAGGGGTGGATTTACCACTCAAACTTCAGATTGGCTTTTTGGATCTGCTCGAGCGGGAAGTGGACGATCTTTCCGCTGCTCGATTCCAACGCGACCGCGCCATCGGAGAATCCGGCCAGCTTTCCTTCCCAGTGGCGCTGGTTCTCGACGGGCTGCTTCAGTACGACTTTGGCTTTCTTTCCCACGAATCTCTCAAAATCTTTCGGCGTGGTAAGCTTTCGTTCCACGCCCGGCGAACTGACTTCAAGCGTATAGCTGTCGCCAGGTATGACGTCTTCGACGTCCAAAATTGTTCCTACCTGCTCGGAAATGAACTCGCAATCGGCATGCGTGACGCCCTGGAGCCGGTCGATGTAGATTCTCAACAGCCGGTTTTTTCCACCGCCCACGAACTCAACATCAACAATTTCAATGTCTTCGGAGCCTCCGGCGCGCTCGGCGATCTCTCGGATGCGGGCGACGATTTCTTCCTTAGCGGCGACCATTTTCTTCTCGTGCAATAAAAAAGTGGGCTTTCGCCCACTGCCTTTGTTCGACAATTCTTATTATACATGACGCGTGATCGAGCGGCTGTTCAAAACTGCCCGTTTCGTATCGAGCACGTTGTATACTGCTCTATGCGCGGTCACTCCCGCGGATTGGGCGACCAGAAATCTCCTTAGCTGCTAACGTGTCAGACGGGTCATCGGCATACCTGGAATTCGAGGAAGGCGGCGCAAGGCGCGAGCTTCCGATCCCTCCCGATTGCGTGTTTCGCGTAGGCCGCAGCGAAAAAAATAACCTGGTGCTCGCCGACGACCTCGCCTCTCGCACGCACGCCATGTTACAGTGTGCCGACGATGGCGTCTACATCACCGACTGCGGGAGCAGCAACGGCACTTTCGTGAACGGCGCGCGCATTTCTTCTCCTCTCGTGCTGCGCTCCGGAGATCAAATCAAAATTGGCCACAAAGTGCTTACGTTTCGCGAGCGCGTTCTTCAGGAAGCGCAAATGTCGGATACGGCGAGCGATCTCGCGTCGACGCGCATCGTTTTCTCTCAGTCGTTGATCACGGTCTTAGTCGCCGACATCCGCGACTTTACGGGACTTGCCCGCCGCATCGAACCGAGCCGCCTAGCGCAAATCGCCGGAAGCTTTTTTCGCGAGGCAGGCAAGCTGCTGCAAGAGCGCGGCGCCTGGACGCAGAAGTACATCGGCGATGCTGTCCTTGCGATCTGGCAGCACGAACAGGATTTGCTGTCTACGGCCGAGCTCAGCGCGGCCCTAGACGCGCAGTGGCATCTAGCCAGGGTGGCGGACGGTCTGCAAGCACAGTTCGGATTGGAGGCGCCGGTTCGCATCGGCGGCGGGATCACTACAGGTTGGGCATCGCTGGGGAATGTCGGGAGCATCGCGTCGTTCGATTACACGGCCATGGGTGACGTGGTGAATCTGGCGTTCCGTCTGGAATCTTCAACGAAAGAGATTGGCTACGACTTGGCGCTCGGTTCGGGGGCCTACGATCTGCTTGTGAACGCGGGAGCGGGCCAGTTCTTTGAACGCCACACTCTCATATTGAAGGGCTACGATGAGCCGAAGAATGTATATGCCGCGCGTTTAGCCGCGGTACCGCAGGTTCTTCAGCAGCTGGCCTCAAACGCGCGCACGACGGGCGTATAAGCTGAGATCACTTGTATCACGCGAGATCGCGATAACAGACCAGCTGAATTGACGACTCTTCGACGGCCTGGCGAACCTCGCCGCCCGTCAGCGCCTCGAGCTCAATCTGCCGGCTGGCCTTCAGGCGGGTGTGGGCGGCCTTCAGTTCCTCGCGGCAGAAACCAGGATGGCACATGAATTCGGTAACGCCGTCCGGCAGACGGCGGATCAACGACGCGAGAGTCCGTTGATCGTATCGGCCGGTGATCTCAAACCCTTCGAAATAGTCGGTGGTTCGGCAGCCCTGCCGAGCTAGCATGGCTTGACCCATCGATTGCAGGAACGGCACAGGTGTTGGAATCAGCCGGCGCACCCAGGGAATTTGAAACTCTTGCGAGATTCGCGCGACCGCACTCAATACTTGCGGCAGCAGATGTGTGTGCTTGTGCGTATCGAGATGCGTCGGGCTTAGTCCCGCGTCCAAAATCTTGAGCACTTGGCTGCGGAAGCGATCATAGCTCTTGATCTGGCCGAGCGCGACCGCTGCGGTCAAGCTCGTTAGTGTCCTTGGATATCCTTCCGCTCCCACCAGAACCAGATGCACGCCGACATCGAGCGAAGGATTCTCGCGCGCCAGAGCAACGGCGTGATCGAACGCCGGACCGGTTGCCATCAATGTCGTCGCAGTCAGGATGCCGTTGCGATGCGCATGCACGATGCCTTCATTGACGTCCCGAGTGAAGCCGAAGTCGTCGGCATTGACGATGAGGTACTTCAAGAGCGCAAAGTGCACGCGCCGTCGCCGGTAGTCAGGGGATGCGTTAGCCGGCGCTGGGCGGGCTGCGTTTTGCACGACATGTTAAAAAATCGCCAGCTTGATCCGTAGGAACTTTTTCGGGTTCGCCCGGAAATCTTGCATCAGCCCGTGCATTTCGCGCGTCGCGCCGGACAGGTTGTCGTACAAAGCGGGATTCACGAGCAGCTGGCCGAGCGTGCCTTGTCCGGAATTGACTTTGTCCATGATGAGATCGAGCTTGGACAGCGAATCAGCCAGTTCCTTGTGCAACTCATCGCTCTTCAAGAGCTTGCCTGCGGTACCCTGACCTTCGTTCAGGCCCTGAACGATCTTGTGTACGTCGGCCACTGTTTTTTGCAGCTCATCGGCGATCGCCGGATCCTTCAGCAGCTTGCCTGCTGTGCCCTGGCCTTGTTGGAGCCCATCCAGAATCTGGTCGACTTTCGAAACAGTTCTTTGCACATCGTCATACAGCTCGCGATCGTAGAGCAATTTGCCAAGCGTTCCTCGATCGCTGTTGAGAACGTCGGCCAGCTGCTTTACTTCGTCGACGATCGCCAGGAAGTGGTTGTAGAGCGTATCGTCCGTGAGCAGCTTGCCGATGCTACCCTTTCCGGATTCGACCAATCCCACGATTTCGTCGACATGTTGAATCAGCTTGTTGGCCTCCTTCACGGTGTCCTGCAGCGAGTTGAGAACACCGAATCCCTGCTGCACGAGATCCTGGATTTCGCCAGTGTTCACGCTTGGAATCTCACCGCCCGGCTTCACCGTCACCGTGCTGATGCCGGACTTGATGTTGATGTACTTAGTCCCGAGCACGTTGGCGGCGCTAATTTCGGCCAGAGAGTCGGCCGGAATATTCTTAAGTTGTTCTTCGGGCACCTGCATTTCGATTCGAACCAGCCGCTGCGGATTTTTTTCGCCAGATAAGGTTATGCGTTTGACCTTGCCGATCGGAATGCCGTTCACATTCACGGGCGCGCCTGGCGCCAGAGCGGCGGCGTCAGCCATGTATGTGTAGATCATTGTCTGCGACTGGAAGATATTCGTCTTGCCGGTGATCAGGAAGATGAGCACCGCGAGGATAACCATCGCGGCGATGGCGAGAATTCCGGCCCTGAGTCTTGCCCAACGCGCCTTGGTCTGAATCGCCATAACTTACGAATGTTTCGGAACGAACTTACTGATGTAACTGTCTCGGGACGCTTCGAGCTCAGCCTGGCTCCCTTCGAAGACCATGCGGCCTTCCTTCATGACCATGAAGACGGTGGGACGGGGATTTGAGCCGTGATTCGCCGCGCTGCCGTTTGGGGAAATCGGCTCCAGTTGGCCACTGCTGCGATTGTAGCGAAAATTGGCCATGAGCTGGCCGTCCTGATACCGCTGGGTGACGATGAGGTTAGCCGTGTTTTGCGAATCGCGTTCTTTGGCGATCAGCGCCATAATGGTGTTCGCGGTAATGGGATCGAGGCCGGCGGTAGGCGAGTCGTAGAGAACTAGCGGCGGCTCGGTGACGACGGCTCGCGCGATTGCCACGCGGCGCCGCATGCCGCCGGATAACTCGCCGGGATATTTTTCCAATGTGTGTTCGAGCTCCACGAATCGCAATGCGTCTTCGACGCGGTGGTCCACCTCGGCGACCGGCAAGCGCTGCGTCTTGCTGTTTACCAACGGATAGGCGACGTTTTCCGCCACGGTGATAGAGTCGAACAGCCCTCCCTCCTGGAAAAGAACACCAACACGGCTCCGAATATCATACATTTCGCGTTCTCCCAGATCGGTGATGTCCTGGCCGAACAAGAAAACTCGTCCTGAAGCGGGTTTGATCAGACCGAGCGCGGCCTTGAGCAGCGTGGTCTTGCCGCTTCCCGCCGCGCCGAGTACAACGCGAGTATCCCCGGCCTGCATTTCGAACGAGACTAGCGCGAGCGCGGTCAGATCGTCGAAACTCACACTGACATTTTCCATGCGCAAGAGACTTGGCCTGGGCGATTGAGTCGGCGGCGGCGCGGTCATCAAGTCAGATTCACGAAGATGCGCGTGATTAGCGCGGTGATGACGAAGACCCACACGGAAGCTACCACGACAGCCTCGGTGGTGGCGCGGCCCACCCCTTGCGTACCGCCGCTGGTCCGCAGTCCATAGAAGCATCCCACTAACGAAATGATGAAGGCGAAGACGAAAGGTTTGAGCAGGCCCTGCACGATATCGTTGTATTCGAGAGCCTGGTACGCGTTAGTCCAATACTGCGATGCGGTCTGGCTCAATGTGAAATAAGCGATCACGAAGCCGCCGCAAAGGCCCACGAAATCGGCAATGATGGTCAGCATCGGCAGCATGACAGCGGTGGCGATCATGCGCGGCGTGACCAGTTTCTGGATGGGGTCGGTGCCGAGCGCGCGCATCGCGTCGATTTGCTCGGTGACCTTCATGGAGCCTAGTTCGCTGGCGATGCCGGAGGCGTTGCGGCCAGCGACCAACAGCGCCGTTAGAACCGGACCGAGCTCGCGCGCGAGCGTGATCGCAACAATTTGTCCCACTTGGCCCGTCGCGCCATATTGCGCCAAGGCGCGCGACATCTGCATCGTGATTACGAGGCCGCTGAAGAATCCAGTCAGGATGACGATCGGGAGGCTGCCGACGCCGATGACGTCCATCTGCAGGGCGATGTCGTCGGTGTAATGAGGAGCGCGAAGGATGTTGCGAAGCGCTAGTCCGGCAAGCCCGAAGAAATCCTGGATGGCCGCGACGGGCGGCTTCAGGAAATCCAGCAAACCGGCACCCTCATGGTGACGATCCTACCATGCCGCTATAGTCGGACTACCTTGGGCGACGGATGACTCTTCAACGCGTTTCGTGTGTCGACGATCAGCGCCGCGCGCTCGACGATTGCCGCATAATCGAACGCTGCATGATCGGTTGCGACCAATACACAATCGGCGCGCGCGGACATAGTTAGCGAGTCCGAGGACCCGAGTTCGTGGCCGTCCAGTCTAATTATGGGGACGTAAGGATCGCTGTAAGTGATGCGCGCACCGCGGCGCTCCAGTAACAAGATAATGTCCAGCGCAGGTGATTCACGGACATCGTCGATGTCGCGCTTGTACGCTACGCCTAGCACATGAATGTGCGAGCCCTTGAGCGGTTTCGAATGATCGTTCAGTGCGTTCTGGACTTTGTCGACGACAAAATGAGGCATCTGGCCGTTGATGTATCCGGCTAATTCAATGAAGCGCGCTTCGATGCCGGCCTGCTTGGTTTTCCACGAAAGGTAGAACGGATCGATGGGGATGCAATGGCCGCCGAGGCCGGGGCCCGGATAAAACGGCATGAAGCCGAACGGCTTGGTGGAGGCGGCGTCGATCACTTCCCACACATTGATTCCCATGCGGTCGCACATTAGTGCCATTTCGTTCACCAGGCCGATATTGATCATCCGAAATGTGTTCTCGAGCAGCTTTACCATCTCCGCGACCTGCGTGGAGCTGACGGGGACGACCTGATCGAGTGCTTCCGCGTACAACAGCGCGCCGAGGCGCGTGCATGCCGCCGTGATGCCGCCGACCACTTTGGGGATGTTCGCGGTTTGATACTTCGGGTTGCCGGGGTCGACGCGTTCGGGTGAAAAGCACAGGAAAAATTGTTCTCCGGCCTTGAGATCGTCCCGTTCTAACATCGGAAGAACCAACTCTTCCGTCGTGCCCGGATAAGTTGTGGATTCGAGAATCACTAATTTGCCGGGGCCGAAATTTTTTGCCACCTCCTGGCACGCCGACACGATATAGCTCATGTCGGGATCTTTGGTTTTGCGAAGCGGAGTGGGCACCGCGATGTTGATCGTGTCGAGGTCGCGAACGACCGAGAAATCAGTGGTGGCGGAAAACTTCCGCCCTTCCACCATCTCGCGGAGCGCCGAGGTGGGAACATCCTGCACGTAGGACTCGCCGCGGTTGAGTTTCGCGACTTTGGACTCCTGGACGTCGATGCCGGTTACTGCGAATCCGGCCTTGGCGAACTCGACGGCGAGAGGCAGGCCGACGTAGCCGAGCCCGATGATCCCGACGCGAGCCGTGCGGGACTTGATTTTCTCTTCGAGAAGCTCCGCAAAGGTCATTGTTGCTGGTTGCATAGCTGTCTACTAATCTACCGTGCCCGGTCAACCTATCTAGGTGAACTACAGCAGGTTGGCCTGCTTGAGCTCTGTCTGCAGCGCGGTCCAGCGGTGCTGGAGTGCGGCGAACGCCTTGCGGCGATCGGCGGCTGCGGCTATTTCCTGAGTGGTCGGTGCGGCATCGGCGCCTTGAATCAGGCGCTGCAAGTTTCCGAGCGCAGCTCGCACGCTGTTGAACGTGTCGGGACCAGCCGGCCCTCCGCGCCCGCCTCCGCCGCGTCCGCCGCCCGATGAGCCCTCGAGCGCGGTCAGTTTCTGGTCCAGATCCTTCGACTGAGCGAGCTTCGGATGCAGCACGCGGATCTCCTCCAGGATCTTCGTGCAGGCGAGTTCGTCGTCGTAGAGCCGCTTCGACAGTGTGTATTGCT
>Ga0126371_10003383_pt1 | contig 13971 bp, 12 predicted proteins | sample PanSoiMetaPlot_4_FD_110145 | JGI IMG/M metagenome (GOLD analysis project Ga0126371, IMG submission 110145) | Tropical forest soil microbial communities from Panama - MetaG Plot_4 | ecosystem: Environmental > Terrestrial > Soil > Tropical forest > Bulk soil | place: Panama | collected 2016-02-17 | reverse complement strand
TCGTTTCTGCGCGCCGCGCTCCAGGAGCAGGACTGCTCATAAAGATCGCGGTAGGGCCGCTCGGTCACCGGGTACAACAGCGTTGCGACGATGTCGGCGGCTGTGTCGACCGGCTTGATCAGATCCACGGCTTCATGAAAGCGCGGCGTGTAAGCCGGCAGATTCTGAGCAGCCCAAACGCGCAGATCGGCGCGGCTTTGCGAAAAGTATCGATCCTCATCCACATGACGCGCTAGTGTCGGCGCCACTGGGTCCGCAGGCACATTGGCTTCCCAACTGCAAGCAGGCGGCGCGGCACAGGCGGCTGCAATCTCTCCCGCTAAGTCGCGCACCTCAAGATACTCGGAAGCTTTCATCCGCCGGATCTGCCGCTCCAAGGTCCGGATGCTGGTCACCTGACCCACGCCGGTCGAAATACCGAGACAAAGAAGATAGCGCGCGACATCGAACGCGCGGGCGCGAAGATTGCGCTGATAGGCGTCAGCCTTCATCGACTCTGGCCGTGGGAGTTGCTCGGCGAGCGCTTCGAGAACTCTGGCGTGGATGTGGTGGTAGCCCGCGAGCAACTTGGAAGCGGCGGCCGCATAAACACCAGCCTGCGCCGCGTCCAATTCCGACGGGGTCACGAATCCGGATTTCGAAAAATCCTGATAGCGCGACGATCGTGCCTGGCCGTCCCAAAGCTGCTCATCCTCAATTTCAGTAGCGGCCAATTCGGAAATGCCTTCGAAGCACATTACGACGTGGCCGAGGTCGGCGATGGACGCGTGGCCGTATTGAAAATAGAAACTCTCTAGAAATTTGGCGGAATCATGCGTCCGAACCCACTCAATCGAATCGCGAATGGAATCGGGCGATCGGCTATAGCGCGCCAGCGCGTAAGCGCACTTCTCCGCAGGCATCGGTCCAATGGCAATGACGCGCTTGGGCGGCCCATCGACGCTGTCGGGCTCGGGAGTCACGACGGAAGCGATACCCGCTGCATCGGTAATCTCCGCCATCAGCCTTTGAACTCCCCGGCGAGCCGACTCGCCAATGGCCGAGTCTGCCCGGCGTACTTGTTGCCCACTTTTTTCGAATACGGCATGGACGATGGCGACGAAAGCTGCTCAAAAGTGAACGAACAAATCCGCATCCCCGGATAAAGCGCGACCGGCATGCGGCTCAGATTGCTCAACTCCAGCGTCGCCTTCCCCAACCAACCCGGATCGAACAACCCCGCCGTCCCGTGCACAATGATTCCGATGCGCCCGAGACTCGACCGTCCCTCCAGCCTTCCGAGCACATCGTCATCTAACTCGAGACACTCTTCTGTAATTGCGAGCACAAACTCGCGCGGCTGCAGAATAAAAGGCTCGCCGGCGGCCACAAGAACGCTTTGCATCAGGCCGTCGATGCCCTTACGATCTCTCAAATCGATGTATGGATGGCGGCTGTGTTCAAATACACTGAATTCGTTTCCCAATCGAAAATCCACGGAGCAACTGCCGAATTGCTCGGGCGGCAACTCGGGTGTGATCCGGATTTTTCCGCGCTCGATGTAGCGCTTGATGTCCACATCGGACAAGACCATAGGCTTCAAGTTAGCACGCCGCTCGGATCGCGCACGCCGCAGCGCGTTATTTTTCGCGGCGGCCTTGACGCGCAGCCGTTTCCTCCGCGCGAGCGCCTCTCAGGATGTCTTCCATCGCGTAATTACCTTCATGGCAGGCGTACTCGTAGATGGGTTCGTCGATGCGAGTCATCGGAACCGCTGCCGTCCAGGGCCGGGTGTAAGTGGTGGGATCATCCACGGTGTAGCGGAAGTCGATCGTGCGGTCGTCGATGCGGCGAAACTTCTCGATAATATGCAATCCCGCGCCCGCCGGCCCGCAGCAATTGAAGGATGCAAAACGAACCTCATCGCGATAGTTCGTGGTGTCCACAACGAGCGTATCTCTTTCCCAATGCCCTACCGCGTCGCCCTGCCACAGCCGGACACTGGAAGGAACATGCTCGCGCCGGTCCAGATGAATCACGCGCACCTCGTGCAGCATTTCCGACATCATCATCACCGCGTCCCGCGCCTGAACAATTTGCACATTATTGTTGTAGCCGCCGGGCAGCTTCGGCGATCCGCGCGTGATACAGCGCTCGGCCAAGTTCAGATCGAGCCAGGAATCGAACGGGCCGTGCTTGGCGCGCTCGGCTCTGCGTGTTGCTTCCCGTTTCTGCGCTTCCGGCGTGAGCGCCGGGATGCGGCCGTCGGGAGGATCGATGATCAACGAGGTCAGGCCACGTCCATCTAACCGCGCGAGCTTTGTTCCTGCATCCCAGAAGACGTAGTTGTAGCCCAACCCGGTGCCGGGCTGCGGCGGCGCCCCGGGACGATCCCAATTTCCTTGGTCCGCCAGCCGCTTTTCGAGCGCAAACGTTTCCTGCTCGCTCAGGTATTGCTTATTCGCGAACTCGCGCGGCCGCTGAAGTTGTGTGAGCGTGGAGTTGTTCCAGATACCCTGAAGATCCGGCTGACCATCGGGCGTGCGCGGTTGCGTCCAGCGTGACTGACTATGAAGCGGCGCGCAGATCACGGCAACCGCAGCCGCGCCGGTCAACAGGAGCGCTCGCTGAGTCATCGGAACCCTCCGTTCGCTGGTTGCAATATAACAGATCTGCTGCAACGCGAGTATTCTGGATGGCTATGGAACCATCACGCAGGCACTTTCTGGCAGCCGCGGTCGCCACGGTCGCGAGTCGTTCGCTTGGGGCCGCGGGTCAGGAGCTTGCAGGAATGACCATTGAGCAAGCCTCTGTGCTCCTGCGGCGCGGAGCCGCCACGCCGGTCGACCTCACCGAAGCATGTCTGAATCGGATTGAGAAATTGAATCCACGGATCAACGCGTTTATTGCCGTGATGGATCAAGCACTCACTCAAGCGCGCGAAATGGCGGCCGAACAAAGCCGAGGTGAGTGGCGTGGACCGTTGCACGGAATTCCGATCACGCTGAAGGACAACATCGACATCGTGGGAGTCCGCACCACCGCCGCGAGCGAGCTATTCAAGGATCGAATCCCGACGGAGGACGCCGAAGTCGCGAGGCGCCTCAAAAACGCGGGCGCGATTATCATCGGGAAAACAAATTTGCACGAATTCGCGTATGGCACTACGTCGGCCGTGACGTATTTCGGCGCGGTGCATAATCCTTGGGCGCTCGATCGAATCCCGGGCGGATCTTCGGGCGGATCAGCTGCCGCTATTTCCGCGGATCTCTGCCTTGGCTCGCTGGGAACCGATACAGGCGGTTCGGTTCGTATTCCCGCGTCCTATTGCGGCGTGGTGGGATTTAAGCCTACTTACGGCCGAGTGAGCTGCCGTGGCGTGATCCCCTTGTCCTGGACGCTGGACCACGTGGGCCCGATTTGCAAAACCGTGGAAGATACCGCGCTCGTGCTGGACGCTATCGGCGGATACGACCCGCAGGATCCTGCCAGCGCCGATGTGCCAGTGCCATCCTACACACGCGCGCTCGATCTTCCCGTGGCGAAGCTTCGCCTCGGCATTCCTCGCAGCCCATATTTCGAAGGGCTGGACTCGGAAGTTCAAAAAGCGGTCGAGACGGCGATCGGCGTTCTTGCGAAACTGACGTCCGGTGCGCGCGACGTGACTCTTCCACCCGCCAACGGCGTGAACTTGATCGGGCCGGAGGCCTACGCGTATCACGCCAAGTGGATTTCCGAGTCGCCGAACCTGTACCAACCGGCGACGCGAGCGATTCTGCAACGCTCTGCAGACAGCAAAGCGCCCGCCTATGCGGACGCTCTTCACCGGGTCTACTTGCTGCGCCGCGAAATCAGAAAAACATTCGACTCCGTGGACGTTCTGATCACGCCGACGATGCCCCTGCCGCCGGTGACGATCGAGGCAAGCTCAACTCAAGCCGTGACCACACGAAACACTGCGCCGTTCGATATCTACGGTCTGCCGACGATCTCGGTACCTTGCGGATTCACCAGCGCCGAGCTGCCGATTGGTGTGCAGATCAGCGGAGCGCCATTTGCCGAGCCAACCGTGATGGCTTTAGCTCATGCCTATGAACAGGCGACCCCGTGGCACACGCGGCGACCGTCACTGTAAGCGACGTTTGACAACGATCGTGATCGCGGCGATGCCGGCAAACAGGAGGCTCGATGGCTCAGGCGTGGCTGGAGGGGGGCTGCTCCGCGCTCCCGCTAATATTCGGCGCACTATTGCAAAATACGCCATTGAAGTGATCGCAAATGTTGTCGCCCTCGCTCAGCATATAAACGTAGGTTCCCGCTGAGCCCACAAAATCGATTTCACCGATCGCAATGCCGCAAACACCCCAAGCGGAGTTGGCCAGAACGCCAGCGGAGGCTGTGCCATACAGTCCGATCGGAATGGAAATGCGATCCGAGGGAACACAACGGCGGTGTCCTGGTTCCACCCGATCGTCGGCAGGATGAAAGGCATGCCGTCCACCGTAATCGATCCGCCGTTCTGTGGGTAATGGAATCCGCCTGTGAATGTGGTGAGGTCACTATTGGCGAAGGAATTCAGGTCAATCGTTACATAGTCTCCGCGCGCCGTCATCGTAAACAACATCACGCATGCAAACAGGACAATGATTCGCAGTCGCGATTCTGTTTTCATGGCCCGCCCGCTTATGCACACGGGCAGCCATACGAGTGAGTAACGGAAACAAAAGGGAAAATGGATCGATCAGCAGCCGCAGATACTATCCGATTAATGAGAACGAACTAAAGTGTTTGGTGGACGGCATGGGATTCGAACCCACGACCCCCACGTTGCGAACGTGGTGCTCTCCCAGCTGAGCTAGCCGCCCACTTGGCGTTTACTCGCTTATTTTACCCCAATCGGCCAGCATCTCGACTGAAATCGGCTTGCGATACCGGTGACCATCTCATGCTCTACATGGTCATCGAACATTTCAAGAATAACGACGCCGTTGCCGTTTACCGCCGCTTTCGCGACCACGGCCGCATGGCGCCCGACAACCTGAACTACGTCTCAAGCTGGGTGGACGAAAACCTCGAGCGATGCTACCAGGTTATGGAAACGGACGATCGCGCGTTGCTTGACCAGTGGATCGCCAAGTGGAGCGACTTGGTGGACTTCGAGATTCACCCGGTGATCACTTCGAAAGAAGCCGCAACGAGAGTTACGCCCCGCCTTTAGCCCTCAGGCTTTTACCGGTCGCCACTGCGGACCGAGCGGGTTTCTGTACGGGATAATGCTCGCGCAGCCACTTCTCGATCTTCTCCCGTTGCGAAGTCAGGACAACGCGCTGCCATTTCAGCACACCGGTTCGCTCGCTGTACTCGGCCATCACGTAGGACCCCTCGTTCAGTACCTCGATCAAACCCTCTGTTTTGGCTCGTTTGAAGTGGTAGGAGGAAAGGGCGGGGTGTTTTTGCATCCTTATATACCATAGCAGATATGGCGGCTGAAATGCTCGCAATCCCACGATTCTCACTTTTTTGGTACCTACCAAGCCTTTTCAGATTAAGCCACTTTACGAAAGCCCCCGCTCAGGGTATATAATGTCAGGCCAGGTCCCAATGGACGCTTTGCTCCTGGCAGGAGGAACGAAGTCCCGGCTCCGTCGGCCCAACTCGGATCCCGCGGCGCCGCTCCATTTGCAGTAGCCCTGTACGCATTGCTCGAGGAGGTAATCGCGAAATGCCCGATTCGGCGGAGTTAAAAGTAGTCGGCGAGCAGTCGAAATCTCTATCCAGACGACGATTCATCAAAGGCGTCATCGCAGGTGGCGCGGCGGTCTCGTCTGCAACGTATCTTTTTCGCGCTTCGACGTTAACGTCGGCGGCAGGCGCGGGCGAACGGCTAATCACGATCAACGTCAACGGCCAATCACGCCGCGTCGACGTAATGAAACAGGAAACGCTGGCCTGGACGCTGCGCTACAAGCTGGGTCTCACGGGTACCAAGCTAGGCTGCGACCGCGGGGAGTGCGGCGCATGCACCGTGCTGATCGACGACGTGCCACATTATTCGTGCTCCACGCTCACCCACACAGTGCGCAGCAAGAAGGTGCTCACCGTCGAAGGCCTGCAGGCTGCCGATGGCAAGCTCCATCCCGTGCAGCAGGGCATCCTCGAAGAACAAGGGTTCCAGTGCGCGTTTTGCATGTCCGGATTCATCATGGCGACGGTCGGGTATCTCAAGACTAATCCGAATCCCACGCGCACAGAGCTGGCGCATGGCATCTCCGGTAATCTGTGCCGCTGCCAGGACTATGACAAGATCCTTACTGCGCTGATGCGCGGAGCCGAGATCGCAAGGGAGGCCAACCATGCCTAGTAAGCTGCCCGAGAATCATAAGCCGGCCGCGCAAGAGTACGGCAAGAACACCAAGCTGATCGGCAAAAACTATCAGACTCTCGATCTGATGGCCAAGGTCACCGGCAAGTCGAAATACGCCGAAGATTATCGCGTCGACGGCATGCTGTTCTGCAAGTTACTGCTCAGCCCGGTACCGCATGCGAAAATCCGAAGCATCGATACCAGCGCCGCTCTCGCGATGCCGGGCGTAAAAGGCATCCTGACTGCCGACGATCTGCCAGCCCCGGCCGACAGCCTCACCGACAACGGCACGCGTATCCCGGCCAACAAGCTCGGCGAGCGCGCTCTCACGAATGAGCCGCTGTACCAGGGCGAGCCGATCCTGGCGGTCGCGGCCGTGGATGAGCTCACGGCTGCCGAAGCCATCGAGAAGATCAAGATCGATTGGGAACACTTGCCGTTCGTGATCGATCCGCTGGAGACCTTGCGCCCCGGTGGCGCGGACCCGCGCACCCAAGGAAATGTCTGGATTCGTCCGGCGGCGAAGCCCGGAACCCCGCCCCCTCCGATCGAGCCAAAATCGTGGAAGTGGACCGAAGCCGACTTCAAAGAGGTCGAGCAAGGCAAGCTACCATTCGGGAAGATTCCAGAAATCCAGGTGATGGATAAGGACGGCAAGGTCACTTCAATGCCGGACCCGGCCAACTCCTGGAAATATGGCGACGTGGAAGCCGGCTTCAAGAAAGCTGCGCTTGTCCTGGACGAGACCTTCGTCACACCGGACACCAGCCACCATTGCCTCGAAACCCGTAGCGCAATGGCCTACTGGCAGAACGGCAAGGTGTACGTTTATACCGGAACGCAGAGTACCATCCAGACCGTGCCGGCCATCGCGCGCTGGCTCGGACTGCTCGACGCCAAAGGCCAGCCCGATCCCGACAAGGTCGTCTTCGTCAGCGAGTATACTGGCGGCGGTTTCGGCAGCAAGATCACTGGCGCGATTTCGCTCACTATCCCGGCGCTTCTGTCGAAGAAGGTCAACGCCCCGGTGATGATGCGCCTGTCGCGCGAAGAAGAGATGTTCATCGGGCGGGCACGACCAAGCATGATGGGCCGCATGAAAGTCGGCTTCTCCAAGGAAGGCCGCATCACCGCGCTCGATATGTTTGTGCTGGTCAACTGCGGTTCTTACGATCCAGTGGGTGACGCACCGTCATCGGGCCGCATCGTTTCGCTGCTCTACCAGCCTGAAACGATGCGCTTCCAGGGCATGACCGTAATGACCAACACGCCGCCGCGCAGCGCGCAGAGTTCCCCGGGCGGCATGCAGGGCACGACCATCATGGAGCAAGTCATCTCCAAGGCCGCGCGCCAGCTCAAGCTCGATCAGGTCGCGATCCGCGATATCAATGCTCCCGAAGGCAAGGCGCCGCTGGGACCAGCGATTCGCGGCAAGCGCGCCTATGCGACCAGCGCATTCGTGAAACAAGCCTTGGCCAAAGGCGCCGACGAGTTCAATTACCACCAACGCGTCGCCCGTACTCCGAAACAGATTGGCTCCAAGGTTCGCGGCGTCGGTGTGGCGATGGGCTGCTACGTCGGTGGTTCGATCGGTTTCGATGGCTTGATGCTGATCAAACCCGATGGCAACATCTGCTTTCAATCCGGCATCGGCAACCTAGGCACGGAATCGGTAATCGACGTTCATCGTGTCGCGGCCGAAGTGCTCGGTATCCCGTGGGAAAAATGCGATGTCTGCTGGGGCACCAACACGAAGAACCTGCCGTGGTCCTGCGTGTCGGGCGGAAGCCAGACCACCCATGCCATGACGCGTGCCGCGCACGCGGTGGCCATAGAGGCCAAGCAGCGGCTGAAAGAGATAGCCGCAAAGAGCCTGGGCGGAGCACCGGAACAGTACGAGGTCGCTAACGAGAAAGTCTTCCGCAAAGGTGGCGGGGCCAGCATGACGCTCGCGCAGGCCGCGCAGAAGGCAGTCCAGATGGGCGGTATCTATGACGGGCATGAAGTGAACCCGGACGTGAACCGCTACACCAAGGAGTCGGCAAAAGCGTTAGCCGGGCAGGGATTCGTGGCCTCGGCGCGCGATAAGTATCCGCACGACGGCCAGACCCACTCCTACGTCGCCAGCTTCGCCGAGGTCGAGGTGGATCTCGAAACCGGCAAGTACAACATTGTGGATTTCATGACTTACGCCGATGTCGGCACTGTCTTGCACCCGCGCGCTTTGGGCGGCCAGGTGCTCGGCCGCTCGACGCTCGGTATCGGACATGCCATCGGCCAGAAATGGGTGATGGATCCCAACTACGGCGCTACGCTGTCGCGCCGCTTCCACCACAGCAAACCACCCACGATTCTCGATCTTCCGCAGAACATGAAGTGGGCGGCGCTGGATATTCCGGACCCCGAAACTCCGGTAGGCTCCCGAGGCATCGGTGAACCTCCCGTGGGCGGCGGGTTCGCGGCCATTCTGAACGCGCTGACGGACGCTGTCGGCGACGAGGTTTTCCGGCGCGCACCGGTTAACCCCGACACAATGATCGCTTCACTCGACGCGGGCAAGCCCATGCAGCACCCGCTGATGGCGCATATATAAGGCAAATGAGGAAAGGAGAATAAAGCCATGGCCGTAATTCGAGACGTCATGCCCGCGTTCGATCTGCTCCAGCCCACTTCGGCTGACGAAGCGCAGAAACTTCTCCAGCAACATGGCCGCGATGCCTGGGTGCTCGCCGGCGGACTCGACAGCTTCGATTGGCTCAAGGACCGCATTAAGAAGCCAAGAGTGGTCGTCGATCTGAGCGGCATCGATGAGTTGCGCGGTGTCCGCTCCATGTCGGACGGCGGCGTCGAAATAGGCGCCATGACCACCCTGACGGAAGTGGTCACCAACCCGACCATCAAGCAAAAATTCGCGCTGCTCTCGCAGGGTGCAGAGCTTGCCGCCTCCCCGCAGATCCGGAACCAGGGTACGCTTGGCGGCAACATCTCGCAGGACGCACGCTGCCATTACTACCGCGCTGGATGGCCCTGCTATCGCGCCGGCGGCAACATCTGCTACGCCGATACGCCGACCGGCCGCAATCGCGAGCACGCCATTCTCGATGCGAATCGCTGCGTTGCCGTGAATCCGTCGGATTCCGCGCCAGCGCTCATCGCTCTCGACGCAAAGTTTGTAATCAAAACGTCGAAGGGCGACAAAGTCATCGATGCGGAGGACTATTTCATCGGTCCCGACATCGACATTACGCGCCTCAACATCCTTAGGCCGGGCGATCTGCTCACCGCGATTCGGATTCCCGCCACGTGGGCAAACGCGCAGTTCTTCTTCGAGAAGGTGCGCGACCGCAACGTGTGGGACTTCGCGCTGCTGAACGTCGCCTCGGCGATGAAAGTATCGGGTGGCACCATCCAAGATGCCCGTATCGCAGTGAACGGCGCCGCGGCCCGTCCGCTGCGTCTGAAGGCAGTCGAGGATGCTGTCAAGGGTAAGGCGAACAATGCGGCTACCGGTGAGATGGCCGGCAAACTTGCCGTCCAAGGCGCGATGCCGTTACAGTTCAATGCTTATAAAATTCCGCTGATGCGCAACTTGGTGAAGCGCTCCATCAGCGGTGTGGAGGTAGCTTCGTGGGCCTCGTAGAGATGGCAAGAAGTCCTTGGGGGCAAGATGTCCCCATACATATCGCTTGGTTTTTGATTTACGTGTGCGCGATCGGAGGGCTCGCCTTCCTGATCGTGCACGCGATTTACGTCCGGTATTTCGCTAAGGAAGAAGAGTTCGCTGGTACGGTCAACCCCAAAGTGGCGGCAACGGTGCCGGAACGAGTGAAACGCCATTCATTCGCCGCGCGCGCCTTCCATTGGATCATGGCGGCGGCGATGCTGACACTGCTCTTCACGGCGTTTCTGCCCAAGGTAGGCGTGCAGTTCAACTGGGTCCCGATCCATTGGATCGCCGGCCTTGTGCTCACCGCGTCCATCCTCTTTCATATCATCCATGCGACGTTCTTCATGGATTTCTGGGCCATCTGGCCGAACAAACAGGATCTGGAAGAAGGCCGCAACCGGATGAGGCGCGCTCTCGGCGAGAACGCCCCAGCGCCGCGTCGTTTTGCGAAGTATCCGCTTGAGAACAAGATGTATCACGGCGTCATCGTTCTCGCGGGGCTGGCTGTCGTTTGCACGGGCGTGTTCATGCTATTCCGCGTGCGCACGGGCATCCTTCCCAGAAATCCGTATCTGTTCGGTGACATGACCTGGGGATTGATGTATGTCCTGCACGGGCTCGCTGGCGTTGGCCTGATTGCTCTGATCATGGTGCACATCTATTTCGCCATGCGCCCGGAGAAATTCGTGCTCACCAAGTCCATGGTGTTCGGCGATCTGCCGAAAGAATACTATCTGTCGCATCACGACGCCGAGCGCTGGGTGGTTGCTGAATCCTCGATGTCTCAAGGGGCCAGCGACTGAGCGCGATAGACGGCGTTCGCGAGCGCTGCAACGCCATTGAAGAGTGCTATGAGCTGATGCTTGCTTTCGCCGCGCAAGGCCTGCCCGGCGAAAGCGGCGGCCACGGCACCGAAATTCGTACTATGCTGGCCCGCGCGGTGGAAGCGCTTTCGAATCTCACCGGCGCTTATTCGAGCGCCATTAGCGAGGTCGGCCTGGAACCGGCAGCCCCTTACCAGGCATTTCTATCCGTCCTCGATCATGACGCTGCAAATGCTCGCATCGCACTGGAATTAGTGCTCGCGCAGCCCTCCATAAACTCCCAACTGATCGACAATCTCAACGCGTCCATTCACCTTCGCGCGCTCCTCACCGATTTGTTTCTGATCGATGAGATTCTAAGGCCCCTGCCGGCGGTCAATCCGGCGGGCGCCTAAGTCAGTAACTCACTCTGCGCCGTCGGCGACGTATGAGATCATAAAATTTTCTATGCTTGCTGCCCGAAGTACCCAATCCACTCCATTGAGTCAGAATAAGCACCTGTGCCGATGGGTCGATAAGATCGCCGGACTCACGAAGCCGGACAAGATTCACTGGGTTACCGGCTCGCAGGAAGAGTACGACGCGCTCTGCGCCGAGATGGTAGCCAAGGGAACGTTCATAAAGCTGAATCAGAAGCTGTGGCCCGGATGCTACTACGCGCGGTCGGACGCCAATGACGTTGCGCGCGTCGAGGATCGCACCTTCATCTGTTCGCTTTCCAAAGACAGCGCCGGCCCGACCAACAACTGGGAAGATCCCTACACGATGCGCCGTAAGCTGAAACAGCTTTTCGATGGCTCGATGCGCGGCCGCACCATGTTCGTGCTGCCTTTCAGCATGGGCACGCTCGATTCGCCCATGTCGCAGATCGGCGTGCAGCTCACGGATTCGCCCTACGTCGTCGTGAACATGCGCATCATGGCGCGCATTGGCCTACCGGTCTTCGCTGAGATCGACAAGGACAAAAAGCGCGTGGTGCCCTGTGTCCATTCTGTCGGCGCTCCGCTCGCACGCGGGCAGAAAGACGTTCCCTGGCCCTGCAACCAAGAAAAATACATCGCGCACTTCCCGGAAACGCGCGAAATCTGGTCGTACGGCTCCGGCTACGGCGGCAACGCGCTGCTCGGCAAGAAATGTTTCGCGCTCCGCATCGCCTCCAACATCGCGCGGGACCAAGGATGGATGGCCGAGCATATGCTGATCCTCGGCGTGGAAAATCCGCAGGGTGAGAAAACCTACGTCGCCGCAGCGTTCCCGAGTGCCTGTGGCAAGACAAACCTCGCGATGCTGATCCCGCCCAGAGGCTTTGAGGGATGGAGGGTCTGGACCGTTGGCGACGATATCGCTTGGATCAAGCCCGACGCGCAGGGACGTCTGCGCGCCATCAATCCTGAGGCAGGTTTCTTCGGTGTGGCGCCGGGAACATCGGAAAAGACAAATCCCAATGCGATGGCGACGCTGGCAAAGAGCACCATCTTCACCAACGTCGCGTTGACGCCGGAAGGCGGCGTTTGGTGGGAAGGAATGACCGACACGCCGCCGAAAGAATGTCTCGACTGGCGGGGCAAGAAGTGGACTCCCGAGATCGCCAAGGAAACGGGGGCCAAGGCCGCCCATCCCAACGCGCGCTTCACCGCGCCCGCGTCGCAATGTCCCACCATCGATCCCGCCTGGGAAGATCCCGAAGGCGTGCCGATCAGCGCCTTCATCTTCGGTGGACGGCGCGCGTCCACTATGCCGCTCGTCTATCAGGCTTTCAATTGGAGCGCGGGCGTGTACATTGGCGCCACGATGGGTTCGGAGATGACCGCTGCCGCAACCGGAACGGTCGGCAAAGTCCGCCGAGATCCCATGGCGATGCTGCCGTTCTGCGGTTATCACATGGGCGATTATTTCCGCCACTGGATCCGCATGCAGCACTCGCTCAGCGAGACGCCGCGCATTTTCCACGTGAACTGGTTTCGCAAGGACGCCGATGGGAAATTCCTATGGCCGGGATTCGGCGACAACATGCGCGTGCTCAAGTGGATTGTAGACCGAGCTCACGGGCGCGCTCTCGGCCGCGAGACGCCCATCGGATGGATGCCGCGCTACGAAGACATCGAGTGGAAGGGGTTGAATTTCCCGACCGAGAAATTCGACGAAATGCAGAGGCTCGATCGCGCGGCCTGGCGCGCCGAGATCCTGGATCACGAAGAGCTTTTCCTCGATCTGCACGATCATCTGCCGCCCGAGATCATATACGAGCGCGAACTGTTAATCTGCCGCTTGTTCCCAACTTTCGCCCGGGGCAAGCATACGTAACGGCCGCGCAGCATTCCCAAGTTATAATTGAAGCGTCACGCACGTCGGGGCGTAGCGCAGCCTGGTAGCGCACCTGCCTTGGGCGCATAACGGCCAGTTCCAAAGCTTCCTTTCGTTTTTCTCCACTTTCAAGGTTTTCAACAAATTGGGGAATCTGCTTTTCGCTCAAAGCTAACCCAAGTAGGCTCAAGATGCCGAGTTTTGTCACGGTTTTGCCACGGTCATTCACTTTGCTAATTGCTGCGGGAGCGGTCAGCCTTGGATCGCACGACTGATCCACTGTGCCCAAGTTATCGGGGTATTGTGGGCAGCGCAGCTAAACGTTGCTCGGGAGTGCAATAAACACAGGGTGATGACGCTTCGGCTGATTCACCCTGAGCACGCTTGAAATTGCCATCACAATCGTGCGTACCCTCCGTGCTTCCGTACATGGTTCACAAGCCATGCAGCGTGGCCCTCTGCTGTTCGCAATATGGTGCGTGCTGGAATCCTGGAGAAGGTAGCGATGAAGATCTCCGGGCACAAGACGCGGGCGATCTTCGATCCTTACAACATCGTCGACAACCGGGATATTGAGGCCGCGGGCAAGAAGCTCGCGGAATTTTTGAAGGGCAGGGTTCATAATCATCATGAGAAAGTGGATTCTCGGCTTTGTCGTCGGCTTCCTGCTACTCCCGGTGCTGGCGTTCTTCTACGTACTCCTTGGCTTCGCGCCGGTTGCGACTGCCGCGCCGCCGCTGCCGCTGGAACGCTATATGGCGAAACTCGCTCTGAACGCTCGCATTCGCAGCGAAATGCCGAAAGCCTCGCCGTTGCAGCCGACTGAGGCGAAC
>Ga0126371_10003382_pt1 | contig 13971 bp, 17 predicted proteins | sample PanSoiMetaPlot_4_FD_110145 | JGI IMG/M metagenome (GOLD analysis project Ga0126371, IMG submission 110145) | Tropical forest soil microbial communities from Panama - MetaG Plot_4 | ecosystem: Environmental > Terrestrial > Soil > Tropical forest > Bulk soil | place: Panama | collected 2016-02-17 | reverse complement strand
GGCGTCATCGCGGTCGATTTCGGCTTTCGCGGCGTTACTGCCGATACCGTTGTCGCCGACATGTGCCAGTTCCGCGAAACCGTGGCCAAGATGTAATTTGCACAAGAGGTGTCGTCATCCTGATTGGAGGACCTCACAGCCGCCTGGGCCGCTCCGGGTGTGCCCAGCCAAATCCGACGCGATTCCCCGATAACTCGGCGGCTCGCGATCATTCCTGCCAAACCATTTCCCGCACTCCGCGTCGCGCTGCAGATGGCTGATCCCCAGGTCATCGAGAGTGCGGTCGTCGAGGCACTGCAGGTGGCGTCTTGTTCGTGATCGCCACTGCCAAAGACTGATTAGAGCGATGATCGGTTGCGCATGCGCCGCCATTGCGGGCAGGCGCTTGCTTCGCCGCCCGGCGCGCCAGCGCACGCCGAGGCCTCGTGATCTCACCCTGTGCTCCGCTAACCCAGGGCGAGCGTGGCTACCCCCGCGGCAATCATTCCCGCGCCCAAAAGCCGGGTAGCGACATTCGGCTCGTCGAGCAGAAACCGGGAAAACAGTACCCCCACCATCATCGAGAGTTCGCGCGCAGGGGCGATCGCGCTTACCGAAGTGAACGTCATCGCGAACAGTGCCAGCACATACGGGATCGGGATCAGCACGGCGACGCCGAGAATACTCTTGGAGGACTTGCGCCATTGCTCGGCGAGCAAGTGCCGGTTTTGAACGGCAACCGGCGTTAACAGAAGCACTCGAACGACGTTGCCGAAGTAGTCGATGACGATTGGCGACACGCCGAGCAGCCTGACGGCGGCCCCATCGTTGAGGGTGTAGCCGGCGATAAAGAGGCCGGTCAAGGCGCCCCACTTTATCCCGGACCAGATCGGACCTTCCGGTGCATGGCCAATGACGCCCACCGTGTAGACACCGATCACGACCACTGCGGTTCCGACCACAATCGGCCAGGTGCACGGTTCCCCGAGCAGGAGAATCGCGCCTGCCACCGACAGCGTGGGTCCGGTGCCCCGAGCGACCGGGTAGACGATCGAGAGGTCCGCCTTGCCATAGCCGCCCTGCAGGGCGAGCGCATAGCCGAGATGCAGCACTCCGCTCATGAAAACGGCCGTCAGACCCACGGGCGTCCATGCGCTGGCCGTCGCCAGGACAGCCCAGATCGCCACCGGCAGATAAATCAAGGCCGAAACAGTCGAATACGCCCAGACGAAAAGGGTGCCGCCAGAGCTCGCCTTGGCAATGATGTTCCAGAGGGCATGGACGACTGCACCAGAGACAACGAGGGTAAAGGCGACGGCGTGCATGGCGGCCTCCATCGAACGCGGGTCAAGCGATCGACTTCTCCGCCTCTGGGTTTTTATCCCTCGGGTGCAGGCCGCGCAGGGCGGCTTTCTGTGTCGCTCGGTCCAGCAGCTTGCGCCCGGAACCCAAGACACCACTCGGTCGAGGAGCGCAGTCTAACCCATCTGGGGTGTCAGGGCGTAGACGAATATCTCGACTTCGGATGCGTTCCCTTCGAAAGCGGCAACGGTCGAACAAGTGAGAGCCGGAACCGGCGCGGCGTATGGAGAGAACCACCTGCGAGCCTGACCAAGCGGCCGACCTCACCGGACATGTCGAGAGCAGCGGTATAGCTCGGGCACGGTGACGCCGACGCGGATGTCGCGGTAGAGCGAGGCGCTTGAATTTGCGCAGCGCCGGCTGCTCGACCTACCCTGCCGCACGGCCAACTGAACCAGACCATGCTGCGCGGCTGCGCGACCCCACGCAAACCGGTAAGAATCCGGTCGGCTGCTATCGGCGCAGTCCGGCCGGGCTGGCCCGATCGGGCCACCATCGCAAGCTGATCGCCATCAGCTCATGGGCGGCAACAGGGCTTCCCCGCCCACACGCGTTCATTGCCAAGAGAACGTCAGCCCGGCCATTTGGCAACCGGCACACCCGGTTCTTCCTGCATCTGCGGAATGTGTCCAGGTTGCGCACCCACCCGATCGAGCCACGCGCGAATACCGGGATGAGGCGCTAGGTCGAAGCCGCCATCGGCCGCTGTGTGCGTGTAGGCGTAGAGCGCGATATCGGCGATCGTATAACGCCCGGCGGCCAGCCACGCGCTATCGCTTAGCCGCTGCTCCATCACCTCGAGCGCATGCTGCCCGCGCGCCTGGTTCTGGGTGATGCGATCGGCAAGCCGAGCCTGTTCCGCCCGCGGCAGATGCAGTTTCCAATGTCGGTTCACCGCGATATACGGCTCGTGGCTGTACTGCTCGAAGAACATCCAGCGCAACACGTTCGCCTGATCCCAGGCGTCGGCCGGAAACACAAGGCGGTATCGCGGGCAAGGAGATAAAGGATCGCGCCCGATTCCGACAGCATCCGCCCGTCGTCGAACACGATCGTCGGGATCTTGCCCATCGGGTTGATCGCGCGGAATTCTAGGGTCGCGGGTTCGCCGCGATTTTGCGTCGTGTCGACCCGGCGATAGGCGATGCTCAGCTGGGCCAGGAGCAGCCGCACCTTATAGACGTTACCGGAATCGAGGTCGCCGTAGAGCGTCAGCATCGGTTCTTCCCTCGCGTGATATGAAATTCATTTGGCCGCGCGCTGAACCACCGTTCAACGGGTGCAGCCGTCGTTCGGCGACAGATCGAGCAGTGACGGCTGGTTTCATGGAACCGCAGGCCAGTGACCTCGCAGCGGATTGCGCCCAGAAGCATCCGCCGGGCAAGCATCGGCCCTTCATCCTAGCGCCCCAGTCTCAGGACGATAACCAGGTAGCAACATGAGGCAGCCCGGCGATTGCGAAACGTGCAGTCGGCCGGGGGCCCGAGTTCAAGACAATCGCCGGCGCGCAGATCATGCTCAAACTCGCCTTCGATGAAGGTGAGGCAACCATGCGTGACCCAGATGAGTTGCCGGACCGACACGTAGTTGCGGGCCGGAAAGGTAACGGACGCGCCCGGCGGCAGCTCGACCCGGACCACATCGAGCGGAATATCCGATCCGGGAGCCGGAGCGATTTGGCGACGGATATAGCCGGTTTCGGGGTCGACCCACCGGAACTGCTCGTCAGACCTGACAAGTCGGCCGACGTGGTCGGTTTCCGTCTTCGCGAGCAGCATCGACAGGGTAAGGCCGAACGCTCCCGACAGTCGGCCCAAAAGCGAGGCGGTCGGGCTGGCCGCGCCGCGCTCGACCTTGTTGATCATCGCTCTCGACACGCCGGACCGCTCGGCAAGATCGGTCAGCGACCAACCCCGGTCCTCGCGCTCGACCCTGATCCGGGCCCCAAGGCGGGTGTCCAGATTGTCTAATATAATAGACATTATCGCTCCTATAGCATATGATCTGCTTCGAAGAAAGCCGTTCGGGATTGCGCCATGGTTTGGCAAGGACAAGCAGGCGGGCTGGCGAGTGGCGACTCGGCTGCGCACTCGGTTTCGAAATACGGCCGCAAACCTGGGCTGCCTAGATGCGAGCGACAGTCTGCGACGCTCGCGAGAACGACCTTCCGGCTATCCTGGCGATTTACAACGAAGTCATCGCCAATTCGACGGCAGTCTATACGCGGGAAGCAGCGACCCTTGACGAACGGCGGGCGTGGTTTGCGGCAAGGACCGCTGCGGGTTTTCCGGTCATGGTCGCAGTCGATCCCGGGGGTTATGTTCTCGGTTTCGCCTCATTCGGCGACTGGCGCGGCGCATGGCCCGGATACCGCTATACGGTGGAGCATTCGGTCCACGTGCGTCATGACGTTCGCCGCCTCGGCATCGGACGGGTACTCGTAGAATCCCTGCTTCCGATCGCACGCCGCCTGGAAAAGCATGTGATGATCGGCGGGATTGACGCGGCCAATGACGGCTCCATTCGTTTTCATGAGCGACTTGGTTTCGAGCGCGTCGCCCATTTCAGGGAGGTCGGTCATAAGTTTGGTCACTGGCTCGATCTTGTTTTCATGCAGCGCTTCCTGGACGCGCCGGGCGTTCCTCTAAGTCTGCGCAACGGACGGAGGGTTGGTGGTGATGTCGTCACGTAGCATGAACGAGGACGATCCGCTTGAGGACTTTGCCCGTCACGAGATCACGCTCGACGGCGTGACCAAGCGAGTGTACGTCGCCGGCTCGGGTCCGGCGGTCATTGTCATGAGCGAGATGCCCGGCATCAGCCCCTATGTCGCGCGTTTCGCCCGCTGGGTGCGCGACGCCGGGTTCACGGTCTACATGCCCTCGCTGTTCGGCCGTGACGCTGCGGTGCCGGGCGCCGAGGAAGGAATGGAGGTCTTCCAGCGGGCGTGTGTCAGCTCCGAGTTCCGCGCTTTGGCGGCCAACGAGTCGAGCCCGGTGACACAATGGCTCCGGGCGCTGGCGCGCTTGGCTCACCAGCAATGCGGCGGTCTCGGGGTCGGCGCAATCGGGATGTGCTTCACTGGAAACTTCGCACTCACGATGATGCTGGAGCCCTCGCTACTGGCGCCGGTGTTCTCCCAGCCCGCACTGCCGCTCAATGATCCCGCAGGCCTCGAGATCGCTCCCAACGACATCAAGGCGGTCCGTGATCGGCTCGAGCGGGAAGACCTGACGGTCCTGGCGTATCGCTTCCGGGGAGACAGGTTCTGCCGAGCGGAGCGCTTAGCCGCCTATGCGGCGGCGCTTGGAGATCGCTTCGTCGCGCGCGTGCTCCCCGATAGCGCGGCAAACCACGGCGTCGCTCCGTTTTTCGCGCTTCGCGTGGCGTGCCCGCACAGCGTCGTCACGGCCCACCTGATCGATGAAGCCGGCCACCCTACCATCGCTGCACGAGACGAGATCCTGTCCTTCTTTGCCCGACGCCTTGTTCCACAGGCGCTCTAGTTTTCTACAGCGGGCTGTTCGGCCCATCGAAGCGCTCGCTAACGGCCTCGTCGTCCGGGTATTCGCCATCTCTGGCAGCGGGAAGTCGGTGTAATCGAGCTTCTTCTCGAAGACGGTGCGGTCGTTGCCGTCCTCACAGGCGAGGACACCGGTGCATTTTTCGGTGTCAACCGGACGCTGTGGGATTGGCTGCTAGATCAGCAGCAAACGACTGTGCTGACGCTTCTTGCCCTCTGCGTGCGTCTCAAAACGCTCGCATGGCGTATCGCCGGACCCTGCAAACGGGCCCGGCCTCTGGCACCGCCCATGAAATCAGGATCTGGAGGTACCGCGTATACCCGCAGCTTGCTGTTTCATCCTGCTGCCCGACGGCGGCGTGTCTGGACCGCAAGCGGTCTCTCCGCGTTACTCTCAACCTATGCGGGTACCTGACGGTGATCAAGATCGCCGGCAGCCTGTACCTCGTACGGCTCGCCTACAAGGCCTCGCGATCGGCGGCCGTCGCGCACGACGTCGTCCCGACGACGCGTCGCCGGAGCCCGGCCGTCTGCGATATGCAATCCGCGGCTTCACGATCCAGATGACGAACCCCAAGGCGGCGCTCGCGCGGATCGCCATCATTTCGCTCGGTCTCCAGAAGGGCGCGCCGCTCTGGGTAGGCTTCGCCGTCGTTGTCGGCACCGCCGTTCTTTCGGCGGTTATTCACTGTCTCTACGCTCTGACTTTTTCGGCGAGGGCGATGGTGCATCTCAACGGCCGCGCGCGACGTTGGATCCAGGAGGCACTCGCTGGTTTCTTTGCCGTCGCGGGCATACGGCTGCTTATGTCGCGTTCCTGAACGGAACAGCGCGGTCAGACCGCGCCGATCATGGCCCGGCGCTGCCGGCGACGTCCATCGCGAGGTAGTAAATGCAGGGCATCTCGCCGTCGTTGCGGTAGCCGTGCTGACAGTCACCGTCATGGTAAATGCTGTCACCGGCATCCAGTCGATACTCGGTGCCGTCAAGCGTGAGCGTCAGCGTGCCGGTCTCGACCGCAAGGTATTCTCGTGATCCGGCACGGTGCGGGGGGAATGTGCCGGCGTCGATGCCGGGCGGCAGCGCCATGCGGATCAGCTCGAACTCGATGCCGGGCAACACCGGCGAAAGGCCGCGACGCTCGATCCCCGCCGGGTCTGTGAGGACCCGCTGATCCGCCGCACGCATCACGATCGCGCGCGGAACCGCCTCCTCGCCGACGAGCCGGCCGATCGACGTGCCGAGCGCCGTCGCGATCTGCCCCATGACCAGGATCGACGGCACCTTCTGGCCGCGCTCCACCGTCGACAGCATGCTGACACTGACGCCGGATCGCGCGGTCAACGCTTCCAGCGACAACTGCCGCTGCTGACGAAGCGCCCGCAGCCGCCGTCCTATCGCGGCCATGTCCAAAGCAGGTTGAGCCGGCATATTTCTCTATAGAGAAAATATTTCTTCTATAGGGTATTATAGGCAACCACCTTCTTCGCGGATACCCACGATGTCGGCTCACCCGCCTCATCCCGCCGATACCCCTTCGAGAGTTGGCCAGTTCGCCATCGGCGCCAGCTGCGCCACCCTCGCCATCGCGATCTGGGCCGGCTGGCTGGTCGTCATGCGCCTTGGCGTTACCACGCGGCTCTCCGCACCGGACCTGACGGCCTTGCGTTTCGCCACCGCAGGGCTGGTGCTGCTGCCGATCGTGCTGCGGCATGGCTTCGCGATAGACCGCCTCGGCTGGTCGGGTTTAGCCGCACTCGTGTTGGGGGGTGGCGCACCGGTTGCCCTTATCATTGGTGCGGCGCTGCAGTTCGCGCCTGTGGCCCACGCCGGCGCTTTGTATCAGGGAACCGTGCCCCTCGCGGTCGCATGCCTGGCCACGATCATCTTGAAAGAGCGCATCGCACCAATCTGCAGGGCGGGTCTCGTCCTCGTCGTCTGCGGCGGCTCGATGATTGGTGGGTTCGGCCTCTCAAGTCTCGGCGGCCGACAGAACATCGGGCACCTGTTGTTTCTTTTGGCGAGCTTCCTGACCGCCTGCTACACGGTAGCGATCCGCCGTACCCGTATCGATGGTCTGCACGCCGCGGCCATCGCGGCGATTGCTTCGCTGCTGTTTTATCTGCCCGTCTACGTCGCCTTTTTCGAGAGGGGACTGCTTCGGGTTCCGATGTCGGATTTGGCGTTTCAGGCCCTATACCAGGGGGTGTTGACGGCTGCGATCTCGCTGGCGCTTTACGGCCGTGCGATCCATTTGCTGGGCGCGTCGAACGCCGCTGCCTTTGTCGCCCTCGGCCCGATCATGGCCACACTGATGGCGATCCCGGCGCTCGGCGAATGGCCCTCACGCATGGCTTGGGCCGCGATCTTGATAATCGCGACCGGGGTCTACCTGGCCAGCGGGGCGCCGCTGTCCGCAGCGCGGCCGCAAGCCTCCGCGCCACGCCCATGACCATCCGCGGAGATGGCGGCGGTTGCGGCAGGTCAGGCTTCCGGCCCGGGCGGCAGAATATGCGCCCGCAGATCGGCGTCTTCGACAAAGCGCTGGCGCACCGCGGCGTCCAACACCGCCGCCAGGCCGCCAGCCTCGTCGATATGGTCGAGCATCAGGCGGCGCACCTCAGCCGTGTCGCGCCGCCGCGCCGCCGCGAGCAGGCGGCGGTGCACGGCGACGTTCGCATCAGCCAGCCGACGATAGGCGGGATGCGCCGGCTGATCGCCGACAGTCACGAGATGGCGAAGCAACCGATTGATCACCTCGCACATGAAGCGGAGCAGCGCGTTGGCATTGGCTGCGGCCAGCACATCGTGGAACCGCAGGTCTTCCTGCCGCTGCGCGCGAGCCTGAGCCGCGCTCACGGGGGCGGGCGCGCAGGTGTCGATGCTGTGCTCCAGCGCCTCGAAATCCGCTTCGGTCAGATGCGCCACGGCACCGGCGGCGAGCTCGGGCTCTAGAATCCGACGGATGGCGTAGATCTGCGCCACATTGAGATCGCGAAAGAAGAGATAGTTCTGCACTAGCTGGAAGGTGCGGTCGAGCGGCACTTCGCCGATCGTGGCGCCGCCGGCAGGGCCGGTGCTCACGGTGACCAGCCCTTGCACTTCCAGTGACTTGAGCGCCTCGCGCGCCGTACCCTTGCTGACGCCGAACAGCTGCTGCAACGCAGCCTCCTTGGGCAGCTTGTCGCCCGGTCTCAGCCGCTCCTCGGCGATCCACCGCTTGATTTCTTCGACAACCATGTCCCCTCGTTTTTGCGCGCGGTATCTGGGAACGGGTTGCATCGAGCGATTTATAATGATAAATAGGATAGAAGCAAGGGTGAACCGACCGGAGGCAGCGTCATGGTCAAAGTGCTGATCGGCGTCCTCTGCTTGCTGCTTGTGCTCGCGCTGATCCCTGTGGTCGTCATCGCCTGCAGCGCGCCGTCATCGCCGCTGCCGATGGCATCGATGGCGGGACCGCTCAGCCGGGTCAGCTTCGATGACGTTCCGGCCCCGCGAGAGTTGCGGGCGCGCGACGGGACGCCTTTGCGGTACTACGCCTATCGCGCTGCGCCGGCCAAAGTGGCCGTCCTCATTCACGGCTCGGCCGGCCCGGGAACGAGCATGCATGCGCTGGCGAAGGCGCTGCGTGATACCGGGGTCTCCGCTTATGTGCTGGACATCCGCGGTCATGGCGGTTCGGGGCGGCGCGGCGATATCGATTATATCGGGCAGATCGATGACGATCTCGCCGACTTCGTGGCAAACCTGGGCCCGGCAAAGAGCGGCGAGGTTCGCGCGCTTGTCGGTTGGTCCGCCGGCGCCGGCTTTGCCATCCGTTTTGCCGGCGGACGTTACAGCGAACTGTCCGATCGCTACGTGTTCCTGTCGCCGATCCTGCCGGGAGCGCCGACGTTGCGACCGAACGCCGGCGGCTGGACCAGCATCTCGACGCCGCGCGTCGCCACCATCACGTGGCTAAATCGGCTCGGCATTCACCTGCTCGACGGGTTTGACGTCATCAGCTACGCGGTCGCACGGCAGAATACGCAGGGGACGCGCAATTATTCCTATCGCCTGTTCGTCAACTTCAATGCCGGTCTTGGGTTTGCGTCCTATTTGAAGAACACTCTCCGGCCCGCCGCCGTGCTCGTCGGCAGCGCCGACGAGCAAGTCGTCGCCGATCAGTTCGCGCCGCTCTTTCAGAGACTTGACGTAAACATCCCGGTCACCGTCGTGCCGGGGGTGACGCATGTCGGCATGATCGCCACGCCGACCGCGCTCAAGGCGGTGGCGAATGCGGTTTCGCCGCACAACGAGGATCAAGCGCTCCGCCGCCAACAGGGCGCGGTCCGGTAAAGGTCCGCATCGGTCAGCCCCAGTAACGGAATGGTCCAAATGGCCGGTGATAGCTGGCTCCGTAGCGGTCCAGCAGGGTGCGCAACGCCTCGCTTGGCTCGCCGAACACAATAAAGCGCTTGCGCTCGACCAGGCTCGCGTACCGGTCACCGAACACAGCGGCGAATTTGACGAGATGCGCGATCGCGGCGTCGGAATTTTTGTAGCGTTCGTGCACATGGACGGTCTGCCGGTCATCGCTGATGAAGCGCTGATAGGCGAGGATACCGCTCTCGGCGCGGGTCGAGGCGACCATTTCGCCTGTGAGGGTCTCGAACGCGTCGAGACAGCCCGGCCGGACGGCCAGCTCGACCCACCAGGAAACCTGCATAGCTCTCACCGCCAATCCGATCTAACCGGGCGGTAGTGCCTCAGTCCAAACTGAGGCACTACCAACCGGGCGGCGGCCCCACGAAAATCTCGTCACCCGCGGCAAAGCTGACCCAGGGCTGTTTGCTGCGCGTCCAGATGTGCCTGGTCGGCCGCAGCCATGATCTGTCGTCGAGCGTTCCGGCCCGGACGCGGATGACGCCATCGCGCGGCAGACTGTAAAGCCAGCAGGCCGCAATCGGGGCATACGAACCGGGTGTTGAGCCGGCCGCTGTCGGCCATGCGCTGAAGCGGTCGCGGTTCGCCTGCGGTCAGCCGGAAGCCGGCCTCCGGCACAGCGATCCCCAATGAGAAGGCGCTGCCCGTGATCCGCTGACAGTCGGTACAGTGGCAGGTGTAAACCAATTGTGGAGCTTCGGTGATCTCGTAACGGAGCTTGCCGCATTGGCACGAGCCGGTCAGCGGAAGTTTCATCAACGCTCCAATGCCATTGGATCAGACGCGCGCCGATGCATGCACGACGGTTCTTCACAGCGAAATGTCCAGCGCACGAGATAATGATATTGCGCCTCGTCGCGACAGCTTGACCGCCCTTGCACTGTCCTCGGCTTGCGTGACCCAGCCTAATTCGCGGAACCGATTAAGCAGAGCGGCACCCAAGGGACCGGCGATATGATGCCGTCGTTCGGTCCAATCCAGGCAGCGCCGGGCGATGCCGTGGCGGCCGGGCACGAGCCGTGCGGTCTCGATCCCTAATACCTGCGAAAGCCACCGCCTGCCCTCGGCGGTGACCTCCAACCGCTTGTCTTCGCCCGCCATGACCAGCGCGCGCGACTCCAACGCTTGGGCAAGCGTCACCCCGAGTTCTCCCGCCAGATGATCGTAGCAGGTACGGGCCCGCCGCAGCGCTTCCGCCGCCGGGGAACGGGCACGAGGGTGGCGCGGCCTCAGGGCGAGCAGCGCCAGGCCCTCGAGGGCGCTGGCGACCTGCGGGCCGGCCAGCCGGTAATAGCGGTGCCGGCCCTCGCGCTGCATGGTCAGCAAGCCACCCTCGGTCAGCCTGGCGAGTTGCGCGCTGGTGCCGGATAGCGACAGCCCGGCCGCGGCGGCCAGTTCTCCCGCTGGCAGAGCCCGCCCGTCGACGAGCGCGGCCAGCATCGCAGCCCGCGAAGGGTCGCCGATCAAGGCGGCGACGGAGGCAACGTCAGGTTCGCCACGCATACTTCCATCATCTCTGAACTATCAGCAGCAGTCCAGGGCTTAGGCTGTACCCCGCAAGAAAAAGGATGCGAGAAATGAGCGGACGGCAGAATGAGCGGGTGGCGAGCGACTTCCGCGCCGATTGCGCGCGGGTCTTTCGCGAGTGGCACGAACGCGCCCGGGCGCTCGATACGCAGGGGTTGCTCGCGCTCTACAGCGAGGACGCCATCCTCGAGAGCCCGCTCGTGCCCGCGATCCTCGACGACAAGCAGGACGGGGTACTGCGTGGCCATGACGAACTGCGCCGGTTTTTCGACGAAGGCGGACGGCGGCGCCCCAATGAACTCGTGCGCTGGTACCGGACCGGGGAGTGGCTGACGGATGGTTGCCGCCTGCTGGTCTGGGAATACCCGCGGCAGGCGCCCGATGGCGATCAGGTCGACCTTGTCGAATTCATCGAGATCGCTGACGGGCTGATTGCCTACCACCGCGTCTATTGGGGGTGGAAAGGTTTTCGGTTGATCGCGCCCGCGCTTTCCCGACGCGGATCATCGTAACTCACAGCATCCATGTTCTCTCGCGGCCCGGCTGCGGGAGCGCGATAACAGCCGCCCGTCCCGCAGCGCCGCGCCCGCTCGTCACCAACCCCTACAATTCCGGTGGCTGCGTCATCCGAAACGAAGCCCGCGCCGCAATTGCGTCATACCAGCGAGAGAGGTCCTGTCGTCTCTCCCGCCATTTCCATACGGGCAGTCGCGGCCCCACCAACCCCAGCGCTGTGCCCAGAACGATCTGCGCCGCATTCAGCCGCCCGGCATAGGAGCCGTGAGCAATCGCATGCTCCAGCGCGTCTGCCGCTCGGTTGACCCGCTCGGCCTCGCGTGCGATCGCCGCCGCGGCGCGTTGCGGTTCCGGCGGAACCAGCGCACGGATCCAGGTCACTATGCCTTCCAGCAGGCCCAGGGCCTGGCCCATCTCGGCCAGCGTTCGCCACCCGTCCGAACCATCCCGCGGCAGCAGCTTCGGCCCCGGGTTGAGGCGTCGATATAGTCGAGGATCCGCTTGCTCGCGGTCAGGATCGTGCCGTCGTCCAGTTCCAGGGTCGGCACGCGCCCGACCGGGTTCAGCGCCAGCACGTCCGACTCCGGCGAATAGAGCCGTGCCCGCGTCACCTCGTGCTTGGTCACCCGGGCGTCCAGGCCGTTTCCAGCAACGCGATCCGCACCAGACTGCGAAGGGCGACCCCGCGGAATACAACAAGCGCATCGGTACGTTCCTGCTCGGGTTATCGGGCGGACGACCCGCTGAGCTCACTATTACCATCAGGCCCGGCGAACTGAGCGCCGTGCGCGCCTCATGTCGGTCGGCGACCGCTTGTAGACCTCCGCGAACACCGCGTTCAAGCGTCTAAGGCTGCTGAAACCCGCCCTCAACGCGACCTCCGCCATCGGCAGGTCGGTCCCGTCGAGCAGCCGTTTTGCCCGTTGCACCCGTGCGGTCCTGGCGACTTGCGACGGCGTCGCGCCGAGATGCTTGGCGAACAATCTGGCGAGATGTCGTGCGCCGACGCCGACTCGCGCGGCCAGCGTCTCGACATTCGCGCCCTCGCCGTCGAGCGCACCCTCCTCGATAATCAGTCGAGCGGCACGTTCCGCCGTGACGCGGCTGCCGCGCCATGCTGGACTGAACGGAGCCGTCTCCGCTCGGCACCGCAGGCAGGGGCGGAATCCGGCTGCTTCGGCGGCAGCCGCGCTCGGGAAGAAGCAGACATTCCGAGGGTGTGCCGGCCGCACCGGGCAGACTGGCCGGCAATAGATCCCAGTGGTTCGGCACCCCGTAAAAAACCGGCCGTCATACACGGGATCGCGGCCCACCCGCGCCTTCTCGCATTCCGCATGGTCGAGCACGGCGAACACTCCATTTCCTCGCTGATATCTAAGACGACAAGGTCTGATTCCGGCGAATCCGGCGGCGATGGAGTCTGTTTCCGGCGAGCGCGTCACCGATTGACCCACTACGTCCAGCGCATCTGGTCTTGAACCAGCAGGTGGGCAATGGCCGACGCGAGGGTATTCGAGCAAGCGCGTGGCCGCACTCAGTCGACCAGAGCCACGCTCTTGTTGTCGTTTGGTCTGGTCGCCAACCTTGCGGCGCTGATGACCTTCGCCGCGACCCTGAACGAAATCGCCGCCGACTGGTCGCTCAACGCCAGCCAGTCCGGGTGGATCGGAGGCATCTACTTTGCGGGGTACGCGATCTCCGTCCCGTTCTTGGCCGGCGCGACCGACCGCATGGACGCGCGACGGCTGTATGTCGGCAGTGCATTGCTCGGCGCGGCGGCGAGCCTCGCTTTCGCCGTGTTCGCGCACGGCTTTATCCTGGCGATGATGTTGCGGTTTCTCGGCGGCATCGGCCTCGCGGGCGTTCATATGCCGGGTCTGAACCTGCTGATGGATCGGATCGACCGCTCGGTTCAGGGACGCGCCGCCGGCATCTACACGTCGAGCTATGCGGCGGGCAATGCCGGGTCATTCCTGATCGCGGGTCTGGTCGATGCCGCGTTCGGCTGGCGGGCGACCTTCATCGTCGCCGGGATCGGGCCTTTGCTGTCGATCTGTGCTCTGGGCGTGCTTCCCGCTCCTCGGACGCGCCGGACCTTTGCCGAGCGCCCCCCTCCCTTCCGTGCATTGCTGCGAAATCGTGCCTTGATCGGCTATGTCGCCGCGTTTGCCGGGAACACCTGGGAGGTGTTTGCGGTGCGGGTCTGGTTTGTCGCCTACCTCGCATGGCTGCTGCGCCTTCCCGGCAACCACATACCTTTACCACCACTCGGGCTGGTGTCTGGCATCGCCTCGCTGGCGGGGGTCCCCGTGAGCATGGTCATGGCAGAGATCGCGGCCCGGCGGGGACGCCGCCCGGTGGTAATCGGGATCTGCCTTGTCTCGGTGGCGACATGCCTGGTTTTGGCGGTGAGCGCGGGTGGGTCGATCCGGATCGTGCTGCCGCTGATGGTGCTCGTTCAGATCACGAGTTTTGCCGATGTGGGTGCGCTGGCCGGGGGCGCGGTTGCCGCGGCCGATCCGGCACAGCGCGGGGCTGCGCTCGCGCTGTACGCGCTCGCCGGGTTCACAACCGGCTTTCTCGCGCCGGTCGCGGTCGGTACCGTGCTCGACAGGTTCGGCGGCGTGGCCAGCGCG
>Ga0126371_10003381_pt1 | contig 13974 bp, 21 predicted proteins | sample PanSoiMetaPlot_4_FD_110145 | JGI IMG/M metagenome (GOLD analysis project Ga0126371, IMG submission 110145) | Tropical forest soil microbial communities from Panama - MetaG Plot_4 | ecosystem: Environmental > Terrestrial > Soil > Tropical forest > Bulk soil | place: Panama | collected 2016-02-17 | reverse complement strand
GGACCTCCTCGAGAACGGCCTCGACGGGGCGCCGGCTTACGACGGCCCCCGCCACTTCGACTACAAGCCGTACCGCACCGAGGACATCAACGGGGTCTGGGTGTCGGCCGCGGCGAATATGCGGACCTACCTGCTGCTGCGGGAGCGGACCAAGGCGTTCCGGGCCGACCCCGAGGTGCGTGAGGCACTGCAGGCGACCGGCGTTACGTCGCTGCGTGAGCCGACGCTCGGCCCCGGGGAGACGCTCGCCGACCTCATGAAAGACCGCACCGCGTTCGAGGACTTCGACCCGGACGTCGCCGGCGCGCGGGGCTACGGCGTCGCGCGTCTGAACCAGCTCGCATTGGAGCACGTGCTGGGCGCCAGGTGATCGGCGCGGCACCGGCCGGACAGCACACCGTCCGGCGGCACAATCTGGCGCTGGTGCTCGGTGCGGTGGCCGCCGCCGGGCGCAGCACGCGCGCACGGGTGGCGGAGGCGACCGGCCTGACGCGGGCGACCGTCTCGGTGCTGGCCGACCAACTGCTGGCCGCCGGGTTGCTCGACGAGCTCGACCCGGACCGTGGTACGCCGGGCCGGCCGGGCAACCCGTTGCGGCTGAACCCGGGGGGCCCGGGCGGGCTCGGCGTCGAGGTCAACGTCGACTACCTCGCCGCCTGCGTGGTCGGCCTGGACGGGACGGTGCGCGCCCAGCAGGTCCTAGGGTTCGACGTCCGGGCGGCCGCGCCGCGAGCGGCGCTGCGCCGCGCGGCGCGCCTTGCTGAGAAGGCCCGCGCCGAAGCGGGCGTCCCGGTGGCCGGCACGGTGCTGGCACTGCCCGGCCTGGTCGATCTCACGGGAGTGCTGTGCCGGGCGCCGAACCTGCCGAGCTGGGACGGCATCGCACTCGCCGAGATGCTCGGCGCGCTGCTGGGAACCGACGTGGAGGCCGGCAACGAGGCGAACCTGGCTGCGCTGGCCGAGGCCGCGGCCACGGGGCTGCGGGACTTCGTCTACGTGTCCGGTGAGGTCGGCGTCGGCGGGGGTGTGGTGCGCAACGGCCGGCTCTACACCGGGGTGGCGGGCTTCGCCGGCGAGCTGGGGCACATCGTCGTCGACCCGGACGGTCCGCCGTGCAGCTGCGGTGGCAGCGGATGCCTCGAGCAACTGGCGGGCCTTTCTGCGCTGTTCCGCGCTGCCGGCGTCGACGACGTCGATGAGTTGGTGGCCCGGGCCCGCGAGCCGCGGTCGCGGGCCGCCCTCGAGACCGCCGGGCGGGCACTGGGCATCGCGCTCGCCGCCACGGTGAACCTGCTCGACGTGCGCGATGTCGTGCTCGGCGGTGTGCAGGCTCGCCTCGCTCGATGGCTGACCGGACCCCTCTCGGCCGAGCTGGAGCGCCGGATCGTCAGCCGGGAGCTGGCGCCGGTGCGCGTCCACGTCTCCGAGCTCGGGTCGTACGCCGCCGTCCGCGGAGCTGCCGGTTCTGTAGTGTCGCGCGTGGTCGCCGATCCGCTCAGCGTGTACTGACCTGCCGCGCCAGCACGCGGCATCCCTCACCCGCCGTCCCTCAGTCCGCGTGATCTTGGAGATCTGGTCGTTATTCAGCCATAAGTCCAAGATCACCGGACGTTGGGGGGCCCGCTTTGCGCCGGTGCGCGCACACGGGTAGTCTTGGCATGCGGACCCGGAGCGATCCGGGTCGTCGTCCTGTGCCCGCACAGCGGCATACCGGCCACGCCGGCGCCGTAAGCGGCATGGCTCACCGTCCGGACCGGCGAGATTCGTCGGGCTGGCCTGCAGGAAGGGGTGCGACACGCCCGACCTCGGGGACCGGTGAGGCGGCGAGTATCACCCAGACCACGCAGGCACCACCAAGACAGCAGCCGGCTAGCCGTTCGACACGATTCGACACAAGGAGATTGCAGGCCGTATGCCTACGATCCAGCAACTGGTCCGCAAGGGCCGCCAGGACAAGATCGGGAAAGCGAAGACGCCCGCTCTCAAGGGCTCTCCGCAGCGTCGTGGCGTCTGCACGCGGGTGTACACGACGACCCCGAAGAAGCCGAACTCGGCGCTGCGCAAGGTTGCCCGCGTCCGGCTGACGAGCGGCATCGAGGTCACCGCCTACATCCCGGGTGTCGGCCACAACCTGCAGGAGCACTCGATCGTGCTGGTTCGTGGCGGACGGGTGAAGGATCTGCCGGGCGTCCGGTACAAGATCATCCGCGGGTCGCTCGACACCCAGGGGGTGCGCGGCCGAAAGCAAGCACGCAGCCGGTACGGCGCGAAGCGGGAGAAGGGGTAAGGCATGCCACGCAAGGGCCCGGCGCCCCAGCGTCCGCTGGTGGTCGACCCGGTTTACGACTCGCCAGTCGTCACGCAGCTGGTGAACAAGGTGCTGCTGCGCGGCAAGCGGTCCACCGCCGAGCGCATCGTGTACGGCGCCCTCGAGGGTTGCCGTGAGAAGACCGGCACCGACCCGGTCGTCACGCTCAAGCGTGCACTCGACAACGTCAAGCCCACGCTCGAGGTGAAGAGCCGCCGCGTCGGCGGTGCCACCTACCAGGTGCCCGTCGAGGTGAAGTCGCCCCGCAACACCACCCTCGCGCTGCGCTGGCTGGTCGGTTACGCCCGGCAGCGCCGCGAGAAGACGATGACCGAGCGGCTCATGAACGAGCTGCTCGACGCCAGTAACGGCCTAGGCGCGAGCGTCAAGCGTCGCGAGGACACCCACAAGATGGCCGAGTCCAACCGCGCCTTCGCCCACTACCGCTGGTAGCAGCAGCCACAAGCTAGAGAAGGAATCATGGCCAGCAACGCCGAACTCGCCAGGACCCGCAACATCGGGATCATGGCGCACATCGACGCGGGCAAGACCACGACGACCGAACGCATCCTCTTCTACACCGGTATCACCTACAAGATCGGCGAGGTCCACGACGGCGCCGCCGTCATGGACTGGATGGAGCAGGAGCAGGAGCGCGGCATCACCATCACGTCCGCGGCGACGAAGTGCACGTGGAAGGGCAACACGATCAACTTGATCGACACGCCTGGCCACGTCGACTTCACCGTCGAGGTCGAGCGCAACCTGCGTGTTCTCGACGGCGCGATCGCCGTGTACGACGGGGTGGCGGGGGTCGAGCCGCAGACCGAGACCGTCTGGCGGCAGGCGGACAAGTACCACGTCCCGCGCATGTGCTTCGTCAACAAGATGGACCGCACCGGCGCCGACTTCTTCCGCTGCGTGCAGATGATGATCGACCGGCTCGCTGCCACCCCACTGGTGCTGCAGCTCCCGATCGGCAGCGAGTCCGACTTCGTCGGCGTCGTCGACCTGCTCGGCATGCGCGCGCTCGTCTGGCGCGGCGAGACCAAGAAGGGCGAGGACTACACCGTCGAGGAGATTCCCGCGGAGCTCGTTGACCAGGCGAACGAGTGGCGGGAGAAGCTGCTCGAGACGCTTGCCGAGACCGATGAGCACATCCTCGAGGCCTACCTCGGCGGCGAGGAGCTGTCCGTCGAGACGCTCAAGGCGGCGATCCGGCGCGCGACGATCGCGGGCCAGCTCAACCCGGTCCTGGCCGGCTCGGCGTTCAAGAACAAGGGTGTCCAGCCGTTGCTAGACGCCGTGGTCGACTACCTGCCGTCGCCGCTGGATGTGCCACGCGTCGACGGACTGCTGATGGACGGCGTCTCCGAGGCGCACCGGATGGCCGCCGAGTCCGAGCCGCTGTCGGCGCTCGCGTTCAAGATCGCCACTGACCAGCACCTCGGGAAGCTCACTTATGTGCGCGTCTACTCCGGCGTGGTGGAGAACGGTTCGCAGGTCCTCAACTCGACAAAGGACCGCAAAGAGCGCATCGGCAAGATCTACCAGATGCACGCTAACAAGCGGGAGGAGCTGCCGCGGGCCGGCGCCGGCGACATCATCGCCGTCGCCGGGCTGAAGCAGACGACCACGGGCGACACCCTGGCCGACCCGCAGAAGCCCATCGTTCTCGAGTCGATGACCTTCCCCGACCCGGTCATCTACGTGGCCATCGAGCCGAAGACGAAGAGCGACCAGGAGAAGCTCGGTACGGCGATCCAGAAGCTCGCCGAGGAGGACCCGACCTTCCAGGTACGCACCGACGACGAAACCGGGCAGACCGTCATCTCCGGTATGGGCGAGCTGCACCTCGAGATCCTGGTCGACCGGATGCGCCGCGAGTTCAAGGTCGAGGCCAACGTCGGCAAGCCGCAGGTGGCCTACCGGGAAACGATCCGGCGCACCGTCGACAAGGAGGAGTACACCCACCGGAAGCAGACTGGTGGCTCCGGGCAGTACGCAAAGGTGCTCGTCAAGCTCGAACCGCTGGCGATGACCCCGGACGGCCCGAGCTATGAGTTTGCCAACGAGGTCACCGGCGGGCGGGTGCCCAAGGAGTTCATCCCATCCGTCGACGCCGGCGCTCAGGAGGCCATGCAGTACGGCATCCTGGCCGGCTACCCGCTGGTCGGCCTCAAGCTGACGCTGCTCGACGGGCAGTACCACGAGGTCGACTCGTCGGAGATGGCGTTCAAGATCGCCGGCTCAATGGCGCTCAAGGCGGCGGCGCGCAAGGCGCAGCCGGTGCTGCTTGAGCCGATGATGGCCGTCGAGGTCACCACACCCGAGGAGAACATGGGCGACGTGATCGGCGACCTCAACTCCCGGCGCGGCCAGATCCAGGCGATGGACGAGCGTGGCGGCGCCCGTGTCGTCAAGGCGCTGGTGCCGCTGTCGGAGATGTTCGGCTACGTCGGCGACCTGCGGTCGAAGACCCAGGGGCGGGCGAGCTACACCATGCAGTTCGACTCCTACGCCGAGGTTCCGGGGAACGTGGCGAAGGAGATCATCGCCCGGGCGACCGGCGAGTAACACCCTAGAAGCCCAAGAGAGGGAGAACCAAAGTGGCGAAGGCGAAGTTCGAGCGGACCAAGCCGCACGTCAACATCGGCACCATCGGTCACATCGACCATGGCAAGACGACGCTGACGGCTGCCATTACGAAGGTCCTGCACGACAAGTACCCGGACGTCAACCCGTTCACGCCGTTCGACCAGATCGACAAGGCGCCGGAGGAGAAGCAGCGTGGCATCACGATCTCCATCGCGCACGTCGAGTACCAGACGGAGAAGCGGCACTACGCGCACGTCGACTGCCCGGGGCACGCGGACTACATCAAGAACATGATCACCGGTGCGGCGCAGATGGACGGGGCCATCCTGGTCGTGGCCGCCACGGACGGTCCGATGCCGCAGACCAAGGAGCACGTGCTGCTCGCCCGCCAGGTCGGCGTCCCCTACATCGTGGTGGCGCTGAACAAGGCGGACATGGTCGACGACGAGGAGATCCTTGAGCTCGTGGAGCTCGAGGTACGGGAGCTGCTGAACACCTACGAGTTCCCGGGTGACGACGCTCCGATCGTGCGCGTGTCGGCGCTGAAGGCGCTCGAGGGCGACGCCGAGTGGGCCGAGAAGGTGCTCGAGCTCATGAACGCCGTCGACGACGCCATCCCAGAGCCGGTGCGCGAGATCGACAAGCCGTTCCTCATGCCGATCGAGGACGTCTTCACGATCACCGGCCGCGGCACCGTCGTGACCGGCCGGGTGGAGCGCGGCGTGCTCAAGGTGAACGAGACGGTGGACATCATCGGCATCCACCCGCAGAAGCAGAGCACCACGGTCACCGGCGTGGAGATGTTCCGCAAGCTGCTCGACGAGGCGCGGGCGGGCGAGAACGTCGGTCTGCTGCTGCGCGGCATCAAGCGCGAGGAGGTCGAGCGCGGTCAGGTCGTGATCAAGCCCGGCACCTCCACCCCGCACACCAACTTCGACGGCACGGTCTACATCCTGTCGAAGGACGAGGGCGGGCGGCACACGCCGTTCTTCAACAACTACCGGCCCCAGTTCTACTTCCGCACCACGGACGTGACCGGCGTGGTGACCCTCCCGGAGGGCACCGAGATGGTCATGCCGGGCGACACCACCGACATGAAGGTCGAGCTGATCCAGCCGATCGCCATGGAGGAGGGGCTGCGCTTCGCGATTCGCGAAGGCGGCCGGACGGTAGGCGCGGGCCGCGTGACCAAGATCAACAAATGAATCCCAGCGGCGGTCGGGGCGACCCGGCCGCCGCTTAGCGTGAGCATCCGCCCCGACGCCGAGCGCCGCGGGCTCGTTCCTAGACGAAGGTGAGCTAGCCGCACATGGCCGGACAGAAGATCCGCATCAGGCTCAAGGCCTACGACCATGAGGCCATTGATGCGAGCGCGCGCAAGATCGTCGAGACGGTAACGCGCACGGGCGCTCGCGTCGTCGGCCCTGTGCCGTTGCCGACGGAGAAGAACATCTACTGCGTCATCCGCTCGCCGCACAAGTACAAGGACAGCCGCGAGCATTTCGAGATGCGCACCCACAAGCGGCTCATCGACATCCTCGATCCGACGCCCAAGACGGTCGACGCGCTGATGCGCATCGACCTGCCGGCAAGCGTCGACGTGAACATCCAGTAGGGATCATGGCTAAGGCAACGAAGGGGATTCTGGGCGAGAAGCTCGGCATGACCCAGGTCTTCGACGAGAACAACCGGATCGTCCCGGTGACCGTCGTCAAGGCCGGGCCATGCGTCGTCACCCAGATCCGTACCCAGGAGAAGGACGGCTACACCGCCGTTCAGCTCGCCTATGGGCAGATCGATCCGCGCAAGGTCACCAAGCCGGTGGCGGGCCACTTCAAGGCGGCCGGCGTCACCCCCCGGCGCCACCTCGTGGAGCTGCGCACTGATGCGATCGAGGGCTACGAGGTCGGTCAGGAGCTCAGTGCCGACGTGTTCGATGCCGGGGCGAAGGTCGACGTCAGCGGAACGACCAAGGGCAAGGGCACCGCGGGCGTGATGAAGCGGCACGGCTTCGGCGGCCTGGGCGCCGCACACGGCACGCAGCGCAAGCACCGCGCGCCGGGCTCGATCGGCGGCTGCGCCACCCCGGGGCGGGTCTTTAAGGGGATACGCATGGCCGGTCGGATGGGTCATGAGCCGCAGACCACGCAGAGCCTGACCGTGCACAAGGTCGACGCCGAGAAGGGGCTGCTCCTCATCAAGGGCGCGATCCCCGGCCCGACCGGTGGGGTCGTACTCGTCCGGACCGCAGCGAAGGGCGGTGCCTCATGACGCCGGTCACGCTGCATGACCCGACGGCACAGCAGACGACGAAGGGCACGGTCGAGCTGCCTGCCGCTGTATTCGACGCCAAGACGAACGTGCCGCTGATCCACCAGGTCGTGATGGCCCAGCTCGCTGCTGCGCGCCAGGGCACTGCCTCGACGCGGACCCGTGGCGAGGTGCGCGGTGGCGGCAAGAAGCCCTACCGGCAGAAGGGCACCGGACGCGCCCGCCAGGGCTCGACGCGGGCGCCGCAGTTCGCCGGCGGTGGCGTCGTCCACGGCCCGAAGCCGCGCTCATACGACCAGCGCACGCCCAAGAAGATGAAGGCGGCTGCCTTGCGGGGCGCGCTGTCCGACCGGGCCCGGGGCGATCGGGTGCACGTCGTATCGGCGCTCGTACGGGGTGAGACGCCGTCGACCAAGGACGCGCGGGCGGCGCTAAGCAAGATCACCGAGTCCAGGCACGTGCTGGTCGTTGCCGAGCGCTCCGACGAGCTGACCTGGAAGAGCGTGCGCAACATCCCCACTGTCCACCTGCTCGAGCCGGGTCAGCTGAACACCTACGACGTGTTGATCAGCGACGACGTGGTGTTCACCCAGGGCGCGCTGGAGGCGTTCGTCGGCGGCGAGCTGGCCGTCGAGATCACCGAGCCCGAGCCCGTCGTGGACGACGTGGTCGAGGAGCAGCCGGCCAAGAAGGCACCGGCGAAGAAGGCCGCTGCCAAGAAGGCCGCTGCCAAGACGACACCGGCGAAGAAGGCGCCTGCGAAGAAGGCCGCCGCGGAGAAGGCCGCCGCCGAGAAGGCGCCCGCGAAGAAAGCCGCCGCACAGAAGGCGTCGGCTCAGACGGCATCGACCGAGGAGGAACCGGTCGAGACCGCAGCTGCGGAGCAGGCGCCGGCCGAGCCGGTGATCGAGCCCGACAAGGTCGACGAGGAGCAGGGCTGATGTTCGAGAACCCCCGTGAGGTGCTGCTTGCTCCGGTGATCTCGGAGAAGAGCTACGGCCTGCTGGACGAGAACAAGTACACGTTCGACGTTCACCCGCTTGCCAACAAGACGCAGATCAAGATCGCTGTGGAGCAGGTGTTCAGCGTCAAGGTGACCGACGTGAACACGCTCAACCGGCAGGGCAAGCGCAAGCGCACCCGGTTCGGCTATGGCCGGCGCAGGAACGTCAAGCGGGCCATCGTGACGCTTCGCGCCGGCGACCGGATCGACGTGTTCGGCCAGATTGGGACAGCCTGATATGGGTATCAGAAAGTACAAGCCGACGACGCCTGGGCGCCGTGGCGCGTCCGTGGCCGACTTCGTCGAGGTCACTCGCGACGAGCCGGAAAAGTCGCTGGTGCGTCCGCTGCATAGCAGGGGCGGCCGCAACAACCAGGGCAAGATCACCACGCGGCACCAGGGCGGCGGCCACAAGCGCGCCTACCGGCTGATCGACTTCCGCCGGCACGACAAGGACGGCGTCCCGGCGAAGGTCGCGCACATCGAGTACGACCCGAACCGCACCGCCCGGATCGCGTTGTTGCACTACGCCGACGGGGAAAAGCGCTACATCCTCGCGCCGCGGTTGCTCAAGCAGGGCGACATCGTCGAGAACGGTCCGCGCGCCGACATCAAGCCGGGCAACGCGTTGCCGCTGCGGAACATACCGGTGGGTACGGTCGTGCACGCGATCGAGCTACGTCCCGGCGGAGGCGCCAAGATCGCGCGAAGTGCAGGGGCCTCCGTACAGCTGGTCGCCAAGGAAGGCACGTTCGCGCAACTGCGCATGCCGTCCGGCGAGATACGCAACGTCGACGTGCGCTGCCGGGCCACGGTCGGCGAGGTGGGCAACGCCGAGCAGTCCAACATCAACTGGGGCAAGGCCGGCCGCATGCGCTGGAAGGGCAAGCGCCCGTCGGTGCGAGGCGTCGCCATGAACCCGGTCGATCACCCGCATGGTGGTGGTGAGGGCAAGACGTCCGGTGGCCGTCACCCGGTGAACCCCAACGGCAAGCCCGAAGGACGTACCCGGAGCCACAAGGCCAGCGACAAGCTGATCGTTCGCCGCCGGCGCAGCACGAGGAGAGGCCGCTAACAATGCCGCGCAGTTTGAAGAAGGGGCCGTTCGTCGACGAGCACCTGCTCAAGAAGGTCGATGAGCAGAACGACAGGAACTCGAAGAGCGTGATCAAGACCTGGTCGCGGCGCTCCACGATCATCCCGGACATGCTGGGGCACACGATCGCGGTGCATGACGGCCGTAAGCACGTCCCGGTGTTCATCACCGAGGGCATGGTCGGCCACAAGCTCGGCGAGTTCGCGCCGACCCGGACGTTCCGCGGGCATATCAGGGACGACCGCCGGGCACGGCGAGGCTGAGGGATCGGACATGGCTGACGAAGCAGTGAACACGGCGTACGCGAAAGGCATGTACGTCCGGGTGACGCCTACGAAGGCGCGCCGGGTCGTCGATCTCATTCGCGACCTGCCTGCGCAGGAGGCACTGTCCGTGCTCAGGTTCGCCCCGCAGGCGGCGAGCGAGCCGGTAGCGAAGGTGTTGGCGAGCGCGATCGCGAATGCCGAGAACAACTTGTCGCTCGACCCGGAAACGCTGTTCGTATCGCGCGCCTACGTCGACGAAGGCCCGATGCTCAAGCGGTTCCGGCCGCGCGCGCAAGGCCGGGCGTACCGGATCAACAAGCGGACCAGTCACATCACGATCGAGGTGGAGAGCATCGACACGCAGAGGGGCCGGAAGTAATGGGACAGAAAGTCAACCCGCACGGCTTCCGCCTGGGCATCACGACCGACTTCACGAGCCGGTGGTTCGCCGACAAGCAATACGCGGCATACGTGAAGGAAGACGTGGCGATCCGCCGCCTCATGAGCAAGGGCATGGAGCGGGCCGGCATCGCCAAGGTCGAGATCGAGCGCACCCGTGATCGGGTTCGTGTCGACATCCACACTGCCCGTCCCGGCATCGTGATCGGACGCCGGGGGACCGAGGCCGAGCGGCTGCGCGGCGAGCTGGAGAAGCTCACCGGCAAGCAGGTGCAGCTGAACATCCTCGAGGTGAAAAACCCCGAGGGCGACGCGCAGCTCGTGGCGCAAGGCGTGGCCGAGCAGCTGTCGAACCGGGTGAGCTTCCGGCGGGCGATGCGCAAGAGCATGCAGTCCGCGCTGAAGAGCCCCGGAGTGAAGGGCATCCGGGTGCAGTGCTCTGGTCGGCTCGGCGGCGCGGAGATGTCGCGGTCCGAGTTCTACCGCGAGGGACGCGTGCCGCTGCACACGCTGCGCGCCAACATCGACTACGGCTTCTACGAGGCCCGAACGACGTTCGGGCGTATCGGCGTGAAGGTTTGGCTGTACAAGGGCGAGGTGCCGACCGGGTCGCGGGCCGAGCGCGAGGCGGCCGCTGCCGCCGAGGTGCTGCGCCAGCGTCGTGAGCGCCCGTCCGGACGGCCGCGGCGCTCCGGCTCGCAGGGCACCACCGGCACCAGCACGGAGGCCGGGCGTGCCGCCTCCGGGGGCCGCACCGACGAGGGCGCACGGCTTCGCGGTATCGAGGCTGCGGCCGTCGAGGCCGACGAGCTCACGCGCGTCGCCGCCGAGGACTTTGCCGTTGCGGCGCGCGAGGGCACCGCGCCGACCGTCCCTGAGGAGGCCGTGGACGAGGTGCAGTCGTCCGTCATCCCCACGGAGGCGGAGGCTGCCGCCGAGATCGCCGACGAGGCGCCGTCCGAGGTCCCGACCGAGGACGTCACGAACGAGAACACGGAGGGCTGACCTGTGTTGATGCCACGAAGGGTCAAGCACCGTAAACAACACCACCCGAGCCGAAAGGGCATGGCGAAGGGCGGCACGCACGTCGCGTTCGGCGAGTACGGCATCCAGGCACTGGAGCCGGCGTACGTCACCAACCGGCAGATCGAGTCCGCGCGTATTGCGATCAACCGGCGTATCCGCCGTGGCGGCAAGGTGTGGATCAACATCTACCCCGACCGTCCGTTGACGAAGAAGCCGGCCGAGACGCGCATGGGCTCCGGTAAGGGCTCGCCGGAGTGGTGGATCGCCAACGTCAAGCCGGGCCGGGTGCTGTTCGAGCTGTCGTTCCCGAACGAGGTCGTGGCGCGCGAGGCACTGACCCGGGCGATTCACAAGCTGCCGATGAAGTGCCGCATCGTCAAGCGCGAAGTAGGTGAGTTCTGATGGCTACCACGCCGGCCGAATTCCGCGAACTGCACGACGACGAGCTGGAGACCCGGCTGCGCGAGGCCAAGGAGGAGCTGTTCAACCTGCGCTTCCAGATGGCGACCGGGCAGCTGGACAACAACCGGCGGCTGCGCACCGTGCGCCACGAGATCGCGCGGATCTACACGATCCTGCGTGAGCGTGAGCTGGGCCTGTCCGTCGCGCCGGAGGAGAACGTCGCATCATGAGTCGCAATTTCCGAAAGTCGCGCGAGGGTTTCGTCGTCAGCGACAAGATGGACAAGACCGTCGTGGTCGCCGTCGAGGACCGGGTCAAGCACGGCCTGTACGGCAAGGTCATCCGGCGCACCAACAAGCTCAAGGCCCACGACGAGTCCAACCAGGTCGGCGTCGGTGACCGGGTGCTGATCATGGAGACCCGTCCGCTGTCGGCCACCAAGCGCTGGCGCGTCGTGGAAGTACTGGAGAAGGCCCGATGATTCAGCAGGAATCGCGGCTGCGCGTGGCCGACAACACCGGGGCCAAGGAGATCTTGTGCATCCGGGTGATGGGTGGCTCGGGCCGGCGCTACGCCGGTATCGGCGACACCATCGTCGCCACGGTGAAGGACGCCCTTCCCGGAGCCGGCGTCAAGAAGGGCGATGTGGTGAAGGCCGTCATCGTCCGTACCTCCAAGGAGCGGCGGCGGCCCGACGGCAGCTACATCCGCTTCGACGAGAACGCGGCGGTGCTGATCCGGCCGGACGGGGAGCCACGTGGCACCCGCATCTTTGGCCCGGTCGGCCGGGAGCTGCGCGACAAGAGGTTCATGAAGATCATTTCGCTCGCACCCGAGGTGCTGTAATCCAATGAAGGTCAAGAAAGGTGACGAGGTCGTCGTCATCGCAGGCAAGGACCGGGGTGTCCGGGGCAAGGTCATCTCCGCCGACCCCGCAACGAACAAGGTCGTGGTCGAGGGCATCAACCGGGTGACCAAGCACAACCGCATCACCACGACCGGACGGGGCGCCAAGGCGGGTGGCATCGAGCACTTCGAAGCCGCGATCAGCGCCAGCAACGTCATGGTGATCGACGGCGACGGCAAGGCCACCCGCGTGGGCTACCGGCGCGACGAAGAGAGTGGCCGGAACGTTCGGGTCTCGCGTCGCTCCGGAAAGGATCTCTGATGAGCGCGCCAACGACGTACCCGACTCCGCGGCTCAAGACGCGCTACCGCGACGAGGTGGCGCCGGCGCTGCAGTCGCAGTTCGGCTATCCGAACCCAATGCAGGTGCCGGGGCTGACGAAGATCGTCGTCAACATGGGTGTCGGCATGGCCGCGCGTGACGCCAAGCTCATGGACGGGGCGGTACGCGACCTGACGCTGATCACCGGGCAGAAGCCGCTCGTGCAGCGTGCCCGCAAGTCGATCGCTCAGTTCAAGCTGCGCGAGGGCATGCCCATCGGCGCGAAGGTCACCCTGCGTGGGGACCGGATGTGGGAGTTCCTCGATCGCCTGCTCACCCTGGCGCTGCCGCGGATCCGCGACTTCCGTGGGCTGTCGGATCGGCAGTTCGACGGCAAGGGCAACTACACGTTCGGCCTCACCGAGCAGTCGATGTTCCACGAGATCAATCCGGACACCATCGACCGCCCGCGCGGCATGGACATCACCGTCGTCACGACAGCGGCGACCGACGACGAGGCACGCGCGCTGTTGCGGGCGCTCGGCTTCCCGTTCCGTGAGACAGAGAGAAGCTAGGGCATGGCAAAGAAGGCACTGGTCAACAAAGCGGCGCGCAAGCCACGGTTCGCCGTGCAGGCATACACCCGCTGTCAGCGCTGCGGCCGCCCGCGTTCCGTATACCGCAAGTTCGGCCTGTGCCGGATCTGCCTGCGCGAGCTGGCACATGCCGGCGAGCTGCCAGGCGTGACGAAGTCGAGCTGGTAACTACCCACAGCGCGGCAGGCCTCCGGGAACCGCCGCAAGAAAGAGACACATCCGATGATGACCGACCCGATCGCAGACATGCTGACCCGTCTGCGTAACGCGAACTCGGCATACCACGAGACGGTCGAGATGCCGCACTCGAAGCTGAAGAGCCACATCGCGGAGATCCTCAAGCAGGAGGGCTACATCGCGGGCTACGCGGTGGCCGACGCGGGCGAAGGCAAGCCGGGCAAGGTGTTGACCCTGACGCTGAAGTACGGCCCGAACCGCGAGCGCAGCATCGCCGGCGTGCGCCGCATATCGAAGCCGGGGCTGCGCGTATACGCCAAGTCGTCCGGGCTGCCCAGGGTGCTAGGCGGACTGGGCACGGCGATCATCTCGACGTCGTCCGGGCTGCTCACAGACCGGCAGGCCGCCAAGCGAGGCGTGGGCGGGGAAGTCCTCGCCTACGTCTGGTGAACGCGATGAGCGGAAGAGTGATGAGCGCTTGCGCAAATAGCCGCTGTGCCGGTCTGGCGGCGATAGGAGTTGGGCAGTGAGCCGCATTGGAAAGATGCCGATTTCGGTACCCACGGGCGTCGACGTGACGATCGACGGCCAGCACGTGACGGTCAAGGGTCCGAAGGGCATCCTGAGCCACACGATTGCCGAGCCGATCACGGTCCGGCGTAGC